>Ga0256405_10000051_pt1 | contig 334427 bp, 277 predicted proteins | sample RumenRJG_02DNA_FD_189096 | JGI IMG/M metagenome (GOLD analysis project Ga0256405, IMG submission 189096) | Bovine rumen microbial communities from Lethbridge, Alberta, Canada - RJG_02 | ecosystem: Host-associated > Mammals > Digestive system > Stomach > Rumen | place: Canada: Alberta...
CAGCCATGCCTAATCCTGACAGGACTGAACCGTACAGACTGCGTGGCAAACGTGTTTGATCCACTCATGTATTGAGTGTCTCATATTATTCAACGAAGCAAATCAGAAAACGATTTGACGCTTACGTTGTTCTTGGCAAAACAGGTGGCATAAAACTGCCAGCCTTTGCCACCGGAAACAGGAACTTGGCTTGTTTGGGATGCAAAGAATTGTTTTTCCTTGCCACCATTTTCCATCAAAACCTTTGATTTGGATGCAAACACTCATTGATACAGTCTCATTTGTGCATACCAAACCATGGTTATTGCTTAAATGGATGCAGGCTTGCTTTTGTGAAGTGTTCTTCCGTATGTCTCACCCCTTGCCACCCCGGGCTGTTCATCAGCTGTGGGTTGCCTGTGTGTTGCCATGCACATGGCGGGCGGGGCGCGGCCATCAAGCCTTTGCGCCCAAACGCCCATGACCTGTGCATGGATTGCCAATACACAGGCCACACACCGGCTTATGACCGGACCCGGGGAATGACCATCGCCGTTGAATCCTTTGTCCTTATGATTCCGATGGTACAATCCAAGGCATTCCCAATTGTCTTTACCATGGAAAGCCAATGGTAATCCTGTTTGTGACCATGTGGCTTTACAGCAATCATCTGCAATTGGATGAAAGTTGCTGTAGGAAAGGCACATGATATCCGGCTCTTTACGGACAAAAAGAACAATTCACCCATTATTGCTGTACAAAACAGGATTGATCGTACGGACGCAAATGTCTTTTCTTCCGATCCTGCTGTAAAACAGACTGATTCCTTACAGCAATAAAGCCAAGAACTTCGAATCCGTCCGTACGACAGAGGGAAACAGGCACTTTGTTTACGGACGGAATGAGGGAAATCGGGAATGCGTCCGTAAAGGAAGATGGAAGACAGGCCCTCATGTTCATGGGCCGGTGTGTGGCCTGATGCATCGGCAATCTTCGCACAAGCCTCAGGCGTCGGGCGCCAAGGCTGGATGCCGCGCCCCGCCTGGCATGTGCATAACGCTGCACAGGCAACCCACAGCCAATGAACAATCGCAAAAAAACAGATTTTAGAAAACAGAATCTTCTATGAATTCCAGGATGCTGTAGCCGCTTTCAGGCTGGAGCTTGTCAAGACGACAACAGACAGCGACGGAAACCTGATTTCCGAGGTAAATGCCAATGATTTCAGTCAATTCGTTGAAATTGAAACATACATTGGGAGCGGTCTAAGGAATGTCACGGTAAAGGACAGGGACGGCAATGTGATAAATGGAGTTGAATACAAGAGTTCCTCCGGGAAAATTGAATTCAAGACAAAGAAACTTACAGAGTTCTACGTTTACGGTGAAGTAGTATTTCATTGATCATGACTGATTTCTCGGCGCCTTCGGGCGCCATTTTTGTCGGCAGAAAGACGCAGCTGTCCGGAGGGATGAGGCCACTGTTCTTTGAGGGTATTGATTAATCCATGGCAGAGGAAGAGAATGTGACTATGGAATGGAAAGACATCATAGACTTCCACAACAGAATATGGGGAACCGTTCCCCGAATCGGGCAGAGGATAATCAAGACTTCCATAGCCGTCTTCATTTGTCTGGTGATAAACCACTTCAGAGGCTATGAGGCCTCGACAATGTCGATGGAAGCCGCTTTCACAGCTATCATCTGCATGCAGAGGAGTGTCAAAGGAACAAGCCACAATGCCATAAGCAGATTTGCAGGAACACTCATCGGAGCTGCATGGAGCATGATTTTCCTGTTCCCGCTTGTCAGGATATATCCGTACTGCCACGTCATCTTCTGTTATGCACTCATTGCGCTGGGAGTACTTCTTTCGATATACACGGCGGTGTTCTTCCATCTTTCGGAGACAGCAGCCCTGGCAGCGATAGTATTTCTGTGCATCACCCCGTCGTTCATGGATCTGGAAAATCCCCTGCTTCAGTCGCTGTCCCGACTTGAGGACATAGTCATAGGAACAATAGTGGCCATCCTGGTCAATGGATTCTTCATTCCCAGAAGGAAACATCTGGATTATCTGTTCTTCATCAGGACAAAGGATCTGGGACCTGATTATTTCTCAAAGCTGTCCCCATCCGTCATATACCATCTGTCAAAGCTCTATTCGGAAGGTGCCAAGGTCTGTCTCATCACCGAGCACGCACCGGCATTCCTATCGCTTCAGATGAACATGATCAGCTCCACCATCCCGCAGATTGTCATGGACGGTGCGGCCATCCACGATGCGAATGAGGATGTCTACCTCTGGAAGGCACCTTTCGAGGCCGACCAGGCCACGGAGGTCGAGAAATTGCTGGACGGAAAGGGTCTTAGCTTCTTCATTTACACAATCCACAACGACAACACATGTGTCTTCCACCACGGGGAGATAAACGACTCCGAGAAAATCGTATATGACAAACTGAAGAAGACACCGTACAGGCAGTACATGAAGGAAGATACCTTCCATGAGGAAGAGGTTGTCTATTTCAAGATAATCGACAGTACCCAGAACATCGGAAAGCTCGAGACCAAGCTGTCATCGCTCCTTCCGGCAGAGTACACCAGAATGGTGAGGCGCTCCGACGGAGGAATCAAGGGTGTGAGCGAGCTCTACATCTACAACATCAACGCCACGGTCGAGAATGCAAAGAAGAAATTCATCACCCTGATTCAGGACGGAAAGACAAACCTCATACCTCTGGACATCAACCTGCCCGAAGGCTACAGGTACGGAAACGATGCCATCCATTTGCTGAATCTTGTCAGCAGGAAGTTCGAGCAACTCTTCATCCTGCCCGACAGGACAAAAAAACGGTAACATACGAGCAGATCAGACAATCCCGACATCATCCTCCACACTGGAGAAAGGGAAGTCCGTCAAAGATGCTTCACTTTGTCGGCTATCTTTTCCTTGACCCTTTCATAGGTCTCAGCTGCCGTCGAGACCTTGTCGGCAACGATATCCCTGACCTTGCCGTAGGTTTCTGTTGCAGAAACCTTCATCTCACGCCTGTATGCCTTCAAAAGCACGCCGAAGAACGACTTGGCCATGCTTCGGGTCTGATCGTCCAGGTTCTTCATCTGTGAGAATATCTCGCGCATCTTCTTGAATCCGGCGGCCGAAAGGGCGTTGAAATCCTCAATCCCGGCATCCTCGAAGACCGAGAAAACCGTCTCGACGAAGTTCTTTCTGGCCTCGAAGGAAAGCCCCTTCAGCCACTGTCTGACCGCCTGCTCCATCGAGCGGCTGGATGCGCTGAGCTTCTTCTGCGAGACGAACTTCCCGTCCTCGATCTTCCAGTAGAACGCGTAGTGCTGCATTATCCCCACGTTGGAGCTGGAGACTATCGTGTAGTCGTCCATGTGGTTCAGAAGCATTCCCACAATCGAGGAACCGGGTATGAACGAATGGATGCTGTCCTGGATGATCGGGAAATTCTTTGTATTTCTGATGTCAAAACAGAATCCCGGGCCATCGAAATTGTAGACTGCCTTTATCTTGCGTACAATCCTCTGGTTGCTCTTTGCCGCGGCATAGATGGCTAGATTGCCACCCTTCGAATGCCCTGCAAGAATGATCTTCCGCTTTGACGGATGACAGGAGTTCAGATATTTCAGAGCGAGGGCCTGGGAAGGGACAACCTTGCTGAAACTGGTCAGGCAGTCTTCCTTCCAACCGGCCACGGAAGTGTCCGTTCCCCTGTATGCGACAACCTTCGTGTCGGAGCCAATGTCATAAGAAGTCGCAGAGAACTGAATGCTGTTCTGCGGATCGAAAACAGTCTTGAAGTCGCCGATGACCACGGCTGAGTATCTGCGTTTCTGTGCCGCCTTGCCAAGCATCCAGGCACCGGTGACGGTGGAGACCAGTTTGACGAATTTGTCCGGGCGTCTGAACTCGCCAAGGACCTCTTCAGCTTTGCGAACCAGGTCTGACAGGTTCATGTCGCGGCACTCTACTCCCGCATCCAACAGCTTCTCTATCTCGAAATAGGAAAGCCAGGCGAAGACAAGGGCATCAACCTCATTGAAGGCATATTCGGAGAAAGAAAAGTCCCCTTTTTCCTCTATATAGTCGTAAATGTCGCTCATATGCGCCTGAGGCAGTCCTCCACCTCGTAGATTGCATCATCTATCCTTCGGGTGGCATCCGCGATTCTGGACTGGACCATGATATCCGCAAAGAAATTGTCCATCAGGTCGAACGCCGTCAAAAACCCACCGATGTCTATGTCGAGATTCATACGGATATCACTGAGCTCCCGGCTGAAACGCTGAAGGTCATAACGGGCACGGTCGATGGCCTGACGGGCACGGTCGATCTTCATGTGTTTGAACAGTGAGACGAAGGATCCGCCTCCCAGGATGTCCCAGACGCCCAGACTCCTTGCTCCTGCAAGCTGAGAACGGGCCTCCCTTAAGGACAGAAGCGCACGCTCGCCCGCATCGATTGCCTCCTGCCTTTCCCTTGTGTAATCCATGCTTCAACTATACCAGCAAAACCAGCCATTTTCAGAAAAATCTTTTCCCAAAACATGCGATAGCGCCAACACAAACCCTAATTGGAAGGTTTTGGTGAGCCTGGTGAGCTTGGTAAGCTTGGTAAGCTTGGTAAGCCCATGCAGACTGCACGAGAAATCTAATAAAAGAATCCGCCTCCCGACTGAACGAGAGGCGGATGATGTTTGACTATCAGTTCTGATTACACAGTAGGTGCTGTTACAGTCATGAAAACTCCAACATAATTGTTTATGTCGTCGGCCGCATGAGGACCATTGACCGTTGAAGAAGGAGCAGTGTTTCCGTAATTCAGGCTCCATCCGTCGTTGATCGTAAGTGTGTTGGTCTGACCTTCGGCATATCCGATTGTCAACTTACCATTATCTGGGTCACATTGGTAATTACTACCACGACCAATTCCAACACCGAAAACGCTGGTAATGTTGGGATTGATACTACCGGTTGCTGTCACGGATCCTCCATTGATGATTACGTTTCCACCTGAGTGATCTTTGAATCCACCAATACCGGCTCCTCCTCCAGTTCCGGTTGCTGTAACGGTTCCACCATTGATGGTTATGTTTATAGTGGTATGTCCAACTGTTCCGGGACCACCACCGATTCCGGCAGCTGCGCCGCCTCCACCGTTTGCAATCACGATTCCGTTATTGATGATTACGGTTCCGCCAGGACCTGGATTGGTAAGTGACGGGCCACTGCTGCCACCGATTCCGGCTCCACCGTCATTGCCTCCGTTTGCAGTTACAGTTCCGCCATTTATGGTTAACACTCCACCACCATATCCATTGCTTCCCTTAGTACCGCCTCCGGCACCAATTCCGGCTGCTTTTGCATTACCGTTTGCCGTTATGGTTCCGTTCTCGATAATCACATTTCCGGCATTTTCGTTTTCATTTCCACCGATTCCGGCTTGCTGAGAACCGCCAGAAGCAATCAATTCTCCATTACCATCAATTGTCAGGGTCTTTCCGTATGGAACATTGATACCATGAGTCAGAGTCACCGTCTTTCCTTCGGTAAGAGTGATTGTGGCAGAATCACCACCGGTGATATAAAGCCTGTTGTTGTTTGTCACATCACCTATATTGATATGGTTGTGTCCTGCAACCAGTTTATTAAGAGAATCCGTGATGACAACATCCGTTCCCCATTTGGCATAGAGTGTTTCACTCTTACTGAATGAAATGGTTCCCTCATCTGAATACACAACATCACCCGTTGCACTTGTTGCCCATCCGATAAAGATTTTGCCCTCATCAGGTGTGGTGAACTTATTTGCGGTAAGATCGTAGAACGCAAAATCCTTGACCATCAGATCTGAAGACATCTGGCCTTCTCCACCATTTCCATCGTATGTTATCGTCACATAATCAGTCGGTTTGACCTCCATGTAGAGAGGACGATGATCCAGGTCGTCGGGCCATGAATTAGTCGGCTTGGAGAGATATTCCGCCTTGCTCTGGCTTGCGCCACCATAGAGTCCCATGTTGGCACCAACAATCAGAGTTCCATCCCATGCAATGTTTATACCCTTGCCTTTTCCGATTGCTCGTGAAGATTCACCTCCGGTTGCCTTTACGGTTCCACCTGTAATGTTGACGGTTCCGCCGGCTCCTCCCTTGGTATCAGAGAAACTACCACCGCCGCCGATTCCGGCTGCATTCTTGTTTCCAATTGCAGTAACGTCTCCTCCGGAGATCGTGATGGTTCCACCGGCGCCTCCTTCGTAACTTGCAGTTCCGCTGCCGCCGCCGATTCCGGCTGCACCGCCGCCAGAAGAATATGCAGATTTACCGCCTCTGGCAGTTACGGTTCCACCGGAGATAATGATGGTTCCACCGGCGCCTCCTTCCTTACCGCCGCCGATGCCGGCACCTGCGTCGGATCCTCCGGTTGCATCAACAATCGTGTCTGTTCCGGAAATAGTAATGTATCCTCCGTTGCAACCGTAGGCTCCACCGCCGATTGCGGCAGCACCGCTTCCACCTTGTGCAGTTACAGAGCCACCTTCGATGGAAATGGTTCCACCTTCCTTCGCATAACGTCCACCACCGATTCCGGCTCCTCCATCGGAACCTCCGGTTGCAGTTACTGTTCCACCTTCAATGGTTATGGTTCCACCATCTCCGCCTCTGTAATAATCTGATGTTCTGGAGTCACCTCCACCGCCACCGATTCCGGCTCCGCCCCATTTGCCACCGGTTGCATTCACGATTCCACCTTCGATGGTTATTGTTCCACCGGATTCAAATCTTCCACCTCCGATTCCGGCATAATATGATGTCTCACCATACGGGTCATGCTGAACCGAGACCGTCAACGTTCCCTCACCTTGGATGGTCAGTGATTTACCGGTCGGTACAGAGATACCATTTGTAAGAGTCAGAGTCATGCCCTCAGGAAGATCGATTATTGCAGCTTCAGTACCATTGATTGAAAGCCTGTGGTTGTTGGTCAGGTCTTTTACTATCGTGTACTTCTTTCCTCCATCAAGAACTGTGGTTGTAGAAAAAATAGGTATTGCATCAACCCACTTGGCATAAAGAGTCGTATTCGCGTCTACAGTGATGCTTGCTTTGTCCTCATATTCAATATCACCGGTTTTGGTCGATGCCCAGCCGCCGAAATACCAGTCTCCATTTGTGAACGCGTTTGCGTTCAGCTTTACAGCGTATCCGGAAGCTGCAGTCTGGTCCGGCATGGTTCCGGCTCCTTCGTTAGCATTGAATGTGATGGTTACCAAATCAGCTGCCTTGGTTTCCATATAAGTATAACGACTACCTGAATACGAAGCTACCGGACCGCTGAGGAACACTGCATTATCCTTACTTTCTCCGCCGAAGAGTGCCAGACCGTCACCGATTTTCAGACTTCCGCTAATTCCTGAGGGGTAATCTACGGCTTTAACAATTCCTCCTGTGATTGTTACGTTTGCTCCGCTTGATTCATAACCGTCACCGATACCGCCCTGGGCAGTTACTTCTCCACCTGAAATCACAATGGTCTGTGTTTCACCATAGTTGCCAGATCCTATTCCGGCAGCTTCGTCTCCTCCTGTTGCAGTAACTTTTCCACCGTAAATGTAGATGTTGCCACTCTTATTTTCTTTTTTCCAGTATTGTTCACCTGCGGCTCCACCGCCGATGCCTGCTCCACGACGTGCACCAGTTGCAGTGATGATTCCTCCGTAGATTTTCACATCTCCGCCGGCAACACCTTTTGTTGCACCGATAGCGGCATTCCCAGATCCGGATTCGGCATTTGCAATCAGCTTTCCGGCACCCTTGATGATAAGGGTCTGACCACTGATGACACTGATACCCTTGGAAAGTGTCAGAGTCTTGTCCTTGGGAACGATGATAGTGACAGGATCGGTACTGGAACCTGTGTCAATTGAAAGTCTGTCGCCACTGAAGGTCAGGTCGGAATCGATTGTGTAGTTCGTTCCAGCTGCAAGCGTTGTCTCGGATCCGGTCAGGACGGTCGGAGTATCAATCCACTGAGCGTAGAGAGTCAAACCGGCTGTGATTGTGATTTTTTCCTGATCTGCATATTTATAATCACCCGTGGAAGACAAAGCCCAGCCGCCGAAAGTCAAACTATCCTTTGAGAACGTATTCTTGGTCAGGTCTGTGGCAAATCCGGAAGGCATTGTCTGATCCGACATGGATCCGGTTCCTTCGTTGGCATCGAATTTCACGGTCACATATGTGGTTGCCATGGTTTCCATATAGGCTGGTCTATCACCGGTGTAAGAATCCACAGGAGCGCTGAGGAATGCAACATTATCCTTATCAGCTCCGCCGTAGAGACCCTGACCATCACCGATTTTCAGAGTTCCGTTAGAATCACCTTCATAGCCCCTACCGATTCCGGCTACACCACCATTACCACAGGTTGCAGTGACAGTTCCGCCGGTGATGGTTACTTTTCCGCCGGCGCCGACAGCACCACCGCCGATTCCGGCAGCATTCATACCACCTGTTGCAGTTACAGTTCCACCATTGATGGTGACTGTTCCTCCGGATCCATCGGGACCACCTCCGATTCCGGCAGCATTCATACCACCTGTTGCTGTTACAGTTCCACCATTGATGGTTACTGTTCCGCAAGCGAGATAAGTAGAAGAACTACCTCCGATTCCGGCCATTCCAGAGGCACCGGTTGCAGTCAGTGTTCCTTCACCTTCGATGACCAGCGAATGTCCTGAATCGACATTGAGACCTTCTTCAAGGGTCAGCGTCTTATCCTTGAGAAGAGTGAGTGTTACGTCACTGGTGCCAACGATTATAAGCCTTCCGGAAAGTGTCAGATCCTCGATCATCGTGTATTTCTTTCCACCTTCAAGCTTTTTGCCTGTGCTACCGCCATATGAGTCGTCAAGCGGGATGCCATCGGTCCACTGGGCGTAGAGAGTCGTGCTCGAATCGATTTTGATCAAGCTCTTGTCCGAATACGAATCGCCACTTCCGTCAGACGCAGTGTTCCAACCGGCAAAGTACCAGTCTGTCAACGTAAATTCATTGGCACCCAATGCCACAGTGAAATCCTTGGGAACAGACTGCGAATCCATCGTTCCTTCTGCTTTTTCATTATTCTTATTGAATGTGACAGTGACGTACTCAGTTGCCTCGGATTTCATGTAGACAGGGCGATCACCGGCATACGAATCCACAGGAGCACTGAGGAATGCTACGTTATCCTTATCAGCACCTCCGTAAAGACCCATGCCGTCACCGATTTCAAGAGAACCATGTTTGGTTGAATCTTTTCCTGCTCCGATTCCTACTGTACCGGGAGCTGCCGTTGCCGTTACGGTTCCACCGGTGATGCTTACGTCTGCTCCATCGGCATAGTTACCGCCGCCAAGTCCAGCTCCTCCGCGGCCATTATTAGTTGCACCGCCGGTTGCGTTCACCGTTCCGCCCGAAATGGTTATGGTTCCTCCTGATACGGACCCGAGGCTGCCGGAATTGTGACCGCTACCGATTCCGGATCCGCCACCGCCGAGTTCTCCTGCGCCACCTCCGGTTGCAGTTACCGTTCCTCCTGAAATGATTACTGTTCCACCGGAACCATTATGGCCGCCGCCGATTCCGGCTCCACCTCCGTCAGTACCTGTTCCGCCAGCTCCGGTTGCAGTAACAGTTCCGCCTTTTATGGTTATTGTTCCTCCGGAAGCGCCCTTTGATCCGCCGATTCCGGCATCACCTGAGGAAACGGCTGTTGCAATCAACGAACCTTCACCTTCGATGGCCAGGGACTGTCCGGAAGCGACATTGAGACCGCTTGAAAGAGTCAGCGTATTGCCCTGGGGAAGGGTAAGTGTCACCTCATCCGTACCATCGATATAAAGTCTCTTTTCAATGGTCTGATCCGATTCAATTGAATATCTCTTTCCACCTTCGAGCTTTTTGCCATCGGCACCACCATATGTGTCATCAATCATTATCACATCTATCCAATGAGCATAGAGAGTGATATCGCCATCAAGTTCGATTTGAGCCTGGTTCTTGTATTTAACTTCTCCCTCCTCACTCAATGCCCAGCCGTCAAAGAACAAGGTCTCATGTGTGAACTCATTGGCATTCAGCTTTCTGGGGATGTTGTAAGGAACGACCTGTGCCTCCATCTCGCCTTCTCCGCCATTGGCAGCGAATGTGATGGTTGCATATTGTGTTTCCTTGGTTTCCATGAACTCGCAGCGAGCTCCGGTGTAGGAATCCGTAGGAAAGCTGAGGAATTCTGCAGACGCCTCATCCTTTCCGCCATAGAGTCCGAGGCCTTCTCCAATCTCAAGGGTTCCGGCTGATTTTCCGCCGTGTCCGGCACCTATTGCGATTCCTCTCGGAATTGAAACGGAAGGCTCTCCTCCGAATACGTTGACAGTTCCACCCAGGATTGAGACGTTTCCGCCGTTACCCTTGTTTCCGCCACCGATTCCGGCTCCGCCTGAGAGACCTCCTGTTGCCGTCACGTCACCGTCGATGATTGTGACGACTCCTCCGTTACCTTCTTTTCCGCCACCGATTCCGGCTGCGAAAGTACCACCTGTGGTGATGATTGTTCCACCGGAGATGACTATGGTTCCGGCATTGACGCCCGGACCTCCGCCGATACCTGCAGCTCCGACTCCTGCGGTTGCTATGAGAGTTCCGGAACCCTGGATGTTCAGCTCCTGACCCTCAGCTACTTCAATACCTTTCTCAACAATCAGAGTTGTTCCTTTCTCAAGGAAAATGACTACAGGCTTTCTTTCCTCTTTGAGGATGGCATCACGCGAGGTGCTTCCACCTTCTTCAATGATGTCGGAAGCTGAAATCATGATACGTTCGGAAATAATCGTCTCCTCACCTGCTGTCGTATAAGCCCTGCCGGGAACAAGTGTGGTCGTCTCTTCCGTGATTGTGTCGACTTCGGACCACTGGGCATAAAGAGTCATGCTCGACTCAAGCTTGACTTCCTGCGTGTCGGTATAGGTGTCACCTGCTCCATCTGCCTTGGTATTCCAGCAGACAAAAGCATGTTCCGCATATTTGAACCCGTTGGCATCAAGGGCCGTCGGCGTCTTTTTCATGATTGTCTGTGTAGCTGTCAGTCCGCTTCCGTTGTTGGAATCGAACGTCACTGTAGCAAATTTATTGAACTCTTCATCAATGATGCTGTCCTGATTACACGAGACAAACACCGAAAGAGCAACAAGTGCTGTCAAAAGAATTATGATTGCTTTCTTCATACCTCTGTCTCCTTACAGTGAAATGTCAAGACCGACCTCTGTCTTGACTGCGAAGTCTGTGGAGCTTGCACTCTTTTTCTCCTGGAACCCCAGCTCAAGACCTAATCCCACAGTGATTGCAAAACTGTCGCTGATCCTGAAACCGGCGTCAATATCCGCCTGCAGGTCCGCAACCGCCTGTCTCTTGTCTCCAATTGATCTCACGGCAACTCCAGCTCCAAGCTCGCACTTGGCGTAAATGATGCTGGAAATATCGAATCTGTAGCCTAAGACTGCTCTGAGGGCCATGATCATGTAGTTATTCTCAAGCTCATTGAACTTGAAGATACTCAGATCGAAGTCGCCTCCCACAGAGAAGTTGTTACTGACTCCGTATCTGTAGCCAGCCCTGGCTCCGTATCCGTAGGTCGAATAGTAGTCTCCACTTGAAATCGACACGCTCTGGAATGAGAACGGCGATCCCTGAATGACGATACTTGACTTTCCTGCATAGACGCAGCTGAGTGCTAAAATGCACAGGACAAGAACAAAGATGGTTTTCCTTGCCATAGTGACTCCTTTGTCTTTGATAAAGAGACTTCTGTTTTGCTAATTTGTTTAACTGTAGTTATTTGCTGATGGGGACAACAAATTCCGGCCGACCGGCCCAAAGATTGAGAATTCTTTAGTGAATGTGTGGATACTTCTATCCCTCGCACTTCCAAAATACCTTTAACCCCAAGTATCAATGACAGTTATACCTTATAAATCCGGCAAAGAACAGTGGGTTTAGTTATTTTTTTAAAAAGACGGCTGACAGCATGGCATGACCTCTATTGACAGAACCGGAGGCTCTGATATCTTGTGAGGTATGGGGAAAACAAGATTCATCATTGTAGGATCAGGGTGGAGGTCGCTCTACTATGTGAGGATCGCCAGGGCGTTGCCTGAGCGCTTCGAGCTCTGCGCCATGCTCTGCAGGACAGAGGAAAAGGCCCGCAGGATGGCTGCGGAAAATGGCATCTACACCACGATATCGGAAGCTGAATGCATGGCCATGAAGCCTGACGTGGTTGTTGTGGTTGTCAACAAGGCATCCATTGCCGAAGTCTCGGCCCACTGGTTGAAAAACGGTTTCTGCGTTCTCTCGGAAACCCCGGCGGCACTGGACCTTCCCATGCTGGACAGGCTCTGGGGGCTTCACACCAGGGGGTGCAGGCTTGTGGTCAACGAACAGTACCGTCTCTACCCGATATACAGAGCTCTCCTTTCCGTTTCGGAAAGCGGAATCCTCGGAGAGAAGAACTGCCTGAACTGCTCCCTTGCCCACGAATACCACGGAGCAAGCCTGATGAGGGCCTTGCTGGGACTTCACCAGTCCGAACAGTTCTCCGTTACGGCAAAGACCTATGAATTCCCCACCGCAGAGACCCTGACAAGGTACGAAAGCTTCACAGACGGGCACGTTGCCATGAAAAAACGCACCGTGGCCACATTCAAGTTCAGAAACGGCAAAGTTGCGTTCTACGATTTCGACTCCGAGCAGTACCGCTCCCCCATCAGGAGAAACACCCTCCGGCTTCAGGGCGTCCGCGGCGAGATCATAGACAACACGGTCCATTACCTTGACAGTGAGAACATGCCCGTCTCGTCTCAAATAAATGTCAGCACCAGAAAGGTCAGAACCTGTTATGACAATCCGAACCTCAGCATGGTCGAGGAAGTAACTGGAATAGACTTCGAGGGGAAAAAAAAATATGAGCCGGAATTCGGACTCTGCGGCCTGGCCCAGGACGAGACTGCCATGGCCACAATGCTGGAACGGACGGCCCTGTACGCAAAGGGAGGACTGTCACCCTATCCGCTTGAGGAAGCCCTGCAGGATGCGTATACGGCAATTCTGATGCAGAAGGCCGTTGAGACAGGACAGAAAGTGGAATCCGAGGTTCAGCCCTGGAATTGAATCCGGGAGGCTATCAGGTCGGCAAGGTCCTTCCTTGTCACGGCCTTGGTGTAATTTATCTCCATCCCTTCCGAAGCCAGACGCCTTGCAAAGCCCATGGCCCTTGTCTCAAGACTGCGATGTCTTGGAATAACATCAGCTGTATTTCCGAAGTCCGCAACCTTTCCATCCTCAAGGTAAACCAGAGTCCTGCAGTTTTCGGCTATGTCGTCGATGCTGTGGCTTACGATAATGACTGTCTTTCCGCTGTCGTTCAGCCTGTGAAGAAGTTCGAAAAGGCTGTCATTCCATCTTGAATCCAGGCTGGTTGCGGGCTCGTCGAAAACATAGATGTCCGCATCCAGGGCAAGAACTCCGGCAAGGGCAACACGCCTTTTCTCTCCGCCTGAAAGACGCAACGGATTGCGGTCAAAGAACGATCCGTCAAGTCCTACGGACTCAAGACTTTTCTCTGCAACCGAACGGGCCTGTTCTTCGGGAAGTCCCATGTTCAGAGGTCCGAACATCACATCCTTCAGGACAGTGCTCTCGAAGATCTGGCTTTCGGGGAACTGCATTGCAAGGGCAACCCTGCCTTCTTTCAGTATCTGTCCTGAAGACGGCTTGAGAAGTCCGCACAGAAGCTTGCACAAAGTGGTCTTTCCGCTGCCTATCTTGCCTGTTATTCCAACAAAACCATTGTCTTGTATTGAAAATGAGACATCATCGAGCACTTTCACCTGCTGTCTGCCATCTGATGGATAGCTGAATGAAACGTTCCTGAGCTCAATCATAGTCTGCCCACCTTCATAAGAATGACAACCAAAAGATATGTGAAGATACAGACGTAGGCAGCCGCATCGTCATATGAGTATTTCAACGGGTGCAGTCTTGTCGGCTCGCCGCATCCGTAAAGGCGCGATTCCATGGCAACCGCAAGATTCTCCGCCCTCTCCATGGCCGAAACGAACATGGGGATTATCACGGAGACAGAAGCCTTTGTCTTTTTCACAAGACCACCCTTTCTCATGTCCAGACCGCGTGAGGTCTGTGCGTCCAGAATACGCCTTGCCTCCTCGGCAAGAATGGGAATGAAAGTGAATGCGATCGACACTATGGTGGCAAGATCGTGTACAGGGACCTTGAGGTGTCTCATCCAGGAAAAACCCGTCTCAACTCCGTTAGAGATCTCCCTTGGCCGGGTGCTCAGACAAAGAAGGTTGGATGCGAAGATGACTTCGACCACCCTGAGGCTGATCAGAATTGCCCTGAATACCCCGTTGGGCACAAGAATGATGTTCAACACGGCCACAACGGCCAGAAAGACGAATATCGGAAGAAAACCCTTCACCATGTAGCGCAGAGGAACCCGCGAAAGCCAGACCAGTGCGGCAATGCACAGCATTGTGAAAATGCAGGAAATAACGGACGATGAAATGAATATCCCTGCTATCAGGAACGCAACTCCACAGAGCTTTGTCCTGGGATCCAGAGTGTGAACAAACGAGTCCTGCCTGTAGTATCTGCCCAAGGTCACATCGCGGATCATCACACAGCCCCCTTCTTTGAGAGTGCCTTGAGAAGACCGTCTTCCGAAACCACTTCCTCCGAGACGGCCACATTCCGTTCCCTGAGCATGGAAGCCACGGATGAGGCAAAGCTTTCAGGAACAATCCGGACATCCTCCGGTTTTCCGGATGCAATCACCTTCCCGTCATCCAGAACCACAACCAAGTCCGCATCCAGGGCATCTTCGGTATCCTGACTTGTCATCACAACAGTCAGTCCGTTCTCCCTGTTGAGCCTGTGAAGCAAATCCACAATCAGGTTGCGGTTCTCGCGATCCAGCATGGAAAGGGCCTCGTCAAGGATAATGCACCTGCCCTTCATGGCAAGGATTCCGGCGATGCACAGAAGCTGCTTCTGTCCGCCTGACAGTTCCCTCGGGTTTGAGAACCTCAAGGCCGTCAGCCCTGTCTGCTCAAGGACATCGGTTATGATCGAATCGATCCAGGATGGATGAAGGCCCATGTTCTCCAGGGCGAACGCGATGTCATCCTCGACTGTATCGCCGATGATCTGGTTGTCGGGATTCTGGAGCACGAGGCCCGCCGTCTTGCGGATATCGAAAACAGAGGCCTTGTCCGAGGTGAGATGGCCATCCACGGAGACCTCGCCCTGTGTGGGCAGGATTATCGCATTGAGAAGCCTTGCCAATGTGGATTTCCCGGAGCCGTTGGGTCCCAGGACAACGACGAACTGACCGGACCCGATGCTCAGGTCAATGCCTGAGAGGGCCTGCTTTCCGTTATAGCTGTATGATACGCCCCGGGCCTCAATGAGAGCCATTCTGGATCTTGTCCCGGTTGTCGATGAGGTATTTCTTCACTGCGAACAGAATTCCGATTCCCACGATTCCTAGGACGATCTCCCATGTATCCCAGCTCTTGATGAGAAGCTCACGGGTAAGGGCGATCATCAGGATCTCGATCACGGACTCGAGGTTCTGGGCGATGATGACGTAGACAAGCTCAATGCCGATGATTGCGGTGGCCGCAAACTCGAGCAGGTCGATCATCGCACCCGGCTTGCCGTTGATTATCGCTGTAAAGAGGTTGGGAATGCCGACAAATGAGACAAGCACGCCGCTTACCAGAATAATGGAGAGGAGGATCATTATCACGGAAGTGACCCAGTGGATACCCTTCTCGATAGATCCCATTCCGCTTCCGACTTCAAAGAAAATCGGGGAGAAAGCTTCACTTCTTTTCTTCTTCGGTTTCAGCTCCTGTTCCTTATTCTCACTCATTTTCATTCTCCTTCCAGACGAGCGATGACCACAGCCGACACTATGCCGATCACGACTCCCGAGACAACTCCGCTCAGAATCAGGACCGGTATGTAATAGGCAATGGCCTTGGTTTGAAGTATAAGGCATGCGACGGCAATCTGTCCAAGATTATGTGAAACACCGCCCACAACACTGACGGCCACAGTCCCGAACAATCCCGAACGTTTCAGAATTGCCATCATTGCAAGGGAAATCAGGGCACCGCAAAGGGAATAGGACATCGAAATGACTGAACCGAACAGAAGCGCTGAAAGCACAACCCTCACAACGGATATTCCCAGAGCAGCCCTGAAGCCCAGATGGTACAGGGCAAAGACTATTGCTATGTTGGCAAGGCCGATCCTTATTCCGGGAACAGCGAGGAACACGGGAAACAGGCTCTCCAGGTATGAGAGAACCATTGCAAGAGAAACCAGAACTCCAATCTGTGCTATCCTTCTTGTCTCCATGCCGTCTCCTAGAGTATGTAGTCCACACTCCGGTCAGATGATGTGACCGTGACAATCAGCTTGTTCGGAAGACAGACTATGCTCTGCCCTCCCCGGCTTATCCAACCCTGACGGACGCACTGCATGTTGGGGCAGTCCGCATCTGAGATCCGGGCCTTTCCGTCCTTGATCTCAAGGGTGTTTGTTCCGCCGTTCAGGACAAAAACCCCGTCCGTGTCCAGCGGATAGCTTGCAACGGTCTTTCCGTCGACCTCCACAACCACGGAGCTTCCTGGTGTGGTTTTCCTGCCGTTGAAAAACAGAAGACACAATCCGACAAGAGCAATGGCCAGAATGAGAACGATGTCCCTGATTGCCGTATTCCTGTCAGATTTCACGCCTTTCATTCCTTACAGTTCCTTTATTTTCTTATCAAGACCTTTTGTATGGAGAATATGTCCATCGTTGCCTATCCAGATGCACTGCACGTTGTCAAATGACTCCACAAGGGCAAGTCCATCCTCGTAGCCCATGCAGAAGACAGCTGTGGCCAAAGCGTCCGCCAGACCGCTGTCTTCAGTTATGATGGTTACCGAACCGTGGTAGAAAGCAGGCCACAGGGTTTCCTTGTCTATCAGATGCGAGTATCGCACCCCTCCGAATTCCAGGAATCTCTCGTATCCGCCGCTTGTCACGCAGGAGGTGTTGGAGATTGTGACAGTGAGGGCTAGGTTGTCCGGATCCTGAGGTTTCCTGATTCCTGTCACCCAGCCGCTTCCGTCGGCCTTGGTTCCTATGCACCTGAGGTTTCCACCGGCGTTTATCACATAGCCTGTGACGCCCTTCTCCTCCAGAGCCTTAGCCGCGACCTCGGTTGCAAAACCTTTGCCCACCGCACCCAGGTCAATCGACGCCTCGGGGTCCGTGATCCTCACGGTGGAGTTCTTCTCGTCTATTTCCAGAAGCTCGAAACCCATGTGCTTTCCGGCTTTCTTAAGAGCCTCTTCCGAAGGCAGGTGTTGGGGCTCCGCCGCTCGTGCCTCATGCCACAGGGAAAGGACGGATCCCATTGTTATATCCATCTTGCCGCCTGTGAGATCACAGAGCCTCTTCGAGAAAAGAAGCACCTCTATCAGCCTCGGATCCACCTTAACAGGGTCCTTTCCGGCGTTGAGATTGACCGTGCACAGATTGTTCATGCCATCGTACTCGTGGTAGATGTCCATCATCCTGTGGTAGTCGCGCAGGATGTCCTCCACAATTATGCAGTTCGCCTCGAACGAAACAACGTCGTCACCTGCATAGCTGCTGACCATGGTCACGGTGTCAAAGTAGGAATACAGGACACGGGACTGGGTCTCGACCTTGGGCTTCGAACATCCTGCAAGAAGGACAATCAGAATCAGAGGAATCAGGATGGCGGCTGAAATCCGTCGGGCCATTGTTCACACCTTTATCCCAGAATCAGCCTGACGGCCTCCGTCACATATTGGGACAGGGTCATCTCCTGCACACCTGCGACCTCGAAGCATTTGTTGACAGGAACAAGCACCTTTCTGGCGCTGCTCTGCCCCACGGCCTCGGCCATCTTGGGTGTGATCTCTCCGAGCATGGAGTCTGCTGCGATTATCCCTATGGGTCCGACAATCACATCGGCGGATCTTGCGGCGATCACCACCGGATTCTCGCCGGTTGCCCCGTTGTCAGCCCCTGCCTTCAGCATGGCCGATGTGGCGAGGGAATTGGTTCCTATTGCCAGGATCTCGCACTCCGTACCGGTTGCACGGATCTGCTCAATGATTGTCTTTCCGATCTTTCCACCCTGTCCGTCGATTACAACTATCTTCATTTTGCCTCCGGGGTGCCGCTCTTGGCCTTTTTCTGGTACTTGAAGCGCTTGATCTTGTCGGTCGGAGTGCGCTCGAACGGCTCCTCCTGGATCTCGACCTTGCCTATCCTGCTGAAAGACGCAAGTTTCTCGTTCACGCGCTTTCTGATGTTGTTGATGTAAATCTGGATCTGGTCAGTGGCAACAATTCCCTTTCTCTTCAGGGCCTTGATGTCAAGTCTGATCATGGCTCTGAGTCCGCCCGCATCAGCCACGACAAGGCTTTCAAGGACGTCTTCCTCCGCATTGATCAGGAACTCGATGTTCTCGGGATAGATGTTCTCGCCCGACGGACCGAGGATCATAGTCTTGCAGCGGCCGCGGATCGCAAGCCTGCCGTTGATGAACTCGCCTATGTCTCCCGTGCGGAAATAGCCGTCCTCGGTGAAAGATTCCCGCGTCAGCTCATCGTTCTTGAAGTAGCCCCTCATGACGGAGGGACCCTTGATTTGGATCTCCCCGCTTTCCGGGTCGAGTCTCACATCCAGGCTCTTGAGAACAGGTCCAAGCGTACCCACCACTTGGTCCTTGGGACCGCAGCCGGCTATGAACGGAGATGTCTCGGTGAGTCCGTAGCCCAGTGCATAGGGGAAACGAATCCTGTGGAAGAAGGCTTCTGCCTCGCTGTCGAAGGCGGCCCCTCCGATTCCGAAGAAGCGCATTCTGCCGCCGAAGATCGTCTTGACCTTCTTGCCTATGGCAGCGTAGACGAACGGGGCTGTAAACCAGTTCTTTGCATATTTACCGAGCTTGGTTCCGTCCTTGAGCTTGGGAAGCAATGCCCTGCGGTAGATCTTCTCGATCAGAAGCGGCACGGAAAGCATGACTTCAGGCTGTATTTCCTTGAACGCCGGCATCAGCGAGTCCGTGCTGGGAGCCTTGCCCAGATAAACGATCTGAACGCCGTTGAGAATCAGCAGCACGAATCCGATCGTGAACTCGTAGACATGGCTCATGGGCAGAATGGACAGGGCCTTCCAGCCGGCATGAATCTTTATGAACGGAGTCGAGCACTCGTAGGCGTTGTAGACTATGTTCCTGTTGGTGAGCATGACGGCCTTAGGGGTGCCTGTGGTTCCGCTTGTGTAGATGATGGAAGCAAGGTCCTCCTCATGAGATCTGAACTCCTCCAGAAGGGCAAGAGCTGCATTGTTCACCTCAAAAGCCGCGGTATCAGTTCCCTCAAGGTCCTTGAAGTTGTTTCCGTCAAACGTCTTCAGTGCCTTGGCCTGGATGTGGTGCATGTCATCCATGCGGATCAGCTCCACATCAAGACCTGTGGCCTTGGAGGCGTTTTTCGAATTGACGACCACAAACTTGGCCTCGCTGTGTTTGAGTATGCTCTGGACCTCATCCCTGCTGAAATTGGGAAGGATGGGAACCGCTATGGCCCCGATCCTGTTTATGGCAAGATATGAAAGGCCCCAGTTTGGACAGCTCTCACCCAAAATCGCGACCTTATCACCTTTTGATACTCCCTTCTTGAGAAGGAAAAGCGCGATCTGTCTGGACCTGAGAAGGAAGACGGGAAACTTCATTGCGCTTTCCGGCTCCCTCCAGGTGCTCACGGCATTCAGATGGGGAAAAGCAGAGGCCGAGGCCTCTATGACGGATGTAAGAGTCAGGTCTTTCAGCTTGAGCATCAGCTGATTCCCTTGACCTCGTAACCGGCATCGGTCACGGCTTTGGTAAGAGCCTCATCCGAGACGGGGCCACTCAAAGTGACAATGGCGCATGCCTTCTCGTGGCTGACTTCCGCAGCCTTGACCCCGTCGATTTCCTCAAGGGCTTTCTTGACCCTTGCCTCGCAATGTGGGCACATCATGCCCTGAACTTCCATGTTTCTGATATTTTCAGCCATCGTTTTCTCCTCCACGGCATTGTTTTCGTTCTTTATCCTGTTTTTTCTTTTTCTGTCCCTGGACGGGTCATGTACCTTGCAGAAGTTCAGCCTCAGAGCGTTGGACACAACGCAGAAGCTGGAAAGGCTCATGGCGGCCGCGCCGAACATCGGATTCAGCGTCAGGCCAAGGGCAACGAAGCACCCTGCGGCAAGCGGGATTCCGATGCTGTTGTAGAAGAACGCCCAAAACAGGTTCTGGTGAATGTTCCTTAAAGTCGCCCGGCTGAGTCTGACGGCGGCACAGACATCCAGAAGGCTGCTCTTCATCAGAACCACGTCCGCAGCGTCTATGGCAACGTCGGCACCGGCTCCGATAGCGATTCCGATGTCGGCTCTGGTGAGGGCCGGAGCATCGTTGATTCCGTCTCCGACCATTGCGACCATTCCCTCTTCTGCAAGCTTGCGGATGACGCTCTCCTTGCCTTCCGGAAGAACGGAGGCTATGACCTCGTCAACTCCCGCCTCCATTCCTATGGCATTCGCGGTGCGCTCGTTGTCTCCCGTGAGCATCACAACCCTCAATCCCATGTTCCTGAGCTCTTCGATGGCCTTCCTGCTGTCATGTTTCAGTTCGTCGGCCACGGCGATGATTCCGTAAACCCTGTCGTCCTTTGCAAACAGAAGCGGTGTCTTTCCTTCCTCGGCCAGTCTTTCGCAGGCTTTGACAATCCCCCTCGGAACGGAAACCTTCGAGGAAATGAACTTCAGACTTCCGCCCAGAACCTCTTTCCCGTCCACAACTGCCTTGACTCCGTTTCCCGCCAGGGCGGCAAAGTCCTGTGCCCCGGAAAAACTGATCTTCTCCTGCTCGGCCTTGTCCATGATGGCCCGTGCAAGCGGATGCTCACTCTTGGCTTCCATCGATGCGGCCATCGCAAGAAGTCCCTTCTCATTTGCATCCAGAGCCGGGATTATGTCGGTAACCACAGGTCTGCCGGTGGTGATTGTTCCTGTCTTGTCCAAGGCAACGATATCCACTTTTCCCGTCTGCTCCAGCGAAGCAGAGGTCTTGAACAGGATTCCGTTCTTGGCACCCACTCCGTTTCCTACCATGATGGCAACAGGAGTGGCCAGTCCTAATGCGCACGGGCAGCTGATGACCAGAACGGAAATACCCCTTGCAAGGGCGTAACCGAACGGTTGCCCGATGAAAAACCAGACTAATGTGGTCACAAAGGCTATCGATATGACAACAGGCACGAAAACACCCGAGACCTTGTCCGCTATCTTGGCAATCGGCGCCTTCGTGGCGGCGGCATCGCTGACCATCTTTATTATCTGCGAAAGAGTCGTATCCTCGCCAACTCGGGTTGCCTGACATTTGAGGAATCCGCTTCTGTTGATTGTTGCCGAGCTGACCTGGTCCCCCACTTCCTTGTCCACCGGAATGCTTTCACCGGTAAGGGCGGCCTCATCCACAGCACTTGAGCCTTCGAGGATGATTCCGTCCACGGGAATGCTCTCACCTGGGCGCACCACGAACACGTCGCCCTGTCTGACCTGCTCCACCGGAACTACCGTCTCAAGGCCGTTCTGAATCAATGTTGCCGTCTTGGGCGCAAGTTTCATCAGGGCCTTGAGGGCATCGGTTGTCCGGCCCTTGGATCTGGCCTCCAGCATCTTGCCCACCGTGATCAGGACAAGAATCATTGCGGCAGACTCGAAGTACAGGTCATGCATCAATCTTGCTGTTGCCGCATGCTCTGCGTTGGCCATGGCCGCTGTCATCTGAAAGAGCACAAAGACGCTCCAGACAAACGAGACTCCTGACCCCAGCGCCACAAGAGAGTCCATGTTGGGAGCCTTGTGGATGAATGCCTTGAATCCGCTTGTGAAGAACTGACGGTTTATGACCAGTACGATGGCCGACAGAATCATCTGGACCAGACCGATTGCAACATGGTTTCCGTTGAACCACGCCGGAAGCGGAGCTCCCCACATGTGGCCCATCGAGAAATACATCAGAACAATCAGAAAACCGATGGATGCAATCAGGCGCCGTTTGAGCCTTGGTGTCTCGTGGTCGGCAAGCTGCTCCTCCTCAATGCTGTGGCTTGCTGCGTTTGCAGATCCTTTTGTAGGATTTCCCTTCAGAGAAGCTCCGTAACCGGCATCCTCGACAGCCTTGATGATTGCGGCGCTGTCGGCAGACCCCTCGACTCCCATCGAGTTCGTGAGAAGACTCACAGAACAGGAAGTCACTCCCGGGACTCCGTTCACAGCCTTCTCCACCCTTGCAGAGCAAGCCGCGCAACTCATGCCTGTTACGTTGTACTGATCCATCTGACACCTCAGTCTGCCGGACGCATTTCCGTCACGGGCAGTCAACTAGAAGTTACGCACGGGCGCGTATAAAGTCAAGTAAGTGAGATATAAGTAATATATCAATTATATGCTCTCAGCCTACTTCAGTCTGACCGTTCCGGCTCTGCGGCTGTAGACGAATGTTCCGTTCGCAACCCCGTCCTTCAGGACTTTCTCAAGTGTCTCCCTTATCTGACGGCCTTTGACAAGGAAGCCCAGAGCGTGGTTGGTGTCTGTGAAAAGCTCGTCCTTCTTCAGGGTTTTGCCGTCCTCAAGCTGCTGCCTCATGGCATTGAAGACCTCGATCTGCGGGAAATCCCCTATGGAGCGAAAGGTCCCCTCCGGCATGTCGTCCCTCTTTCCGGACGGACGGAAATCATCATAAAAGCCAGTCTCAAGAGCCTGGAGGCGCATCTCAAGTCCCCTGAAGCTTTCGGGCCACAGGACAAGGTGCTCATTCCCGTCGCAGTCCACCTGAGTGGTGGTCACGGCCCCCGTTGAAACCAGAACCTTGCGAAGAAACGGTGCGATCTGGCTTCCACGCTGGAAGATCGAATAGGATTTGAGGACCTTCAGTTCAAGAAAGTCGTCCACCACCGGACCTTCCTTCTCAATCACGGTCCTGAATCTGGATGCGATGTCCTCTGTGTCGTATGACGGAAAATCCTTGTAGGGAATCTCCTTAAGAACGAGATCTGCGCTTCTGTATTCCATCTACGGTGCTCCTTGGACTAATGATAGCACATGCAATTGTTTGCAAACAAACTGTTTTGATGTACAATCCCAGCCATGGAACTTTTACTGGATACAGCCAATATCAGACTCATCCGTGAAGCGGTGAGCACCTACCCAATCTGCGGGCTGACAACCAACCCGTCGATTGTCTCAAAAGAGAAAAGAAAAGACTTCTTCCCCCTGATGAGGGAAATCCGCGAAATACTCGGCAGAAACAGAACTCTCCACGTCCAGGTCACCAGAACCGACTGCGAGGGAATCCTCAAGGAAGCCGAGGCAATCAGAAAGAACATCGACGAGGATGTCTACATCAAGACTCCCGTCTCCCGCGAGGGCCTGAAGGCAATCGGAATCATGGCAAAGAACGGTTTCAATGTCACTGCAACCGCAATCTACACCACAATTCAGGGCGAACTTGCCGCCATGGCCGGTGCGAAGTACCTTGCCCTCTACTACAACAGGATGCTGAACCTGGACATCGACGCCGACTCTGTCTTCAGATCAACGGCACAGGCGATTGCCATGTCCGGTCTGGACTGCAAGATCGTCGGAGCCTCGTTCAAGAACATCATGCAGGTGACCAACGTCTTTGCAGACGGTGCCGAAGCCGTTACGGTTCCGCCCGAGCTTCTGGATCAGGCCATGGCAAACCCCTCCATCGCGATTGCGGTGGACAACTTCAACAAGGACTGGAAGACAGTCTACGGAGACAAAGACATTGCACAGCTATAAAGCCTTCATAATCGACCTGGACGGTACCCTTTTGGATACCACCAAGGACATAGGCCTTGCCCTGGGCAAGGTTTTCGGAACAACCTTCACAGACAGCCAGACGGACAGGTTCGTCGGACGCGGCCTTCGCAACGCGGTCAAGGCCGCAGCCGAGGAGATCGGACAGGCTGATGCCGACATCGACAACCTGACGGAGAAGCTAATCGACTTCTACAGGGAGGTTCCGGTCCTCTACACAAAACCCTATCCCGGAGCTGTTGAGCTTCTGTCCGAACTCAATGCAAGAAACCTTCCGATCTGCATCTACTCGAACAAGGAACAGGACCTGACCGAGACCATTTTGGGCATCTGTTTCCCGGGCATACGATTCTCCATGGTCGCAGGTATGCATGGAAAATATGAGTCAAAACCCTCATCTCAGGCCATCGAAGCTTTTCTCTCGCTTGTCAACGTCCCAAAGCAGGAAGCACTGTACGTCGGCGACAGCGAGGTGGATTTCAAGACAGCTTCAAACGCTTGTGTAGACTTCAGGATCCTGACAACAGGAACCAGATCAAAGGAAAGCCTGCTGGAAAGTGGAGTTCCAGAAGCCGCCCTGATCGACAGCCTATACTCTGTCAGAGATCTTCTGTAACAATTACACAGGGCGCCAAGGCTTAAGGCCGCGCCCCGCCTGGCATGTGCAAAGCGCTGCACAGGCAACCCACAGCCAATGAACAATCGCGCAAGGAATATTCAGGTGTACAAAAAAAGGTGTTCGGGAAGTCCTGTGTGAATCTTTCCAAACACCCTTTGTATTGCAGACAGAGCTTTTATTTCTCTATCTCGTCTTCGGTGCACAGAAGCTTGTCCAGCTCTGCGGCAATCGCCTTCCTATTCAGGTTCTTTCCGATAATGCAGAGCCTGACCATTCTGTCACCGAACTCGTCGTCCCAGTCTTCCCTGATGGAAGGATTCTCTGCCAGGATCTGACGTCTCTGGGCAGCTGGAGCGGATGCAATCCACTTTCCGTAAGGGCCGCAGAGAAGCTGTCTGCCTGATGTCTCGAAGACATAGGCCATATCATACTCGTCGCCGAACCATGCAAGACCTTTGCATCTGATGATGTACTTGGGCCAGTTCTTAACATACTCTCTCAGACGATTTCTGTTGAACGGGGTCCTTCTGTAGTAGATGAATGTTCCGATTCCGTACTCGTCCTCGCTCTCTCCCTCGTGCCTGTGCTCGTGATGGTGGTGCTCATGACCATGCTCATGCTCTTCATGCTCATCGTGGTCATGGTGGTGATGATGCTCATGATGGTGCTCATGCTCATCGTGGTCATGGTCATCATCGTCGTCATCGTCTTCGTCGTCGCCCAGCTCGCCCTCTTCAAGAGCCTTGCACCAACCGGCAGCTCCGTAGACTTCGTCGAAATCAAACGATCCGGTTGCAAGGATGTCCTTTACAGGAACGTCGCCGTGACTTGTCTCGATGACCTTGACACCCGGGTGCAGTGCTTGGACTACCTTTCTGACCTTTGCCAGCTCGGATTCGGAGACAAGGTCAATCTTGTTGATGATCAGTGTGGAGCAGAACTCGATCTGCTGGATGAGAAGACTCTCGATGTCCTCCTCCTCGATCTCATCCTTCTTCAGAAGGTTGTCGCCGGATGCGAACTCGTCTACAAGTCTTGCAGCATCGACAACGCCAACCACATTGTCCAGCTTTCCGTTCTTTATCAGCTCAAGCTCCTGGGCGATCGGCATGGGCTCGCAGACACCGGAAGCTTCGATCAGGATGTAGTCGTACTTCCCGGTCTTGATCATCTTCTCGATGTTGGTCGCCATCTGGCTTTTGAGGGTGCAGCAGATGCATCCGTTTGTAAGAGGGACGATATCGCTTGTATCGGTGATATTGCCGCCCTTGGCGATGAGAGAGGCATCTACATTGACCTCTCCGATATCGTTGACAATGACTGCTACCTTGTAACCCTGCTGGTTGTTGAGAACCTTGTTCAGAAGGGTTGTCTTTCCGGCTCCGAGGTAACCGCAAAGAAGTGTGATCGGTGTTTTCTGCTTTTTGACTACTGTCATTTTCTGCTCCAAAGGGCCGTTAGACCCGTAATATCATTATTTCCAGCACTAATATAACAAAAAGAGGCGCCAACGTGAAGTTTGACGCCTCTAATATTCCGATTTGTATAGGAACGGACCACCGCAAGGCAGGACGTTTTTCAAAAAAAAGGTTTTTAGACTGCTCAAGCAGTACAAACCCGCAAAAAATGAAAAATATACTGCCTTTTATTTGCCTTCGTAGGCCACGACGGAGCTGATGTCGTATCCTTTGAGCACTTCCCTGCCGTTCAGGCCCTTGAGTTCCACCAGGGCGATGATCTTCACGACCTCGCCGCCGCATCTCTCGATCAGGTTGACAGCAGCCTTCATGGTTCCGCCGGTTGCAATTAGGTCGTCAAGAAGAACGACCTTGTCGCCCGGCTTCACGCTGGATGTATGGATTTCTATGGTAGCTTTTCCGTACTCAAGATCATAGGACTCGGAAACGGTCTCCCTGGGGAGCTTTCCGGCCTTGCGCACAGCGATGAAGGGCTTGTGCAGCAGATATGAAAGCGGCATGCCCAGCATGAATCCTCTGGACTCGGCACCGGCTATGGCATCGAACTCGACTCCATCAAGGAGTTTGACCATCTCGTCGATGGCGAGCTTCAGTCCGTCCGCGTTTTCCAGAATTCCGGTGATGTCCCTGAACATGATTCCCGGCTCCGGGAAATCAGGAATTGTGATTATGTAATCCTTGACCTTTTTCATCGATTCCTCCGATTTGCATGCAAATGTTACCACAATACCCGTGTGCAGTAAAATGGTTTTCTCTCTCACCCTCTTGTTCCCACAACCAAATGGAAAAAGTGAAAGTGATATATTAGTGAGAAAAAATTGCACACCAATGTCAAAAATTTCACAGTTGTATACAATTTTGCACAGCCAAAACGGCCAAATCAGACATTGTATACAATGATAACTTGTCCAGAAAGACAATTATATGCCCTTTTCCGCCGTTTATGGCCACTTGGCACGGTACTTGCTATATAAAAGTCGAGCAACAGTTTTTTTCAATATACCTCCTTTTAGTGTGAGACGCCTGGACAGAGTCCGGGCGTTCTTTTTTACTCAAAAACCATCGGTTCCCAAAGGAAGCCGTTTTTGACATAATCGTCCTGGTATGAGTACAACGGAAAAGAAAAACACAGGATTATGGCAGTTCGTGAAGTTCCTAATTGTCGGAGGAATAGGAGCCATAATCCAGCTGATCGTGGTAAATGTCCTCTATTTCCTGATGAGGGACTGGAAGGAGCCTTTGCCGCTTTTCCTTGCAAAACTGTTCAACGAGACCGTGATGGGCGAAGGCAACAGCAACTGGGGTTACGTGTTGCCGTTCTTCATCTCAAACCTTGCGGCCAACACATACCAGTACATCCAGAACAAGAAGACGACGTTCAAGGTCGAGGCCCCCGGATGGTGCTTCGTGGTCTACATGGTCGTGCTTGTGATCCTGATCTTCGTGGCAACATGGCTACAGGGAATTCTGAACCACCTGTTCCTGAGCACAGGCATACCGTTCTTCCAGAAGCTGGCTCCGACACTGGCGGTCATATTCGCAGGAGCTATCTACACCCTGGTGATGTTTCCGCTGGAGAAGTTCGTGTTGTTCAAGAAGAGGGCTTAAAGAAGAGTGTGAGTGAAGCAGGAGAATGTTCCCGTGTGGCACGCAGGTCCGTCAGGATTCACCTCGACAACAAGAGCATCGTCATCGCAGTCGCTTGTGATGGAGACGATGTGCTGGAAATTGCCGCTGGTCTCACCTTTCAGCCAGAGCTTTCTGCGTGATCTGGACCAAAAGCAGGTCAGACGCTTTTTCATGGAGATTTCCAGAGACTCCCTGTTCATGTAGGCAAGAGTCAGGACCTGCTTTGTGCTGTGGTCCACCACAATGGCCGGAATCAGGCCGTTCGAATCGAACTTAAGATCATCAATGCTGACCATCACATCTCCTCCACAAGTCTCATGCCTATGCCGTTTGCGGCAAGCTCCCTCTTGAGATCCGGAATCTTCACCTCTCCGAAGTGGAAGATCGAGGCGGCAAGTCCCGCATCCACCTTGGGAATTGTCTTGAAAAGCTTCACAAAATCATCTATGCATCCGGCTCCGCCGCTGGCGATGACCGGAACGTTCACCGCATCGCAGACAGCCTGGAGCATCTCAAGGTCAAAGCCCTTCTTCACCCCGTCGGTGTCTATGCTGTTGAGCACAACCTCTCCGGCTCCGTTGTTCACGCAGTCGCTTATCCATTTCACCGCCTCAAGACCTGTGTTCTCGCGTCCGCCCTTTGCAAAGACACGGAAAACTCCGTCCACACGTTTCACATCGGCCGAGATGACAACGCACTGGCTGCCGTATCTCAGGGCCGCTTCCTTCACAAGGGAGGGATTCCTTATTGCTCCGGAATTGACGCTTACCTTGTCGGCTCCGCATTTGAGGACCCGGTCAAAGTCATCCAGGGAGTTGATGCCGCCACCTACAGTCAGCGGAATGAAAACCTTGGATGCAGTCTCCCTGAGGATGTCCGTAAACAGCTTGCGGCCGTCGGATGAGGCTGTGATGTCGTAGAAGACAAGTTCGTCAGCACCGACTCTTGAATAGTAGTCGGCAAGGTCCACAGGGGACGAGACATCCGAAAGATCCTGGAAGTTGACGCCCTTGACAACCCTTCCGTCCCTGACATCAAGGCAGGGTATTATCCTTTTGGTGATCATCGCGCAACCTCCAATGCATCCTCAAGCTTTATGGCCCCGGTATAATAGGCCTTTCCGATTATGGCGCCGAAGACGCCGATCTCCTTCAGAGCCCTGACATCATCGATGGTGGAGACCCCGCCTGATGCGGTTATGTCCATCTTCACCGAAGAGGCGATTGTCCTGTACAACTCAAGGTTGGTTCCCTTCATGGCTCCGTCCTTGGAGATGTCCGTCACAATGGCACCTCTGACTCCCAGATCCTCAAGCTCCTTCAGAAAGACAAGACCGTCCTTGTCCGAAGTCTCGAGCCAACCCTTGATGGCAACCTTTCCGTCCTTCAGATCCACACCGACTGCAATCCTGTCTCCGAACTCCGAGACAGATGACTTCAGGAAAGCGGGGTCGTTCAGCGCTGCGGTACCAAGGATGACCCTGGAGATTCCGGCATTCAGATAGCGCTCAATGGTAGCCTTGTTTCTTATTCCACCACCGATTTCAGAATACATACCGGGAATCCGGGCTATCTTTTCTATTGTGCTGATGTTGACCGCCGAGCCTTCGCGTGCGCCATCCAGATCAACAAGATGAATGGTTTTGCAGCCCTTCTTCGCAAAGTCCTCGGCAAATTCCCACGGGCGGTCGCTGTAGACCGTGACCTGGTTGTAGTCACCCTTGAGAAGCCTGACCGCCTTTGTTCCGAGAATGTCTATAGCAGGAAAAATGACCATATCAGAATATCTCCACAAAAGCCTTCAGGATCGAAAGACCCACGGTCGCACTCTTTTCCGGATGGAACTGGGTTCCGAAGACGTTGTCACGCTCCACACTCGCAGTGAGAAGTCCGCCGTATTCGGTGACTGCCGTTGTCCAGTCCTCACATCCGGTTGCATGGTACGAGTGCACGAAATAGACATGGTCCCCTTCTTTGATGTACTTGAAAAGCCTCGATTTGTTTCTGAACAGAAGACCGTTCCAGCCTATCTGGGGAATCTTCAGGTCCGCAGGGATTTTCTCGGCTATGGACCTGACCTCACCCGGAATCAGGGACAGGCCTTCGTAGACCCCGTCCTCATAATCACGTTCGAACAGCATCTGCATCCCCAGGCAGATTCCCAGAAGAGGCTTTCCGCCTTTGGCAAGATCCAGAATGCAGTTCTCCATTCCGCTTTCGGAGAGGGCCTTCCTTGCATCGCGGAACGCACCGACTCCGGGAAGGACCAGTCTGTCGGCCTTCTCAAGCACACTGCAGTCCGATGTGACCACCGCATCCTCCCCAACAGCCCTGAACGAGCTTCTGATGGAGAAAAGGTTTCCCACACCGTAGTCGATTATGGCGGTCATCAGAGGACTCCCTTTGTTGACGGAATCGCGTCCTTGGCGGTCGGGTCAATCGCAACGGCCTTTCTGAGCGCCCTGGCCGTTGCTTTGAACATGGCCTCGGCAATGTGGTGTGAGTTGCGTCCGGCAAGCTGTCTGATGTGCAGGGTGAGAGCCGCATTGGATGCGAATGCCTGGAAGAACTCCTCCACAAGCTCGGTGTCGAAGGTGCCGATTTTTTCGGTCTTGAACTCCACATCGCAGCAGAGCATTCCGCGGCCTGAGATGTCCACGGCGGCAAGGACAAGGGACTCGTCCATGGGGAGGGTTATGTCTCCGTAACGGGTGATCCCGCGTTTGTCCGAAAGTGCCTCTCTGAAAGCCTGACCAAGAGCGATTCCGATATCCTCCACACTGTGGTGGTCATCGACATCCGTGTCGCCCTTGCATGAAACGCAGAGGTCGAACATGCCGTGGCGGGCAAACAATGTCAGCATGTGGTCCATGAACCCTACGCCGGTTGAAATCTCCGCCTTTCCCGTGCCGTCGAGAGCGATGCTCAGTTTGATGTCGGTTTCCGCTGTCTTTCTTGTTATCTCGCTGTTTCTCATGCCTTCAGAATCTCCATTACCTTCTCTATGAAAATCTCCATGCTCTCTCTGGAACCGATCGAAACACGGCACCAGTTGGAGATCCGCTCCTTCGTGAAGTGCCTTACGAGCACTCCCTTCTCCTTCAGCCTTCTGTAAAGCTCACCGCCCTCGATCGAGTCTGACGAGACGAATATGAAGTTGGCACATGAGGGAAGGACCTTGAATCCTAGCCTCTTCAGTGCATCAACCGTATAGTTCCTGTTCTCGATTATCTTCAGGCAGTTGGTCCTTGTATACTCCTCGTCTTCCAGAATCCCTATTCCCATGGCGCTCGTCATCGAGTTCACGTTGTAAGGATTGGTCGAGTACTTGATGGTGTTCAGGTCCGCGATGATCGCCGGATCCCCTATTCCGTATCCCAGCCTTCCGCCGGCAAAGCTCCTGGATTTTGAGAATGTCTGGCAGACAAGCAGGTTCCTGTACTTCCTGGTCAGCGCCACGCAGCTCCGGGCTCCGAAATCCACATATGCCTCGTCCACCACGACTATCCGGTCGGGGTCGGATTTCACAAGACGCTCGATCTCGGAGACCTCAAGAGCCACGCCTGTGGGGGCGTTGGGGTTGGCGATGAACACGGTTCCCTTTTTCCCGATGTAGTCATCCACGCAGAGGCTGAAGTCATCCCTGAGCGGAATCGTCTCGTACGGGCTGTCGTTCAGCTGTGCGAATACAGGATAGAAGCCGTATGTGATGTCGGCAAACAGTGCCGGGTTCTTCTTGTCTGTGAACGCCATGAAGGCGAAGTTCAGGATCTCGTCCGAACCGTTGGTTACAAGGACCATGTCGGGATCCACACCGTAGGTCTTTGCAACTGCCTGTGTCAGAAGCTGGGACTGGGGGTCGCTGTAAAGATTCAGGCTTCTTGTGTTCGCCGCGGCATACTCAAGGGCCTTTGGCGATGGCGGGAACGGACTTTCGTTGGTGTTGAGTTTCACATAGCGGCTCATGTCCGAAGGCTGCTCACCGGGGACATAAGCCTCGAGAGCTGCGTATTTGGAAGAGAAAAACCTGCTCACTTTGCTTCCTCCTTCTCATATGTCTTTCTTGCCAGGGCGCTTCTCGCGTGCGCCTCAAGGCCCTCGCGTCTGGCGAACAGGGCGATGTCGTCCGCAACATTCTCAAGCGCTTTCTTCGTGTAGTAGGTGAACTGGTACTTCTTGATGAAGTCGTCCACCGAAAGCGGAGACGAGAACCTTGCCGTGCCGCTTGTAGGCAGGGTGTGGTTCGGACCGGCAAGATAGTCTCCCAATGCCTCGGGGCAGTTTCTGCCAAGGAAAACCGAGCCCGCATTGCGGATCTTGTCCAGATAATCGAACGGGCTGTCCACGCAGACCTCAAGGTGCTCGGGAGCAATCCTGTCGCTGATTTCGATAGCCTGATCTATGGATGAAGCTATGATTATCTTGCCGTTGCTTTCAATCGAGGCCCTTGCTATGCCTTCCCTAGGGAGTGAGTTCAGCTGTATCTCTAGCTCGTCGGCAACCGCATCCGCAAGGGTTATGCTGTCTGTGATAAGAACAGCTGAGGCGTTTCTGTCGTGCTCCGCCTGGCTGAGCATGTCGGCTGCTAGAACCTTTGGATTGGACTTGCCGTCTGCAATTATCAGGATCTCGCTGGGACCGGCAATCATGTCTATTCCCACTATTCCCGAGACCTCCTTCTTGGCCTCGGCCACGAAGATGTTTCCAGGTCCTACAATCTTGTCGGCCTTGGGAACGGTCTCCGTTCCGTATGCAAGGGCTGCAATTGCCTGGGCTCCGCCGATTCTGAAGATTCTGTCCACTCCGGCGACATATGCCGCGGCAAGAACCGCCTGGCTGATCTTTCCGTCGCTTCCCGGAGGTGTGACCATAACAACCTGATCGACTCCCGCTATCTTCGCAGGGATTGTGTCCATCAGTACCGTGGAGGGATAGGCGGCCGTTCCGCCCGGGACATAGATTCCTGCAACGCTGACAGGAACGATCTTCTGACCAAGGACCACGCCGTCTTTCTCTGACACGACAAAGCTCTCGCGCTTCTGTCGGCTGTGGTAGTCCCTGATGTTGTCGGCAGCTTTCCTGAGAACGTCCATGAAGGCCTCATCCATCGCCTCCGCGGCGCTTTTGATCTCGGACTTCGGAACCTCGATCGCATCGATTGCGGCACCGTCGAACTTCAGAGTGTAGTCCCTCAGCGCCTGGTCGCCGCGCTCTCTCACATCCGCGAGGATTGCGGAAACCACATCGGAAACATCCCTAGATGATGTCGAACGTTCGAAAATGCGATTCTCCGGGACCTTCCCGTATTCCATTACCTTTATCATTTCTGAGCCTCCACCTGTCGTCTCAACCCTTTTATCACCCTCAGGACATCGTCGCGCTTGAACTCGAACGATGCCTTGTTCGCTATCAGTCTTGCGGAGATTGGCATGATTGTCTCGGTGACTTCAAGTCCGTTCTCCTTCAGTGTCTTTCCCGTCTCCACGATATCCACAATCACATCGGACATGCCCAGAACCGGAGCCAGCTCGATGGAACCATTCAGATGGATTATGTCGATCTCCCTTCCGAGAGATGCGTAGTAGCGTCTTGCTATGTTGGAGAACTTGGTCGCCACCCTGAGCGTCACGTCCGCATTGCTTCTGAAGCCCTTCTTTGCGGCTACGCACATGCGGCAGTTGCCGGTCTTCAGGTCCAGGACCTCGTACACATCGGGCATGTACTCGTCGATTATGTCCTTTCCGGCCACGCCGATGTCCGCAGCTCCGCGCTCCACATAGACGGAGACATCGCTCGGCTTCACCCAGAAATACCTGACACCGGTTTCCTGGTTCTCGAACACCAGCTTTCTGGAATCGCTGAGGACCTCCGGGCATTCGAAACCGGAAGCGGCGAACATTGCATAGACCTTCTCTCCGAGTCTTCCTTTGGGAAGTGCGATGTTAAGCATTGTCCTCACCTCCCGCTTCTACGAGCTGTCCGTACCTGAGCGAATCCGGCACGTTCTTCAGGGCAACGACCGTCTTTCCGCCGTCCCTGAGCCTCTGGGCCGTTGCAAGAACCTTGCCCATGTCATCCTTGTCCGAGTATTTGACAACCACGTCCACATCCAGGTCGGCGACTTCCTGCACAAGGCGCTCGAGGGAATCCAGGTACACGGCAAAGCCGATTGCCTTGCAGTTCTTCTTCATGCGTTTCATCAGCTTGTCGTACTGTCCGCCGGAGATGACCGGAACGGGAACACCCTGCACATAGCCGCGGAACACGATTCCGTTGTAGTACTTCATTCCGTCCAGGATGGAGAAATCGATCCTCACACCCTTAGGACCGAGCACATCAACAATGGCCCTGAGCTCGGAAAGGCTCTTTTTGTCCACATCCATGGCCTCGAGTTTGGAGAGGACCTCCTGTGTGGTTCCTCCTATCATTGCCAGAGCGGCGATTCTCGACAGAGCCTCGGAATAATCCGGATTGGCAGCGCAGAGGCTCTCGAGTGTGGATACATTTCTGGAGGCCAGATCGGTGACGGCCTCGGCCCTGAGGCTTTCGGGGATGCGATCAAGGAGGCTTTCAACGATTCCCAGGTGCGAAACGGTCAGAATCGACTGCCCGGGAATCTCCTTCAGGCTTCTCTGTGCAAGGCTCACGACCTCGCAGAGCTCCAGAAGCCCCACATCACCGATGCACTCGAGCCCTGCCTGCATGATCTCGCGGAATGTACCCGAGCTGTTCGAGACCCTGTATACGTTCTCGCCGTAGCAGATACGGGAAACCGATCCCGGCTGCTCTTTTACGCTTCTCACAATGGATAGGGTCACGTCCGGCTTGAGGGCCATGAGTTTTCCGTCGGTGTCGTTGAATGTGATTATGTTGGTCGAAACCAGAAAATCCTTGTTGCGGGCATAGAGGTCATATTCCTCGAAACGGCTCATCTTGTAGGTTCTGTAACCGAATGACGAGTACAGCGACCTGAGACGGAAAAGAATCTTCTCCTCGCCTTTCAGATTGTATTTCTCAGCCATTCTCACCACCTTTGACCCTTCCGATAACGGTTCTGTAGCCTCCGTCACCGTAGACCAGGCATCTGTTGACCCTGGAGATGGTGGCAGACGATACGCTGGTCTGCTTGGATATCTCCTGATAGTTCTTGCCCTCGTCGAGCAGGAAGGCTACCTGCAGTCTTTGGGTCAGGTCCTGGAATTCCTTGATGGTGCACACGTCCTCGAAGAACGAACGGCACTCCTCCTCTGTCCTGAGGGAGAGAACCGCCTTGTAGAACTGTCCGGCCATGTTCGGATCTATCTTGTCCATGAAACACTCCATTTGTTATTTGTGCCATCACATTATCACTTTAGCGCATTAAAGTAAATAGGTTTCGGTGCAATTGTGTGAATCAAAAGAAATTGCACTCTTATCTGTGACGTTATAAAATCTAACGTTAGCTTTTGCAATGTAATTTATTTTATTTCAAAATAAAGAATTATATCTGCTTTTGCTCTTGATTGAATTCATCAGTTGGTATAGATTACCTGACGTGAAGACAAAGAGAAACGACAACAGAGCTTATCTCTATCTTGCCCCGGCAATGCTTCTTGCAGGGCTTTTCTGCTGGTTTCCGGCAATCAGGGGCTTCATCCAGTCGTTTTTCACAGTCTCCCATTCGGGCGATGTCCTGGGCTTTGCAGGGCTTTCCAACTACAGGACGCTGTTTTCAGACAAAGCCTTCACCAACAGTGTGGGCAACACGCTGAGGTTCGCACTATTCTTCGTTCCACTTAACACGTTCCTGACCCTTCTTGCAGCATCGCTTACAAGACGCAAGAGCAGACTGTCGTTCATCCCCGAATACATCTTCTTCGTACCGGTAGCTGTCTCGCTTTCCGCCTACTCCCTCCTGTTCAGGGAGATGTTCAGAGGGAGCGCCTCGGTCATCAACAGGATATTCGGAACGGACTTCGGGTGGATCACGACCTCAGGCGGAGCGATGGCCACCCTTGTGATTCTCGGAGTCTTCCTTGATTTCGGAATCGACTACATCCTCCTCATGTGCGCCTTCAGGACAATCGACCGCAACGTCATCGAGGCGGCGCGCATGGACGGTGCCGGCGGCTGGAGGCTGTTCTTCCAGATAGAGCTCCCCCAGATCAGGGAAACCTTCCTGGCCACGCTGTTTCTCGCCGTCAAGGACGCCATCCTCATATCGGCCCCGATAATCATCCTCACGGAAGGCGGCCCGTACAGGTCCACCGAGACCATCATGTTCTACTACTATGTCGAGGCTTTCAGAAGCGGGAACCGTGCCGTGCAGAACTCGCTTACGGCCATTGTTATGACATTCGCGGCCATTGCCTTTGCAATCATGGGGGCAAAGAGGAAGGACAGATGGTAAGGACCCGCAAGGACCAGATCAAGTTCATCCTCCGAAAGATCATACTTCTGGCTCTGGCCGTCGTGGTGGCCTTCCCCATATTCTATATGTTCTCATCCTCACTCTTCTCGGCGCGGGACTTCAACAAGGTCCGGCTGCTTCCCGCTAAGGCCGTCTTTGCCAACTATGCCAGGGTTCTGAGCCACAGGTACTTTGCAACCTACATATTCAACTCCGTGGGAACATCGGTCCTGGCGGCCATGATAAGGACCTTGGTCACCATATTCGCAGCCTTTGCGCTCACGCATCTTCACTTCCGAGGAAGAAAACTGATAATGGGAGCCCTGGTTCTGACCCTGTTCGTACCGCAGGAGGCCATCCTCTATCAGAACTACAGGACGGTGGCCGCGCTGGGACTTCTGGACACATGGACCGGGATAATTTGCACCAGCCTTTTCTCGGCAGCACAGCTTGTCCTGGTCATGGGATCCTTCCTTGCGCAGGACAGAAGCTATTACGATGCATCGCGCATAGACGGAGCATCGGATATGAGATACGTGTTCTCAGTTCTGGTTCCGCTGTCGGGGCCTGCGATCATGACGGTTGCGATCCAGACATTGATAACGACATTCAACAGCTACCTGTGGCCGCTTCTGGTGACCAACAGGATGGCGACAAGAACAGTACAGACAGGTGTCACCATGATGGGCTTTGCCGAATCCGGCGAGACCGGTGCCCAGATGGCGGCCCTTGTTCTGATGACAGCCCCATTCATGCTGGTGCTGGCATTCACAAAGAAACGAATAGAAAACGCTCTGATCAGGAGGTAAGGATATGGGAAAGAAACTGCTTGCAGTCGCAATCATGATTCTGATGGCAACTTCTCTGTTTTCAGCCGGAAAGGCCGAGAGCACGGGAAAGACCGTGGTCACCGTATGGCATTCGGCACAGGGTTCCAACGCCACGGCGTTCGAGGAGATAGCACAGACATTCAACTCGACAATCGGAAAGGAAAAGAACATAGAGTTCGAGGCCATCTACCAGGGCAAGGCCAACGATGTCCTGACAAAGGTCAACGCCGCGACAGGAACGGACTCGCTTCCTGACATCGCCATGATGGACGCAACTGCGGCAACTGACATGAACCACAGCAAGTACCTTGTCACAGTGGACAGACTGGGCATTGACACCTCCGAAATCCTTGCCTGCGCAATCTCATCCTATACATCCGAAAACGGACTTCTTGCCCTGCCATTCAACGCATCTGCCCTGCTTTACTACTACAACAAGAGCGTTTACGACTCTCTCAGCCTTGTTCCGCCAAGGACATTGGACGACATGGCAAAGGTGGTTGCAAAGTCCGCATCCAAGGAACGCACCGGCTTTTCAGGCGTTCCGGCCACGTTCGAGCTGAGCACCTTCATCGGCGCACAGCACGGACTGAGCTACATGCTCAACAACAGAAACGGCCATGACGGGGCCGCAACCGAGGTCCTGTTCGGAAAGGAAGGGACATACAAGGCCTTCCTTGAGAAATGGAAGGCTGTCTACGACACGGGAGCCTACAATCCCATCTCGTCAGGCGTGACTGCGGAATTCACAAGCGGAAGGACAGCGGCCATGCTCGCCTCCTCAAGCAACCTTGCTACAGTCATCAATTCCGTCTCCGGAGACTTCGAGGTCGGAGTTGCAAAGGTTCCCATGGTCGATGAGGATGCAACCGGAGGAACGGTCATATCCGGCGGTGCTCTGTTCTCGTTCACGGATTCGGAAGCTGTCAGGACAGTCCTTGAATATCTGGTCTCTCCCGAAGTCCAGTCGATCTGGTCCGAAGCCACAGGTTACGTTCCCGTGAACACCAAGGCATATGACACGGCCTCGTACAAAGCCTTCCTCGAGAAGAATCCTCTTTACAGGGTCGCGATCGACTCGCTTCTCAATTCGGATGCAGGTCTTGCAAACGTGTGGGTCCCGTCCGCATACTCGGTCTACTACTCTTTCCAGGCCAACATCGTGGACGTGCTGAACGGAAAGGACATAGACACAGCGGTTGCCGAGATGGTCGATATTGTGGAAAGCGCGATCAGGACCTACTCAAGTCAGAACTGAAGAAAACACAGCGGGTCTTGTGCTCGCAGCCTGCGCATGCTGCGCCGGGGCATTCGGTGAATCCGTCCTCGGCGCTCTCAAGCTGGTCGATGTGCCACTTGAGCTCGTCGATGTGTCCCTGAAGGACGTTCATCCTCTCAAGATCCTGAGACAGCTTGCTGCGGTACTGGGTCAGGAGCTCGGTACGTCTCTTGTTGCCGCTGTGGTCCTCGTCCTTAAGACGGATGATCCGGGCGATCTCCTCCAGGGAGAATCCGAGTCCCTTGAGCTCGATGATGCGTTTGAGATACACCAGGTCCTGGTCAGAATAGTAGCGCTGGCCGCCGCCTGTACGTGCTTCAGGCAGAAGGCCGAGTTCGCCGTAGTATCTAATGGTCCTCAGAGTCAGGCCGGACAGCCTTGCAATCTCACCGATTCTGTAACGCTTCAAAACCTATGCTCCCTGATTTGGCATGGTAGTACATTTGCATCGGGCTGTCACTCATTTTCCGCACTTTACACGGACTGCCTGTTTCAGTAACGTAATGGCTATGGAACGCTGGGACATCTACGACATCCACAAGAACAGAACGGGAAGGACCATGGCCAGAAACGACTGGACGATGGCCGACGGGGACTACTATCTCTCTGTCCTGGGTGTCATCAGGACCCCGGACAACAGGTTCCTCATCACAAGAAGAGCCATGGACAAAGCCTGGGCTCCCGGCTGGTGGGAGGTTCCCGGAGGTGGAGTCAAGGCCGGCGAGACCTCACTTGAGGCCGTGTGCCGCGAGGTTCTGGAGGAGACCGGAATCGATGTCTCAAAGGCAAACGGCGGCTACAGGTTCTGCTACCACCGCGAGCAGCCTGGCCAGAACTACATAGTTGACATCTACCGTTTCGACATGGACATCAGGCCGTCCGACATCCGCCTTCAGAAGGACGAGGACATAGACGGACGTCTTGCCTCTCTGGACGAGATAAAAAAAATAGCGGAGGAAGGCAAGTTCCTCCACTACGAAAGCATCAAGGCTGTTTTCTACGACTGATTCGTTTTCACATCATACGTAGAAGAGAATGTCCGCATAGGTCGGAACCGGCCAGTAATCCTTACCGACAAGAAGCTCGAGTTCATCGGAGACAGACCTCACATCCTCCATTGCAGGAACTATGCATGCACGTACGAAATGCGACAGTTCTGCACCAGAGTGCATTGCGCTCTTGTCGATCAAGGACTGCAGAAGAGCCACCTTCTCGGACAGCACATCGGTAAGCTCGCTGACCCTCTCAAGGGTTGAGATCTCAGACCTGCACTGCAGGGCCGGAACGGCAGCCTTCTTGGAATTGATGGCCTGAGCAAGGAATGATGCATATGAACTTGCGGCAGGAATGATCTGCTGGACCATCATGTCGTGCAAAGTGACTGCCTCGATATGGACGGTCTTGCTATAGACCTCGTTCAGGATCTCATATCTGGAATGCATCTCCGTGGGACTGAAAACACCGAACTCGGAGAACAGGTCTATGTTCTTCTGTGCAACGAACGCATCCAGAGCCTCGGGAGTGGACTTGAGGTTCAGAAGACCTCTTCTCTTTGCCTCCTCGACCCATTCGGCGGAATAGTTGTTTCCGTTGAAGACTATCCTACTGTGCTCATTGTAAGTATCCCTTATCAAGTCGGCCACGGCCTCTTCGAAGACCTTCGCACCCTTGAGCCTTTCGTAGAAGCCCTTGAGGACCTTGGCGACTATCGTGTTCAGGACAATGTTCGGACCCGAGACGGAGAACGAGGATCCCAGCATCCTGAACTCGAACTTGTTTCCGGTGAATGCGAACGGGGATGTCCTGTTTCTGTCGGTCGTGTCCTTGGAGATGTCCGGAAGGACGTGTACACCGAGCTCCATCTTTGTCTTGGACGCGCCCTTGGCGGCCTTTCCGGCGGCGATGGACTCCATGATCTCGGTAAGCTCGTCACCGAGGAAGATCGAGATGATTGCAGGAGGAGCCTCGTGGCCGCCCAGCCTGTTGTCGTTTCCAGCGCTGGCCGACGAGCATCTGATCAGATCCTGATAATCATCGACTGCCTTGATGACGGCAACCAGGAAGAGCAGGAACTGTGCGTTGTCCTTGGGGTTCTTTCCCGGCTCGAGCAGATTCATTCCGGTGTCTGTGGAGATGGACCAGTTGTTGTGCTTTCCGCTTCCGTTGATGCCCTTGAACGGCTTTTCGTGCAGCAGGCATGCGAAACCGTGGCGCTCGGCGACCTTCTTCATCGTCTCCATGGTGATCTGGTTGTGGTCTACGGCCACGTTTGTGGTGGCAAAGACCGGGGCAAGCTCGTGCTGGCACGGAGCGGCCTCGTTGTGTCTTGTCTTGGCGCTGACTCCAAGCTTCCAAAGCTCCTTGTCCAGATCCTTCATGTACTCGGCCACACGTGTGCGGATTGCTCCGTAGTAGTGGTCGTTCATCTCCTGGCCCTTGGGAGCCCTTGCTCCGAAAAGTGTCCTTCCTGTGAAGATCAGATCGCGTCTTTTGGCATAGTCGGCACGGTCGATCAAAAAGTATTCCTGCTCGGGACCGACTGTGGTGATGACGCGCTTGACATCGTCATGTCCGAACAGCTTCAGGATCTTCACAGCCTCGTCGCTGATGGCCTGCATACTCCTCAGAAGCGGTGTCTTTTTGTCCAGGACCTCGCCTGTGTAGGAGAGGAAGACCGTGGGGATGTAGAGTACATCGTCGCGGATGAAGGCGTAGCTGGTCGGGTCCCATGCGGTGTAGCCGCGGGCCTCGAATGTGGCCCTCAGACCTCCCGAAGGGAACGACGATGCGTCGGATTCACCCTTCACCAGGGCCTTGCCGGAGAACTCGAGGATTGCCCTCCCGCCGTCGGCAGGAGAGATGAAGGCATCGTGCTTCTCGGCGGTGATGCCTGTCATGGGCTGGAACCAGTGGGTGAAGTGTGTGCATCCGTGCTCGAGCGCCCATGTCTTCATGGCGTTCGCGACACTGTTTGCAACGGCCAGGTCGATGTCCTTGCCTTCCGAGACAGTTTTTCTGAGCGTCTTGTAGATGTCCTTGGGGAGCTTCTCCCTCATGACGGCATCGTTGAAGACCATGCTACCGAAATAATCAGCCACTGTTTCCATTTGCAACCCCGTTCGTTTTTGGTATAGTTATGCAGAACTTCTACTTTATTTCAGGCAAAGAATCAACACTATGGTGTAATATAGGTTGTTGAAGGTCTTTGAACGGAGGTCCGCCATGGCAAAAGGTATCGTCGATGAATTAAGGAACCAGAACGTCAGGTTCGTCAGACTCGCATTCTGCGACATCTTCGGACAGTTGAAGAACATTTCCATCGGGCTGTCTTCGCTGGAGAGGGCCTTGGAAAAAGGCGTGGGACTTAACGCAGCCTCCATCAGAGGATTTCTGAACATCGAGGATTCCGACATCCTCCTGTTCCCGGATCCGCAGTCCATGACAATCCTGCCGTGGAGACCGGATGACGGAAAGGTTGCCCGCTTCTACTGCTCCATCAGGCATCAGGACGGAAGACCTTTTGAAGGCGATGTCCGCACAATGCTAAAAGACTATGATAAATCGCTGAAAGATGCCGGAACAGACCTTCATGCAAGAACGGAGTGTGAGTTCTACCTGTTCAAGCGGGATGCAGATGGAAACCCCACCGACATTCCAATGGACAGGGCATCCTACCTTGAGGCATCCCCGATCGACCGTGGCGAGGACATCAGACGCGAGATCTGCATAGCCATGGAGCAGATGGGAATCACCTATATCGCAAGCCATCACGAGAAGGGCCCGGGACAGAACGAGATCCGCTTCAGCCCCGCTCCTCTTCTTGATGCCGCAGACCACCTGGTCACCTTCAAGGACATTGTGAAGAACACTGCCGACAGGATGGGTCTGTTCGCCTCGTTCCTGCCCAAGCCGCTTTTCGGCGAGAACGGATCCGGACTGGCAATCAGCCTTTCCGTCGAGGGTGCAAAGGCCGGCGACAGGAAGAACCTCGCCATGCAGATGGCAGGCGGTGTGCTCAGAAGAATCGAGGAGATGATGATCTTCCTCAACCCGATTGCAAACTCATATGAAAGAATCGGAACATTCGACGCTCCTTCGATCGTGAACTACAGCCGCGGAAACGAAAGCTCTCTGATCAAGGCCCATCCCGAGGCTGCGAGGATCAAGCTCAGAAGCGCCGACCCGTCGTGCAATCCGTATCTGGCCTGCCTGCTTCTTGCAGGAGCGGCCATGGAAGGTATCCGTGACAAGGTCAACCCCGATGAGTACAACACAGAACGCGAGCTTCCTGACACGATGAACGATGCAATCAAGAGCGCCCAGGATTCAAAGTTCGTCAGGACGATGATCCCGGACACCCTCTTCGAGAAGTTCCTTCAGGCAAAACGCGACGACTGGCTTGAGAGCTCCCTTTCCGGAGACCCGATGCTCAAAGCCAAGAACATGGAGTTCCCTGTTACGTAAGCTTTCTGAAGGCTTCCGAGGCGTCACTCGTACTGAGAGGCGTAGAGTTTGTAATAGAAACCCTTTTTCTCCATCAACTGCTGATGAGTTCCCTGCTCAATCACATCGCCGTGGTCCAGGACCAGTATGTTGTCTGCGTTGCGGATTGTGGACAGTCTGTGGGCTATGACAAAACAGGTCTTGCCTTTCATCAGATTCAGCATGGCATCCTGGATCTCACGCTCGGTGGAGGTGTCCACATTGCTTGTAGCCTCGTCCAGAATCAGTATCCTTGAATCGTAGAGCATGGCCCGTGCGATAGTCAGAAGCTGCTTCTGGCCCTTGGAGATGTTTCCGCCGTCCTCGCTTATGACCGTATCGTACCCGTTCGGAAGACGCATGATGAACGGGTGGATGTGGGCCTTCTTCGCAACCCGCACCACGTCCTCCATGGTGGCGTTCTCCGCTCCGTAGGCAATGTTCTCGTACACGGTTCCCCTGAACAGCCAGGTGTCCTGCAACACCATCGCATAGGCGGCCCTCAGGCTGCTTCGGGTGTAGGAAAGCTCGTTGTGGCCGTCAACGGTTATCGTTCCGCTGTCAGGGTCGTAGAAGCGCATCAGAAGGTTGATGATGGTGGTCTTGCCCGCACCTGTGGGACCGACTATGGCTATCACCTTTCCGTGATCAGCCCTGAAGCTCAGGTTGTGAAGGATCGTGTGGCCCGGATTGTAGCCGAACGACACATCCTCGAATCCCACATCGCCGTGCGAGTCCTTCAGTTCCGTGGCTCCTTCCGCATCCCCGGATTCCTCTTCCTGATCAAGGAGGTTGAATATCCTCTCAGAGGCTGAGAGTGCCGAGAATATCTCGTTCATTATGTTTGCGATCTCGTTTATGGGGCCCGAGAACTTCCTGGAATACAGGATGAATGACGAAATCTGGCCAAGCGTGACGCTTCCTTTCATGAACAGAAGAGAGCCCAAAGTGGCGATCAGTCCCAACGATATGTTGTTGATCATACCCATTGAAGGTCCTATGGCAACTCCGCGTCGGTCTGCCTCATAGTATGCCTCGGCAGCTTCTCCGTTGACTTCTTCGAACTGACCGCAGACCTTGTCGCCATATGCATAGGCCTGGATGGTCTTCTGTCCGGTGAACATCTCCTCCACAAAACCGTTCATGCGGCCATAGCTTCTGGACCTTCTGATGAACAGAGGTCTGGTTTTCTTCTTGATGTAGACTGTGTACGAGACGGAGATAGGAATGGTCACCACTACTATGACGGCCAGAACCGGGGCTATCCTTATCATCATCACCAGAGAACCGAGGACAGTGACGAAACTTGTCATTATTGCCACGATGTCCGTCTGAAGACAGGCCGAAACCACATCCACGTCGTAGCTGACACGGCTGATGATGTCTCCGGCCTGGTTCTTGTCAAAGAACGACACAGGCAAGCGCGAGAGCTTCTCGAAGCACTCCTTCCTCAGCTTTCTGGCTGCGTACTTGGAAACGAACGTCATGAGCACGCTTATGCCTATGGTTATCACAGACGAAGACACGTAGTAGATCAGCATCAGGTGAACGTAGTACAGCACCTTTGAGAAATCGACCTTTCCCGCTCCTGCAGCCGCTTCGTTTATCGCCTTTCCGGCCAGGCTCGGTCCTATGAGCGAAAGGATGTTGGCGGTGAAACTCAGCATCAGGGCAATTAGGATCAGAATCCTGTATTCCTTCAGATAGGATACAAGACGGCGCAAGGTTTTTCTTCCGTCCTTAGGTCTGTGCTCGTTTATGACATTGTTCGCCATATCAGACCTCCCCCATCTGCGTTTCGTATATCTCACGGTACTGCGGAACAGTCTCCATCAGCTGTTCGTGGGTTCCCTTGCCTATTATCCTGCCTTCCTCAAGCATGATTATCTGGTCCATGCCCATGATGGAGCTGACGCGCTGGGCTATGACTATCATCGTGCTTCCGCTGTGGTTCTTCCTGATGTTGCTTCTCAGAAGGGCATCCGTTCTGTAGTCCAAAGCACTGGACGAGTCATCCAGAAGCAGAACATCTGGCTTTGCCGCAAGTGCTCTTGCTATGAGCAGTCTCTGCTTCTGGCCTCCCGAGAAATTGGCTCCGTGTATGTCGGCGAAATGCTCGTATCGGTCATCGTAATCGTCTATGAACTCGCTTGCCATCGCATCCCGGGCAGCTCTTTCCAGATCTTCGGACACAACGTCCCTTCCGAAGGACAGATTCCGTGAAATGGTGTCCTTGAATATCATATCATTCTGGAATACAGCGCCGAAGTGACGTCTCAGGTCATCGAGTTCATATCTTTTGACATCCTTGCCATCAACGTAGATGTGCCCGCTCTGAGGGTCATAGAAGCGCATCAGGAGATTCAGTATTGTTGTTTTTCCGCTGCCTGTGGCTCCTATTATTCCAAGGCTTCCGCCTTTGGGGATGCTGAAACTGATGTTGTAGAGTGTCTTCTCTCGGGTTCCTCCGGCAAAGCTCGAGCTGTTCTGATGCTGGCCGGAATTGTCGTTTGCGGAGGAATAGCTGAAGGAGACATCGTCGAAGACTATGTAGGGGTGGTCTATGTCACCGACGTCACCGACGTCACCGATGTCACCGTCGTCACCATCGTCACCGTTGTCACCGACGTCACCGACGTCACCAATCGTCACTGACAGCGTGCTCTGGCTCTCCATGACCTCGGCTATCCTGTTGGCTGATGCGTTGGCCTTGCTCATGTTCAGAAAGACCCTGTTCATTATCAAAACGCCCATGAGGATCATCTGGAAGTAGGACAGGAAGGCAAGGATCACACCGGGCTGGGTCTGTCCATTGTTCACCCGGTAGGCGCCGAAAAGGACCACAAGCGTCAGTCCCACGTTCATGGCAAGACTCACTATCGGGCCGGGCAGCGTCACAATTACATTCGCCTTGATCTCGGATTTGCCCATGGCGTTGTTGGCCTCGGCGAACCTGCGCTTCTCGTGCTCCTCCTTGGAGAGGGCTTTGACCACGCGGATTCCGGTGATGTTCTCGCGCATGATGCGGACGACGGAGTCAAGGTTGGACTGCACAATGTCGTAGAGCGGGATGCCTTTCCGGGAGATGAATATGACGGCAACCAGAAGGATGGGTGCAAGTACAAGCAGTATGGTGGCCAGACCGGCATCCATGGAGAGGGTGACCAGAATGCCTCCGAACAGAAGGATTGGAGCCCGGATTGCAATGGTCTGGACCATCTGGATGAAGGACTGGATGTTGTATGAATCCGAAGTCATCCTCGAGATGAGGGACGGCAGACCGATCTCGTCCATCTGGTCGCCGGAGAGGTTGATGCCTTTGGTGAAGAGGTCCTGCCTGACCTGATAGATGCATTTGCGGGCGATCTTCACGGAGCCTCGGTTTGCCCAGACGTTCAGTGTCCTGACAAGAAGGGCAAGGGCCAGCATGACAAGGCCCCAGAAAACTATCATGCGGGCGTTTTTCTGCGGGGCTATGGTGTCGACCATGTACTCAAGAATGAATGGAAGGAGAAGCTCGAGGGCCGTTCCCATGAATTTCACGAAAAGCACAAGCAGTATTTCGCGTGTATGCCTTCTCATGTACGACCAGATGAACTTCATGTGGAAATTATTGCACAGGGGGCGGCCGATTTCAAATGAAAGACTCGGGAACAGGCTTGAAAACATCAGGTGGATTTGGTAGATTTTCAGTAATGAAAAACAAGGCTTTTAGATTCACAATTGATGAAAATCTGAACATACAGTACCGGCATTGACCGGTATTTTTTTTGCCTTGGCACCGGATGTGCAACAGCACGGGGAGGAAGAAATGAACAGCTTCAAGGGCAGATCCCTCTGCGTAATCGACGATTTCACAAAAGAAGAGAGACTTTACCTCTTCTCGCAGGTCAGAAAGCTGAAGAAGGCGGTCAGCGAGGACGACAGCAAGACTGTGGACTCGTTCAGGATCAACGACTCGGATTTCGGCATATACGAGGTGTTTCTCGAGGACAGCACTCGTACCAAGGAAAGCTTCAGGAACGCAGCCAATTTCCATCACGCCAAGCTGACGGAGATGAGCGCCGACAACTCCTCGTTCAACAAGGGTGAGAGCTTCGCAGACACGTTCAACACGCTCTGCGGCTACAACAACAGGATCTTCATCATCCGCAGCAAGGTCGAGGGCGTCTGCCGCCACCTCAGCGAGGAGTGCGCATCATATGCAAAGAGAAACGCCCTGCCCTTCACCCCGGCCTTCATCAACGCCGGAGACGGAAAGCACGAGCACCCAACGCAGGAGCTTCTGGACGAGTACTCGTTCCTCGAGGACAACGACTGGAACACGGACAGCCTGCACATCGCGCTTGTCGGAGACCTGTACCACGGTCGCACAGTGCACAGCAAGGCTGACGGCCTGAAGCTCTGGAGCAAGGTCAAGGTGGACCTGATCGCTCCGGAAGAGCTTGCAATGCCCGAGTCCTACGAGACAAAGATGAAGGACAACGGCTTTGAGGTCAGGACCTTCAGGTCGATAGAGGAATATCTGAACCAGAGCGACATAGCCACCAAGTGGTACTTCACAAGACCCCAGCTGGAGCGCATGGGAGAGAAGATCCTCGCCAAGGCCGACTCGCTCAGGGCCTCCATCACATTCCAGAAGCAGTTCATGGACAGGCTCCCCGAGGGAACCAAGTTCTACCATCCGCTTCCGAGACACAAGGTCCATCCGACTATCCCGACATTCCTCGACGACACTCCGCTCAACGGCTGGGAGAAGCAGTCGATCAACGGAATGTACTGCAGGATAGTACTTCTGGCCCTGGTAGCAGGAAGGATCGGAGACGATTTCTCAGAGGAGAAGGTCTGCTGCACCGCTGAGGAGACTCCCTGGATCATCGAGGTCCAGCCCAAGGCAACGTCAGCCGGAAAGGATGAGATCTCCGAGGGTGTCAGACCCATCAGGGACGGAATTGTCATTGACCACATCTGCAAGGGCGACTCGCCTGACGAGATCCGCCGCTACATGATCCTGATCCGCAAGGTAATGGGACTTGATGGCCTGAAAGGCGGAGAATGGGTCAGCCAGAGCGCAAGCGGTGCATTCAAGGGCATCATTTTCAGGCCGGGCAAGTTCAGCCTCGACCATAAACAGATCAAGCGGCTGGCCGCTGTGGCCCCGGGATGCACGCTTAACATAATCGAGAACGGAAAGGTAGCCAAGAAATACCGCACGTCCCTCCCGCCGAGAATCTACAACTTCGATGACCTTATGTGCACCAACGAGGCCTGCATCTCTAACGACAGCCAGAACGAGCACGTGCAGGCCATGTTCATAAAGACACACGACAACAGATTCGCCTGCGCATACTGCGGCAGGGTCCATACTTTCAAAGAGATCTTCAAACGCTGAGGAGGAGCAGATGGAACTTACAAGCTATTCTAACGACCTTGCCAGAAAGGCACTGGAACTGGGAGCAATCAGACTTTCGCCCGAAAAACCGTTCTGCTGGGCAAGCGGCTACTACATGCCCATCTACAACGACAACAGATCGTTCCTCGGCGACTGGCAGGCCCGCCGCATGATCGCCATGGCCTTCAGGGAGATTCTTGGGAAGCTGGACTTCGACCCGCAGAACATCGCGGGAACCAGCACCGCCGGAATACCCCATGCCACTACACTGGGAGACCTTCTCCAGAAGCCCGTCTCCTACATCAGGTCCTCGTCCAAGGACCACGGGCTCCAGCACCAGATCGAGGGCCTTGGAACGGCAAGCGGATACGAGGGCAAGAAAGTAGTGCTGATCGAGGACCTCATCAGCACAGGCATGTCCTCCATCAAGGCCGTCAAGGCCATCCAGGAGGCCGACGGAATCGTGCCCTACTGCCTTGCAATCTTCTCTTACGGAACAGATCAGGGAAAGCAGGCGTTCGCCGAGCTCGAGCCCAAGTGCAAGCCTGTTACGATTCTGGATTATGATTTTGTCATCTCCATCGCAAAGGAAACCGGATACATCAGGCCCGATCAGGAAGAGATGCTTCTCCAGTGGTCAGCCTCCCCGTTCACATGGGGCGAGAACCACGGATGGAAGAAGGAGGAACGCTGATGAACTACATTGAACTTCTGTCTTCGAGTGCAAAGAAAGCGGGCAACTGCGCCTGCATGGGAATCGACCCCAACTTCAGCGCCCTGCCCGAAGGTGTGGAGGTCTCTGAATTCTTTCTCACCCTGTTCGAGCTGATGGATAGGGAAAACGTCAGAGTTGCCGCCACAAAGCCGAACATCGGCTATTTCTCACGTCTGGACAAGCCCCTTGAGGGCTGCTTCGAAGGCTCCAGAGCCCTTGCGGAGATTGTCATGGCCCTGCCGGCAAGACCGTTCATCCTCGATGCCAAGCGCGGCGATATTGCAACATCATCTGCAAACTATGCCTTCGAGGCATTCTGCAGCTGGGGCGCAGACTGCGTGACGGTGTCGCCCTACATGGGATCTGACAGCATAAGCCCGTTTGCAACCGCAATCGGAGAAGCCGCTTCACAAAAGGGATTCTACATCCTCAACAGGACCAGCAATCCCGGAGGAAAGGACCTTCAAAACCAGAAGATGGAGGACGGCAGGCCTGTCTACATGCATGTGGCAGACCTTATTGCAAAGCGGAACAGCGAGTATGGCTGCGGAATCGGAGCCGTTGTCGGAGCCACCAACCTCAGGGAGTTCGAGGACCTTGCGGCCTTCTATGCGGACAAGAGAATCCCCCTCCTGATTCCTGGAGTCGGAAGCCAGGGCGGAAGCGCACAGGATGTCATAGCCATCATGAAGAAGGTCGGCTATCCGCTTGAGCTGTGCCGTATCAACTCATCGTCCGCCCTGTCCCATCCGTGGGCAAAGAAGAAAGAGGCCGCCCCTTCCAACTGGAAGCAGGTCTGCCTTGATGCAATCAGACGTTTTGCAGAGGAGTGTTCACTTTGAGTTTCACACGCAAAGCCTTCCCCATGGGTCACAAGGACAGAAGCGTCCATCTGGCCACGGTCAGCGGAGTTGCCTCCACCAAGCCTGAGATCATCAGATGGATGGAGAAACACGGTGTGCCCTTTGATATCTTCACCACAAAGAGCTACCAGGTCAGACCGAATCCCGGAAACAGGGAGCCTGTGATCTGCGAGACAGGTCCGGGCCATTTCGGAAACTCCGTGGGACTGCGAAACCCCGGAATGGACGTTGCCTTCCCCCAGCTTCAGAAGCTGCGTGAAGACGGTCTTAAAGGCTGGCTTAACGTCTCGGTCTCTGCAGACAATCCCGATGACTTTGCCACACTTGTTAAACGCTTTGATAGCTTGGCTGATTCGATAGAGCTGAATTTCTCCTGTCCTCATGCAAAATCAGGCTATGGAGCTTCAATCGGCGTGGATAAAGACATTGCCTCTGACTATGTACGCAGAATCTGCGCCCTGTACCCAGAAAGACAGAGCCTTTTGTTTGTCAAGCTGACTCCCAATGTGGACAACATCGGGGAGATTGCAAAGGCTGTCATTGACGCAGGTGCGGACGGAATCAGCGCGATAAACACGGTGGGTCCCGTAACCCACATCGACCCGGCCTCAGGGCAGTCGATACTCAACAGCGCAAAAGGCGGCAAGGGTGGAAAGTCCGGACTCTGGGTAAGAGAGATCGCGCTCAAGGCAGTGAAGGAAATCCGTCAGTCAGTCGGTGACGATGTTCCGGTCATCGGAATGGGCGGAATCTGGGGAGGTGCCGATTGTGCGGCCATGATCGAGGCCGGAGCGGATGCCGTAGGTATCGGGTCCGTTCTTGCCCATGTGGGCCAGCCCTACTGGCACAGCTTTCTTAATGCCGTCGCTTATGAAGCCGAGGCAATCCTGAATGGTGATGGAGAAAAAATAGAGACCACGTCCTCTAATTTCATCTCAAAGGGCAATCTCATGGAATACAAGCCCTTCAAGGTGATAAGGAAGGTCCTCCACAGTCCGGACACGGTTCTGCTCACCCTTGACGGATCGATGAATGATTTCCATGCCGGGGAGTTCGTTTTCCTGTGGATTCCCGGAATCGGAGAGAAGCCGTTCAGCGTTGCAAAGACAGAGCCTCTGACCTTCATCATCAAAAAGCGCGGGCAGTTCACACAGGCCGTTTTCGATACCCTGAAGGAAGGAGATTCCATCTATCTCAGAGGTCCCTACGGAGATGCCGTGATCATGCCCGATGCAAAGAAGGCCATAATAATCTGCGGAGGAACCGGCGAGGCCGTGGCCCTTCCGCTTGCAAACGATCTTTCGGGAAGGCACATTTCCATGAGCTTCCTTGTAGGAACCAGCGTCGATGGAAACCGAGGAATCCTTGAAAAGGAGCTTTCGGCTTTCGGTCCGTACAGATGCATATCCGATTCCGGAAAGCCCGGCCGTGTTCTGGACAGCCTTGATTTGGTCGTCTCACAGGCCACTTCCGGCGGCACGGCTCTGGCAGACATCGTTTTCTGCCTGATAGGGCCTGAAATTTTCATGAAGATAGCGTCCGACAGAATCTGCAGTCTGGGTGTTCAGCCCGACATGGTCATGCTTTCGATGGAGAAGAACTCCATGTGCGGAGTCGGCCTTTGCGGCGAATGCTCCTGCGGCGGTACCATGACCTGCCAGTACGGCACTTTCATGAATCTGTCGTTCCTCAGAAAGGAGAACGTGCTGTGACCGATGCCCATGTCCACCTGAGAGACTGGAACCAGAGCAACAAGGAAACGGTGCTCCACGGAATGCGCACAGGAGCCGAAGCCGGCTTTGACGTGTTCTTCGACATGCCAAACTGCAACCCACCCGTCACGGACAGACAGACTGCCATTAAGCGTCTCGAGCTCGGCCACAACGCCGAGACCGAGCTTGGAAAACTAGGCTTTGACGTGCATTATCACCTCTATCTCGGGCTCACCTGCGACGAAAACCAGATCGCAGAGATGGTCGGTGTCTACAACGAGTTCTTCCCCCGCATCTGCGGCATGAAGATGTTTGCATCCCAGTCCACCGGCAATATGGGCATCATCGGAAAAGAGAACCAGCTGAAGGTCTACAGGGCTCTTGCAGACAATGGCTACAAAGGTGTTGTTGCCGTCCATTGCGAGAAAGAGGAGCTGTTCGACCAAAGCGCTTCATCCCACAGCTCCCGTCGTCCGCCGGAAAGCGAGACTGCCTCGGTCCTTGACCAGATTGACAACGTAAGAGCGTCGCTCTTCAAGGGAACTCTCCACATTGCCCACATAAGCACAAAGGGATCATTGGATGCAGTGCGCAAGGCACGTTCTGAAGGTCTCAGGGTAACGTGCGGAGCAACACCGCATCACATCCTTCTCAACAGAGATTCGGAAACGGATCTTGTGAAAATGAATCCACCCCTCAGGTCTGAAGAAGACAGACTTGCCGTCTGGAACGCACTCTTCGATGGAACAATAGACTGGGTCGAAAGCGACCATGCTCCCCATACACTTGATGACAAGAAAGCCGGGGCAAGTGGACTTCCGGGATTTGAAGGTATGCTGCTGACAATAAAGAGTCTCAGAGAGGCAGGAATGTCTGAAAGCCGTCTTTCACAGCTCTTCTACACAAACGCGCTGAAAGCCTTCGGAATCACAGAGTCTTCATCTCCTGTTCCCGAAATCACGGACAGAATGCTGGAACAGGCACGCTCGTCCTACCCTTTCTCCGCCTGGGCCTGATTCAGACTTCAAACGGATAGACAAGGTTCATCTGCTTGCGGCATTCATCAAGGATACGCATACAGTCATATGTCATCTCAGGTGGGATGAAGGTACTCTCCGTCTTTCCCTGCCTGATTTCATCGGCCACTGTATCGAACTCCTGAAGATAGCCCTTTCTGCCTTCGATTATCTTTATCTCATCTCCGGTTTTCAGAACCGCCGGCTCTGCATAATGGAAACCCGGATTCACCAGTATTCCGTTCTCACCCTCTATGACACAGGCCTCTCCGTTGGATTCGATTATCGAAATATCCATCTTTACGGTAAAACCGTCATAAACGAACTCAATCATCTCGCCATAGTCGATGCCGTCTCTCACATCGCCTTTGCAGATGATGCTCTTTGGATAGCCGAACAGCCTGTAGGCATAGGCAATGGGATAGATTCCGATATCCAGTACGGCACCGCCGCCTTTTGCTGGATCTGACACTCGCGGAGCATAGCCGATGCTGTTTTTGGAATAGCTCATGAAAACGCTTTTTATTCTGCCAAGCTTCCCCGAAAGCACAATCTCCCTGACCTTGTTCGGAACATCGCTGTACCAGGTCCACATCGCTTCGGCAAGATAGACTCCCTTGGTCTTTGCCAGCATCTGAAGCTCCTTCGTCTCCCTGGCATTGATCGTGAAGGGCTTTTCCAGCAGGACATTCTTGCCATGTTCGATGCAGAATCTGCAGACCTCGTAATGCACCTCGTTGGTGACCGAGATGTAGACGGCATCGATATCAGCAGTCTTGACCGCATCCTCAACGGATCTGGCGGCATAGATTCCATAGGGCTCGCAGAAGCTGACAAGATTCTCCCTGTTTCTGCTGTATGCAGATACCACCCTGTGCCGTCCACTGGCGGTGATTTCCGTTATAACTTTCTTTGCAAGTGTACCCGTTCCTATGAACGCCCATCTGAATTCCTGTGCCATTTTTCTCACCCTTGACATGTGCTCTTCTGATTGCGCTATTCAACACAACGGTCCTATCGGTGAAAAGACCTGCTCTCAGTCATGCGCATTAAGTTTATCCTATCATGCTGAATCGGAAAAACAAACCTAATATGATTTCCTGCTGTTGCACTTCACGCCCGTTTCAGGCCCAGGCCCAAAGCTGTTGCGCATAACGTAAATATTTATAGACATTTTTGGGTTACACGTTTATATTTATAGATGTTATGGGAAAGAAAGCCGTTGTATTGTTGCCAAAAGACAGAAAAATACTCACAACCATGGGAGAAAACATCAAGCTTGCACGCCTCAGACGTGATCTTCCGGCAGAGCTTGTGGCAGAACGTGCCGGCATCAGCAGGGCAACGCTCTGCAATGTGGAAAAAGGCTCCCCTTCGGTCTCAATCGGAACCTATGTCGCGGTTCTCCACGCGCTGGGAATGGCAGGTGAGTTTGAAAAGATTGCAGCAGACGACATTCTGGGCAGGAAACTGCAGGACCTGAATCTGGTCTCACACAGAAAGCGGGCGTCAAAGACTATGGGTGGTGAAGATGTCTAAGGCAATTCTTGTTTATGCCGATTGGAAATATCTTGCCTCTCCCACCCTGGTAGGGACTCTGCATTCCGATATTCTTCGAGGCAAAGAAGTGTTTTCCTTTGATTATGACAATCGCTGGCTTGAAGAACATCGCAGCTCATTTCTGGATCCGGATCTTCAGATGTACGGCGGAAGACAGTACGTACAAGACAACAGGACCCTGTTCGGTGTATTCACAGACTGCTGTCCGGACCGCTGGGGACGGCTTCTGATGAAGCGCCGGGAATCTATCTTGGCCAGGGAAGAAGGAAGAAATCCCAGAACCCTATTGGAAAGCGACTATCTTTTAGGTATTCAGGATTCGGCAAGAATGGGTGCTTTGAGATTCAAACTTGAAGCAGACGGACCTTTTCTTTCCACAGATTCAAGTATGCCCATTCCGGTTTGGACCAGCCTGAGAGAACTTGAACAGGCTGCAGTAAACATTGATGCGGATACCGGAACCGGAAAAGAAGAGCGGGCATGGCTCAGGCTTCTGGTCCAGCCCGGATCATCTCTTGGAGGAGCAAGACCAAAGGCAACAGTCCGTGATACTGATGGAAATCTCTGGATTGCCAAATTCCCTTCACGGAATGATGAAATAAATACAGGTGCTTGGGAAATGGTAACCCATAAGCTTGCATCCGGGTGCGGCTTACGTGTACCTGAGGCAAAGTGTGAATCGTACTCTCCGACAGGAAGCACATTTCTGGTGAAGCGTTTTGACAGAACAGATGACGGGAAAAGGCTTCATTATCTTTCGGCGATGACAGTCTTGGGAGAATCAGACGGCTCAGGATCAGAAGAAGGTGTGAGCTATCTGGATATGGCAGGAGTCATACGGCAATATGGTTCCAGAGTAAAAGAAGACCTGCTGGAGCTTTGGAAAAGAATTGTATTCAGCATCGCTGTTACAAATACAGACGACCATCTCAGAAACCACGGTTTTCTTTTCAACAGAAAGGGCATGGAGCTATCGCCTCTTTTCGATGTCAACCCAAACCCCGACGGAAATGTCCTGTCTCTGAATATCAATGATTCTGACAACTCACTGGACTTCGATCTTGCGATAGACAGCGCCCCCTATTTTGACATCAGAAAGGACGATGCCTCGAAAATGATCAACGAAATGAAGTCCCGGATTGCCTCATGGTCATACATAGCCCAGAGCCTAGGAATATCACGTGCTGAGATTGGCATGATGGAGCGGTGCTTCAGGATTCGTTGAAGCTAATGAGCATCAACCAGCGCTCCCTGAATCCTTATCGGATTATTCATTCCGACAAAAGAGCACAACATGAACACATTAAAAAGAGAACGCTCAGGATCTTTATCAACCGAAGGAGCTTGGTAGATTACAGTTCCAGGCCTTGGATGGCGTTGGAATAGAGGAAGTGCTTCAGGTCGGTGTTGATTCCTGTGTCGTACATGGTTCTGAGGAGGGCGTTGAAGCTTTCCATGTCGCGGTCTTTTATGGTAAGGATTCCACAACCGTTTGAGACAAGGAGTTTGTTGGCGGCCGTCAGGGCGGTTCGTTTGTTGCCATCCCAGAAGAGCTGGTTATAAGTGATGTAGCAAAACAGTTCCAGGGCTCTTGATGTGGCGGTGTCGTATGTGCAAACGATTCTGCGGATATCCGATTCAACAGACTCTTTGATAGGAACAGGTGGCTTGTAGTCTGTGCCTGAGATACCGATGCTGCCGTAGCGAAGGACGCCCCACTCCAAGGCCTCGTTTCTTGCGATGAAAGAATTCAGTTTACAAATGTAAGAGAGGTCAAGTTTTTCATCAAGCGATTGAAGAATGTATTTCCAGGCATCACGCATGTTCATGATTGCCGTAATGTCATCAAGGCTGACACCTGAGACATTCACTCCTTCAAGGATTGTCTTTGTCTGTGGAAATGTTACATTTCTGTTTTCCATCTTCATTCCGCAGTAGACGTTTTCATCCCAGAGTTTTTTTGAGAGGAAAAGGCTCTGTTTTCTGTCCAAAGAAAACCTGTCACTGAACGTTGATCCGCCTTCTGACAGAAGCAGACCTTCAACAGTGGTCTGAAGGCCTTTTGCAAGTCGGTAGACAGTTTCAGCGCTGCATTTTCCAAGAGATTTCTTACCGTTTACAAGTTCACTTACGGTTGTATAAGGAAGACCTGTCTCCTTTGAAAGAGAGGCAATGCTGATGTTGTTTTCCTCAATGTAAGCTTTCAAATCCATGATTTGATAATAACTGAATTCAGAGATAAGATACAAGATAGCAACTGGGAGAAGTTATTTCTCCCAGTTGGGGAAGCTGTACTCGCCGCGGTAGTTGGAGCCGTTGTACTCCGGATATTTGAAGGGGCGGTATTCGCCACGCTCATCCGCAGGGGCATCGCCATCCTGGGTGTAGATGTACAGGCTGTGCCTGTCCCAGACAACAATCTCGTCGCGGGCATCACCGGTGAGGTTTATGACCTCGGTGCACATCTCTGGATGGCCGTCGTCAGGAAGGACCATGACACGGCGGCCTGCACCGTCGAAGGCACCTTCATGGGCACTCATCCAGATCAGTTCCGTTCCATTGCCGTCCCAGTTGAGCGGACAGATCACATTACCGTTGGAAAGCATCTCACGGTGCCAGATCTCGCGGCCGTTGCAGTCGTGAAGATAGACGATGCCGTTGTTTCCCCAGTAGGTCGTGGTGGCGATCTCAAAGCCGGTGCGCTCGGGGCAGTAGTTGGCGCTGCTGATTCTCTGGCCATGGCCGTTGATGTCCCTGACAATGATCTTTCCGTCCTTGGAGACAATCATGAAGCCTTCCCAGCCGGAGACGATTGCAAGTCTTTCATCCTGATCAGGAGCAAAGCGGCCGACGATGATCTCGTCGGTGTGGTCTGTGTCTATGGGCAGGGACCACATGAGCTTTCCGGTGCTGTCTACCATGTTGTAGCAGGAAAAGATCTCGTCTTTGCCATCGCCGTTGAAGTCATAGGAGAACGGGAAATGGCCTGTGTTGTACTTGGAGAACTGCCATTCGTAATTCAGGTCCTTGTCATAGATCCAATAGCGTGAATAGCGGTCTTTTATCAATATTTCAGAGGGTCTCTCGTTTCCTGAGACATTGACAATGCGGATTGCATCCACATTAAGACGCTTGAAGGCATACTTGCCGAACTCAAGTCCGGTGACTGTTGCAGGGTCTGCCTCGTTGACCGGCGTGGGAATGCTCTTCTTGATTTCTCCGGTTCTTCCGTCAAGGATCATCAGCTTGAAATCCCAGGAAGTTATGACCTCGTCGATGCCGTCGTTGTCTATGTCGTAGATCTGGAACGGAAGGTCTGTGGTAAGCTTTTCGGTCTCGGCGCTGTCGCACGGCTCGCCTATCTGCCAGAGGACTTTTCCGGTCTCGATGCTTACGGCAGTCATGCAGGAGATCACAGGATAGCGGTCCTTGTAGACCTTCCTCTGGTTCTGGCACATGACGAAAAACCATTCGTCGGTTCCGGTAAGATGGCCGAACCTTATCTGCCTTGCGGCTCCGAAGTTCTTCAGGTCAATCTTCTTCCAGAGCTTGGGGGCAAAGTGCTCCGAGGAAGCTTTCTTCTCCGAATTCTCCCAGTCGGTCCTTTCCCTTCCGTAGGTTCTGTACTGATCCTGTGTCATCTCAACGGAGATGGCTTTGTAGCGTGTGGGCCTGCATGCGCAAAGGGCAATGCAGCCGCTTGAGTATCTGCTGTCAGAGGTTTCGATCACAAGACTTCCGTTCAGATAGCATCTGATTCCGGAACCTTCAAGAGAGACCCTAAGTTCGTTATATTCATCTGCATCCCAACTGACCTTGGCACTTGCAAGGACGGTGCGCTCGAGCTTGTCCACCCTGTGGAGCTCGACTCCGCCGGGAACAAGGAAGAAGCCGTAATGCATCATGCTCGTCTGGTAGCGGAAGAGGATTCCGTTGAAATGGGCGGCTATCATCGGGCGCACAGACGCGCTTACGGTATAGTCGCGCCACAGGATATCGCCGGACCTCAAAGTCGGAATGGCTTTCCTAGAAGCAGGCTCGGTCAGACGCATCTGCTCGATGCAGCGTCCGCCGTCCATGTCGGCATTGGAGATCAGCCATGTCGGGCCTCTGAAAGACCAGTCGGCTATCGGGTCGAACCACTGTCCGCTGTAGCCCGGGTTGGGATAGTAATGGTACTCTCCCATGGCGCTGTGCTCCGCATCGAACGGAAACGGCCCAAGCTCAAACGAATCGAAATCCTCTTTGAAAACTACCATATCTACCTGCTCTACCAGTGGATCAGGGAATCAATCTGGACAGGCATTCCGGAGGCAATGGACTTGTTTCCGGCAATTCCCACCAGGATAGACTTCACGCCGTCATGGAAATCGGCAGCCCTGTGGAACTCGTCGTACGGAGGATTGTCGAGGAAGATGTCGTCCAGGAGGACGGGGTCTCCGCCACCGTGGCCACCCTCGCTTTCCTTGACAGGAACCTCGTAGGGCTCTGCGAACATGGGACAGACACGGATTCTGCTGAACTTGGCAGCACCTTCGTCCTTCTTCTCTCCGCCTGCATTGATGTAGGGCTTCTCAACAGCCTGATACTCGATTCTTCCGGCTGTGCCGTTGAACGAGACATTGAAGCCTTCCCAAGGCATGTAGGATGTCAGCGAATACGACATCTGGACTCCGTTCTTGTAGCGGACGACCAGGTTCATCGTGTCCTCGATGCTGATATCGTCAGAGAAGACGCTGCGGTCGCGGATGTAGCCGCTGTCCGCCTCTGCATCAAGGTAAAGGGCCTTGAGGGTCGGGTTGGACTCGAGGTCGATTGCAAACGGATCGCCCTTGGCTTCCTCACTGCCGTGGCAGCGGTAGTAGAACTTCTCCACACCCCTCTTCTCCGCTGCGGCTCTTCCGTAGAAGTCCAATGCACCGAAGCCGAATACTGTCTCGGGCTCGGTGTTGAGCCAGAAGTTTACAAGGTCAAAATGGTGGGTTGCCTTGTGGACAAGAAGTCCGCCGCTGTTGTACTTGTTGCGGTGCCAGCGTCTGTAGTAGTCGGCACCGTGCTGGGTGTTCAGCAACCACTCGAAATGCACCGATGTCGGTGTTCCGATTGCGCCGTCACGGATCAGCTCGCGGATCTTTGTGTGATAGGGAGCGTAGCGGTAGTTGAAGGTGACTCTGATGTGGCGACCGGTCTTCTTCTGTGTGTCGATGATCCTCTGGGCCTTGCGCTCGTCGATTGTCAGCGGCTTTTCGGTTATTACATCGCAACCGGCCTCCATGGCGCGGCAGATGTAGTCGTCGTGCGTGCGGTCGACAGATGTCACTATGACGATGTCCGGCTTTGTCTCGGCAATCATCTTCTCGAACTCATGAGGCAGATAGGTCGGAACCTTCTTGGCTCCAAGCTCCTCAAGACGGGAATTTGCATAATTCATTCTCGTCTGGCTCTGGTCGCAGAAACCGACCATGCAGGCGATATCATGATATTTCGAGGCAACGGCCTCGTAATACATCCTGGCTCTTCCGCCAGTCCCAACCTGTGCATATCTCTTAAGTGACATACCACCCTCCATCGGAATCAATGATAATGCGAATTGTTTCTATGTATAAGAGCTCTTTCAAGCTACTATTTGGACTATTACGTTATCGGGGCCGGATTGAAGACGATGATGTCGTTGTACAGGCCGTACTTCTCGGCAAAAGTCCTCTCTCCGCTCACCACATCCAGTATGTGTCCGTAAAGCTCCGTACCCAGCTCGGCAATCGATTTCTCTCCGGTGACCACATAGCCTGCATCTAGGTCGAACAGGTCCGGCCACTGCTTTTTCATCGAGTGCTGGGTGCAGATCTTATACACAGGGATGGCCTTGAGCCCGTAGGGCGTTCCGCGTCCGGTGCTGAAGAGCTGCATGACTATTCCCGATGCCAGCTGGCTGGGTCCGCACACTATGTCGGAAGCCGGAGTTGCGGCAAAGACCATACCCTGACAGCTGGGAGTCTCGCCCGGGCCGATAACCTCGACAATCGGTGAATGGCCGCTCTTTGCTATGGAGCCCATGGCCTTCTCAACGATGTTGCTAAGGCCGCCCTTCTTGTTGCCGGGAGCAGGATTGGCGCTTCTGTCCACATGCTGTCTGGCAAGGTATTCGTCGTACCAGGAGATTTCCTTCTTGAGCTTCTCGACCACTTTCTCATCGCTGCAGCGCTCTGCAAGCAGATGGACTCCGTCACGCACCTCGGTGACCTCCGAGAACATGACGGTGGCACCGCCTGCGGCAAGAAGGTCGAATGCATAGCCAATGGTCGGGTTCGCCGAGATTCCGCTGAATGCATCCGAGCCGCCGCACTGTGCGCCGACTCTGAGCTTTGAGAGCGGAAGCTCCACCCTCTTTCGCTTGTTCAGGATCTCCAGCTTGCGCTGTGCGGCCTCGCAGATCCTGTCGATCATGTCGCCGTAGCCCTGGCATTCCTGAAGGATTATCACATTCTCGGGAATGTTCTCCTCAGGGCTGAGGATCATGTCCATTGTAAGCTTCTCGCAGCCCAGACCAACAGCAAGGATCTGGCCGCCGAAATTCGGATGGTGAGAAACGTTCCTGACGCTGCGGATGGGAATGTCCGCATCATCGGCCTTGATTGCGACGCCGCATCCGTACGGATGGACTATCTCAACCACATCATCGACGTTGGGATACTTTGGAAGGATCTCGCGTCTGATCTTCTCAGCCGCGTTGCGCACCACACCTGCAACACACTGCACTGATGTGATTATTCCCAGCATGTTCCTGCTGCCGGCCGGAAGATCCGGACCGTTGTCATAGCCCATCCAGGTCTTTCTTTCGGGAACACTCTCAGGAAATCTGCCTTTGAATCCGGCCACAAGGTCCTTCACCTCAGGCGATGACGGGAGCTCTATGTTGTGCTCGTTGATCCAGCCACCGGCGGGGATGTCCTCCAGGGCATAGCCCAGGACCACGCCGTAGCGGATGACGGAATCTCCTTTTCTGATGTCGATAAGAGCCACCTTGTGGCCCTGCGGAATGTCGCACAGAGCATGAAGGTCCGTTCCCTCTATGGGTTCGCCGCCCGGTGTGGGTGCAACCACAACGGCCACATTGTCCTGTTCAGCTATCTTGACGACCCTCATTTCAGTCTCCTATGACCAGCCCTGCAGCCTCGAGCCTCTTTCTCAGACCCTCAAGCTGTTTCTCCGTGGAATTCTTTGTGGGAAGATATGGAGCTCCCAGATCCAGACCAAGTAGGTTTGCATAGTCCTTTGTGGCAACCGGGAAGCTAGAGCTGTCCATCTGAAGCCTCAGGGGATTCAGCTTGAACTGCAGGGCCAGGGACTTCTTCAGATCCCCTGCCATGAAGGAATCGTATATTGAGCACACCATCTTGGGAACGAAGTTCGCCATACAGCAGACGGCTCCGACCGCGCCTACGCACAGTCCTGCGTAGATCAGGGTGTCCTTGCCGCACATGACCTTGAAGTCCACGTCCGCATTGCGCCTGATGAACTCCTCGGTCTGGGTTATGTCACCACTTGAGTCCTTCATTCCCACAACGTTGTCAAGCTCATGGGCCAGGCGCTCCACAACGGTCTGCGGAATTCCGTACCCGGTGCGTCCGGGATTGTTGTACAGAAGCATGGGCACACCCGGAACGCTTTTGGCGATTGTCTCGAAGTGGGTGTAGAGCTCATCCTCCGAAGGCTTGAGGAACATGGGCTGCAGAACCGACACTGCTTTGGCTCCGTGCTCGATTCCCATCTGGGCAAGCCTGACACATTTTGATGTCCTGATTGCACCGATTCCCATGAAAATCGGAACACGTCCTGCAGTCTGGTCTATCATCACGTCCAGAATGTCCTTCATTTCGGACTCTTCCTGCATGTAGAACTCGCCGTTGGAACCGAAGGCCAGAATGGCGCTCACGCCACCGTCGATGACAAAATCAACATGCTTTCTGAGTTTCTTCTCGTTGAAGCTCTCATCCTCGTTCAACGGAACAGCAATTGGCGGGATGATTCCCTTGATGAAACTGGTGTCCGGCTTTTTTCCCATGTTTTTACCTCAATATTCCTCGTACTTGATCATCGGATCGGTATCGACAAACACGTTGTCGAACTTCACATCGGAATTGATGACCCTGATTCCCCTGAAATCGGTTTCGGGGATGCCTGCGCACATCTCGGCCTCGAGGCCTTCCTCGAATTCCTTCTTTACCTTGAAGGAGCTGTCGCGGACGATGATGTTCTGAAGCGGCATCTCGGGAAGTCCTGCCAGGAAGGCGGCTGCGCATCTGCAGTTCTCGGCCTTCACACGCTCGATCAGGACGTCCTTTATCAGCGGAGTATCCTCTCCGACTGGCTGTTTCTTAAGTGAGTACAGAGCGGGGTCGTCGCTTCCGCATCTGTAGAACATATTGATGGAAATCGGGCAGATTACGTTGTCCATGAAGATGTCGGAAGCCACTATGTCCTCCATGTGGCCGCCCCTGCCTCTTCTTGTCTTGATTCTGATTCCTCTGTCGGTTCCGAGGAAGCTGCAGTTTCTCACATAGGCGCCCTTGACGCCGCTTGCGGTCTCGCTTCCGATGACGAATCCGCCATGTGCGTTCCTGACGGTGCAGTCCTGCACGAGGATGTTCTCGGAACGCTGGAATCCCATCATCTCCTTTCCGCTTCCGCACTTCACGGCAATTCCGTCGTCACCTACGTTGACATCGCATCCGCGGACATCCACGTTCACGCAGGACTCTATGTCTATTCCGTCAGTGTTGGGAGAATCGTAAGGGTTGTTGATCTTCATGTTCTGAAGCACCAGGTTGGTCACGCATACAGGATGGCAGGTCCAGAACGGGCTGCGGGTCAGCGTGATTCCGTCGATACGGACGTTGAATGAATCAAGAACCTGGAGAAGTGGCGGTCTGAGGAACTGGCACGGCCTTCCGCCGCCGCCTTCCGGCTCGTCTAAGTAGTTCGGATTCAGGGCCGCAAGGCGTTTCTCGCAGTCAAGGACAGTTGCGGCGGGTCTTCCGCCGTTCTTCCATGACATGATGTGTTTCCACCATTTCTCACCGTGTCCGTCAAGGACTCCGGGACCCTCGACCACGACGTCCGTGGCATCCTTGATGAGGAAGCACGGGTGCATGGCCCAGCAGTTCACACCTTCCCATCTTGTCCTGATGGGAGGATAGGCATCGAAGTCATCGGTATAGTCGAGGACGGCGCCCTCTTCGAAAATCAGATGGGTGTGTGCCGGAACGGCTATGGGACCGACCTGGAATTTACCCTTCGGGATGACGACAGCTGCCTTGCAGGCGTACTCGGCCAGGACTTTGTTGATGTCGTCGCCCGGCTTGATGACGTAGCGGTCTGTATTCAGCTGTGCCGGGAACTCCAGCTCCACGGCTGCCGAGATGAACGGAGAGACTCCGTGCAGGTTGTCGGTGACGCGCTCCTCGCCTGTTGTGTAGTACTCGAAATCTCCGGGCCTGTACGGATTGGTGTCGGCAGCCCGTCCGAGACCTGCGCTCTTGCAGATGTCGTGCAGATAGAGCTCGCCTTCCAGATCCACCGTTATGGAGTGTCTGAACATTCCGTCGAAGGCCCTCTGTGCGGCCTCCCTGTAGGAGAGGTCGAAGAATCCCATCCTGTTCATCTTCGCGTAGAAGTAGATGAACATCGATGTGGACGAGGTCTCAAGGTAGTTGGCTCCCTGGCCTCCCTTGTCCATGACCTGCCACCACATTCCGCTTTCCTTGTCCTGATATCTCAGAACTGCAGGAGCGACCTTGTTGGCAAGGACAAGAAGTCTGGCTCTGTAGCCTTCGAACTCCGCTGTTGCCGGAATGTCCTCCAGAAGGTCGGCAAGAGCCATGCAGTACCATCCCATGGCGCGTGACCAGACTTCCTGGGACTGGCCGGTGACGGGATCGCACCAAGGCATCTGGTGGGACGAGTCCCAGGCATGTCTGAGAAGCGATGTCTTGGGATCGTATGTCTTCTCATAAATCAGCTCGAACTGCGGGATTATGTCGTCCAGACATTCCTTCAGGCCGCCGAACATCTTGCAGTAGCCTGCGTAGACAGGTCCCTGCATGAACAGTCCGTCCAGCCACATCTGGTTGGTGTAGCGCTTCTTGTGCCAGAAGCCGCCCTCCTTTGTCCTGGGCTGGCCCTCCAGCATCTTCATGAAGCTGTCCAGGGCAATTTTGTATTTCTTTTCGCCGGTGAGGGCGTAGATTTTCAGCATTATGTATCCGATGCGGATGTTGTCCATGCTGTATTCCTCGAGTTCGTAGTTCTGTACACTGCCGTCCTCGTGGACATAGCCGTCCAGCATCGACTTGACGTAATTGAGGATTTCTCCGTTTCCAAGTACAGATGAAGCCTTGTAGAGGCCCTCCAGCAGAATGGCGGACTTGTAGCTCTGCGCTGCGTTCTGCGGATTGTACTTTCTCATTGCAGACAGGCTCATGCGCTCTGTCATAGTTTTTCTTGCGTCAATCATGTTGTTTCCAAACAAAAAGGTTTTAAAAAAAGGGGCTGCAGCATGCACCCGCAGCCCCTTTGTCAAATCATACTTCCGGTAATCGGAGGATTACTGAAGATATCCGTTGGCCTTGGCGTACTCGTAGCCTGCCTTCTCCCAGTCAAGACCGCCGATCTTGTCGAACTGGGCGACGAATGCCTGCCAGTTGGCCGGTGTAAGAGGAGTCTTGCCGTTCAGGAATTCGGCAATGCCCTGCTGATAGAATGTGTAGACATCTGTGCTTTCAGGAGTGGGCATGCTGTTCTGGCCGGGAGTCGGTGTCCAGGTCTTTGACTTCATCTCAAGCAGGACATCTCCGGCGCTCATGCGCTTCTGTGATACTGCCGTGATGTAAGCAGGATAGCGGAGTGCTGTTTCCTGAGCGTTGTTGTAGTTGAAGGAGCTGTTTCTGAGCTGGATGTATCTCTGTCCGCCGGCCTTGTTGTATCCGAGGTCGCCGAGAGAAGGATCCGACTGCGGGAGTCCGTCCTTGTCCAGGATGTAGTTCACGCCTTCCATACCGTAACCGCAGAGCATGTAGCCTTCGCCGTAGCTCATCCACTCGAACATCTCGACGATCTTGGCGTGTTTCTCAGGTGAGCAGTCTGCGTTGATGGCGAAGATTCTGAAGCCCTCTACGAGAGGTCCGACAGATCTCTTGCCTGTAGGTCCGACAGGAGCGTCGATGACAATGAATCCGCCGTTCGGGAAGTTCTTGTCGAACGGGCTGTAGTTGTTCTCTGAAGCATAAGCTGAGTTCTGCTCTCTGAAGACACCGAACTTACCCTGCTTCCAAGCAGCTCTGAAGTCATCCTTCTTATAGGACTGCCAGTTAGGATCGATCAGACCGTTGTCAATGACCTTCTTCATGAAGACCATGAAATCGTAGTAAGCAGGATCGTGGATTCTGAGGCCGAAGTTAGCGGCTGTCATGTTCCATGTTCCCTCAACACCGAAAGCACCCATCAGAGGCTCGAATCTGCGTCCGGGATATGCTTCGTATGCAGGATAATCCTCTACGAATGCACCGTAACCATAGGTGTCGTTCTTTCCGTTTCCATCAGGATCGTTGTAGGTGAATGCATAGAGGACATCATAAAGCTCATCGAGAGTCTCAGGAGCCTTGAGTCCGAGCTTGTCCAGCCAGTCCTTTCTGACCAGAAGACCTTCGTTTCCTGCATATGCGGAAGGAGTTGCGAAACCGTAGATTCTTCCCTCATAAGTGGTGAAGTTCTTTGAAGCCGGTCCGAACATGACCTTGCTTCTCTCAGGCATCTTTGCGAAGTCATCTGTGACATCAGCAAGCATTCCCTGCTTTACCAGGTCTGCCCAGACTGTTCTGTCGACTGTGATGAAGTCGGGAAGCTCGTCTGCAGCTGCCATTGTTCTGACTGCAACGTTCTGGTCATTTGCGTTTGAAGGCAGCATCTGAAGCTGAAGATCTATGCCGAGCTTGTCTCTGAGAATCTGATAACCTGCCCAGTCGTCTGGAAGGGAACCGACCTCAGTCTGTGTTGCAGCATAAAGCATCGTGATGGTCATGGGACCGCTGCTTTTTGCCGCTGTGTCTGTTGCACCCTGTGCGAACACTGCCGTCACAGCGATGAGAGCAACAAGAAGAACAATAAGTGCTTTCTTCATTTAAATTCCTCCATTAAATGATTTCCGTATTTATCCATCAAAGTGGTCACCCACCCTGAAATCCTACTGTCAACCCTTGACAGAACCTGCAAGGGTACCCTTCGTGAAGTACTTCTGGATGAACGGGTATGCGATGATCATCGGGATTGCACTGATGAAGACCGATGCCGCCTTGATGGCCTCAATCGGAGCAGTTCCGAAGGCGTTGGCCTCAAGGTTGTCGTTCATGCTGGTTCCGATGAGGATGTCCCTCAGAAGCAGCGGGAGCGGCTTGAGCTGGCTCTTCTGCAGATAGAGCAGCGACCTCATGTAGTCGTTCCAGAATGCGACCGCATAGTACAGACCGATTGTCATGATGATTGCCTTCGAAAGCGGAAGGATGATCTTGAACATTATCTGCAGGTCATTGCATCCGTCGATGAATGCGCTTTCCCTGAGGTCGTTCGGAATTCCCTCGAAGAACTGTCTCATGATGATCATGTTGTATGTGCTGAGCGCCACAGGCATGAATACCGACGGAAGATGGTTCGTAAGGCCCAGCTTGGAAATGAGCAGGTACGTGGGAACGACTCCTACGTTGAACACGTACGGGATCATTACGAAGATGGTGATCCATTTCTTTCCCGGTACACCTTTTGCAGACAGGGCATATGCCATCGGGATTGTCAGGAATAGAGCCGTGACAACACCCATGCTCATGATCTTGATGCTGTTCCAGAAGGAATTCAGGAAGCCCTGGTTTCCCAGAAGGGCCCTGTATGCACCTGCCGACCATTTCCACGGAGCAAGGAACATTCCCTCAAGGTAGCTTCCGATGTATGCAGGCGGTCTGAAAGAGAGTGCGATTGTACTCCAGATGGGGATGATCAGGATGATCAGAAGCAGTGTCATGAAAATGGTGACACAGATATTGAAGACTCTGTCGGCTGCGGTAGCTCTGACAGCGACACTGTTGTATGTATTTTTCTTTGCCATGTCAGACCTCCTTAGAACAGCGAGTTCTCAGTGAACTTCCTGGATGCCCAGTTCGAGACATAAAGGAGAGTCATACCGATGACACCCTTGAAGATACCGGCTGCCGTTGCAAGGCTGAACTTTCCTTCGATTGTTCCCCTGTAGACCCATGTATCGATGATGTCTCCGACACTGTAGACTGCAGGGCTGTACAACATGTACAACTGGTTGAATCCGGCATCAAGAATGGTTCCGATCTTCATGAGCAGAACGATGACTATGACCGGCTTGATAGAAGGGAGCGTGATGTATCTGACTCTCTGCCAGCTGTTGGCACCCTCGACTATTGCAGCCTCGAAAAGCGAACCGTCGATTCCCATGAGAGCTGCGATGAAGATGATCGCACTCCATCCGATTTCCTTCCATGCATCGGAAAGGATGACGATGATCGGGAATGCTGACGTGTTGGTCAGAAATCCCTTCGGCGTCCCGCCGAACAGCTTTATCACGTCATTGAGGATTCCCTCGCTGGGTGAAAGCAGCGAAAGAAGGATTCCGTACATGATGACCCACGAAAGGAAGTGAGGAAGGTAGGACAGTGTCTGAACGACCTTTCTCAGGGCCTTGTGGGTGCATTCATAGATCGCAATTGCCAGAAGTATGGACAGAGGAAGGCTGACGATGAGCTTTCCGAAGCTGTACATCAGCGTGTTCCTGATCAGGGACCAGAAGTAGTACGAACTTATGAATGTCTTGAAATTCTGTAGCCCAACCCATTTACCACCTGTGATTCCTGTTCTCTTGAGAGAGATGAAATCCCTGAAAGCAATCTGGGCATTCCAAAGCGGAATGTATCTGAAAATGAAATAGTACACAAGCGGAATCATCAGCATGAAGTAGATGTACTTGTGTCTGTTGACCTCCGCGAACAGGGCCTTGCTTTCTGCCTTGCGGAGCTCCTTCTTTTTTTCTTTGTACTGGACGCTCAGTGCGCTCTTCTTCTGACGGAGCCTGTCAGCCTCTGCCTGATCGTTCTGTTTCAGTGCAGTTGCAATGCGTTCCTCGTACTTCTTGATCTGTAGCTTGAGCTGCTCGGAATCGGCTACAAGCTGATAGTTTCTGCTGCTTACCATTCGCTGCACACCGTCCGTAAAACTGCGGACGGACCCTCTCCCTTTTTAATGTAAGTGCTTACAGTTTAATTCGCTGGATTCAGAAATATGCTACTGATTTTTGTACATTTCCGACTTTTTTGAAGAGCGTAGCTTGCTGGGGCTGTAGCCTCTGATCTTCTTGAAAACCCTGCAGAAATAGGCCTGATCCTGGAATCCGGTTGCAATTGAAACCTCATTGACCGACATTCCGGTGTTGCGCAGCAGACTTCCCGCAAGCCAGACCCTGTAGCGGTTCAGATAGTCCCACGGGGACAGGCCGAGTTCCCTCTTGAACACTCTGGTGAGATAGTCCTCCGAGACATGGACGTCGTCGGCAATCTGCCATCTGCTGATGGGAAGGGTCGCATGTGTGCACAGATAGGCCTGGGCTTTCTTCACTATCGCTCCTGTGTGAGCGGCCAGAAGATCAGAGCCTCCCAGGATGGCTCTGACGCGCATTGCGAACTCCTCGCTTTCCAGCATGCAGGAGTTCACCACAAGAACGTTGGGGATGTCGCTCACTGCGCCCACAAGGTTCGAATCAATGAAGTCCGTCACGACAATGGCCGGAACCTGGGAGTTGCGTTTCATTCCGCGCAATTTGTTGAGGAATCCGACCACGGGAAGGCTCTTGTTCTGATACTCGTCCATGGTTATGAACACCATCTCGGGATCGTGGCGTCTGCACATGGACAGGGCGCTACCCATGTCGCACGAGATGAACTCCGGATCCTGAAGCCAACGGTACAGGTCCTCCACAGGAGAACCGATCTGAAGTATGCTCCTTCCCTTGGCCTCTATCGACGTGCGTATGGAATCCTCGAGCGAATGCGAGTACGGGCAGTCCAGACAGATGAACGGCAGGTTCATATAGTCCTCGTTCGATTCCAGACTCAGAAGGCTTGTCAGGGCGTTGTATCCGTTGAATCCGATGTCCCAGAAAATGGCCTCGGTGTAGGCCGGAAGCCTCTTCTTTTCGGCGAACCTCGATCCGTTGACCTCCTCGAACACCACATCCTCTATCTGGAAATCCGGAGTTCCGTTGATGCATGCAAGCACCCCGTCGTTCCATATGCTCGACGGATTTCCAGACAGGGTCGGATACGGGAGGACAAACGAGAACACCCGGTTCTCCACATGACAGGATCCGTTGTGAAGGAGGATTATCTCTCTGGCAAGAAGGAGCCCCGGGTCATCCGGGCTTTCAGTCCAGACACCCGACATGTCAATGACATCGATCTTGACTCCCCTCTTCTGGACACTTGCCTCTACGGCGACCTTCTTGTCCATGGAGGAGATGATGATATCAAGCGCCTGCTTCAGCTTGTCGTAGTCCATCAGGACGCACGGCAGGGATCTGCGTCCGCTGTAGCATCCGGTCTCGTCCAGCAGGTCCCCTATATTCAGGATATGCCTGTCCAACTCAAGTTCGCCCGTGGTGCTCAATGCCAGGTCTATCATCTGGTTCGCGCCGGAGACACGGTCGATGATGGATTTCTTAGTGGCGGCATCCAGCGATGAGGCGGAGACCAGGTCGCAGATGTCCGAAAGCGGATCGCGCAGATTCTCTCCGACGTTTGCAAAGAAGCTTGTCCTTGCCGTCTCAGCGGCCTCCGCCGCCTGCTGCGCCCTTCGTGTGGATTCGAACAGCATGGCGCTTCTAAGCGCTCCGGATACCATGCTGCGGATATCCTCGCACAGCGATCCGTCGAAGGTCTTGGGTTTCATTAGCATGTAGCCCATGTACTCCGTCTCGGAACACAGCGGCGCGACGATCCAGACTCCCTTCTCCACAAGGGCGGTGTCGCTTCTGGGAGCGATCAGGGTGTCCGGAAAGACAAGGTTCGGACCGACCAGTCGGGAACTGCTGCCCTCCATCACTACAAGGCATATCTTCTCAAATCCCAGGGCCTCTGCATTCCTGTCCAGAATGTCGGCTATCTCGGAGACCTTGTTGGCGGCAATCAGCTCGTTGTTGAAACTGTTCGAGCTGATTCTTCTGGAACGCTCCCTGAAGCTCCTGAGCACGGCGTTCCTGTCGAGAACGGACGGAAGCAGGTTCCTGGACCTCTCCAGAATCAGAGTCCTCTTGGCGGGATTGACCAATGAGAGCTTTTCGAAGCTGTCAATGATATTGTAGATGTCGAAAACGTCTATGTTCAGGCTGCACAGGAACTCAAGGAAAGCCCTGATGCATGCCTCTGACTGGGATCCTATGACCATCTCCACATTAAGCAGTGCATCCTGGCTGGAAACTCCGAACTGCCGGGCAATCAGATTCGCGATGTCCGAACTCGTGGAAACAGTCTTCCATTCGTCCGAACTGTGGCAGCCGCAACTCCGTCTGAGGACATGGGTCATCGGAAGCTCGATGTCGCTTGTGGCAGCTCCGCTCACAACCCCTCTCAGGGCCTTGACCGCATTTACCCCAAGCCCGGCATACGGAATCCGGACCGTGGTGACCGGAAGATCCAGCAGCTTCGCCTCCATCGAGTCGTTGAACCCACAGGCGTTTATGTCCGTTCCTATCGAATATCCGTGCAGGTTCAGCTCCTGAGATGCCGCATAGAGCATCAGGTCACTGGCACAGACAAGGGTGTCGAAATCTTTCCCCGGAACAAGATGGCGCTCGTCCAGCAACTGCCTCATGGCCACATCGCCCTGTGTCCAGACTGTCGGGTCCGATACCAGGTTCATGTCGCACTCCAAACCATGGGCCTTAAGCTGCTCGACATATGCGTGGAACCTCTCCTGGGCGGAGTTGTGGGTCTCGGGACCCCTGATGTATGCGATCTTCCTCGCGCCGTGGACCTCGATGCAGTGGCTGACCAGGAAGCACGAGCCCTCGTATGAGTTGAACCTTACATCGGGAATCTCCGGGTGCCGGCGTGTCTTGCCGTCGATAGTCACCATGGGACGGGAGAGCATGTCGGGGAAATTCTCCAGAACCTCCTCCGAACCGATGTTTCCGGTCAGGGCGGAGCTCCAGATGATCGAGCTGTCCAGGTTGTCGGGATTGACCAGCCTGTAGATCGCGTTCTTCATCCTCTCCAGAGGATTTGAGCCCATCAGTCTTCCACCCTCGAATATGATCAGGCAGTCGTCTCCGTTGTCTGCCACCATGGAGGCGACAGAAGGCCAGAGAGACACTGCGGAACCGGTTGAGATGTCTGGAAGGACAAATCCAACTCTCATGTCAGCAATTATATGACATGTTTTTCCGAGAAAGCAAGAATTTGTACAATTCCGACATATCGAGTTCTGAATTTTAATAAGCAAGGCTTTGGTTGCCGGCCAATATGAGGCCCTGCCTGCGCCTTGTCTGCATCTGTTGATTAGCAACCGCCCATACACTAGAATCGGACTCGGGAGGATACTATGGGACACAGAATACCGCTTTGGCTCAGAATCACAGTCGCAGTTCTGCTTGCCACCCTCCTGATTGCCGTGATTTTCACCGGCGGCAAGATGATTCTGGACATCTGGGCTGAAAATTACTAAAAACAGCAAACAAATCGCGACAAGATGTCCTTACGCTGTCTATATATAATGGCATATTGACTAAGACGCCCGTATTACGTAATACTCTCACCGAGAGTTTAATATGGATTTATTTGATAAGTTTAACGATACCACCAGCAATTATCACCGTTCCCTCGAAGTGAGGGAGCTGGGAATCTACCCCTACTTCCACTGCCTTGAATCCCGCCAGGCCCCAGAGGTCATCATGGAGGGCAAGCGCATCATCATGCTGGGTTCCAACAACTATCTGGGACTCACATCAAACCAGGAAGTCATCGACGCGGGCATAGCAGCCCTCCAGAAATACGGAACAGGCTGTTCCGGATCAAGATTCCTCAACGGAACACTGGACCTGCACCTCAGACTCGAGAAGGAGCTTGCCGAATTCCTGCACAAGGACGCCACAATGACCTTCTCCACAGGTTTCCAGAGCAATCTGGGAATCCTCAGCTCGATCTGCACCAAGGGCGACTACATCATCTGCGACAGAGAGAACCACGCCAGCATCTACGACGGTGCCAAGCTCTCCTATGCCGTGATGCACAGATACTTCCACAACGACATGGACTCCCTGGAGCGTGTCCTGAAGAAGCTCGGCCCGGATGCACCGAAACTGATCGTAACCGACGGTGTCTTCAGCATGAGCGGAGACATCGCAAAGCTTCCTGAGATTGTGGACCTTGCGAAGAAATACAAGGCACGCGTCATGGTTGACGATTCACACGGAATCGGAACCATCGGCGAAGGCGGAAGAGGAACAGCATCCTACTTCGGTCTGGAAGATGAGGTCGACATCATCATGGGTACATTCAGCAAGTCGTTCGCAAGCCTCGGCGGATTTGCCGCTGCAAAGGACATCGTTATCGACTACATGCGCCACATGTCCCGTCCGTTCATGTTCTCGGCAAGCCTTACACCGGCCAACACGGCCTCTGCCCTTGCAGCCCTCGAGTACCTTGTCGCACATCCGGAGATCAAGGACAAGCTCACAGAGATTTCCGAGTATCTCCAGTCGGCTCTCGAGAAGCGCGGAGTCAAGTACAAGAAGACCAAGACCCCTGTCGTCCCCATCTACACATCTGATGGCAACACCACTCTGAAGATTGTCCGCGAGCTGTATGACGACGGCGTCTTCGTAAACGCAGTTCTGCCACCTGCAACACCCGAGAACGAGTGTCTGATCAGAACAAGCCTGATGGCCAACATCACAAAGGACCTGATCGATGAGGCAGCTGACAAGATTGCAAAGGTTCTTGAAAGAAATCTGAATTAACGACCCTTTTGGTCAAACAGAAACAGCCTGAAACCCGTTGTGTTTCAGACTGTTTTTTTATCTGGGTATTTGTCTATAGGTTTTTTGTTCTCAGAGCCCTGATTGCATTAAGGACGGCCAGGACCATGACACCGACATCGGCGAAGATCGCAGCCCACATGTTTGCGATTCCAAAAGCACCCAGAGCAAGGCAGGCGAACTTTACAAGCAACGAGAACACGATGTTCTGATGGACTATCCTGATGCACTTTCCGGAAATCCGGACAGCCTTTGCAATCTTGATGGGATCGTCATCCATGAGCACAACGTCAGCGGCCTCGATTGCGGCGTCGGATCCCATGGCACCCATGGCAATTCCTATGTCGGCTCTGGTGAGGACCGGAGCATCGTTGATTCCGTCTCCCACAAAGGCGACCACCCTGTTCTTGTCTTTCTTCTCCGAAATCAGGCGCTCTACCTGCTCCACTTTCTGCTCGGGAAGAAGCTCGCTGTGGACTTCGTCAATACCGAGATCGGAAGCGACCTTGTCGGCAATCCTTGCGGCATCGCCTGTGAGCATGACCGTCCTGCTGATACCGGAAGCCTTCAGGGAAGCAATGGCATCCTTTGATGTCGGCTTCACCACATCGGAGATGACAATGTGTCCGCAATACTCGCCGTCTATGGCGATATGGACTATCGTTCCCACGCTGTGGCACTCATGGACTTCAATACCCAGCTGGCGCATCAATTTGATGTTGCCTGCCGCCACATTGTGTCCGTCAACCACACCGACGACTCCGTGACCACCGATCTCGCGGACATCGCTGACCTTCTCACGATCGACAGGTTTTCCGTATGCGCTCAGAAGGCTCTTGCTGATCGGATGCGAGCTGTAGCACTCAACGTGCGCCGCATACTCGATGAGCTTTTCCTTCTCTATCGTGTTGTGGTGGACATCGACAACCTCGAACACACCTCTGGTCAGGGTTCCGGTCTTGTCAAAGACTATGGTATCCGTCTTGGAGAGGATCTCCAGATAGTTGGCTCCCTTGACCAGAATGCCCTCGTGTCCTGCTCCGCCGATTCCTGCGAAGAAGCTCAGCGGAATGCTGACAACCAGCGCGCACGGACAGCTGATGACCAGGAACGTCAACGCCCTGTATACCCAGCTGCTCCACATCGCGGGTCCGATGTTGAAAATGATTCTAACCAGCGGCGGAAGGACTGCAAGCGCAACCGCACTGAACACAACAACCGGGGTATAGACTCTGGCGAATCTTGCGATGAACTCCTCGGAATGCGATTTTCTGGAACTGGCGTTCTCAACCAGCTCGAGGATCCTTGAGACTGTGGATTCGCCGAATGCCTTGGTGGTTCTGATTCTCAGAACTCCGGTCATGTTTATGCATCCGCTGACAATCTCATCTCCCTCGGAGACATCCCTGGGGACGCTTTCTCCAGTCAGTGCGGCTGTATTCAGGCTGGATGTTCCCTCCACCACCACTCCGTCGATCGGAACCTTCTCGCCCGGCCGGACAAGAATCACAGTACCTATCTGTACCTCGTCGGGATCGACCTGCTTCACCTCACCGTTTTCCTCGATGTTCGCATAGTCGGGACGGATGTCCATCAGGTCGCTGATGTTCCTGCGGCTCTGCCCCACAGCATAGCTTTGGAACAGCTCGCCGATCTGGTAGAACAGCATGACGGCGATTGCCTCGTTGTAGTCTCCGCTTCTTTCATACAGCGCAAGTGCAAAGGCTCCCACAGTGGCGAACGCCATCAAGAAACATTCATCGAACGGCCTGCCGTTCAGTATTCCCTTCACCGCCTTGCGCAGGATGTCGTATCCGATCACAAGGTATGTGGCAAGATAAAGCGTCAGGTAGAACACAAAACCGAACGTGCCGTCCTGCGGAACCAGGCCTGTCTTTCTGACAATCATCAGACCCACCAGCATGAACGTGGCAATGCAGATCCTTATAAGCATCTTCTTCTGTTTTTTGTTCATCTTCAGCATCTTCGCACTTCCTATTTCGGATTCTACTTAGGCAGAATTCTCAGAATTCGATCTCGCAGTCGGGCTCCACTTTCCTGCAGGCCTTGAAGACATCCTTCATGACGGCCTTCTCGTCAGCACCCTCTTCGAACTCGACGCTCATTTTCAGAGCCATGAAGTTAACATTTGCATCTGCAACACCTTTGGTCTTCTTTGCAGCCTGCTCCATGAGGTTCGCGCAGTTTGCGCAATCAACATCGATCTTGTATGTCTTCTTCATTCTAGCACCTCCGTTTATCACTTAAACATTTAAGCAGATTCTAAAATGTATGTCAACCACCTATGTTATCCACCTTCATATTTCCGCATCCTTGCACGATTGTTCATTGGCTGTGGGTTGCCTGTGCAGCGCTTTGCACATGCCAGGCGGGGCGCGGCCTTCAGCCTTGGCGCCCGACGCCTGAGGCCTGTGCGAAGATTGCCGATGCATCAGGCCACACACCGGCCCATGAACATGAGGGCCTGTCCTCCATCTTCCTTTACGGACGCATTCCCGATTTCTCTCATTCCGTCCGTAAACAAAGTGCCTGTTTCCCTCTGTCGTACGGACGGATTCGAAGTTCTTGGCTTTATTGCTGTAAGGAATCCGTCTGTTTTACAGCAGGATCGGAAGAAAAGACATTTGCGTCCGTACGATCAATCCTGTTTTGTACAGCAATAATGGGAGTATTCTTCTTTTTGTCCGTAAAGAGCTTGATATCATGTGCCTTTCCTACAGCAACTTTCATCCAATTGCAGATGATTGCTGTAAAGCCACATGGTCACAGACAGAATCACCATTGGCTTTCCATGGTAAGGACAATTGGGAATGCCTTGGCATTGTACCATCGGAATCATAAGAACAAAGGATTCAACGGCAATGGTCATTCCCCGGGACTGGTCATAAGCCGATGTGTGGCCTGTGTATTGGCAATCCATGCACAGGTCTTGGGCGTTGGGCGCCCAGGCTTGATGGCCGCGCCCCGCCCGCCATGTGCATGGCAACACACAGGCAACCCACAGCTGATGAACAGCCCGGGTGGCAAGGGGTGAGACATACGGAAGAACACTTCACAAAAGCAAGCCTGCATCCATTTCAGGCAATGACCATGGTTTGGGATGCACAAATGAGACTGTATCAATGAGTGTTTGCATCCGGATTGAAGGATCTGATGGAAAATGGTGGCAAGGAAAAACAATTCTTTGCATCCCAAACAAGCAAAACACCTGTTTCCGGTGGCAAAGGCTGGCAGTTTTATGCCACCTGTTTTGCCAAGAACATCGAAAATGGATGCAAAGGCAAAGAATCAAAAGGAAAAACCTGCATACCAAAACACAGGGAACAGGGATTTTGGTGGCAAATACAAAAAAGACCACGGAATTCATCTTCCATGGTCTTTTACACCTTTTCGGTTCTGAGGGGGAATGGGGCTGAAAGGGGGCCCCATGATTCCCTCGGAAACGAAAACTTAAATCATCTTCGTCAGACTCTCATCAATCTCGCCGATCTTGAAGCGCTGGATCTTGGATGAGGATGAAAGCGGGAACTTCTCCTTGGAGATTGCGAGTTTGCGGATCTTCTTGTAACTGGGCAGGCTTGCGTTGACTTCGGTGATTATGGCACCGATGTGGTCCAGCAGGCCCGGCATGTCGTTCTTGAACTTGTCAGCACATGCATCGGAAGGATGGACGATCGCCATGATGCCCTCGGCCTTCTTGGCTGCATCAGCGACATAGCCGCGGACACAAATCTGGTCGATGTCGTCATAAAGCTGGAAGCTGTCTTCGATCTCCTCGGGGAAGACGTTCTTGCCGCCCTCGGTAACGATGATGTTCTTCTGGCGTCCTGTGAGATACAGGTAGTTCCTGCTGTCCAGATGACCGATGTCGCCTGTGTTGAGCCAGCCGTCCTCAGAAAGAATCTCGGCAGTGGCTTCGGGGTTCTTGTAATAACCCTGCATGACCATGGAACCCTTGATATAGATCAGGCCGTTGCCCTCTGAATCCGGATCGACGATCTTCTCTTCGGCACCGGGGATGACTTTTCCGACGCTGGTCTCGATGTAGTCGAACACAGGGTTGAGGTTGATGATCGGGCTGGTCTCGGTAAGGCCGTAACCCTGGACGAAGTCAATTCCCAGCTGGTTGTAAAGCTTGAAGGTTGATGCCGGAAGCGGGCCGCCGCCGCTGATGCAGATTCTGATCTTGTCCAGCGAGACCTTCTCGAGGATGAACTTGAACATCTTCTTTCCGCCCTTCCAGTTGAAGTGCTTCTTCAGGAAACCACTGATGCCCATCAGGCCGCGTATGAGACCGTAGACAATCGGTCCCTTCTCCTTCAAGCCCTTCATGATTCCGGCGATGACCTTGTTGAACAGCATCGGAACGCCGAGGAACATGGTGACGTTGCCTTCCTTGAGGTCTTTGAAAATCTGCTTGACGACAAGCTTCTTTCCGAAGACGCAGTTGGCACCGACGGAGACGGACTCGATGAAGACCGCAAGCATTGTGTATGCATGATGGATCGGAAGAAGAGCGTAGAAGACATCGTCGTTGTAGATGTTCATGTTACCCTGTGCCTGATAGCAGTCGGATACATAGTTCTCGTGTGAGAGCATGACGCCCTTGGGAGTTCCGGTTGTTCCGCTGGTGAACATGATAGCGGCGAGTTCCTTGCTTGTTGAATACTGGATCGGATGCTGCTCGGAGCTCTGCATGTTGTAGATGCTGTTGTCTCCATCGCCCTCAAGAGCGATCTTGGTGATGTCCAGCTTGATCTTGTCGATCTTCTCGCTGTCAGCGAAAAGGACCTTTGTATCTGCAAAGCCCATCAGGTTCGTGATGACTTCCTCGGAAAGGGAGTAGTCGACCGGGACGATGATGGCGCCGGCATATGCGATTGCAAAATAGGCCAATGCCCATTCGGGGCTGTTCTTTCCGGTAAGTCCTACCTTGTCTCCGTGTCTGACGCCCAGTTCATAGAGCTTGTTGGCGACTTTGCGGATGATTTCCCTGGCCTGTGAATAAGTATAGACAACGTGCTTGGGAGCAAAAGCCTCGAAAGCCTTGTTGTCAGGATATCTGGTTGTTGTGATATCGAAGAGTTCCTTCAGAGTGGGCCATTCTGCATTGAAAAGCTTGCCTTCTCCTCTGAATTCATCAAGAAAATCCCATGGGATCGGATTGTGTTTGCGTTTATCTGCCATAATTCCACCTTAATACGCCAAACTATATTGTATACGGAAGAATTTGACAAGTTAATTACAATTGTCAAAATCAAGAAAAGTCAAAAATCACGAGAAAAACACAATCCGGAGTCGGAATTGATCCTAACCTCTTCTGGAATATGCCTTTGCAAGACCGCCTTCGGATGTCTCGCGGTAGCGCTGGTTCATGTCCAGGCCGGTGTAGTACATGCTTTTGAGAACCATGTCGTAGCTGATGTTTCTGGTTCCGGTCAGGAAGTAAGCGATGTTCGCGGCATTGATGGCTCTCATTGCGGCAACGGCGTTCCTCTCGATGCAGGGAATCTGGACAAGTCCGCAGATCGGGTCGCAGGTAAGGCCGAGGTGGTGTTCAAGTGCGACTTCGGCGGCATACTCGATCTGGTCTGTGTTGTAGCCGAACGCATAGCCTGCGGCGGCGGCTGCCATGGAGCATGCGACTCCGATCTCAGCCTGGCATCCGCATTCGGCGCCGGAAACGGAGGCATTGCGCTTTGCAAGCTCGCCGAACAGACCTGCGATTCCCAGAGCGCGGACAATCTTGTCCTCCGAGAGTTTTCTCTTCTTCTTAAGATAGTAGAGGACCGCCGGAAGGACTCCACAGGATCCGCAGGTAGGTGCTGTGACAACTGTGCCGTTGTCAGCATTCTGCTCGCTGCATGCATAGGCATAGGAACAGACAAGCTGTGATTCTACGAGCTCGGCATGCTTGTTCTGCGGAACCTGCTCATAGAGGAACTTCGCCTTTCTGTTCACATGGAGTGGTCCGGGAAGCTCGCCGGTCTTGGAAAGACCCTCCTCCACCTCGTTCTCCATGGCCTTCCAGACTTCGGCGAGGAAGTCCCAGATCTCCTTCCCTTCGCTCAGCTCGATGTACTCGGCGAGGTCCACGTAGCGGAAGGCGCAGAACTGCTTGATCTCGGCGAAAGAGTTCTCGAGGTAGACATCCTCCTCCTTTCTGACATGGGCCCTGTGGCCGTCGAGGATTATGTCGCCGCCTCCGATGCTGATGTAACGCTGCTTGGAAACCTCTTCTCCGTCGCGGATTGCAATGAGGTCCAGAGTGTTGGGGTGCTTGATGTCCTCGGGGTCTTCCTTGCAGATGACAACCTCAACCTGCTTGGGGCTGAAGGTATCCACCAGAACCCTGTCGGTTCCATGGCCCACGCCTGTCTTAGCAAGGCTGCCGTATAGGATGACCTTGTAGGAATCGGCATCGGGATGGTTCTCCTTGAAGATGGCGGCGGCAAACCCCGGCCCCATTGTATGCGAGCTGGACGGCCCCTTTCCGATCTTGTATATGTCTCTGATGGATTTCATGTCTCAACCCCTTTGATTTCTCTGAATTGTTCAAGTGCAGTGCGTTAAAATGTATATCCACTGCAGGATTTTAGCAATATTATAACACACGGAACGAGAACTTAGTAATGAGAATGAAAGATACCGACCTGCTCCACGGTCCGCTTCTGGGCAAGATATTCGCCTTTGTGCTGCCGCTTGTGATGACAAACCTCCTGCAGAACCTCTACAACGCTGCGGACATGATTGTTGTCGGTCTTTCACACGTGGACGGAGCCATAGGAGCAATCGGAACCACCACAGCCATGATCAATGCTGTGATCAACCTTTTCTTGGGCTTTGCGGTCGGATCCAGCGTCATGGTCGCAAGGGCCATAGGCGAGCGCAACGAGAGGAAAACCTCCAACGCCGTACATACATCAATGCTTGTGGGTCTGGTCTCCGGACTGTTCACAATGGTCCTGGGCCTTCTGATGAGCCGAAGGATGCTGATACTCCTCGGCGACAAGGGCCACATACTGGAGCTCGCTGACCTCTATACACGCATCTATTTCATGGGCGTGCCCTTCATAGCGATGACCAACTTCCTCATCGCGGTCTTCCGGGCAAAGGGCGACACAAAGACCCCTCTTGTGGTGCTGACGCTTACAGGACTGCTCAACGTGGGGCTGAACCTCTTGTTCGTCCTGGCCTTCCACATGTCGGTAGATGGCGTCGCGCTGGCCACGGCGATTGCGAATTTCGCTTCCATGGTGGTGTTGGGATGGATCCTCCACAACGACGAGGGCTGGTGCCGGCTCCAATTCAGAAGGATCAGGCTGGAGAAGTATTCACTGAAGGGAATTATCTACAACGGACTTCCGGCAGGAATACAGGGAGTGCTCTTCTCGCTTTCCAACATGCTCATCCAGAGCAACATAATCGCCATCAACAACAGGCTGTGTCCTGGAGGATCGGACATAATCGACGGAAACGCCGCCGGAGCCAGCATCGAGAGCTTTGCGTATGTCTCCACGAACTCCGTCTGTCAGGCAGCCGTGACATTCACAAGCCAGCACTACGGGGCGCACATGGTCAAGCGCATCCGCAAGGTTATCAGGGCCTGCTACTTCGTGTCGTTCCTCATCGCCGAGTCAATTTCCCTGCTGATCCTGCTCTTCAGGGTTCCGCTTGCTAGGATCTACGTCAGCGCCCCAATGGCGGTCGAGGCCGCAACCACCCGCCTTTTCTACATGCTGTTCCTCTACTTCACCCTGGCTGCGATGGACACCGGTTCCGGAATAGTGCGGGGTCTGAACAGACCGATTCTCTCTACTGTGATCACCCTCATGGGTTCATGCGTACTGAGAATAGTATGGATTGCAACAGCGGTCAGGGCGAACCAGACCCTTCCCATGGTCTATCTCTCATACCCGATATCCTGGGGAGTGACGGGACTGTGCCATCTGTGCGTGTCGATCTATGTCACAAGGAAGATGAAACGGCTGTACCAGCCTGAGGAAATCTGAATCCAAAAATAGCCTTATTCCGGTTTTTTCGATGTCTGCGGCGGAATCTCCACGCTGACATCCTCTCTTACTGCGGTTATGGAGACCGCCTTTCCGGAAACATCGTCGATCTCAACAAGAACACCCTGCATCTGGGGCTTGTCCCAGCTTTCGTGCGACCTTGTCTGGACTTGAGTCCTGAACTTGCGCACCTCGTGCTCAAGCTCGAATCCGCCCACGCTGACAGAGGCTCCGCAGCGTCCGAGGTCTGTTATGTAGGCTGTGCCACCTTCCAGAATGCGAGCATCCGCTGTCAGGACCTTGCAGTGGGTGCCTATGACGGCACTGGCCTTTCCGGCCAGAAACTGACCCATGGCAATCTTCTCAGCAGTTGCGGCGGCATGGAAAACGTAGATCACTATGGGAGTCTCCGTCCTTGCCTTCTCCACCATGCTCTCGGCTGTGAGAAAGGGGTTGTTCAGATGGGGATTGCTGAAACTGAACATTCCGAGGGTGTTTATTATGCAGACCTTGCGCTCGCCCACTGTCATGTAGCGGAGTCCTCGTCCGGGGACGGACTCGGGATAGTTGGCAGGCCTGAGGATGCTGGAGCGCTTGGCGATTCCCTCAACCATGTCCAGCTTGAAGAAGGATTTTTCGCCCATGGTCATGACATCGATTCCCATGTGTTGGAGCGTGAGAGCGTTCTGGAATCCCAGCCCGTAGCCGCTTGTGGCACCCTCGCCGTTGGCTATGACGAGGTCCACACCATGCTCCTGGCGGTATGGTCTGAGTGCTTTCTTTATGACGCCAATGCCGCACCGGCCGACGATTTCACCTAGAAGCAGTACCTTCATAACTGCAATTTACCTTTCTTTGACCTACTTTGCAATAGCACCCATTCGTTGTATATTAGACCCATGAAAGCACGGGACATGGCATGCTTATTGCTTGTTGGACTCTCCGTTCTCTGCATGACACTCTGCATATCCTGCAGCAGGGTCCAGGGCGATGTTCCTTTCGAGGAACAGGAGATTCCGGACATGCAGCTGGTAAATGCGGACTACACCCTGGGTGGCAATTCCGCAGGGACCGGTTCATCTGAACCTGTTGTGATGCATGCCTCCCTCATCACCATCTACGGCAAGGGCAAGGACACGGTCCTCGAGAACGTATCCTTCAGGCAGAAGACAAAAATGAGCGGAAGCTGCGCCAGGGCCACCGTGTCGTCGGACTACAAGAAGGCGGTGCTTTCAGGTGACGTCTTTGTCGATTTAAATAATGACGGAACACAGGTTACAATAGAGACACAGCGTGTCGAATGGGACGGAAAGGAGAACACTCTCCTGTGCGAGGGCGAAGTCAAGGTGACATACGGAGACGGAACCGTAATCAGGGCCGAGGGCTTTTCCGCAACCATGGATGAGGACAGATACGAGTTCAGCAGGATACTGGAGGGAAAGATAGATGAGTGACGGCAAGGCAAGAAGGACAATAATAATCGCACTGGCCATGGCTGTTCTCTGCGCACTCCCCCTGTTCGCCTCGACTCTGGAGTTCTCAGGCGGACACACCACGGTAACAACACAGAACGGATCCAAGCGTGTCGTCCTCTCCGGAGGTGCCAAGGTCGCGACGGACAAGATCACCCTGTCATCCGATTCGATCGAGCTGTATGGGGACAACTACTCCTACGTGCTCTGCTCCGGAAACGTGAAGGCGGACGAGACCGAGAACAAGATCAGCTTCTCAAGCCCCAACCTCTTCTACGACAGGAACTCCGGCAGGGTCTATTCGGACAGCTGGGTCGAGATCCAGGACACCGAAAACCAGGCCGCGCTTTCGGGCGGATGGTTCGAATACGACATGAACAGCTCGTCCGTCAAGCTCCAGCTGATGGCCAAGATAATCAAGGTCACGGACGAGGGCCTGATGGTCTGCCGGGCGGACAGCATAGAGTACAACGGCAAGGAAGACACAGTCACGCTGAGGGGCAACGCCTCTGTTGAATGGAACGACGACAGCTACAAGGCCGCAATGATAGTGGTTGACCTTTCCACCAACGACATCCGGATGTACGGAACGATTTCGGGGGCTTTCAATGGCTAACACTCTCCAGATCGAACATCTGAAAAAGATCTACGGCAAGCGAGAGGTCGTCAAGGACATCTCCTTCAGCATGCAGGGAGGCCAGATCATAGGCCTTCTGGGTCCCAACGGCGCCGGAAAGACCACGACTTTCTACATGATCGTCGGCTTCATAGCCAACTCCGGCGGCAAGATCTCCGTCAACGGGATAGACATCACGGACCAGCCCATGTACAAGCGCGCCAGGATGGGAATCTCATATCTTCCGCAGGAACCGTCAATCTTCCGCAAGCTCAGCGTCAGGGACAACATCCGCCTGGTTGTCGAATCCAGAACCGATATCGACAAGAAACGCAAGGAGGAGATCACCAACGGTCTGATCAAATCCTTCGGACTGACCCAGATAGAGAAGCAGAAGGGCTACACCCTCTCCGGAGGTGAGCGCAGAAGGACAGAGATCGCAAGATGTCTTGCCACAAGCCCCAAGTTCCTGCTTCTGGACGAGCCGTTCGCGGGAATCGACCCCAAGGCCGTCTATGAGATCAAGCAGATCGTCAGGGCCCTGGCCAGATTCGGAATCGGCGTCCTGCTTACAGACCACAACGTCCGCGACGCCCTCTCCATCACAACCTGCTCACACATAATCAGTGACGGATCAATCCTGGTATCCGGCACCAAGCAGGATCTGCTTGCAAACGAAATAGCCAGGGACATCTACTTCGGCGAGTCATTCGAGGAACAGTGATGGACGCAGGTCTTGGCCTCTCCCAGAGTCTGAGGACGGAGCAGAACCTCTCTCCGCAGATGCTGCAGTCCCTGGCTTTGCTTCCGATGCCCATCCTTGAGCTGAAAGCCCACATCCAGGCAGAGATCGAGGCCAACCCCGCACTTGAGATTCCCGACTCGGAATTCGCACTCACCCAGGAAGGACCTTCGGACGAACGCACTCTCGACGACAGGATGGACGATGCCGACTCCTCCGATTACGAGGACATGTCCTACTCCTCGGATTTCTACTCTGACTCATATTCTGATCCAGAAGCCTCAGACCGCAAGCAGATGATGATCGAGAACTCCAGCGCCCCGTCCCAGACACTTAAGGAGCACCTTGAGGAGCAGCTGGGCGAGACCGATGTTCCGGACAACATCCGCACACTCTGCGAGGCCCTTATCAGCAACCTGGACCAGAACGGATTCTTCATCCTTCCGCTTGAAGAGCTCATGGAAAAGCTCTCGCCGTCAAAAGAAGACCTGCAGAAGGCATTGTCCGTTGTGCAGGGTTTCGACCCGGCAGGAGTCTGCGTGAAGGATTTCCGCGAGTCCCTTATCCTGCAGGCAAAGGCTCTGGGCCTTGCGGACGAGGATCTGGCGAACTTCTCCGAAATGGTCAACAACCATCTGGAGAGGCTCAAGGCCGGGAAGTTCAGGGAAGTCGCCTCGGATCTGAGGATTCCGGAGGAGGATGTGCAGACACTGTTCACCATCCTCAAGAGCCTGACACCCTACCCCGGACAGAACTTCTCGTCCGACATGCTTTCCACTGTGGAGCCGGACTTCTCCATCAGAAACAGAAACGGACACCTTGTGCTTGAACTGAACCGCGGGGACATTCCGGACCTTGAGATATCGCCTGACTTCGAAAGCCTTGCCGACGACCTGAAAGGTCCCGAGGCCAGGGAAGCCTCAGCATACATCAGGGACCACGTCAGACAGGCAAAGACCCTGATCACACAGGTCAATCTGCGTTTCCAGACCCTGTACAAGGCCGCCGTGGCCATCATGGACTATCAGAGCGATTTCTTCTTCAAGGGACCCAGATATCTCAAGACAATGACACTCAAGGACATCGCCGAGGTCATCGGAGTCCATGAGACAACGATGAGCCGCCTTGCCCAGAGCAAGTGGGTGGACACCGACTGGGGACTGTTCCAGCTGAAGTACTTCTTCTCCCAGGGTGTGGCCAACACCTCCGGCGACCAGAACAGCGTCTCAAGGAACGTGGTCAAGGACATGATCGCCGAGATCGTCGCGGAGAACGGATCGCTGTCAGACCAGAAGATTTCCGACCTCCTGCTTTCAAGGGGCATCAAATGCGCCCGCAGAACCGTAGGTAAGTACAGAAGCGAGCTGAACATAGACTCGTCCTATACAAGATAGGTGCACTGAAGCGTTAAAATTATTAAACACTTTACTTTGACTTATGGTTTTCCTGCCCTTATAATTTGAAATAGCAATAGTCCATTGCACAAACCCATTGCATCAAGGAGGCAAACCATGAACCTGAACGTCAGAGGCATTCATTACCAGATCAGTGACGAGACAAGGGAGTTCCTTGACAAGAAACTGGCCAAACTTGACTTCGCAGACAGCTATCTCCATGACCTGGACATCACAATGAAAAGAGAGACACTGGGACAGGGCTTCCACATCGATGCGAAGCTCCATTTCTCCTGGGGTACAGTCAAGGTCGTAAGCTATGACTGCTACGAACTGTATGAAGGCATAGAGATGATCGCCGACAAGATCGAGGCGGCCGCCCGCAAGGAAAAGGGCAAAGTAATCGAGTAAAGAACCTATCCAAAGGGGAACAAAAAAACCGAAGGGGTTGTCTTAAACGGCAACCCCTTCAACTTTTTCAGCACATTGTAAGAAACGCCTTGTAGCAGAGATAGGCCTGCTCGATGTCGTAGGCAGATGTGATCTCCCACGGAGCATGCATGCTCAGGACAGACACTCCGCAGTCCAGAACTGACATTCCGTACTCCGCCGCATAGTGTGCGATGGTTCCACCACCGCCGACGTCGACCTTGGCAAGCTCGGCGTTCTGGAAGTGGACATCGCTGTCATAGAGCTTGGCGCGCACCTTGGCGATGAACTCGGGATTGGCATCGGATGCGCCGCTCTTTCCGCGGGCACCGGTGTACTTGTTGAACACGACTCCCCTTCCGAGGAACGAGGAGTTCTGGCTGTCGTAGAGCGAGGCATTCAGCGGATCGAAGGCTGTGTTGACATCGCTTGAGAGCATGTAGGAGTTTGCCAGCGCACGTCTGATGACCAGCTCTGGATTGCACTTCACATCAAGTCTTGCCACGACCTCGGCAACGGCATTGTCCAGAAGGTGTGAGTTCATTCCGGTGGCACCGGTGCTTCCAATCTCCTCCTTGTCGGCAAGGATGCAGCAGCTTGTCCTGCCCTCTGTCTTGCCCTCGACCATCGCGATCAGTGATGTGTATGCGCAGACCCTGTCGTCCTGGCCGTAGCCGACAACCAGAGTCCTGTCGAATCCGAGGTATCTTGCCCTTCCTGCTGGAACGAGCTCGAGCTCTGCGGATGCAAAGTCATCTTCCTTGATTCCGTACTTCTTCTCGAAGAAGGCCAGGACCTTGTCCTTTCCGTCGCCGGGATTGTACTTGTCCCTCTCAGGATCCTTGTAGTCGGTGACATTCGGATAGCAGGCCAGGATGGCGTCAAGCTTCTCACCCTCGATGAACTCGGAGGCGGTCTTCTTCATCTGCTCCTGAGCGATGTGCGGAAGGATGTCCGAGATGCAGAAGATGGGGTCTGCGGGATCGTCTCCGATGCAGACGTCGACCTTGGTTCCGTCGGTCTTCACCACAACTCCGCAGATTGCCAGAGGAAGTGCGACCCACTGGTACTTCTTGATTCCGCCATAGTAGTGGGTGTTCAGATAAACGATTCCCGTCTTGTTGGACGTGTCCTCGTAGACCGGGCTCTGCTTGGCATCCAGTCTGGGAGAGTCGATATGGGCTCCGAGGATGTTCATGCCCTTGCTGATGTCGTCGTTTCCGATGTTGAACAGGATCAGGCTCTTGTCCATCTTGTTGACATAGACCTTGTCACCTGGCTTTAGGGTGGAAACCTTGTCTATGTCCTTGTATCCGTGCTTTTCGGCAATGCGGATTGCGGCTTCGGTGCATTTGCGCTCAGTCTTGTTGTCACTTATGAAATCAATGTAGTTGTCAATGAGATTGTTCATCTTTACCCCCGAATGAGAATCTATCATATTTGCGTGGAATTTGCAAAATCAGTTGAACCGGCTTCAGAGCCTGGGCATGTCCAGCGGTTTGGAATGGCGGCCCTTGTTGCAGATGACATCCACAATGCAGCGTTCCATCATTATGCCCTGAAGGACTACGGCGGTCTCCTTGATCTTCACATCGTACTCGGCCAGTGTTACCAGGATGCGCTCGATGTCCCGCAGGTTGTAGCGCATGCAGCATTGTCTGTAGATCTCCCTGTCACGGGGCATTGTTATAGGCCGGTCACCTGCAAACACCTTGGTGGAGAACGCGCTGGAGTCCTCGTCTCGTCTCAGACCAATCCCCATGCCTTTCTGCACATTGGTCTGTACCGAAAGCGCCCGCCTGAAATATGTGGAGAGTCTTGAGGCGCACATGGATGTCACCGAGGCGGAGTCCTTGGTCCTCAAAAGCACGTGAAGACAGTCCAGAGCGCTTTCCAGCTTGCCGAACGCGATGTAGGTGAACAGGCTGAACTCGTCCTCCTCCCTTGTGTGCACGAGGAAGTCCTCGACATCGTCATATGTGACGGAGGTCTTTCCGGGAATGGTCCTGAGATAGACGACCATCTGCGAGCAGGTGTTCTCGAAGTCCTGGATGTTGTTCTCGACTTTCTCGATTATCGCAGCTATGGCACGGTTGTCGATAGAAAGTCCATTTCTTCTGAAATACGAGGAAAGCCATTCGTTCTTGCGGCTTTCGAACATCTCGTAGAACTTCTTCACATAGTCCTTGCCCTGGGCTTCGACGGCACCCATGATGGAGGAGTTTATGTACAGCTCCGTGCTTATCATCACAAGTGTTGCGCAGTCGGAAGGATTCTGGATGTACTCCACAAGCGGCTTGACCTTGTCGACGGTCTTTATCTCCTGCGCCTCGTCAAGGATCACAAGTTTGTGGTCGGCAAAAAGGTCGTTGTTGTTCAGCTGGGCGAAAAGCTCCGCCTCATAGTCTTCGAATGAGTAGAATTTTGAGACTTCACACTGGCCGATCTTTGAACGCAGCTCTTTGATGAAATCCTCTTTCAGGCCCTTCTCCGGACCCAGAAGAAGATAGGAATGACCCACAGTCACCTCCCGTACTGTCTAATTATCATCAGAAGCTTACCATAAATCTCGCAATGTGTGGACACCATCACCTTGTACTGGGAGTTTGCAGGATGAAGCTCGTACCTGTCGCCGACACGGTAGAAATGCTTCAGCGTGATGCTGTAGTCCTCGCTGTCGCCGATGCTGGCTGCCACGATCTCACCGTTCTCCGCATGGTTGGTCTTCTTGATGATGGCGATGTCGCCGTCGTTGATGCCGTCCTCTATCATACTGTCGCCGCGCACGTTGAGGGCGTAGAGCTTGTCAGAGTCAGCACAGCCGACAAGGTCCTGCGGCACTGAGATGAAACCGTCGAAGACCTCTTCGGATGCAATTGGAAGACCTGCAGCCGTTGTTCCCAGAAGAGGAACCTTGATGATCGTGCCGCTTTCAGGAGTGGTTCTCTTGAGGAGGGCCATGCCACGCGGGAGGTTGCCGGCGGTCCTGATTATGCCCTTGCGCTCAAGTGCCCTGAGGTGGTCGAATGCTGCTTTGGCCGAGAAACCGAAGTGGTTTCCTATGTCCCTGAGACTGGGAGCATAGCCGTTCTCGTCAAAATAACGCTCGATGAAGAGCGAGATTTCCAGCTGTCTTTCGGTCAGTCCTTTCATGTTGTCCACCTCCGTATTAGCACTACTTAAGCTATGATAACATGTTGCTTATCAAAAGTTAAGATACAAAATGAAGATTTTTCGGGCCATTTCAGACCTTCAGACGTCTGAGAAGGTTCTCGGCCACCTTCTCCGGAATTCCGGCTCTCTTTGATATTTCCTGCGCGCTGCACTGGATCACGTCGTCAAGCGTGGTGAACGCGTTCATGATCTTCTCGCTGGATGCCTTGCCTATTCCCGGCACGCTCTGGAGCAGATGGAAGCTTGCCTCCTTGCTCCTCATGGCCTGGTTAGCACCTGTGGCGAAGCGGTGGCATTCGTCCCTGACAGCAATCAGGACCCGCAGGGCCTCGTTGCTGTGGTCGAGCCTGAGATCCGGTCTGTCGTCATCGAAGACAATGGTCTCATAGCGCTTGGCAAGGCCCACGACAGGCACATCGGCAAGACCCAGATCATCCAGGACCTCACGTGCCACGTTTACCTGTCCCTTGCCTCCGTCTATCAGAAGGAGTCCCGGTCTCTGGAGGTTCTCGTTGATCACACGGCTGTATCTCCTGTAGACGGCCTCCCTCATCGCGCCGAAGTCATCGATAGCTCCGTTAAGCGATTTTATGTTGAATCTTCTGTATCCTGCCGGGTTCGGGTTACCGTTCACAAATGAAATCAGACTGGCAACGGTGTACTTTCCGCTGAGCTGTGCGATGTCGAATCCCTCTATGAGCTCCGGCGGCTCCTCCAGATTAAGGATATCCCTGAGCATCTCGAGGGCCTTGCTGTTGTCCTTGCTCTTCAGGCGCTTCTCCACATCACGCGATGCGTTCTCGGCAGCCATTCGGAGAATCCTGAAGTCCTTGCCCTCCTTGGGAACAAAGACTCTGACATCTTTGTGAAGGTACTCGTTGAAGTATCTTGAGATCAGGTCCACATCGACCTCATGGGAGACGTATATCTCGGAGGGAATCTGGCGTCCGTCCTCGTAGTACTGGGTCAGGAAGTTCAGAAGGGTCTCGGACTCGTCGCCGAAGGTCTGGGCCCTGTACAGGGCACGGCCAATGAGTTTTCCGTCCCTGAACTGCATAAGGGCAACGGTACATAGCGGACTTCGCATCTCTATTGCCGCGTAGTCGCGGCTTTCAGTGTTGGAGTAGTCCTCCACCATCTGGGCCTTGGAGACGCTCTGCACTGCAAGAAGCATGTCCCGCTTCTTGGCCGCAACCTCGTACTGCATGGCCTTGGAGGCCACCGTCATCTCATCTCGCAGCTGCCGTTCCAGGTCGTCGTTCTTTCCTGTCAGAAAACCCCGGATTCTGTCTATGCTCTTGGCATACTCGTCCTTGGCGACCTTGCCGCAGCATGGTGCGCTGCATCGTCCGATGTGGTAATAAAGGCACGGCTGGGTGCGTTTTTTCAGTGGGGTCGAGCATTTTCTCAGGGAGAACAGACGGTCTATCAGATCCATGTACTGGTTTATCTTGCCGGCCTCGGGATAGGGGCCGAAATACTCGGATCCGTCCTTGATGATGCGCCTTGTCGTGAAGACCTTGGGAAAGTCCTCCTTCGTGATGCGGATCATCGGATAGCTTTTTCCGTCCTTCAGGAGGATGTTGTAGTGCGGGTTGTATTTCTTGATCAGGTTGTTCTCAAGAATCAGGGCCTCATAGTCATTTCCGGTGATCACATGGTCAATGTCGCGGATCTTCTCCACAAGCGCCTGGGTCTTGCGGTCACGATTGGGCAGGAAGTACTGGCTGACACGGCGCCTGAGGCTCTTGGCCTTTCCCACATAGATGACATTTCCGTTTTCGTCCTTCATCAGGTAGCAGCCCGGATTCAGAGGAAGGGCGTGGGCCTTTGCCTTGGCAGCCTCGAAGTTCTCACTTCTCTGCCTGAGTTCCTGTTCTGTAACCTGCTTGTCGACCTGATAGCTCAGACCGACCTCGAACGCGTTGTTGTCCATCAAGGCAATCTTAACCCATAGGTGTACTTGTTGAAAGTATGAAGGTGCATTATTCTTGGCCCATGACCAGAGAGGAATCTTTCGTCCAGTCCATCCCCTTCCTTACCTTCCAGCAGCGCAGGATGTTGCTCGAACAGGCCCAGGATCTGGCTCTGTGGGGCCTTCCTGGAAAGGACGCTTCGGTCACGACCCTCTGGCCGGAATGCGACATCACATCCAAAAACGATGTGCGCAGGGCTTTTTCCTCCTTCATGTCATACATGGAACGGCTCAGGAAAACCGGGATAGACTACAGCACTTTCAACCCGGATTACGACTTCAGAGGCAAAGGCACAGCCATAAACACGGACTTCAGGTCGCCGGAAAGAATCATGGGCAAATGTCCCTGTCCGAGAGACGGAGAGCAGACACGCTGCTGCAACCTCAGGACCCTTGATGCCGTCCAGCAGTGTGCCTTCGCATGTGCCTACTGCTCCATCCAGAGTTTCTACTCGCAGAACGAGGTCCGCGTGCTGTCCGACCTGGGCCAGCATCTGGACAACATGGTCCTTGAGGAAGGAACCTGGCACATAGGAACAGGCCAGAGTTCGGACTCGCTTCTTCTGGGCGACGACTACGGAACGCTGACCGCTCTCGAGTCCTTTGCAAACAAGCACCCTGACGTGGTTGTGGAGCTGAAGACAAAAAGCGCCAGGACGGACTGGATCCACAGCGGGATTCCTGCAAACATCGTAAGCACATGGTCTGTCAACGCAAATACCCCGGCTCTGAAGGAAGAGCATCTTGCCGCAAATCCCAAGGCCAGGATCGAGGCCGCCGCAAGGTGCGCACAGGCCGGACATCTGGTTGGTTTCCACATCCATCCCATGGTCTTTTTCTCAGGTTGGGAGAACGAATACTCTGACCTTGTGATGTCCATTTGCGACAACATTGACCCGGAAAATGTGGTAATGGTGGGAATCGGTACCCTCACTTTCACAAAACAGAACCTTAGGACCCTCAGGCAGTCCGGTCGTCCCACACGTGTGACGCAGATGCCTCTTGCCCCTATTGCGGGAAAGTTCTCGTACGACAACGAGACCAAGCGCAGGATGTTCCGCCATGTCTACTCCTGCTTCCCGCAGGACTGGAAGGACAAGGTCTTCTTCTATCTTTGCATGGAGGATCCGTCTCTCTGGGAACCCTGCCTCGGCCGTTCGTATGCATGCAACGCGGATTTCGAGGCGGACATGAAGAAGTTTTACATGGCCAAAATCCACGGAAAACGTACAAATTGATTTTTTATCGACATTACTATATTATCTGTCAACATGAAACGAAATGATGCAAGACTTTGCTATGATATTCCCTTGTACAATCAGATTTTCCCGTTTCTGATGAAGAAGAGAAACGAGTCGATTGTGTACCACACGATGACTCTGGATCTGACTGAGACTGCAAAATACATCCGCGCTTACAACGCGACAAAACCCGAATTCAGACTGAAGTTCTTCTATGTCTTCTGCGCCGCCGTCATGAGGGTATTCGCCCTCAGACCGGAGCTGAACAGATTCATCGCATCCAACCATTACTGGCAGCGCAACGAGCTTTCGCTGAACTTCGTCGTCAAGGAGAACTTCACCGACGACGCACCTGAGACAAGCAACCCGCTGGTGTTCAAACCGGAGATGACTCTGTTCGAGTATGCAAAGATCATGGACGACTACATCAACGGTGCAAGACACGTCTCAAAGGACTATGAGAACTACACCGACGACACGATCGGTCTTTTCATGCACTTTCCGTCGTGGGTTGTATCCCTTGCAGTGAAATTCCTCGGATTCCTGGACAGACACGGCAGATGCCCGAAGTTCGTCCGCGATGCCGACGGTCTCCACACCTCGGTGTTCATCGCCAACCTCGGATCCATTGGAATCGAAGGCGGCAGCCCGCACCACCACCTCTATGAGTGGGGAACGACAAGCATGTTCATCACTCTGGGAAGGATGGACAGGACCCGTGATTTCGACGACAACGGAAAAGTGATCGCCACCCGCGAGACGATGCAGATCGGATTCTCCGTAGACGAAAGAGTCACATCGGGCTTCTACTTCATCAAGTCGATGCTCATGCTCCAGGATATTCTCAACCATCCTGAGGAGCTTGAGAAGGTTCCCGATCTTCCCCAGGACACACCGACAAAGGCCCAGTACAAGGCCAAGATGAAAGAGCTCAAAAAGCAGAAGAAGCTTGCAAAAAAAGAGGCGAAAAAGGCCTCAGAGCAGTCCCATTCTTGATAAAAGCACGGCAATGCCTGCGCTGCAGGCAGTCTCTGTCCTCAGAACACGCGAACCCAGGAGCATGGGCCTGTAGCCCTTGTCTGTGAAAAGCTTTCTCTCCCTGTCCGACCATCCGCGCTCGGGACCTATTGCCAGAACGGCAAATTTCCCAATCTTCTCGGAACTCAATGCCTTTGCTCCTGTCACATTGTCCAGCAGGATGAAATCGGCATCCTCGGGAGAAGTCTCCTGCGCCATGCGCACGGCACCGAATGCGGTGTCTGCGAAAAGGACCTCTGGAATTCCGGCATGGGCTGACTGCATGGCCCCGTCCATGAGGAATTCCTGATACTCACCCGTCTTGTAGAGGTTACTTGAAAGATAAGACTTCTCGCCGGTATCTGATCCGCAAAGGATGATACGTCCGACTCCAAGGCTCACCGCTTCACGCAGGATCCTCTTCATGCAGATGGGCCTGACCTGTGCGCAAAGAAGTGTCACCGGATACAGAGACGGAACACTCCGGGGCGTGTAGCTGAAACGCACCCCTTCGTCGCAGATGCCCGTGACTGTGGCCTCGCCCTCGCTTTCGTTGACGATTCCCATACGGAAACAGTCGCCCTCATTGAGCTTGAGAACCGAGATGATGTGCTTTGCCCTCTCGTCTGAGGCGGGAATCAGGTTGTCCTGCGGCAGCTGCCGAAACAGTATTATGTTCATAGGGAAGATGATACCACAAACGACAAAGGTTGATAACAAAGTATTATTGTTATAAAATCCATTAGGTTTATGAAAAAGAAGATGCTTGCCGCCATAGTCGTTCTGGCTCTGGCCGCCATACTGTCCCCGCTCTTTGCACAGTCTCAGGGCGAATGTCTCAGAATCCTCATTGATCCGGGCAAGGATGAGGTTGTGCTCAATCCGTACACAGCCTCCGACAGCAACAGCATCATAATCATGCAGAACCTCTACGACGGTCTTTTCGAGTACGATCCGGTGACAAGCGAAGCCCGTCCTGCCCTGGCAACGGACTACGAGATTTCCGAAGACGGTCTTCTGTGGACTTTCCATCTTAGGGAGGCCCGTTTCTCCGACGTCACAAAGATCACATCCAGGACATTCGCCGACTCATGGAACTACATGACAGGTGGTCCTCTTGCAAGCAATCTGGACTTTGTCGCAAGACTTGAGAACGGAAAGCTGGACATAGAGACTCCGGACGACAGCACTCTGGTTGTGAAGCTAAGGTATTCTGTGCCCTACCTCCCCAGCCTGCTTTGCCAGCCATGTCTTGCGGCCATCAAGGACACCACATCATACAGCGGAGCTTTCATACTCCAGAGCCAGTCCGACGAGGAGATCCGTCTGGGACGCAATCCCTATTACTGGGATGCGGTGAACGTGGAGCAGGTGGAGATCAGACTCGGTTCGGCAACCCCTGACGACTTTCTGAGCGGAAAGGTGCAGTGGTCCATGGCACCCATAACGGATGCGGCTGACTACATGGTCCTCTCCAAGCTCTATGCCACGACATTCTTCTACTTCAGTGCACAGACAGGTGCCTATTCCGATGAGAATATTAGAAAAGCTTTGATTGATGTCATCCCATGGAACATCATCAGAGGACTTCAGGGAAGTCTGATGGAAAGCTCCTCCATAGTTCCCGAAAGCGGAATCACGGCAAACATCTCGCCTGACATTCTGGACCTTCTGGAGAAAGGCGGCTATCCGTATGGAAAGAAACAGCTTCCGATGATCGCCATGGCGGTGACCAGAGGAGCTCAGAACGCAGCGGTTGCGGAGATGATCGCGGAGCTCTGGTCGAAGACACTCGGAATCACCGTCACGCTGAACACGGTTCCGCTCACGCTCTTTGCCTCCAGCCCTGAGGACAATCCCTACGACTTCTGCTCGGTCACATGGATCGGCGATTACTTCGACCCCATGGCTTTCCTGCAGCTGTTCTCCTCAGACAGTTCCTTCAACCTTGCGAACTTCTCAAACCAGAGCTACGACAATCTGCTCAGACTTGCAGCGAACGCAGCGGACGAGGTTTCCAGAAAGGACATCCTGCTTCAGGCCGAACAGCTTCTTCTTGATTCGGGTGTGGTGATTCCCATGTCCACTGCCTTTGCGACGAACTTCGTAAGGCGCGACCTGATATCCGGCTGGGAAGCTAACCCGCTGGACATCCACCTGTTCAAGACTATTTCATTCATCCATTAATCAATCAGACACACTGCCTGGCAGACGACGGCATCGCCGGTTCCAAGCTCTCCCAGCATGTGTTCGGCTGTTTTTGCCTTGACGCAGAAGCAGTCCTCTCCCACGCCCAGAAGCTTTGCCATTCTGCTTCTGATCTCATCCTTGTACGGACCCATCTTAGGACTCTGAAGGATCACCGTGGTGTCCACATTCACGATCCTGAATCCCTTTTCACGGACGGAATCCATCACCTGTGACAGAAGGACGGTCGATGAGATGCCCTTGTACTGCGGATCTGTATCGGGAAAGAGGGTTCCTATGTCTCCCATGGAGCATGCACCGAGGATTGCATCAATGACGGCATGGATAAGCGCATCACCGTCGGAGTGACCCAGACATCCTTTAGGACTGTCGATCTTCACTCCGCCAAGAACAAGGTCCCTGCCAGGTACGAGTTTATGGATATCCCAACCTGTTCCGATTCTGCTCATCTTCCCTCCGTAAGATCGGACGCATAGGTGATCTTCCTGTTTCCAGCATCTCCCTGGACAAAGCCGACCTTTCCGCCTGCGTCCATGAAGATCTCGGTATCGTCGGTGTAGGCCTTGCCCGGATCGGCTTTGAGGTGCGCATTGTAGATGTCCGGAAAACGGAAAGTCTGCGGAGTCTGGACCGTGCACACCCCCTCACGTGAAAGTCTTCCGCAAAGAAGACCCGCCTCATCCACCTTCACAAGAGTGTCTGTGACACGGATGCACGGACAGGATCCGCCGAGCTCCTGCGCAGTCTGAAGACAGGCTGTGATGAGCTCTTGCGTCACAAACGGTCTTGCACCGTCATGAATGCTCACATATTCGATATCAAGATCTTTTTTATGGTCATAAAGGTATTTCAGGGCATTGAATACCGACTGCTGCCTTTTAGCACCACCCTGCACGAACGTGATGTCAAAATCAATGTCGGAAAGCAGATTCCGCGTTGCCTCAAGCTCTCCTTTCCTGTAAGTGACCACCACCGCGGCCAGATTCGGGGCACCTAGGAAAGGCTTAATGGAACTTGCCAGCACGCTTGAGGAGCCGAGGGTCATGAACTCTTTCTTACGGTTGGAACCTGAGGACAGATTGAACCTCTGGGAGGAACCTGCTGCCGTGATTATCGCTGCGTGACGCGGGAACATTCACTTCTCCAGATGGGAGAAGATGGTCTTCTCTATTTCCTTCTTGTCCTTGCCGAGGGAATAGGAGCACTCGTCTATCAGAAGGCTGAGGGCATTGTCGTAGAGCTTTCTCTCCTGGACCGGAAGCTCCTTGACCTTGCTTCTGTGGTACAGTCCCTGGACGACCTTTGCAATCGAGAAGATCGAACCTTCCTTGATCAGATCCACATTCATCTGATAGCGGGCCTTCCAATCCACCGACACAGGCTCGTACTTGCTGGAGATGCTTTCGAGGGCCTTCATGGCATCGCCGTTGGAGACAATGGCACGTACACCCGACTCAGAGACCTTTTGCACGGGGATGCTTACAGTCATGTCAGACATATCGATATAGATGACATAGTACATGACAGGCTCGTTGCGGACTACACGCTCGCGGATGTCCTTAATGACACCTACTCCCTGCAGCGGATAAACAACATGTTCACCTATCTGGAACTGTGGTTTTGTCTCTGAATTCATATCGTTATTATACCCGAATTTAAGGGTACTAACAAGCAAGGATTATAGAAAAAAGATTCTGCATGGGGTATAGTATACTCTTGGTACCCAAATAATGGTACAGAAGGTAAAAGATGATAAGCAATATATTGAGCAGAAGGCATTGCGGGGTATTGATTCACCCCACATCATTCCCCTCTCCTTTCGGAATCGGAGACCTGGGAGCTGAGGCAAGACAGATTCTGAAGATGCTTTCAGACGCCAAGGTCACACTCTGGCAGATCCTGCCGCTTGGCCCGACGGGCTACGGAGACAGCCCCTATTCGGCAAGATCCACATTCGCCGGCAACGAGCTTCTGATCGACATCAGGTCACTCTGCGAGATCTGTCCCGAGGAAGCCGAAGCTCTGAAGATCATCACTGATTCCGACAACCACTGCACCGGCAGGGTCGATTATCCATGGGTCTACGAGCACAAGCTGCCGCTTCTGAAGTATGCCGCATCCCTGTTCATCAACGGGAAGAGTCCGAAGACCGATTATGAGAAGTTCTGCAGCAAGAACAAATGGTGGCTGGACGACTATGCCCTCTACCAGGCTCTTGTCCATGAATTCAACGATTCAAGATGGTTCCTCTGGGAAGAGGACCTCAGACTCCGCAAGAAGAGCGCCATAACAAAGTGGACGAAGAAACTTGCAGATGAGATAGAGGTCTACAAGGTCCTGCAGTTCTTCTTCTACACACAATGGGACAGCCTCCACGAATATGCGAATTCACTGGGAATCAGCATCATCGGAGACATCCCCATCTATGTGGCCGGTGACAGCGTGGATGCATGGACGAACACACATCTGTTCAAGATCGACAAGGACGGCATGCAGACAGCCATGGCAGGATGTCCGCCTGATTATTTCTCTGCTGACGGGCAGCTCTGGGGTAATCCCATCTATGACTGGGACGTGCACCAAAAGGATGATTATTCCTGGTGGAAGAAGAGAATGGAGATGACCCTCAACCAGGTGGACATCATCAGAATCGACCACTTCAGGGGATTCGAGTCATACTGGGAGGTTCCTGCCGGAGAGACCACAGCCAGAAACGGAAAGTGGGTCAAGGGCCCTGGAATGGACCTTCTGAAGCAGTTCAAGCACATGAACGTCATCGGCGAGGACCTCGGACTTCTGACACAGGAAGTGAGGGACATGCAGAAGAAGAGTGGCTTCCCCGGAATGAAGATCATCCAGTTCGCCTGGGACTTCTACGACGGCAGATTCAACACGGAAAACGCATATCTTCCCCACAACTACGAGAAGAACTGCGTGGCATACACGGGAACACATGACAACCAGACCTCGCAAGGCTGGTTCAACAGCCTTCCAGACAACTACAAGGACATTGTCAGACGCTATTTCCAGTGCCCTGACAGCGATGTTGTCTGGCAGATGATCCGCGGAACTATTGCCAGTGTAGCAAACACGGCCATCATCCCGATGCAGGACATCATGGGTCTGGACGACAGTGCCAGAATGAATCTTCCGTCATCCGTCGGAAGCGCAAACTGGTCATGGCGCTACGATCCGTCCCGGATGCAGGGCTGGATGATGGACAGACTCAGAGAGATGATTGAGATCTACGGAAGAGAAGTGATTTCAAAATAAAAAACACGTTTTTAAGAGACAGGGATTGTTTGTTGCTTTTCGTTGCGCGAGGCATCAAATAGTCCCTGTTTTTGTTTCGCCTTAATTGACAAAAACAGCCAAAAAGTCAACGATAAATTATGGACGAACTCAAGACACGAATCCTTACTGAAGGCAAGATCCTTCCAGGTAGTATAATCAAGGTCGGGTCATTTCTGAACCACAGGGTGGACACTGCCCTGCTCGGTAGAATGGCAGAGGAATTCGGAAAGCATTTTGACATCTCAAAAGTGAATCTGGTTCTCACAATCGAGGCAAGCGGCATCGCTCTGGCCACCATGTGCGCCTACAAGTGGGGTGTGCCCCTTCTGTTTGCAAAGAAAGCAAAAAGCGACAACATCGAGAACGGCCTGATCTGCAGCGAGATCTATTCATACACCTACAAGAAGAACGTCACCGTCATGGTCGAGTCCGACTACCTCAAGCCCGGCAACCATGTCCTGATTATTGACGACTTCCTTGCAAACGGCGAGGCAATCAGAGGCCTGACCGACCTGGTCAGGGAAGCCGGAGCCACCCTTGAGGGAATAGGCATAGGAATTGAGAAGGGATTCCAGGGAGGTGGCGACAAATTCCGCAAAGCGGGAATCGACATCTACAGCCTTGCAGTCATCGAGTCGACCGAAAACGGCACAATCAAATTCCGTGACTGATATGGAAAAAGTCCTGATCCTGGATTTCGGAAGCCAGTACAACCAGCTGATAGCTCGCAGGACAAGAGAAACCGGCGTTTACTGCGAGGTAAAACCCTTCTCCCTGCCCTACGACCAGATAGTATCCTTCGATCCCATAGCCATCATTCTCTCCGGAGGACCTTCGAGCGTCTATGAGGAGAAGTCACCCAAGATCGACAAACGCATCTTCGAGCTCGGTGTTCCAATTCTGGGAATCTGCTACGGAGCCCAGCTGATGGCCTACACCCTCGGCGGAAAGGTTGTTCCGGCAGACGATCTTGCCAGCCGCGAGTACGGCAGAACAGAAACAGAATTCGACACCAATTCTTCTTTATTCGGAATGATAACTCCGAAGAGCATCACCTGGATGAGCCATGGAGACAGTGTTGAGAAGCTTCCGGAGGGTTTTACAGCCATTGCGCATTCCGCAGGCTGCCCGTTCGCAGGCTTTGAGGACAACACAAGAAGATTCTATGCCGTACAGTTCCATCCGGAGGTAAGCCACACCCAGATGGGAAGGGAAATCCTCAGGACATTCCTTGTGAACATAGCAAAGGCCAGCGCCACATGGTCCATGGCAAACTACAAACAGACCGCAATCGACACAATCAGAGCCAAGGTCAAGGACGGAAAGGCCCTTCTGGCACTGTCAGGCGGCGTTGACAGCTCCGTAGCAGCGGCCCTCATGTCACAGGCAATCGGGCAGAACCTCACATGTGTCTTCGTTGACCACGGCCTCATGAGAAAGGACGAGGGTGACCAGGTTGAGAACATCTTCTCCAAGTACCCGATCAACTTCATCAGGGTCAACGCCGGAAAGCTGTTTCTGGACAAGCTTGCAGGTGTCTCGGAACCCGAGAAGAAGAGGAAGATCATCGGCGAGGAGTTCATCAGGGTTTTCGAGAAGGAATCCAAGAAGATCGGAAAAGTCGATTTCCTTGTCCAGGGCACCATCTATCCCGATGTGATCGAATCAGGTCTCGGAAGCAACGCGGCAGTGATCAAGAGCCACCACAATGTGGGCGGTCTTCCCGACTATGTCGATTTCAAGGAGATAATCGAGCCTCTCAGGTTCCTTTTCAAGGACGAGGTCAGACAGCTCGGCCGCGAGCTCGGACTTCCCGAGTACCTTGTAAGCCGCCAGCCGTTCCCCGGCCCGGGTCTTGCCATCCGCATCATCGGTGACATCACCGAAGAGAAGCTTGAGATCCTTCGAGAGGCCGACTGGATCTTCAGATCGGAGATCGAAGCTACCGGAGTCAAGGATGCCAACCAGTACTTCGCCGTCCTGACCGACACACGCAGCGTAGGCGTCATGGGAGACGGAAGGACCTACGAGTACACTCTTGCCCTCAGATGCGTCAGCACCTCGGACTTCATGACGGCCACCTTCACCAGAATCCCGTATGAGCTTCTGGAGAAGATCTCGCACCGCATTGTCAACGAAGTCCCCCACATCAACCGCGTTGTCTACGACATCACGGCAAAACCCCCGGCAACGGTGGAGTGGGAATAATTACAGTATCACAGGATTTTCTTGCAATACAAAGAATTAAATGCCTCTTTTTCCGCACTTCGGTATAAATTTGGTACAAAAAGCTATTCTATGTATCATTTCTATCGCTATCATTATCCACATTATTTATCTTCTTTGAGATAGCGCTTGACGGTTACGACAGACACCCCTAGTTCTTCCGCTACCTCCTCAATGAGCTTTCCTTCCCCGATCAGTTTCTTCGCCTTTTTAATGTTCTTGTTCTTCTTCGCAAGTCGAGCTTTGGCAGCTTTATTTCTTCCTTTTCTGGAGGCTTCCGAAAGTGTTGACCGAATGAAGGCTTCATCTATTTCAAATTCCTCGTTCAGATTGAATTTCCGGAACAGGTTGTTCATGGTGGCTTTGGAAAGTCCTGTTTTTTTTACAAGAATAGTCTGAGTGTCACCCTTCTTATATACTTTGCGGATTTGTTCAAGATGCTTTTTTTCTGTGTCTGTAGGCTCTTTCTTCTCTGCGGGTTTATCGGACTTCAGAAAATGATATTCCTCTTTTGATAGGTACTTGTTAACCGTAGTGATGTGAACACTAAGTCTGTCGGCAATCTCCGTTCTTTTCATTCCGGTAGCTGCCAGTTCTATGGCTTTAGCCTTTCTTTCCTCAGCACTACTTTTGTTAACGGACATGGCTTTTCTTTCATTTTCAGCCTGATCGATAATATCATAATACTTAATCATGGAGATTTCATGAACCCGGGCAATCTCATATGCACTCTTCCCATCATGGTACATTTGAATAATTGACCTTTTCTTTTTTTCGTTCACGGACTCCATCATCACATTCTCCAATCAATACTACCTTGTATTTCTATTATACCACCTTTAACTCTCAATTAGTTCACTCAGCTCTTCTTGCTCAATAGAGGAACCCTTGTCGGATTACACGTTTTTTCGGCCCCGTTTTTACAATTCTCTTTCATATAATGAATTATGCCTCTCACAATAGCCCGTATATTCATACATGGTAACATATTGGTAACAAATTGACAGATACACCAGATAATACGAATAAAACCTTCCTTGAATGCTAGATACCAACAATACTGTCACAAATTATAATCATTCGGAATTCCTAGTAGCCCTGTGGCAGAAAACGTATTTCTTCTCCCATTCAGGCTCACATCTGTCATCATTGGAGAAAGGATTCTCATTGGAAAGGTCGTCGGCGATTTCGAGGATAACATCTGACAGTTCCAAATTCTTTTTCCATCTTGTATCAATGGCATCAAAGCCGAGCAGAGCTCCCAGAATGTTTCCGGTTATGGCACCCGTGGAGTCGCTGTCTCCGTTGTGGTTCACTGCGGCTATAATTCCACCTGAGAAACTGTTCTTATACCTGAGTGAACAGTAGACGGCAATAGCCAAAGCCTCCTCAGCGACCCAGCCTTCTCCGAGACTTCTGATGTTAACAGAATCAGATAATCCGTTTCCGGACTTCTCCGCCGCCTTCTTCAGAATCCTCACCATATCATTAAAGAATGGTTCATCCTGGAACAGTCTTTCAGAGACGCTGATACCATGTTCCAGCGCTTTCTCTATGCCGAATCCTTCATATACGATGTAATGAATCATCTGGGACAGAATCGCAGCCGGGATATATCCGAGCGGATGTCCATGAGTTATTGCGGCCGTTTCGGCAGCTTCATGTGCTGCTTGCCCATTTCTGAGAACACAAAGCGGAGCTACCCGCATCACTCCGCCACAACCTTTGCTGTTGTTGATTGGAGGAACCATGAATCTATCAACGGAACTTTGGACTTTTCTGGCTCTAAGTGCAGATAGACATGTATTTCCGGGAGCACGCCTGCTGTACAGTTCAGGCACATCAAGAAGCCAGGAAACACTGATATCAGGCCGTTGTCCAAAGGTATTCTCCTGAGTCCAGAGCCAATCAGAATATGCCATGGAAATGTAGTAAGAAGGAGGAGCGCCGACTCCTCGAAGATAACCTCTTGTCGAACCGAACAGAAGTCCGTCTGCAGTGAAAAGCGTCATCTGAGTGTCATCGGAAATCAGAGCCTTGCCGGAAGCAGAGTCAAGCTCATAAGCGGTTATTCCAGCTTCACCGAATCGGCTTCTGATCTGAGATTCCGTCAAAAACTCCACAGGATAGCCCAAAGCATCTCCCACAGCACCTCCGAAAAGGCATCCACGTATTCTGTCTTTCTTATCTGGCATAATCATTCTCCTGTGCCCGGGCCTCATCCATTGCTCTTCTGAAGAGATTGCCAAGTCCTGATTCCGACTTGTCTTCCAGTTGGAGATCTTCCCTCATCAAGATACTTCTGCAAGCAGGATGCAGGTTGCTGTCATTCTCATAGAAGACAACAAATCTGGTCACATAATCAGGATACTCATGAAGAATCAGCACATTACGCAGATGTGCAGGATAATAAGCACAAAACGTTTTGCCTTCAAACCGAATGTTGGCGATGAAAGTTCCGTCACTGAATGTGCCAAGGATATCGATAACAACTCTGTCTGTCTGCATTTTCTGTTTCCATTATGAATCCGTCTATTCAATTACTCAATCGTCCAAACAACAGTGACATTGTCGGTAGCATCAATGTCATCCGGCTCGATATCCATTCTGAGATCTTCAAGCACTCCCTCGGATGCCGTTCCTATCATCTCCGGGCGGCTTTCAAAACGCAGTTCACCCCAGGAATAATCAATGATCTGGATTTCCTTGAGAACAACTCCTGCGGCTTCTGCCAATACAGAAGCCTTCTGTTTAGCATCCCTGATTGCATCGCCTAAGAGCAGATTCTTTGCTCCCTCAGCGTCCTTTACAAAGAAGCTTATATTGAACTGCGGTTTTGCGTTGCAACCTGCAACGGCGCCCATCAACTTGCCCAGCAGGGTGTTGTCGGATTCAAACTCAATCTTCAGACAATGATTGACCCGGTATCCGACAAAGCGCTCCCCCCAGTTGTCGTTTCTGTCTCTGTAATTTGTGTTCTCGACCTTCACGTCGAAACTGACAGTCTTCAGATCCGATACCGAAAAGCCCAGTTCCGATACAATCTTCCGAAGGCTCTCGGAGTTCTGAGAAGAAACAGCCAGAGCCTTCTCATACTGTTTGTCGATATCGGAAATCGTCATCGTCACACGTGTCATGTCCGGCTTCACTTTGATGTTGCCAGTGCCAGTTATCCTTATCACTCTACCCATTATCCACTCCTCCCAACCAGGCTTTTGGAATTCATATTAATCAAACCATCACATGAGTATCACGGGCATTTTCTGGATTCAGTGCAAAAACGAACTCCTGGATATTCGCAGGTCCTTCGTTTGAGCCGCCAATCATTTTGGCAGGCTCCCCGGAGAACCTGTATTCCAGAATCCAGTCTATTCCATCCAGCATAGGAATACCCACAAACGGCTTTTTCCACTCCATGAATCCGAGTTGTATCAGCTCTTTGAGATAGGTGTACACATCACCCTCGAACACGTGCTCCCCAAGCTCCTCATCATTGAAATACGGACCGGAGAACTTGTACTCAAGCTTTCCATCCCTAATCCTGAGCTCATACTTTCTGTAGAGGACACCCTTCTCGCTCTCCGTGTATCTGAGATAATCAATCATATCGACCTCCTTTGAAACTGAAAACAATAGATTCACGAACGCCCCATAGCAGTCCGGACTATCATTGGAGCCTGTGATTCTCCTGCAGCGTTTCCCTACTTCCTTGTATCTGAGTTCCCAACCATACCCGTCGCAAGCCGGAATATAGTATTCGTCCTTCCAGTTCGGAATACCGAATGACTCCAATCTACGAATAAAAGCAACAGAATCCCCCGTGTAGATGCCACTGCGGCTTCCTGATCCGGGCAGTCCGGGAATGTACAGGCCGTTTTCCTCCAGGCGATATCTCAGTCTGTCCCCATCCACCTCGATCCGGATCTCACGGTCCCTGGTGAAGGTCTGCGTCTCATTGAAAACCAGATATTCGAACATATTCCTGCTCCTTACACCGGCAGGATAAGAGGCAATGCGTGGCCATTGGCCCACATGATCGGATAATAATCAGTTTTTTTCGTCGGAAGCTTCTTTTTCTTCCGCAGTCTTGTACATGTCCGCTGCCCTCTGGTGCCAGTCTCGGATTGCATTGCGGAACCATTCGGGTTCAAGCACCTCTACCCCAGTACCGAAGCCAAGCACATACTTTCGGATTCCCGAATAAGAATGTGTACGTGCCCTCATGATGACAGACTCATCCGGCTGGACTTCGATCTTCACCGCATCAGGCCAGTTGCGTTCCAGATTATAGAAACCATGGAAGGAATCGAACTTAAGAACGGCATTGATCTCCTTGTCATGACCGAAGGGCCCGAACGGGTCATCAAAGAGCGATTCATAGTTATACTTCTCAGGCAGCTCCCCGTTGTAATCGAATGCAGTAGGCACACCCACTACTCTTTCAAGACCGAACGAACGGTATTCGCCTTCAGGCAGTTTCTGTGCTGCCAGATAGAAGCCGTTGTCATAGCGGAACACTCCAAGCGGCATGAGCTGGTATTCGGTCACATCACGTCTGACAGGCTTATAGGAGAAATTGATGCACTTGCCATCACGTATAGCGTTCAAAATAGCAACGATAGCCTTTTGTGTTTCCTTTGTTGAAATTTTGCGTGCACTTGATAGATTTAGGACCTCATATTCCTTGAAGTTGCGGAACATGTTCAGCTTCTTGCGCAGGGCCAGGGCCGAATCCTGAAGGTCCGGACTTGCAAAGCCCTGGTTGAACATCAGGGCCAGAAGCAGAGCCTCATCATCGGAAAGGTTCATACCTGGGAGAGTCAGGGTCCACAGGTGTTCCTTGGGAACCTTGTATCTGGTCTGCCTGCGGTCCTTCTCATCTTCATATTCTTCTATATAAAGTCCCTTGCCGTCCGGATTGAAGCTTTCCATGCGGTCAATCATGTCGCGCACAGTCCAGCGGTCAATGCCCGTTTCCTTTGAAATCTCGGTGACAGTGGCCCCCTGGTCACGTGCCATGAGCCTGATGATCTGCAGTGTCCTTGAAAGAATGTCTATCTGACTTATCTGTGCCATAAAAATATCGTACCACGTCACTGGAAAATGTCAAATGTGTTGTCCAATGGCCACATATCCCATGTTTATGTATACATGAACGTAGGGAAACTTCGTACATAGAGGAGCAAATCAAATGAGAAAAATAAGTGACATAAAAACTACAGATGCTGATGTAAAGTTCTATGTCATCTCAAGCACGATAATCGTGACGATACTTGTGCTGTCATCCGCACTTGAGTGGTATGGCCTGTTCAAAATTGCATTTTTCGCTATTTTTGTAGTCCCTCTACTTCGTGCGACATACGTCGAGAATGTAAATAGGAAAAATGACAAGAACGACATTGAAAACTACTACACCACGGAAGATGGAAAAGGAAGGCTGTAAAAACAAGAGCAACATATGTTGTTCAATGGCCACCTTTCTTGTGGTTGATTATATTTGAAGAGAGGAAAACAGTGTCCAACAGAACCTTCATCATCATTATAGTCATCTGCCTTGCAGTCAGGGCGTTTTGCTTCCTGTTCTGTGGAATCTAAGAAAAAGGAGAGATAACATGAAAAAGAGAGATCTTCTGACAATGCTTCTACTAATTCCAACAAAGAAAGAGGAGAACACCCCATTCCTCTTAGGTGCATCCGTAGTGATAACAATGGTTCTATTGATTGGCGCACTTCTAGAAAGCTCTTTCATTTTCGGCCTTGGAGTATTGGGAATTATCGTAGTACCGTTTATTCAAGTGTTTTTCATGGATAATTAGTAACAAAGGATTTCAGTTATGGCATTCACAACAAAAAAGGACTTCTGGGGCAACACCAGCTATTTTGACGAGAGAGGCAATCTCATCGGCAAAGAAGAAACAACCTGGCTCGGCAACAGGGTCATCAAAGATTCCAGCGGCAACAGGATCGGTAGGCCGGAAACAGATATCTATGGCAGAGAAACTGTAATCCTCGAAAAGGATTCTTTCTGGTTCGGACACTCGGAGAAAACTATCCTCAAGGATGGAGAGCTCGAAGACTGGGAGATGTGCGAGAACTGCGGAGACTACATCGATGGAGACGATGACATGTACTGCGACGAGTGCAAGGATGATTTCTGACAAGGCCTCTATTGTTCAAACAATTTTTCAAAATCCAACTCAGTGTGTTTCTTTTCTTTTAAGACCCACTTCTTTTCACAGCGGATGAAGCGGCGACCAGTATACTTGTCATGGGAAACTAGCAAATTACCACCGCAAACGCATTTCCCTTTTGTTTTGCCAACAAATTCCGTTAACAGATCATCGTCAAGGTAGTTGGGTCTTTTACAATTGCTGCACATTAGATAATAACTACCTTTTTTTTCACTGAATTCAACCTTCAGGTATCCTGTTTTAAAACAATGACTGCATTTCTGTTTTTCTTGGAGATAAATCTTTGCTTTTGCATTTGGGTTCCTGAAAAACCTCCGGTCATCCAGTTCAAGCAATGAATTCAACTCGTGAACGGCGTCTTCAGATTCAATTCGCAGTATGAAACTCATGGACCCTGAACCGTTGACGAACCGAGGCATACCAAACCACAGTTTATTGTCATCAATCAATATGAAATCATTCCATACTCTTCCATTAGGTTGGGTAAACCTCATAGTCCCGCTGAACACATCCAGCTTCTTTGTTTCCTTTCCGAAGAAACGAATCTTCCTGCCATTCTCTGAAGAATACCGTTGGGCCTCATTTTTGAAATCATATAAAGAAAAGGTCTGATCTCCTTCGATATCGTTATTGGTAGAATGCCAGTATTCAATCTTTTTCGCCTGACTGAAATCATTCAAGAATAGATTCTTTGCATCACCGGTCCCACCAAAGAATCTTGCTGCACTACTCTGATCTGCAGAGAAATAGGCTTTGACCATATTTGGTTGAGACACACTGCTTTCATGGCTTGCATACTCAATGAGATCTAGTATCAGTGAATCCTTAATCAATTGTGACGAGGATTCTAAAAAGCGCCAATCCGCGACAACAATCAGTTTTGCTCTTGCTCTCGTTACCGCAACATTGACGAGTCTTCTCGCATTTTTGGAAGAAAACATCAGTCCTGCGGTTTTATCTTCAATTCTTGATTCTACGGCATCAAAAATAATAACATCTGCTTCATTGCCCTGGAATTGATGAACGGTCGAGCAGATAATACGACCATCATGAGGCATACTCGGGATTATCGAGTTGATGAATTCAGCTTGAGGAGCATATGGGGTTATCACTCCTACGATGATTTCAGGCTTAGAAGCCTCAATAGCAAGCTTAGCAGTAATAAGAGCACTTGTAACATTAATTCGTGATGAATGAGCAATCGATGTAAATGTCTTAAGCCCAGAATAGTCAACCAAGGTTACGGGGTTACCCGGGAACGGCAGCAAAGAGACTTTTTCATCAAGAAGTCTATCGGTATTAGGATCATCTTCCAACAGGCCCTGATATATCTTGTCTCTGACGAAGCAAGATATTTTTGAGTGCATTCTTCTCTGGACGTTGAGCATTACCATGTACGGATTCTTATGAACAAGCCCATCCTCAAAAATGTGGAGATACTCAAATATATCCATTTCCAGAAACTTGGATTCAGTCTCAGAAATTGATGGGAGTTGTTCAAAATCTCCTATCAGAACTATTTTCTTATTTGCCAAAGAAGCAGCAACAAACGTATTCGGCACAAGCGCCATGCTAACTTCATCAAACAGCACATAATCCCATTCGGCATCAGCAATCAAAGAATCAGTAAATGACTTCGCTACCGTGGTTGCAACAACTTCCGCTTCGGAAACGGCTTTCCTCTCAATTAAACGAAGCTGCTCAATTATTGTTTTTCTTTCTCTCGTCAGCTCATTGTAACGTTTTTGATCGTTCGTTCCTTCTCTGATTTCTTCACCTATTTTGACGAATCTTTCCTTCAGTTCCGAACTTGAATTCATAGCAAACGATCCAGAAGAAAGGAACTCGTGTTCTCTCAACCTCTTATCAAAGACACAACCATATCGTATAACTCTTCCTCTTGTCTCCTGCTCCTCAAACAACTTCCCGATTCTCAGAATGGCAGTATCTACAGAGATGTTGCTAGTCGAAATGATAAGAACTCTGTTCCCTTCTCCGGCAAGTTCCATTGCTATTTTAGCCAGGGTCTGGGTTTTTCCGGTTCCGGGTGGGCCCCATATTACAGACAAGTAGTTGTCCTTCAATGCATGATCCACTGCTTGCTCGGAACCAATCTGAAAAGCTGGCAAATCAATCGGCCTCCCTTCGTGTAGATCCTTGAGCAACTGCGTGATTGGATTGTCAGTTTCCATGACATCGGAAAACCGTTCTAAGAGTTTTTGAGTAAGATAGGACGAGTCTATTACCAACTCTGCAGAATCAATCTTCTGTTCGAAGCAGTTGTCGATGGATAATTCAAGATTCTTCTCTTCACAATAAAGGACAAACCCAGAGTATGAGGCCTTACCTATAGTAATTTTTGCGTATGAACTGGGGATGTTTTTCACTTCAGCCAGTGAAAACGAATAAATAGAACCTTCAGGCATGGAAAGCATCTGCAGTCCGTTTATGATATGAATCGGCTTCTTGGTCGCCTGTTTGTTCGTTATTGCATCCAATTCGTCCTTAAGTGCAGCCTTGAAGTTCTCCAATGTAACCACAGTCAATTCTCTCCCCTGACTTAGCTGGGTTATTTTATCACAATTCTTCCGACTTTTGCGTTACTCATGATAGAATCAAACAAAATGAAGAAAAATGTCGTCAAGATAATTAAACAGCCGCAGTCTCAGGGAAACCATTTGCACGTTGATGTTAATCAATCAGAAATCTCTCTACCACCATGCAGTAATACTATTCTTGCAGGCATTCATAAGGCAACCATTGAGAACTTACACCAATCGAAAGAAATCACGATACCAGTAGTTTTGCTGAGGAACAAAACGGTTTTCCTGTTAACTCCGCCGTCTTCAAGAAAGCTGACACTTTATCACTGGAGTGATTCCTCAAGTTTTCCATATTGTGGTACCTCATTCTCTGTTACCAATGAAAAAACTGTCTTCATCTGTGTGGTTGATGAAAAAACTAAGACACGATCACCAATTGAGGCTATTGAGCTTACAAAACTAAGCAAAGATAAAGTCTTCTTTCCGCAGTCAACCTTCTCGAAAATCAAGATGAACAGTTCTCTCAATGGCCCTACAATCTCTAAAACTGGCACATTAATTTCCATCACAAAAGTAGCGAATAGTAACATGTGCCTCATCGCATGGACCACCAATCCGAAAGAAGGATACAATTTTACATCTGCGGATATCCCGTTGGAAGCAGACATTGTATTCTCTATAGTTATTGATCTGAACTCCTTCACGAAATCACCAATTAATAAACTGGAACTTAAAGCCTTAATTGCACCGACTATTTCGACTGATAACATAAAATCCACTTATACAATTGACAGTGGGACACCATATGCGACCCTATCTATCAGAGGTGATATTACTGAAAACATTAATACGCAAAAAGACAGCCTGATAATTCCGTGCTCTTGTATAACCAGAAAAGCAGGACTACGTTTTTATGCGACCCAACATGGAGCCAGACAATCTGCTTCCATAATAGCGAACGGGGTTATTCTAACACAATTGAACGAATTCATATTAAACGATGGAGATTACATTGTCGTTAATGACTTCAACTGTTATAGGGAAGACCATTCAATCATACCCGCCAGATTCAGAGTGCCCTTTTTCCATGATGGGCAACTTAAGGAGGTTGCCATTCCAGCATTTGTCTGCAGCGACTGCTCAAAAGTCTTTGTCTTTGAACCAAACTTATGGGATATTCCTCAGGATTATGAATATACCCGCAGATTCATCAGACCAAATGGAAAAGTTGTCAAAGGCCCACCGGTTCGGCTTAGCGGAATCATGGAGGCAGAATCCCCATTAAAGAAAAGCGGATACACAACAGAAAAAGGTGGACCCTCAGATATAACACGTCGCCAAATACTGAAACGAATGATTGATTTACGAGTTCTTGGAAGCAAGTCTAAAGAGAGGATTTGCAGTTATCTGCAGTTCTTCGTCAAAAACAACTACAATAAAAACTCAATTTCAATTTGGAAGGATGATTTGGAACTAATCTCAAATTATGATGGAAACCCTAATTTGGATTATCTCAACTCAAACTAAGAAGCAAATATTAATCACTGATACTGATCTATAAGAATTGCTAACGCGTTCTGATTTCCGGCATGAGCAGCAATTGTGTAATAATGTCTAGCCTTTTCATAATTTGATCTCTGTTCATATTGCTGAGCAAGAATCATTGCTGCTTCTCCATAACCAGCATCGGCACTTTTCTCCAGAAGGGCCTGGGCCTTCCCAATATCTTTTCTTACCCCCTCACCTTGCAAATAATGGCATGCCATTGCAAATAACGCCTTCCCAGAGTGATCTTCATTAATTGCCTTGTTGTACCAATAGAGCCATTTTTCGGCATTCTTCTCATATCCCCAGTAATAATCGCCCAAATCAAGCTTTGCTTCAGGGAAATTGTCCGCATTTGCAGCTTTCTCCAGATATTTGATAGCAATATCCTGATTCTTTTCCACTCCGACACCATTAAAATAGCAATAGAAAAGGTTAAGATATGCAGGAGGAAGACCCGTATCAGCAGCCCTGGAATACCACGAAAAGGCCATTTCCGTATTCTTTTCGCAACCAAGACCATGCTGATAAAGATAACCAATATTGTTCATGGCAAAGGCAATACCACCCTGAGCAGCCTTGAGCAGCCATGGGAATGCCTTTGCTGTGCTGACATCTGTTCCGATGCCCTTCCCATACATCATACCCAGATAATACTGTGATTGAGTATCTCCTGCTTCGGCCTTGGCATGAACTTCATCAAAATTCAGTGTGTTTAGATGTTTGGCTAGTTCGTCCATATCATTCAATCCATCAAATTCTATCTGCAGACAAACTCTGACAGATGTCCGTACCCGCAGATATAGGCTCCTTTCTGTGCTCTTGTCAGAGCAACATATAGAAGACATTTCTCTGCTGTCATCGTCTCAATCTCACTCACGTTATCTGTATGATCAATTGCTGAGGCCAATGGAATGACATTCTTGTTGGCTGCCACAATGAAAACATATTGGAACTCTAGTCCTTTCACACGATGCATCGTTGCAACTCTTATTCCATCAAAACCGCGATCTTCCGCTTTGGAACGTTTGATTTCATAGCATCGGATTCCGTTTGCAGTAAAACTCGCAATATAACTATCAAGTAGTTTATGTGTTCTAGCCACAATACAGATATTCTTTGCAGCGATTCCTTTTCCCATCAACACTTTTATCTCAGACAACACAAAATCGAATTCTTCATTTGCATTGCTTAAGCAATTGATCTGGGGCGCTTTCCCATGCATAAGTGACTGGCACCGATCTCCCGTATCATAGTCATCATCCAAATCATCAAAGGAAAGACCATTCAACAAGGCGAAAGCAGCCTTTCTAATCTCTTCCGTCGTTCGATAATTGATTCTCAGGATGCTGCTCCTACCTCGGACATTGATTCCACATTTGGACAAGGATGCCTTATTCTTGTAGATTCGCTGATGAGCATCTCCGACAATGAAGATGTCATTTTCATGTTCGGCTCCAGCGATAGTTCTAAGAAGCCTGAATGCATTGGGACTGAAATCCTGTCCTTCATCAACAATGATATGCTTGTACTTCGACTCTGTGCCAGGCTTTCCCACAATCAGTCTGCACTCATACATAGCGGTGTTGATATCTCGGATTCCCTTTTCTTTAAGAAGATTCAAATAGGATTCCATTACTTTCCAGACCTGCATACGCTTTTTTCGATCGAGTCTTGTCCCTCTTCCAGTCCTGCTGGCCTTTATATATCCCTCAAGAGAGAAAGCCTCTTGTGAGGCAACTACTCGGTTGAATTCATCCACATAGAAGCTTACTGGGAATTCCCCATCAAAATCGTTCGATGCCACAGCCTCTTCCCAAACCTTGTTGAGATCCTCATCATATGTAATCTCTGCGGAATACCCATGCTCTCTTAGGAACTGGGATACCCATGCATCAAGATTAATCACTTCAATCTTTCGGATTTCATCAACAGAGCATATCTTTCTCAGATTGTCCTTGATGTCTGAAGCAAGGTTTGCAGTGTAAGTTGTAAAAAGAATCCGCTCTCTTTCTCCAAGCTTTGACGCGAGCTGTTTTGCACGGTGCATGGCAACAACCGTTTTGCCAGTGCCGGCACCACCGAGTACTCTTGCAGACCCGGAAAAAGATTTGTTAACGATGCGTCTCTGTGTCGGATGCAGAAACACCCTCCACTTCTCCAACGGTTCTGCCATAATACGACGGAGTTCCTCTTCTCCTTCTACTATGACGAATGATTTCATTGTCTCCGGACTATCAAGAGCCTCAGCAAGGCTGTCAGTGACTTCTTTCCCGTCGGACTCCTGTCTAACAAGATCTTTGACCTCCTCGACAGGGAATCCTTCCGCAATCCATGACAGTGTCTCAAAACTGTCAGCAGGGAACATGGATTTCTTTGAATAGAATTCCTGAGCATCAGAAATTGAACGGACAAAAGGAATCATATCTTTCGGAAGCCCGAGTTCAATGAAGTCAGCATCAGTTACATTGGCAAACAGTGCAGAATCAATGGTAGCCGAAGTAGTCTCTGGAGCAGAAATGATATCGTAGACCTGGATTGCACCTGTCTTGGGATTGACTTCACATCTTTTGTTTTTCGCCCATTCATACGCTTCATCATGATGATCCACCCAAAGGAGAAGATATACCCCGGTCTCTTGTTGTCTGACGACTATTCCCCTGTATGTATCATCAATCCGAACAGAACATATCTTCTTGTCTTTGCATGCACTCAGCTTCTCATAATTGATTCCCGGTGCATCGGGATTGTTTCGGAATTTGTTGATGAATTCCGTTACCTTGCCCTGAATTTGCCTGGGTAAGGCTGCAAATGCAGACAGAAAATCTGCCGAAATAGCTACTTTAGCGGTATCTGCCATTTATCAAACCTCCTCGAAGAGTGCCTGTGCCTTTTCAACGGTGGTGAAAATCTTCCACCCGTCTCTTTCTGCTCTTTCACGATTCTCAAGTTGATCATCACTCATGAAACCGATCTTCTTCTCTATCCATGCAAGTTCCATTTCTGCAACAACCTCTCCGGAATCATCCGTAAGTTCGTAACCTACTTCATCCGGAGCAACCAGATTGGCCGATTCCAGTTCTTTTGCAAGATTGATAGATTCCTCGTCAAACAACAATTCAATCACAGAAGCCCACTCGCTGCTGCCGGTCATTACAGAGCCATCGCCTGCAGACATCGTCAATGGATTAACATTCAAAGCAGAATATGTATAGTTCTCAAGCCCTGCCTTGCATATTCCGACAAAACCCTTAGAGAACTGCATGACATTGAAGAAATGCCAGAATCCATTCCATTCCTGTTCAAATTTAGTTGTTCTAGTTTCTGGTTTGTCATCAAGAATTGAACATACTGTAATCGGATAGTCTCTATCTTGCTGCATGCGGTTTACTAGAATACCAGCATAAATTGAGAGACTGGGTTCTGTACTTCTTGGATTCCATTCCCCGAATAAGGTTCCGGGCTGAACGAATTCATCCTCTGAGAAATGAATTTTCTCATTGGCTTTACTGATAATATCATTCCATTCGATGAAAGAAAAACTATTTGCTGCTTTTGCGGGATCCAGAAGTGAAAGGGCAAAAGCCTTCGCATGAGAGGCAAAGAGTTTTTCAGCTTCTTTTGTATCCAGATATCTCATTAGGAGTTCAAAGGCAGACATCTTCCCCGGTTTCAGAGAATCAGCATGCTCCTTGTTTATTGTAGGCTGATACATCTTTGGACCGAAAGGCATCTTCTCCGGAGCAAGTGTCTGAGTCGCATAGTCGCCCTGGGCCTGGAATACCGATTGAACATCTCTCCAGCTGAGAGACCAGACACGATATCGTCCACTTCTTCGTATTGACTCCCTCTTCAGCGTATCATCTGCAACTTTGTCCTTATGGTAGACAAATCCATCTGTAAAAACCGCCACAGGCATCCTGTCGGATTGTCCGATTGGCCTAATGATGAAATCAGGCTTGCAGATTACCGAAACTCCGCAAGAAGCATCCAACACTACCTGAGGTTCAATCTCCCACACGGAATCGTTGATTTTCAAGACATAACCTTCTTTGCCATTGACAAGGGACTTGGACATGTCAATCTTACGGTTCTCATTTCCAGTCTGGGCGATTGCTTCAATGAACCTACGTTCCAGCTCACTGTCAAACAAAGTGTTCACTGGAATGCTTCCGAGTTTTGCAATCTCATTCAGATTGTCCTTTCCGCTCAATATAGCCTGAAGCAATCTGATTGCAGTTCTTCTGGATATGTTTCCGATATTCTGGCTCTGTCTATATGCATAAAGGCAATGATAACAACCATCCTTTTGAGGGTCTTCCTTGCATGTGCATTGTTCTAGCTTCTGTAATGCTCTCTCAAAAATATCTATCAGCGATGCCTTCTTATTCATCAACTGCTTCAGATAACCAGTGCCTCCGGGAACAGAATCATAGATGACAAGGTACTGCTTTCTATAGTCTGCATCTGGAACAGGAACCTCACTTATTGTTGCACGAAGGTGATCTACGTTTCCAAAATACTCACGCATTCCAAGCATGAATGCGGCAGTAAAGGACTCTGTTCTGACGCTGGAAGAATCCATCGTTGTTGCAGGGATGAGAATCCTGAGAGCCTCCGTAGAGAATTCGCGATAAAGGAACAGACATTCTTCAAACGGATCGTTGTTGAATGCGGGAAGACTTCTAGTTTTACAGTAGAAGGTATGCACTTCTTTTCCATGTTCCGGCTGTATCTTTCCACAGTACTTACACACCTTAAAGCCTTTGCGTACATCCTCTACTCCGGAAACCATGAGTTTTTCACCTACCACATCCCGTTCGCCGAAGTTGATTTCACGCAGAGTCGCTTTCTTTACAAATTCATACCCGAACGGGAATTCATCATTGTTCATCTCATAGGCTTTGGAAATATCATGCTCTTCATCGACATCTACAAGGAGTTGCTTGCAGTAAAACAGATTTGATCTGTCATCACTGTCATCCGATATGAGGCTCTTGGTGTAGTCCATGTTCGAATACACCATCTGAACCTTGAGCATGTTTCTAACCTGCCCGGCATCTGCCCATGCAGGACTTCCGCACTGAGGACAGCATGCAGTGTTCTTCCCGGCCTCCTCTATCTGTGCATGGGAACAACTAGGGCACAGTCTCCACTTGGCAACCTGCGCACTGGTCAGATCAACCTGATCAATAGTGAGTTTCCTTCCGTCAACATAGAAGCTGTTGTTCGGTGCAAATTCACTGATTGCGGATGAAGCCGATCTGCTGTATTCATAAACAGACTTTTTATACTGTTTTTTATCGCCTCCATCTTCTTGGTCCTCTTTTCTGTATAGGATTGCCTTCAAGATGATTCCAGATTCGGGGAAAGCATAATTGGGCAGAAGGCCCTCATCCGAGAAGAAGTTGAAGATGTCTTTTTTGTTGATCTCGTTGACAACGTTTATAAGTGCCGTCTGTTCTGCCTTTAGCTCCTTGATGTCCGCATCATAAGAGGAATCCTTTGGCTTGCTTTCAAGATCCTTTACCATCTGTTTCAGCTGCTTGATGCTTTGGGACAGGGAATCCCGCTGCTTCTTGAGGCCTCTGAAAGCTTCCAAAACTCTGACATGCATCGGACTCTCGCTAAGTTTATTCCCCTGCGCGAATGTCTTCAGGTCTTTTTGTGCAGTATCATCCAGATATGTTGAGAACAACTGAATAAATGAATTCATCAGGTGTGAAAGATTATTCTGCACATAGTTCAGGAAATTGAATGGAAAAACATCTATTGGATGACTGTCCAGCTTGCCTAAAACAGAACCGACATTCTTGGGGATAGATTGCTCTGAAGCACCTCGTTTCACCCAACAGTCCATACAGTAAGCAACAAACTGACGTTCAAGCACTGCAGAGGCCTGAAGGAATATTTTCGGCGGTGTTACATTTCCCTCCATCATATCCAAGGGGTCGGAATAGAAATACAGATCGTGCGGTTTCGCAGAAGCTACGGCCATCGTCAAGGCGTTTCCGTCTTTTCGTCCGGCTCGTCCGGTGCGCTGTAGGAATTGAGACTGCTCCGGTGGCATGCTACAGAGGATTACAGTTGAAAGATCACCAATATCTATTCCCATCTCCAGTGTCGGGGTACAGGACAGTACATTTGGATCCCAGATACGGGATTCTTTCTTTTTTCGTTTGAAATCATTTTCCAGATGTTCCCTGTCATCTCTTTCAAGAAGACCGGTATGTTCTTTGGCATTGATCCTTGCCAGATCTCCGGATGAATATAGCTTGCCGTAATAATCATAAGCAAAGGCAGAATTCTCATGCTGAATACCTTCGCAGGAGTTTCTTGTACAGCAGGCATCTTTCCAGAAAGCCAGATTCTCAGATGCAATAGAATTGGATGTTCCACAGGAATCACATATTACCTGAGAAACATGGTCTGTAATGAATACTTTGTTTTTATCCAATGCAAAAACGCTGTACTCCGGATTCAAAGCTAGAATCTTGATTGTTCCTTCTTTAGCCAGTTCCTCTAGAACCATCTTGCTTATTGCCTCAAGGGTTGAGACATCAACCAGTTCCTCCCCGCAGCAAGACTCAATCCAATCAAGGTATTTCCTGTCAGAAAGGGAGTCGAAAGAGTAGTTCTTCTTTACAGGTGTTTTTGGCAAATAGATGAATCTGGGAGTATTTCTTCCTGTTTGACGTCCGGGCATCCAATTCCAACGATCACTTGAAATTAGATATGCATTCCCTTTTTCCGCCAGATATAGAGAAAATGCAGGATCATCAAATGCTCCACCTTGAGCAAGCATTCTTAGATATCCAGCAACCATTGTTTCAAAATCAGCTGATGTTGCTTTAGTCAGCCCTCCAAGCTCGTTTATAGCTCTCTCATGAACAATCCTTCCAACCGAAGAGATTGTTTCCGAGTTAAACTGGAGACAGGAACAGCCGGATTTCTCAAGAGTTCTTCCTATTCTGCTCGTTAGTCCGTATTCTAGCATGATCTCATAGGACAGACGCTTCTCGATGTCCTTCATGAGTTTCTTGGCCTTGTCATCTTTGCCAAACTTGCGTTTCTGAATCATTTCTTCATATGCATTCATCCAAGTCATATTTGGCGCAATAAAGAAGCTGACAAAATCCTCATCATCCATCTGGCCATGCCAGTATTTGATGAATCCTTCTGAAAAAGCAGACAGGCTCTGCCCTGCTCCGCCATTTTGAACATATCTCTGAATTGCAGTACGAAGGCCAACTCTCCATGTCCTTGCATTGAAGAATCCTGCCCTGTGGGCAGCATCCTGAACACTGTCAGAGAAGGCCAATGTCTTTTTGTCATCGTTGAACTTTGAAGAGAACAAGGTCGAAAGCTCTGTACTGATTTCCGTTGCACTACGAAGGCCCATGAGAGAAAGGCCTCGTTTTGATCCGCAGAATGGACAGACATATTGCTTGTTGTCCTTCGATCCGACAGTCTTGATTGGATTCGGGATCAGGACATCTACCATTTCAGTACCGCAGTTATCACATATGGCCGACTTCTCATCCATATTAACCTGAAGACAGTTTGGACAAATATGAGATTTAGCTGTTCCGAAAGGAATAGCGAGATGCCGATTGTAGGGAAACATCATGGCTATCTTTTCATCTGCCTTAAAGTAGAGATTGTAGAATGTCTCCAATCCATTTAGAGTGGCGTTTCCTCTTTCGTTCGGAATTGATGTCCAGCCGGTGGCTCCACACTCACGGCAGTTCACAACAGGAAGATACTGCTTTGCCTGCTGGGAATTAAGATCATATGCCAACGCATATGACACCTCTTTCCCGGAGACCTTGGCCAACAGTCTTCTCAACTCACGAAGCCAGAACTGAACATGAACATTCAAAAACGGACGAAGATGTGTTGATGTACCTGTCCTAGCATGCGAGACAAGTGCTAAAAGTGCATCTACTGCAGCTTCGGAATCTCCAAGCTCCTTCAAGGCAGGATAATTTAGCGACAGTTCATTGACGATGCTTGAGACCTGATAATAGTTTCCCTTGCAGAAAGAAATCACAGACTGCAGAAAACTGTGATTCATGAGATGCTTTCCGAGTTTTATCCTTCCCTCGCCTGTTGAAATATCCCCATCCTGAAGATTCGTCCAAGTGTTTACGGCTTCTTTCAGGTATGCCTGTTCATCTCCTCCTGCTTCCAACTCTTGCAATCTCATGACCTGACTGTTTGTCGGAATCGAGAAATCTGTTGCTTCATACCCATCAAAGAACTCTTCAGGAGACAATCTGTCTTCTGTAACTATTGCATCTTTCTCGAACGGCTCACCGAAAACCTCTTCTGCATATTTGAGTATCGAATCCCCGTTGTCCTTAGATCCCATGGTCGCGGATGTTCCCACACAGCACAAATATCCCACCGGAGTATAGAGCCTGGACTTCAGTCTTCTGAGCAAGCAGGCTAAATCGGTTCCCTGTGCGCCATCAAATGTATGGAATTCATCTACTGCAATGTATTTCAGTGTATCCGGTCTATTGTCTTTCCAGAGAGCTGCATCTTTGGGTCTGACAAGCAGATAGTCAAGCATCTTGTAGTTGGTCATCAGGATGTCAGGAGGAGCATTAAGCATTGTATCGTGATCAGTGATAATCCCGTCTTCGCTCATCATTCGGCTCGGTGTCTGTTCTCTTCCTCCGACATAGATTCCAGCTGTGACATTTCCTTTGAGTTGGGGGCTGTTCCAAATCAGTTCAGCTATTCTCTTTGCCTGGTCAGTGGCCAATGCATTCATGGGATAAATGATGAGTGCCTTAATCCCTTTCTCCCCGCGATGCTGATAGCAATACTCAAGAATCGGATAGAGGAAGCATTCCGTTTTTCCAGAACCTGTACCTGTGGCTATAAGAGTTGAACGGCCGTCATCACCAGTGAGCCTTTCAAACGCTATCTGTTGATGCACATACGGGAGATATGAAGTGTGTATTGCCTCAAAACAAGTCGGCATCTGTTCGACTACACGGAACGGAAGCCTGATAGACACATAGGGCTCATGGAAAACCGAGTCCTTTGTCTCAAGCATCTTCTTCACAGAGCCCTTGAAAGGTTCATTCGTCATCGGGAATGTAGTTTCAATGTAATCACCGATTCCCTTTTCCAATTGTTTCGCAAGTACCGACGGTAGCATATCATCTCCCAGTAAAATCTATCATCATTTATCAGCCATTATCATTTTCATTATGTTGGCCACTCTCAGATCCTTCCATTTTAGCCTCTAACTTGTATCGGAAAAACTTGGCATCGCTTTCCATATTATCAAGTTTCTTTGAGATCTTTTCCAAAGAATCAGCTTTCTTCTTCTCAAGACGCACATAGTCTGTTGTTAATGTTAGACTGCCATTTGGGCGGATAAAGAAAACATATTTGTCATCATAGTGCTTACCTCCTGAATCAACCGAACAGGTAATTTCAACTTTCGGTAATTGATCCAGTTTGATGAACTCCGTTGACATGCAGATGAAAACAACAACTTCGTACGACCGATCAGGTGGAAGAAACGGATTGTCTCCTATTCTCCTGACATTTTCCAGGAATATCTCGATATGCTCCTCATTGATAGGTAGCTGCTCATATGCTCTAATCCACTCTTCGTTGAAAGAAATCTTCAGATTCGTTCCCAGTTCATGTCCGAGATTCGAGAAACACAGACAAACTAGTGTTCCCTCCAGTATACGAAGACTTGGAACCACCCTCGCCCTGTTCACATCTTCATCGTGCTTTCTCTGGTAATCCAATTGCTTTCTTGAAGCACGAGAAGACTTGAAACTTGCTATGCATATTGCAATGGTGGCAACGACATATACAAAGATAAGAACTGCTTGAATAAAACCATTGTTATCGTTACACCACTTAATCATTTTACCTTCCCGTATTTCTCTTCGAAGAACTTCCATGCAGTTTCGTAATCCTGCTCGCGGTCACAGCGGTCAAATGGAGCAACGTATTCAATAGTTCGTTCCACAGGACCTCCAGGCATCGTGTCATCCATTATTGTCCGATAGAACTTCTTGCCTGCAGGAGCGCCTTTGATATCGTTCTCCCATTTGGAACGATCAAAACCGACACCAACAAGGCTTCGATTGTTTGTAAAAACGATTCGTCCATTTGCATCATACCAAGTATCGGATTCATAACTCTGAAGGACAGGAAAAAGAATCCTATACATTACTGTCAACTGTTCCAAGGAGATTCCGAGAGCCATAGCAGTTAAAACATCAATCTCAACCAAAGCTTGTCTTCGCTCATAATCCATTCTAAGGGGTGCATTAAAACACCAACGCTCTGGACTCTGGATAAGCTTGTTGTCGTTTAATCTACTATCGATTTTCGACCATCCATGAATAGACTTCAGTTTTTTTCTTGCACCATTAAATAAGTCTTCGTATTCACTAGAAAGAGCATTTAAAAGAAGGGCTCGGATTATTAATTCATTCCCATAAACGCCTTCAACTTTAGGAAGAGATTGAGCGGTTTCATAATAAAAATCGGATCTTCCTAGCATTTTAATCAGAGCATCATATGGTAGTGACGAAAAAACTGCTGCGGTTTGAAGCAAGTCTATATCTTGCGCAAATACAATGCTAGTAACCGTGTTTATGCAATTAGATTTAGGAGGTATTATTGCAGAAATAAGTGTCCTCTCACCTGTCTGACTTAGCATCCTACGTGAAATCAATTTATAACAATCAATATACCGAATCCCCCATTCAGTTTTAGATGATTGGTTGTAATAATCTGTGATACTGCAGTTAATAGCATAATTGCTTCTTGGTAAATAATTCTTGTCGATTTCTGATAAATCAATGCAATCATAATCACTATGCAATTTGCATTCTCTTTTTGGAGTCTTATAAAATGGATTTGCTTGACCAAAATGAGGCCCTGAAAAAACCATTCCTACAATATTATCTGGAAAACCAACCTCCCGTTTAATTGTTCCATTCTTTTGAGATTGTGTTTCATCCAGCATTATGGTTGATGTTACGCCTTCAATACTATTAATCTTAAACTGCTGTTCTGCAAAAACATCTAAAACCTCTACAAGTTCCTTTGCATGAAGAACAGGAATTCTTGCCATCTCCCATTCACGACTTTGATCGAAAAGCATAGCAAAGGTAAGCAGTTCTTTTGGACCAATACTAATAATGCGGTCTTTATGACCAACAGTATTCCAGCCATTTTCATCCTTGATTCCGCCGACACTTCCATCTCCAACACTGTCAAAGCTTTCATCTATCGTTTTTGGAATAAAAAGGTTGCATATGGTTTTGAATTGGGGTTTTTTGTTTAATGTGTTCTTATAAACATTTAGTGAAAAAGTTACAAGATGAAGTATTCCCTGAAAAAGAACCATTTCATTTCTAAAGTTAAAGTGATATCTTAATTTTGGATATAACTCTTTACGAAGAATCCCTCCCTTTGGATCATCAAACACACCATCAGGATGGACAAAAGCGGAAACACCTCCTTGCGAACCATACATCCATGCTTGAGGCAAAAAGCATTTGTACAAATTTGTTTGCTGTCCCTTTAAACTTGGATAGTTTGAAAAAGCATTTAAGAAAGATTGCTCTCCCGACATAGATTCATACTCAAAGAAATACAACAGATATGTTTCTTTGTTTCCAAGAGCGATACTTCTTATCTTTGTAGTCTCCGTTGCAGTCAGATTTTTTATGGCAAATAAAGGGTTACTATCCGAAATTGCATTTTGCTCATTCCAAATCAATTTAACCCATGGCGGATTTCCTATTACCAAATCAAATCCACCTCGTTCTTTAAAGAGGTCCGCAAACTCCAATTCCCAGTGCATGAAGTGGTTTTGTTCTGCAATTTCGTAAGCAAGGTTAAGTCTAGGATAGTCCTTTCTGAGACGTGGAATATCAACAACAGTATCCACGCCATAGGTACCAACGATTTCCTGAGCCATACTTTGCATCTCGGTCGGGAATAGTTCAGGCTGCATAGCAGTTGTATTTACTGAAGCCACTGTTCCTTCCAGTATCAATGACATGTCAAAGAAGAACTCGCTACGTGTTGGGAGAAGATCTGCTTTATCGATGGGCCAGAACCAGAGGGCACACCAGTAATCCATGGCGAATTTGAGCCTTGCATATGGTCCGGCATTACGCATGTGTTCTGATTTATAGAGCTCGCTGAGAATCTTGTCCTTTTGTCTGATTGTGGTGTGTGAATCCTTGATTTCATCACTATAGCCATAGACGGAAAGCTTGTCCTGTGTCTTCGCCTCCACTTCCTGGCGGAGCTTGACCTGAGAATCCCAGAGATTATCGATGACTGCCGAAAGCCTCAGTAGAGTTGCGATATCGTCATCATCGTACGGAGCATTGAACTTCTTGTTCCATGCGTTCATGGCCTTTATGTTCTCGGGTTCCAGTTCCTTGATGACTTTATCGGAATAGCTACACATACCCGGATCTCCAAGAAGGAAGTGATAAACCTGTTTCTTGGGCATCCTCCTCTCTGTCATCAATACACGCTCAGGAGCATTCTCATACCAGCGCAGACTCTTTGTTGTTGCCTTGAGATTCTCAATACGATAGCACTGTCTCCGTGCTCCGATAAGTGAATTTCCATTGACTAGCTGCGTTCCGAACCATGGAACGAATCCACCTTCGTAGATTGTATTCAGCCAAAGTGAAACCTCTGCCAGTTCCACAGCAACAGGATTGAGGTCAATTCCGTAAACATTGCGGTCGGCAATGTACATCTTGACCTTCTGGAGTTCCTGAAGGCGTTTCTCCGCAGGAATCATCTCCCCTAGTTCTTTCTGCTTTCGGTCAAGATAGGCTTCTGCCAGCTGATTGATTGCCTCATTCAAGAAGGCTGCGCTTCCCATTGCAGGCTCACAGATTGTCAGGTGAAGAATCTCGTCAGCAGTCTTTCCTTCAAGAAGTTCCTTTAACGCATACTTCACAAGACACTTGGTCAGAACTTCAGGAGTGTAATAGGAAGCTGATTTCTCACGCTCACGTCCGGCGAGACGATAGATGAAGTGTCCTTTTTCATAACGTCTAAGTTGTCCCTTCTTATACCTTCCATCAGGGTCATCCTTCTCATACCGAACACGCTCATCTTCCGTATACTGATCAAGTTCTGCTTCAGAGACAAAATATCCGACATCAAGTTCGTCAAATGTATCCCCTGCTTTCTTAACCTCAAACAGAGTGTGCTCGGCAATAAAACCTCTATAAGATAGAAGGGCCTCATAAACAGATCCCATCTGGTTGATACCTAGGTTTGCATATGAGATGCGCCCTCTGCGGTCATTGCGTCTTCCTGTCTCTCTAGTCAGGCTCATCAAGTCGATGATCCTGAGCATAACGCTATTGCGGAGTTTTGCATGAGTAATCATCTCCGTAAATTCAGGATCAAAGATATGAGCTTTAAGAGGTGCAATGACGAACATGTCATGAAGACTCTCTTCATTGGAATACTTGAGAATCTCCTCTTCGGTCTTCGGATAGCCGTTGTAGATCAAATCATAGAGCTTGGAAAGCGTCTCGTGAAGATAATAACCGTTACCGACTTCAGAAACTTCATCTCGAATTTCATCTGCGATATCACGCAAGCTTTCAAGAGAATAACCTGTAAGATAAGACTGCGCCTTGATAGGAGCATATCCAAGCTCGGGCCTTGCCTCAATGAACAGCACAAACAGCATGCGGTACATATAGCGCAGGCACTCCAAGGTTAACTGTCCAGGATCTACTGGGTTTTCATCAAGATTTCGTCCCAATCTGTGAGCCATGTCATAAAGGACCTCATTTCCGAGAAGCTCAATACTTTCCCTGAGTGCGTATTTGAGATCCTTTGATACACCGGCAGCATGCTTCTGAGAATTGGAGTCCAGAACATCTATAAGTGCAGTACCATCGACAGGGCACAGGCTGTCCCTGTGAAGAAGCACAGCCATAGCTTGCAGAGTTGTCTCTTCATGCCTGCTGAATATCTCCTCAAGCTCAAACTGAAGATAGCGCTTTTCATTCCACTTGTTTCGGTCAATCAAAGCTATCTGATTCATTCCAATCAGAATCAGAAATCTCGGAGGTTCATCTTGCCCGAACAGAATCTTTGTAATCATTTCTTCATTCGGAATGGATGTCATAGAAGCTGGAGATACAGAACTGAGACCTTCTTCCCCTATATCACTGGCAGAAAAAAGGAATTTATCCAGAATTGATGATTCCTTTTCTTCGGAAGCAGCCAAGAGAATCCATAATGAAGGAGAGCCATTGGACTTTTTCAGTTCCAGATAGACAGGAACTCGCGTTATGTTGTCTATATCAATCCACTCCGGAGATGCTTCAGGATAACCCAATGCAGATAGATAGATATCGGCCATCGCACGGATATTTCCAAGTGTCTGTGTATCGAACTTCGAACGGAGGAACCTGTCGTGTACTGTGTAGTACTGTCTGGCCGCATCACGGAGTATAGCCCAAGGGGTTCTGAATGATTCATTCTCCTTTGCCTTGGATCTCCATTGGGATATCGTTTCTGATGCATTCTCTTCAAAGATGGAAGAGAAATAATGATTGGTGTAATACTCGTTCTGATTAGTAATTCCAGTCAGGTCCATGCTCATCTTGAAACCCCCTTGAGTACAGCAACTACCCTGATATATGGATTGTTTTGAATAGTCAGAGTGTCAGTAACCCAGTCAGTGAATTTGCGGAATAATTCATCAACCATACGTTCCTGCTCACTCTTCCTTCTTTCACTTTCAAACAAAGAAAGCTGATACTCTTTGTGCCTTCCTTCGAGTTCAATTAGCTTGTTGATTTCATCTTCGAGAAGCGGATTCATGTGTTCCCCGTATTTTTTGAAGAACCCGTCAAGATACTTCTTTGCTTGATCTATTACATCCGGTAGGAGTTCAGCAGCTTTCTGAACCACTTCTTCTGTCAGAGAATTGGTATTCGGGATATTCGTATTGCTGAATCCGGTTCTCTGCAAGACCTCATTCATCTTGAGGCTTTGCTGGAAATGACCGTTTTCATACAGAAGACCGAACCATTCATCAACAAGCGGAGTGGATTTCTTGTTCGGGATACTCCCTGCCAATATGAAAAGCGTCTCTGAAGATTTGAGTCTGTCAGGCAATCCGACAATAGGAGCCTCTCCCCTGCCAAAGAGAAGTCCTGCCTTGTCATTAACCCATGTAAATAGAGGATGCTGTCTCCAAAGATACTGTACTTTTGGCCATGCAGTCTCAGCCATGTTGTTCTGCATGCTTCGCTTCATTTCAGACATACAGAATTCTTTGTCAGATGATAGGCACAGATAATCCCCACTGGGCATAGCTTCTTCTGGAAGTAATGCAGATAATCTCCGTCTCATGTCCGGTGTGATTTCAATCTCCAGACCTTCGACAGTAAGCAGTCTCTTTACCGGATGACTCTCAGATCGGTTGAGGAAAGAAAATGCCTGATTCAGGTATTCAATATCACTGAAGAGTGTTTCGTCGTTCTTTACCTGAACTGGGGCATTATCTTCATTCGATGCTGCCATCAAAGCTTCAAATGGGTCAAACTCACCTTCCTCTGTGTCCAACATGTTTTCAAAAGCCAAAGCATCAGAACCGTTTTCAATTACATTGGAAACCACAAGTTCTTCTTCCTCAACAGAGAACTTGCCAAGCAGGAACGCCGGATCGCCTATGTTCTTCAGAGCCTGCTCTTCCTTCGTTATGAGAATTTCAATGATTCGCAAGTCCCCTTTGATTCTGGGATTCTCGCTTTCAATCAGCATGTATCGTATATCAGGTCTGGAGGGCTGCCCATATCTGTCGATTCTTCCGTTTCTTTGCTGAAATACCATCAGAGACCATGGGATATCAAAGTGAATCAATCTGTGGCTGAGATAATGAAGATTCAGACCTTCGGATGCAACATCGGAGGCAACAAGAATCCGTATCGGAGATTCCTCCCTTCCGAAGTTCTCCACTATCGTCTGCTGCTCCGCATCACTCATTCCTCCGGAAATCTCCTGAACCGCTTCGGCTTTCAGGCTCAGATCTTTTCTGAGATTGATAGCCAGATACTTCATCGTTTCAATACGTTCGGTGAATATCACAACACGATCATCTGTTTTACCTGTCCAACCATATTCTTTACTTCTTAGAAGCTTCAGCAGTTCCTGATAACGGGAGAAGTCTTCCGGGCCTATTTCAGACAGAATCTCTTTTAGGTTCTCAAGAACCTGAATATCCTCAAACTCACCCGATTCATATTTCTTCCTAAGTTTCGAAAGCCGTGCATCGATGCTCTTGATGCAGGCAGCAGGGCTAGAGAACAATGATTTCTCCAGACCCGTCTTGAAAAGCTGACCCGGAGCATTAGTCCTATTGAGATCCATCTTAAGTGACATGTTGGCAAGTACAGAAAAAGCCTCTTCTTCTGCGGGGGAGGCCTTACATCGCTGAAGTTCGATTCGTCTTTCAAGGAACGATCCGCTGACCTGGTCCTTTACATCTTTCTTGAATCTGCGGATACAAAGGCCTTTGATGTCATCCTTTGTATAATCTGAGGGATTGGCAATTGCCGTTGGATCAAGCATGTTCATCAACGACGCAAAGCTTTTTGCCCTTCCATCATGCGGAGTTGCCGAAAGCATGATCATCGTGTCTGAACGGTCCGCAAGAAGCTTCGCAAGGCGCGCTCTCTGTGCTTGATGGTCTCCCCTTTCTGCAACATTCTGAGCCTCATCTATAACTATGATATCCCAGTAAGCATTCTCCAAATGGGTGCGGTACTCGACATCACGCTTCAATGTATCGATTGAAACAATCGTCTTGTCATAATAGAAGAACGGATTATAGTTGGATGGAAGCTTTGCCCTGATATCATGAATCTTTTTTGAGTCCAAACGCACAAGAGGAATAGTGAAACGGTTCCACATTTCCTTCTGGAACTGCGTCATCATGCTTTTCACAGTCACCACAAGAATACGTTTCCCCTTCCCCCTGGCAATAAGTTCACTCATCAGAATGCCGGCTTCAAGCGTTTTTCCAAGACCAACCGTATCCGCAATCAAAATCCTTTGACGTGGCCTTCGGAGTGAAATCTGTGCTGGTTCAAGCTGATAAGGCATCGGATCCATTGCCGCCTTATTGCCGATATGAAGTGCAGTATCAGTCGGAATCTGTTGTCTCCACTGACTCTCAAGAAAGAGTTGAGTTCGTCTGAAATGCGGAGACATGTCAGGGACAAGCCTGATTTCTGCCGGATTAACGATGGTAATACTCTCAAGATCGGTCAGGAATATGGCTTCTCTATCTTTTACCAGAGGCGAGATACCCACACAGTGCAGAGCCTGATTACCAAGATTATTTTTCTCTATCTTTTTGACCATCCATTCTTCATCACGAATAATGGTTCTCATTCCTGGAGCGTATTCAACCATTTGAAGACTCCTTCCTTGGCCTGCCGGTAGGTTTATGACCGAGTTCATTTTTGATTTTTGAGATTTCTCTTTCTCCGAGAACGTACTGATTACCCACACGAGGCAGATCAAGTTTTTTGCATACTTGCAGAACTCTGGAACGCGTATAGCCGATACGCTTTGCAACCTGTTCAGATGTGTATTGTGCTAGCATGAAAAAATCATACCACACAATTAAACACATGCGGAAAATATTTGGAAAAATCAAAAGCTTTCCCTCCTTACATGAACAATTCTCCAAAGGGAAAGCAATCATCTAAAATAAAAGGATGAAGAGATTTAATCTTCGTCGTAGGCTCTCACAGAAACCCCTTCGTAGGTCACGGTGTGGAACTTATCCAGCGTCTTTGCTGTCTTCAACTTCCGGTATGCTGCCTCTGTAATCTGGCTGTATTCAATCGGCATCATCCTGTTTGCACCTTCGCAGTGAATGCTTTCACCATACTTCTTTACGGCATTAGCTTCAGCCTCTTCCTTGGTCATTCCGATAGCAAGCACAATGGTGTAAATCATCGGCGGGCAGAGCTGTACGGCATAACATACCCATCCGTATGGTTTTTTGTTGTCATACTTTGCAAGAAAATCGCTCTTCGTCATTTTCGCGTCCTCCTCTCCATTGAGTTTTCAATGAATACAATAGAAGATTAGCGTAAAATAAGTGGCCATTCACCAACACATCCTATAGTTTTATCCCTTTTCTATTTCAATCCGAACAGTCGACAATACATCTTCTACTTTCAGCTTCTTACAAAGCTCTTCATCCTCCTTATACTCCTTTGGAAGCCGGAAGTTTCTCCACTCCTCGCCCTTTATTAGCCTGATATAGTTGCCGAACTTGCCTTTGCAGATATAGATGTGGCCTTCCTGTGTTTCTCCCAGATCGGAGATGATGTTGAGAGTTCTTTCCGTGTGTCTTTGATTCCGTCTGGAAATCTCCTCATCTATGAAGGCAATCACCTGCTCTTTGGACAAAGCCGCGCACTGATTCTTGTCATTGTAGATTTCCTTCGGAAGCATATAGTGCTCTTTTCCGAGTTGAATAAAGAAGACACCACGCCGTCCGCCCCTGATTTCAAGTTTTTTTCCATTGTATAGACCGTAGTCGTTCAATACCGGGAAGGACGCCTCATATATTCTCTTCTCTATCATGTCATAGAAAGAGTCATCATCTTCGATGCAGAGAATGGCATCATTTATATCCATGCCATGGAGAACTTCAGTGGCTATGGGCCCCGGGTCGGGATTCGGGACAGGTTGTCTGTCATCACCGTGCTTCAGGTACATCTCGTACTTGTTCTCCTTGAGAATGAGGCGTTTACCTTTGTATTCCCCGAAGTCTTTCACAATGGTGTCATTTGCAGGATCATACTTTTCCGGAACATATGCCGGTTTCCTTTCGTTCTCAGGCACATAAGACAGGAAGTCGATCCCGAATCTTTTGCCATCACTGTCTTTCTCGCGCTTCAGCCAATTACAGGGAACTGCCATTCCGAACATCCGTTCAACTATCACCCCGTCCTTCGCCACCGGTTCATACGGATTGCTGTAGTCATATATCTGGATTCCCAACCTTTTGTTCAGGTTCTCGATTGCTTGTTTTGCATCATACGGATTCATCGCGACGGTCATGCAAATCAGGTCATCGTCATAACTGAGAAAGCCGCCTTTGGCAATCCACTTATCCAGCAATTCCTGATTCTTAACCGCTTTTCTCTGGATGACAACACTGATACATGGTGTGACTCTGATCATTTTCCGGTCCTCCTTGGAATTCTGTTCTCAGAACACTTACAACACCACAACCGGTATTTATCCTGTCAAGTAATAGCTGCGTAGCAGCACTTGACTGGAAAATCCGGTGTGGTATTGACACAGAAAGATTCCGGCCAGTCACATTCATTCATACATAGAAATCCTTGTTACAGGCTTTGCAATGCCTCTTGCGGAAATCTTCGGTGCCACTGATTTCGCATCCGCCCAGAATCCACTTACCCTCTTCAACTTTTCTGCGAATCAGGCCGTCAAAACCTACAAAGCCGTAGATGTATTTTGCTGAATCAGTGCTTCCACAATAAGGGCACTTGTACTGAGCATCCTTGTTGTGAACGATATAATCGAGATTGAACGGAAGTCCTTCGACCTTGCCTTCATGCTCAGACATATCTAAAACGATGTTGTTGGTCTTAGCAACTTCGAACAGTTCATTATGAATTTCAATCAAATCAATTGGATCGAAATCTTCTTCATGCCCCGCCTGCTTGAGTAGCAGAGCTGTAGTAATTCTTGTTCCATCCGGACATTCGCGGAGTTCTTCCACAAGATCTTCCACGATTGGTTTGATTTCTTCCTTTGTAAGATTCTCAACCATGTTCAGGTTCCTCCTTTAAAATGTCTGCCTCGGTTTACATTGATATTCTAGCATGAATTATGTGGCCATTCGTCAACACATCTGTTTTAGGATAAAAAAACTGGACATGCGATGAAAGCACATCCAGTGTCATAGACATTCAGAAACTCTCACTCATCACAGAGACTCAACTCACGGACATAAGATTCCAAGTTTCCGATGACTTCTTTGTGTTTCCCGATTTCTTCCTCCATGCTCTTGATACAGTTCTCATGCCATAACATGACATCGGAAAGGAGCCTGATAAAAGATTTCTGGACCTCAATCTGCTTTTCCTTTTCCTCGATCATCTTGCGCTCTGAAGATATCTTCTCGACCTCTTCCTTGTAAAATTCCTCGCTCATCGCGACCTCCTGCGACTCTGCCTCCTACTATTTATAGTCTCCTCAAGCTCAAGCAAGAGAAAGAACCTGTGAAGACAGAGCCTGTCTAATCGCATATATAGTGCTGAGTTCTAAAAAAGGGACCGGAAAATGACACAATTTGAAGGATTTCAAAAAAACTTAAAATTCTCACTTGACGATGTAACGATTCCTGCCTATGTTTGTTGTCACATTGCCCGATGCGATGGAGCACGAGGCACGGACACAAGCAGACGGCTGCCCGGCTGAGAGATGCCGAAGCAGAACCTGAGAAAGCGGCATTCTGCCGCAGGAAAAACCAACGACAATCTATTACATCGAAGAAGCTGCCCGATGGGCATCAGGGGATACTTTCGCCCTACCTCCATAAACCCTGATTTTTGACAATATAGCGAAGGAGCCTCTTTTAGAGGCAAACGACAGAAGCCTGGCCACGGGCTTCTGCGTGAGGCACGGCCATGATGCACCATGACCTGGAAGGCCTGGAAAAGGAGAATGGCTCCAACAAGTCAAACAGTACATTAGTCTCAGTGGACTACACCCACTGTCATCGCCTCGACCCGATATATCTATATGGACTATGCAAGGAGGCACTACCAAGACAAATGAAACACACGACACAACCCGTCCGGGGAATCCTTATCTCAATCAGGCCCTCGGACATGACCTTCTGACAGCCGACAGAGAAGCCGAACTCGGGAGAATGGCACTTTCAGGCGACATTGAAGCAAGAAACACCCTTGTAATGTCAAACCAACGCTTTCTGCTTAAGACGGTCGCCGAATTCCACTCAAGACATACCCATCTGGATTTTGATGACCTGGTCTCGGAAGCTAACATCGGTTTGATGCGTGCCGCAGACAAGTTCGACCCCTCGACAGGCAACAGATTCGTGACTTACTGCAGGTACTGGATTCTCCAGTCACTTACGAGATTCGCAAATCAGCAAACCGTTGCTGTCAGACTTCCCGAACACCGGGCTGAGGAGCTGAAGAAGATTCGCAACGCAGTCCTGGATTTGGGATCAATGGATTCTGAAGCCATTTCCGCCTCAACCGGAATCGAAACCGAGTCCGTAAGAATGCTCCTTCCCTACATCTCTGGAACAATCAGCCTTGATGCGAAAGCAAGGACACCCGATGGTGACGAGGGGGAATCTCTTGCGGATCTGCTCCTCCCGATATCGGTTGATTACCTCGAAGGTCTCAGAGCATCGGAACTGTGGGATATGCTGCGGCAATTGCCCGAAAGACATCGTGAAGTCCTGATGCACCGATTCGGCGCATATGGAAGGAAAAAGATGACGTTGCAAGAACTTGCAAACAAGTATGGCATCACCCGTGAGAGGGTGAGACAGATCGAATCCAAGGCGCTAATCATGTGCCGTCGCCTTGGCCAGAAACTTGCCTGACGGCACATGGAAGGAGGTGTAAAATGCCATATTCACTTCATTCAACACAGCCGGAAGAGTCCATGACCGGAATAGAGCCCGTCAACCGGTTCTGGGATACGCACCCGACAGAATCGGTCGATGCACCCATAACAGAAGAATCCGGGATTCCGCTGGATTTCAGGGACGGCAAGGTTGCAATCAGTAACCCGGAGACTCATTGCATGATATGCGGGGCTTCGGGTTTGGGAAAAACAAGAAGGATGCTCTACCCTGCCGTCACACTTTCCGCAAGAGCCGGACGTTCGATGGTAATCGCCGATCTCAAGGGTGAGATCTTCCGCAATACCGCAAACGAGGTCAAGCGCTGTGGCCACGACATTAAAGTCATCAACCTCCGAAACCCGTTGGTGGGAGACCGTTTCAACCCCCTCGCCCTGGCTGAATGGTACTGGAAATCCGGAGACCACAGCAGGGCCATAGTACTACTGAAAGACATTTGTGAGATTCTTACTGCTAAGCTCTACAGCTCCAAAGACAGTTATTGGATGTTGGCAGCTCAGGACTCATTCATCGGGTTTGCAATCCTGATTCTTGAACGAGGCTGGCCTCTGACACTAGAGCGCATCCACAGGCTGTTCAACCGGTTCGTCTCAATAAAAGAAGAGAGACTGGAATTGTTGGAGATTTTCCAGAACGGGGAATATGAATCGAAGAAAAGACTTAGCACAATACTGAATCTTGCATCAACGGAAACGGAGAGCACGCTGGCATGCATCCTCAGCGAGTTCAACACCGCAGTCGGCTCTTTTGTTGACCAGGAAGATGTGAGAGACCTTCTTTCTTGCTCTGACCTTGAACTGACGGACATAGGCAACAAGCCCACTGCCGTATACCTGGTCTGTCCAGATGAGTCAACTGCGCTATATGGAATTGCATCGCTCTACGTTGAGCAGACATATTCCGAGCTCATTCGATTCGCTGATTCACGCGAGGACAACCGGCTTCCGATAAAGGTCGACTTTGTCCTCGATGAGTTCGGAAACTTCGTCGGTTCCGACTGGCCGGCGAAGTTGACTGCGGCAAGAAGCAGAGGAATAAGATTCATCCTGGCTCTTCAGTCGATGTCACAGCTCATCTCATGTTACGGGGACAGCGGAGCAAGGACAATCCTCGCTAACTGTAGGACGCTGGCCTATCTAGGAGGAAGGGACCTTTGGCTCATGGAAGAGATTTCAAAACTCAGCGGAAGACTGATCAACACCTCCACAGGAGCAACACGACCGGTACTCTCGGTCAATGACCTCAACGCTATCAGGCAGGGCCGTGTGGTGATCCTTGATGACTCTGATCGACCATACATCGGAAGCATACCTGACTGGGACGAATGGCGAATTACGGAAAAAGCGCGACTCTCCGACAAGCGGAGGGAACCTGAAAAGACAGATACGGCTGGAATATGGGAGCTGTTCAACAGTAGCTATGGTTCGGATGAACAGAAACCTCATTCTTATCCGAAATCCAGATTGATCGATGACGATGAAATACCCTTCTAAGGGAAAGGAGGATGCGATGGAAAACACAATCAAACTCTTGGAGGACTCACGAGTCCTCATCATAAACGGAGAGATAGACGACGATGCCTGCGCGCAGGCGTGTATAGCGCTACTTCATCTTGAGGATCTTGATTCCGAGAAGGATATAACAATAATGATTAACTCGCCGGGCGGATCGATCTCCGCCGGCTTCATGCTGGTAGATACCATGAAGGTACTCAAGTGTAATATCGAGACAATCTGCATGGGACTTGCCGCCTCCATGGGTGCCGTAATCTTAATGGCAGGAACAAAGGGCAAACGCAAAGCCCTTCCCCACTCCCGCATCATGCTTCACCAACCTCTGGGCGGAGCCCAGATGATGCAGGCAGCGGACTTCGAGATAGCCGCCCAGGAAATGGCTAAGGTCAAGCGTGAGATTTACGAGTTCATCAGCACATGCACAGGCAAGACCTATCGGCAGGTCCTGAGGGATTGCGATCGGAACTTCTGGCTTGATGCCGGTCAGGCACAAGCCTACGGCATCATAGACGGGATTGTTACGAAAGAAGAAAGATAGGAACAGACTAAATATGAATATGGCTGGAGAGACCCTCCAGCCAATTTTCTTACAACTTCAATACTGCCCTGCATGTTCCATTCAATTCTTAGATTTTTGATTTGCTTTATTTAAAGAATCGACAAAAGTCCCCTGAACTCTTATGGGATTTCTCCAACCACCCATGCTAAACAGCATATCACCTGCTCCCAGCAGTTTTTCCGCACCAAGCTGGTCAAGTAATATTCTGCTGTTAATACCACTGGTCACTGCAAATGCAATCTGTGACGGGATATTACTCTTGATTATTCCCGTTATCACGTCTGCAGAACACCTGTTGGTTGATATCACAAGATGAATACCGCAGAACCTGGCGACAGCTGTTATCCGTTTTATCAGTTTTTCAAAACGCTTTCCGTCCTCCAACATCAGATGCGAAAACTCATCCACAAGCACCACAATGTAAGGAAGCTTCTTCTGCGACGGATCCTGTTTTTCAGAAACCATGCGGTTGTACTCCTCTATCTTTCTTGCTCGGGTTTCATTGAATAAAGAAATACGACGTTCTATTTCCTCTACCAGATCATCGAGAAAACCGAAAGCATCCTTCGTATTTGTTATTACGGGCAACACAAGGTGGGAATCACCATTATAGACAGGGAATTCCACACCTTTGGTGTCAATAATGGCAAGCAAAACTTCTTCTGAAGATTTTGTTCTCAGTATTGAACAAATGAGCGATTCAAGAAATGTAGTCTTCCCCGTTTCAGAATTACCTCCAACCAGAATATGGGGGCACGCGGCAAGATCAATGACAACCGATTCTTCCCTCACATCCTTGCCCAATGCAACTGGGATTCTCAATTCTCTTGAAGCATCCAGTGCATCAATCAATGAATCAAATTCAACACGCACCCTCTTCTTGTTTGGAACCTCAATTCCGATGGCGTTCTTTCCTGGAATCGGAGCTGTAATTCTTACAAGTTCAACAGACAATGCCATTGCCAGATTATCCGTCAGCCCCCAAACCGGAGCAACCTTTGTTCCTTCATCAAGCCCGAGTTCAAAAAGGGTGTATGTCGCACCATGAGTTATTCCCTGCAGTTCCGTCCCTATTCTGAACTTGGCAAAAGTATCGACAATCAACTTTCCCTTTCGCTTATCTGAAATTCCGACCTTCATTCCAAGCACTCCTACTTGCATATGGAGCCATAAGCACAGACAGCACTGTTGGGAGATTGCGGTATATTGTAATCATTGCATCTTTGTCCGGCATAGAACCTACAGTCCTTGCATTTCTTCAGTTCTGCCGGGTTCCTCGTGCTGTACAGGGAAAATCTATGACATGCGGTACTTGTAGGACTCTGTGGGATATTCATCTCTGAGCACTTTCTGTTTTCGTAGAATCTGCATTCTTTGCATTTTGCCATAACTGTGCCTCCTGATTATTTAACCTAACACCAAAGTGTTCGCATCCACGGAACGCTTTCCCATTACTCTTTATTCACCTACTGAAAAGAGCTGTTAGAATCAATTATGAGAGGAAAAAACTGATGAACGAATCTGTCCAAGCAACTCAGTACATATCAAACGAAGATCATTACGAGCAAGTCATTGAGAGAATCAAGAACGTGAAGAAGGTTCTCTGGGTCGGAACCGCTGACATCAAGGACCTCTATGTCCGCGATACACGTGGAATGAAACCCCTGCTGAAAGTTCTTTCTGACCTTGTGAAGAATGGAGTTGAGATTCGTCTCATACATGCAAAGGAACCGGGACCAGCATTCAGGGAAGACTTCGACAAATACCCTGCCCTCATAAAAGGGGTGGAGCGCGTCCTCTGCCCCAGAGTGCATTTCAAGATAATCATCTTCGATCTTAAGACGGCCTATATAGGCTCTGCAAACCTCACCGGAGCGGGCCTAGGGATGAAGGGAGAAAACACACGCAATTTTGAGGCAGGCATCCTGACATCAGACAAAGAACTTGTTAAAGCTGCAATCAACCAATTCGATACCGTTTGGATGGGATCTTTCTGCAAGAGCTGCAGGAGAAAGGAATTCTGCGGAGATCCGATTATTTAACAACAATCTTAAAATCGAACCATAAATGTGAACGTTCCTCTTATATGTTGTGATAGACTGAAGGAGGTCAACGGAGACAAAGATAATGGGTGAAAAAAAGAAAGACGACCTCAAGGAAGGCGTTTCAGAGAAACTCTTCCAGCTTACAATCAGCTATTTCGTGAACCATCCGGACAGGTGGATAAGAAGACGCGAGATCCAGGAAGCATTAGGTATAGGGAAAACCCAGGCATGCCGGTTGTTTCAGGCATTGTCCGTAATATCCTGCCTCGACAATAACGAAGAGGATGGGAAACCGGAGAACAGTCCGATCATGTACAGGCTCAGCAGTGAGAAACTCAAGCGTGCGGAACAGGAATTATATCAAATTAGCACGCTTACTGATGATGACCGCACCATTCTGACAATCCTCATGGACATGGCGGACTCCACAGGTCTTTATGGAAACATGATCGGAAAGCTCAAGGAACATCTGTCTCTAAGCCGTTTTGCGGAAAAAGGCATTATCCCCATGGTCAGTTACAGCCCTGACATGCAGATTGCCGGCGATGGAAGGAAGTTCGTTCCGGAAATACTGAAAGCAATTGACCAGAACAAATCTGTGTGGATTACCTATAGGAGCCCGTGGTCCAAGAAAGAATCTCGCTACACCATCAACCCTATCGGCCTTTTCTCACAGAATGACATCCTGTACCTCTTCTCCTACAACCCCTACTTCGACCACACCATGGTACATGCCCTATCGAGAGTAAAGAACATAGAACTATTTGAAGATGCCGAGACACCGGATAAATACAAGGACCTGTCTCTTATTATTGATCCCTTCGGCATTGCTACCGATGACGAAGCCATCACCATCAAGGTCTGGATTGACCCGGATCAGGCCATCTTCGAGAAAGAGGCTGCCCGCTCCAAGAATGCTCAGATTACAGAGAACGAGGACGGCTCCATTATCATGACAGTTCAGACCCGTAGCAGATACTCCTGCAAGAAGTGGATACTCAGCCTCGGCTGCCAGGCCAGATGCCTTGAGCCGGAGGATCTGGTTGAGGAGATAAGAAACGATCTTTCCGAGTTGGTGAATCAGTACGAGCATGATAGCAGCAGGCGCAAGGCAGAGAAGATAACTAAGGAAGATGCCCGCCGCGCATTGGAAGAAGCAGGCAACCCCGAGCACCCCGTCAGTTTCCTGATGAGGCATTTCGGGATTGATTATGATAATGCAGAAGGACTGTTTGAACAAATCAGATAATCTGTTCATCCCCATGAGTCATCATCTTTGCTGTATTTAGAATCACCCTCTCGTTCAGAAAATCATTTTGTAAGAAAAAACGTAAGACATTTCGATTTCTCACGAATTCTTGGCAAGTTCATCAACAAGCAGCATTGCCTTTCGTATTTTTGTAAGAAGATTATCTAAATCAAGTTTTCCTACCTTACTTACAAATACATCTTTTATGGTTGCTACAGATGTATATTCACCAGGACGATATCTTGAGGGTTTCATCGAAGTCAAATCATATTTGTTCTCAATCTGTTTTATAAAACTCAGTTTATCATATAAATAATCTGTTGTATGATCCCACTCGCCACATAACTTGATAAATAGACTACATTTATTATCACAGTTGTTTTCTATTTGAAGGTAAAACTGTCTATCACTGTTCTCTGTACAGCAAACAAAGTGAAACCAAAATCCAAGAAAACCACCGCTTTGATTGGGAACATAACCCCATTCTGTCCATTCTGAAAGATTTGATTGCAACCAAATAAATAGTCCCTTTGTAGCTTCCCACGAGTTAAGTTTTTCGTACCAAGTAAAAGAATTTGACTCTTCTTCCTTCTGCTTCAGACAGGAAACGAAATCATTGTATATGTCATTTGATGTTTCATATTGAAGGAGAAACTTTAGTAGACTACTTCGATCACAATAAGTCCATCCCTTTTCAATAATGCTTTTTTTTATGTTGTTATCTTCAAGACCTGTTTTAATGTAGACAGGAACGAGTAATCTTGAACTTCCATAGTATTCTGAAACCATTCGCTCATATCTTTCAAGTTGATTATCATGTTCAAACGTTTCAGTCTTATCTTCAATGATAATAAAGTATTTTTCGTTTATGTCCGCCCAAATATCAATATTACTCCACTGCCTTCCAGCCTCAACGCTCCCAACTTCAAAATCACCTACATCGAACTTCGTGTTTATGAGGTATCTAACAAAACTCTGCCCAACAAAATACAGTCCTTCATCAACGTTTTTGTATTTCTCGTCGGCCCATTGAAGTAGCCAAGCAATAAATGCATCCTGGGATAATTCTTTTGTCGCAATCGCGAAAATATTAGGTTTGTTCATTTTTCCTCCCATTTTGACAGAGTCCTATCAGGTTCGACTTCAAGTGTTAAATGAATTGGAGAAACTTCTTCCATCATACCCCGAAGTCATTTAGTGCCGATCTTCCATGTCTTCCGCTCCCTCATAATCATAACACGTATCAATATTTTCAAAAGCTTTTTCCCTCAGCTTATCCAAAATCTTGACCAGGGCATATGTATCAAGTCCGCAGTATTCACTCAGCTGCCGGCATTTCTCCGGAGTCCTGTCATCAGGGTTCCGCCACATGGCAAGATAGGTCTCGGAGGCATCTCCTCCGTTGTGGATTCCATCAAGTAACGAGTAATCAAGTTCAGGATCATTTGGATAAAGGGCTGGAAGGACGGATTTTAAGGAATATGAACCTTCCATGGCATCCGTGTAATACCATTTCCTACGAAACGGAACCATTAGATCCTTCATGTTGTCATGGATGTCCATCAGATGTTCTGCAAGATCCGGAAACAGTTCTGCAAGCTCTCTGATTCTTGCCTTCTCAAAACACATGTTGTAGGCAACAGTGCAGACGCCTTTGGGAATATCAGAGCACAGTTCTTCCGCTATGGCTCTGCGTGGATCATATCCGGGATATGAGAAAAACACCGAATGATGTAATTCGCCGCCCTCCTCTTCAATCCAGTGCAGCGAGTACATGAACGGAATCTGCTGATAGGACTGCACCCCGTCAAACAGCGGCTCAGCCGGATAAATGGTCTCGAAATCCAGGAAGTACAGAGGATATGATAGCTCAGTCAGGAACTCCCTGATATTCTCTGCATCAATAATGTCTTTCATCTTTCTTTTCCTTAAGCACTCAAGTCTTCTCTCAATATTACGGTGAGATCATAATCTGTAGGATTATCAACATTGGAAAGCCGCTGAGCCTGATTCAAAACTGCATCTTCGAATAGGTTTCTTGCCAGTCTGGCATTGGAGTACGATTGGTCTTTGCTTGGAGTGTGGGAGACAAAAACCCCTTGAATCCTCGCATAAGCTTCCTTTGTGATTCCGAAACCGTTGCGTTTGCAGAAAGACCAGAAGATCATTGCCATCTCTTCTGAAGTATAATCTTCAAACCTTATCTTGAATCTGAATCTAGACTCCAGTCCCGGATTCATTGAGATGAAATCATCCATAAGATCCGTGTATCCCGCGACAATGACTATCAGATCTTCCCTGTGGTCCTCCATCTCCTTCAGCAGCGTACTCACTGCCTCCTTGCCGTAATCCTGTGTTCCGGAGCTGGTTCTGGAATTCAGGGAATAAGCCTCATCAATGAATAGCACACCGCCCAAAGCGGACTGAACCACCTTCTTTGTCTTTGTGGCAGTCTGGCCGACATAATCTGCACAAAGGTCAGATCTGTCCACCTCCACAAGATGTCCTTTGGAAATTAATCCCAGTCCTTTGAAGATCCTTCCCAGTAGCCTTGCCACAGTAGTCTTCCCTGTTCCGGGATTTCCGCTGAACACCATGTGAAAACTCATATCTACAGTTTTAATTCCACGTCTCCGTCTCATGGAATCAACTTTTGCCAGATTGATGATTCTGCCAATTTCCGTTTTCACCGACTTCAGACCCACCATAGAATTGAGCTCCCTGATTGCGAGCACCAGGTCAGATTCCTGTTCATGAGATACTGATGATACTGTCGCAGATTCCATAATCCAATGCCTCCTGAGCACTCATGTAACGGTCATTCTCGATATCCTGCTCTACTGTTTCTATCGATTTCTTGCAGCGTTCTGCCAGGATTTCAGACACCATCCGTCTGGTGTTTGTCAGATCCTTTGCCAGTATCTTGATGTCAGTCTCTTTTCCTCCAAGATCCCCGGAAACAAGAGGCTGATGAATCATGACCTTTGTATGCGGAAGAACCGAGCGAGTGTTTCCGGAAGCCAGAAGCAAAGCACCCATCGAGGCTGCAAGCCCGATTCCGATTGTATGTACCGGAGCTTTGATGTATCTCATGGTGTCGTGAATGGACATCCCTGCAGTGACACTTCCACCAGGTGAATTGATGTAAAGACTGATTTCCTTTTCCTGATCCTGGGAATCCAGAAACAGCAACTGGGCGATAACACTGTTGGCTGTCAAATCATCAATCAGTCCATTGATGAAGATGATTCTGTCGCTTAAAAGCAGCGAGAAAATATCATACTGCCTTTCCTGACCGTCTTTCTTGGTTATTACAAATGGTAATGAAGTCATACTCTTTCCTCCATGTTTGTGTGCTTAAAAACTCCTCGTAGAAAAACAAGAATCTAGGCACAGGTACAGAATCCGATTCTGGAACCCGTTGAGCTGTCTGAGATCTTTTCTTCAGAACAGAGTTCCTCAAGCTCCTCTAAACAAGGCACCTCTCCTGTGAGAATCTCATTCATAGTTGCCTTTCTCACGATGTTGTCTATCTGCCCTCCTGATAGCTCATGTTTTGCGAGGCTACTTAAAGAAGCTTCAGGCAGGATGCCGATTCTGCTTTTCCAGATTGCAAGTCGTGCCTCGTCTGTAGGAAAATCAAAGCGGATCTTGTACAGAAAACGTCTTTCAAAAGCACTGTCAAAATTGTCTGTAAGGTTTGTTGTTGCAATGAGAATACCTTCAAGATTTTCCATCTCGTCAAGGATGATGTTCTGAATGGCGTTTTCAGTCTGAGCCACATTTCCAGTCGAGACATCTTTTCTCTTCGAAAATATAGCATCGGCTTCATTGAACAGTAGGATCGGTATATTTTCACCGAAATCAATAGCTTTTTTACATACATTTTTATATCTGTCAAAGATATCCTTTATGAGTTTTTCACTTTCCCCAAACCAGCAACTTTTTGACTTCGAGACATCAACTTTTACAATTCTCCGGCCGGTTTTTCTTGCAATCTGGTATACCGTCTCGGTTTTTCCTGTTCCGGGAGCTCCATGCAACAGAACAGAAAAACCTATCTTCATGCCTTTAGTTTTCAGACTTTCCTGAATATTCCTGAAATGAACTGGAGAAAGATATTCAGCAAGTGTATCTACCTGTTTCTGGTTCTCTCTGCTGTAAAATAGCTTTACCTCATTGATCATCTCTGGTTCAATCATATCTCTTGCAGAGAATTTCTTTTCGTATAGACACAGATCTTCGCCAAGTAGAATCTCTTTTGCCTTGTCGGTCAGATCAATACGAGAGTCAGAGATGCTTTCACCTTTATCAACCTTCAGAAAATCTTGTTCGATGAGAAAATGATTGCCGTCAGCCATTGCCTTGGCTTTTCTTTTGGCCACTATGTCGTTGTAAATATCATTCACGGTTGCTATAAGTCCGCTGATTCTCCCTTGAAGAAAGTCTCCACAACAGTCATAGAACATGAATCTTTCCTCTTTCACAGGAATTAAAACTCTCATCTTCTCAACTAAATCAATACTGGAAAAGCTGTCTTCCATATCGCTGAGAATATGAACCTTAAGGGAGTGTGGATATGAACCTCTATCTTCATACATGTCTTGAAATCGTCTGATAAAGGCATATCTATCATTGAAATCCTCACCGACATCAGTAATGCCGGCAAAAGACCCCCTGTACAAAGCCTCCAGAACCTGATCGTTAATCCTGAAATTCATATTCTCATCGAGTGAATACTCACGGAAAAAGAAATGTTTCTCTATCAGGGACAGTATCTGATTCTTGAATGGAAGAACTTTCATTACATCACAATCAATTGTCTCCCTTATTTCCCTAAATCCTACAATGTTGTGAGTGCTTTCCGATGAATAATGAGCTTCAATTGCAATTATAAGAAGGACCGCTTCATTTTCACTGATTCTGTAAAAGTCAGATAATCTATTGATTGCAGCCTTTGAGTCTTCCGAAATCTTTTCAAGATTCAATTTGCATTTCTTAAGTCCATTGAAAGCGAAAGACAAACAGTCACAGATGTTGCTTTTAGTAATGTCCATGGTTCAACTCCTTTTTGACAGGTTTCAATTGGAGAATAAACATAGAGCGTTCGGTTTATGTGTACACTTTAAGAAAATGTTCACTTTTTTCGTACACTATCAAATTGAGCAGGAGGATTTATTCCAAATACACATCCGCAACACCATCCAGTTCCTTGAGTTTTCCGATAAGGTCCTCCGACGCATCCACATTGAAACGTCTTGCAGTTGAGATTAATGTCGGCCTGTGGTGGACCTGTTCCTCCATTTCCATCTGCTCCCGTGTCCCATATACAGCGAACTTAACGGAAACCGAACCAGGATTGGAGACAATAATCCTTTTGGTTTTTCTAACGAAATTCTGACAGATTTCATCACGGATAACCTCAATGACCATGTTGCTGACCTTTGTCTCCTTCATCTGCGAGATGTCTCCGTAAACCGTAGAGGCACTGAATGACATTGCTCCGTTGTTCTCACGGAAACTGCCCCTGAAGCCCATAATCCGTCCCGGTGCAATTCCGGCTTCATACTTTGCCCAAGCTTCCGAAAAGAGCGTGATATCAATGTTGCCGTTGTAATCCTCCACGGACACAACACCCATCCGTTTCCCGGTCTTGGTCTGAATGGGACGGACCGCCTTCACTATTCCGGCAAGCGTATATGACACTCCGGCAAAGATTCTGTCCGGCTTTGAAAGATCCAACCTGACAAGTCTTTTCCAATCTTGTCTCTGCGCATCCAAAGGGTGCCCTGAGACATAGAAGCCCAGGACTTCCCGCTCCTTATCGAGTTTTTCAGTCAATGGATACTCAGGGTATTCATGCATCCGGTATTGGGTTATAGCTTCCATTTCACCACCGAACAGAAACCCCTGACTGCTTTCCCTGTCCATCCTCACGCTCTTTGCATGTTTTAGTGCATCTCCCAAGTTTGCAAGTAACGTATGCCGGTTGTAACCAAGAGAGTCGAAAGCCCCACCCAGAATCAGATTGGTCAGAGCAGTTATGTTCAGAACCTTGTCATCACACCTGACAAGGAAATCGTTGAATGACTGATATCTGCCGTTTTCATTCCTCTCTTTCAGAATCGATTCGACGGTTTTCTCTCCCAGCCCGCTGATTCCGGCAAGTCCGAACAGGATCTTCCCGTCAGAAACATCGAAGAATTTGGATGAAATGTTGATGTCTGGATGTAGAATCTCTACTTTCTGGCTCCTTATGTAATCCAGATACTCGCGGAACTTCTTGGTGTTCCCTATCTCATTGGTCAGGTTGGCGGCATAGAACTCAAGCGGATAATGACATTTCAGATAGGCAGTGCGGAAAGAGAGCACTGTGTAGCAGACGCTGTGGCTCTTGTTGAATCCGTATTTGCCGAACGGCTCCATTATCCTGAATATCTCCGCGGCATGGTCCCTGTCCCTGCCCATGGCCACAGCACCGTCTATGAACCTGCGCCTCAAGGCCGGAATCTTCTTCACCTGTTTCTTTCCCATGATCTTGCGCAGCTCATCGGCCTGTCCGAGCGTGAAACCGGCTATAATCTGGGAGGCTCTCATGACTTCTTCCTGATAGACCATCACCCCGTAGGTGGGTTTGAGAAGTTCTTCCAAGTCCTTGTCAGGGTACTTGATATTGGAGGCATCGTGCTTGGATGCAATGTACTGAGGGATGAAATCCATAGGACCGGGGCGGTAAAGGCTGCACATTGCATTGAGCTCCTCAAACTGTGTCGGACGCAGTTTCCTGAGGTTCTCCTGCATGCCCTTACTCTCGAACTGGAACACCATGGTGCTGTCCCCACGGGCCATCATCGCAAGGGTTTCCGGATCCTCCATGTCGATCTTCTCCAAGTCGAAATCAGGGTCCTTCCGCTTGATCATGTTCTGACAGTTCTCAAGAAGACTGAGTGTCTTCAGCCCCAGGAAGTCCATCTTCACAAGCCCGCACTGCTCTATGTAGTTCTTGTCATACTGTGTTGCAATGCTCTTGGTTTCACGGTCGATGTACAGAGGTACATAATCCTTCAGCTCTGTCTTGCCTATTACAATCCCGCAAGCGTGGGTGCCCATGTTACGGCAGAGGCCTTCAAGCCTCAGGGCGGTATCGAACAACAGTTCATAACGCTCTCCCATGTTCCTGTATTCCTGTAATTGTGGCACCTTCTCCAAAGCCAGAGCCAGAGTTGCAGGAACATCGTCCGGAACTTCCTCGAAGGTGCCGTCCTCCAGTTCCTTCTTCTTCATGACGCTTATGGTGTCGGGAATCAGAGCCGTGATTTTCCTGGATTCCTGGAAATCGAACCCAAGCACTCTTGCCACATCATTTACCACCTGCTTTGCCTTGAGGGTATTGAATGTTGCAATGCGTCCCACACGGAAATAGCCGTACTTCTTTGTCACATAATCGATGACCTTCTCCCGTCCTTCATCGGAAAAGTCAATGTCAAAATCAGGAAGCGACACTCTTTCCGGATTCAGGAATCGCTCGAACAGAAGATCGTATTTGATCGGATCCACATCGGTTATGTCTATGCAGTAAGCCACAAGACTGCCCGCACCGGAACCTCTGCCGGGCCCGACAGGAATGCCATGGGTCTTTGCCCAGTGGATGTAGTCACGGACAATGAGGAAATAGCCCTCAAAGCCCATGCGGATGATAACACCCAGTTCCATTTCAAGACGCTCATCAAGAACCCTTGCCTTTTCCTCGTCTGTTCCATAGTCCGGATAGCGCCTTCTCAAACCTATTTTGGCAAGATCTGTTATGTATGATGCGGCACAGTCATATTCAGGAGGAACATCGATATCAGGAAGAAGCCCGTTGGGGAATTCGATTTCGAAAACACATCGCTTTGCTATGATCTCAGTGTTGGCCAGCGCCTCCGGCACATCGGAGAAAAGCTGCTCCATCTCCTGTGGTGTCTTCATGTAGAACTCGTCTGTCGGGAACCTGAAATGATCCTCTTCATCCAGCTTACCGTTGGTTCCGATACACAGCAGGATCTCATGAGCTTTGGCATCATCCTTTGACGGATAATGGATATCATTGGTGGCAACCAAAGGAATGTCTAGGTCCTTTGAAAGTTTCTTCAATAGAGGAAGAACCGTAATCTCGTCATCTATGAAATGGTTTTGGATTTCTATGAAATATCTGTCCCCAAAGACTTCTTTATACCACATTGCAGTCTTGTAGGCTGTTTCGGTATTGCCGGACAAAAGCTGTTGAGGGACTTCTCCGGCAAGGCATGCCGACATGCATATAAGACCATCGGAGTGTTCCTCAAGACACTGGCGGTCTATCCGGGGCTTATTGTAGAAACCTTCGATCCATGCAATCGAATTAAGCTCCATGAGGTTGTGGTAGCCTTTGTTGTCCATGACAAGAAGGACAAGATGATAAGGCTTCTTATGCTCCTCATCCTTTAGATTCCTTCCATCAGGACAAATATAGAATTCACAGCCTATAATCGGCTGTATTCCTTCTTTTTTACATGCAAAGTAAAATTCTAGAACACCGAACATATTTCCGTGATCGGTAATACCCAGGGCTGTCATTCCCAGTTCCTTTGCTTTTTTCACATATTTGTCCGCGCTGCCGGCCCCATCAAGAAGAGAATAATCGGTGTGGTTGTGAAGGTGTACGAATCCCATGTTCACCTCCTCTTTTCCATGGTTCCGTCAAACTCTTCCATGACATCACACAGACATGAGGCATATGCCTTGGCCTTTTCTTCGAGTTCTTTTGTCATGAAGCTCATTTTTGACCTTGGATCTTCCACCTGCTTACCCTGCCTAACAGAGATGAAATAGTTGCAAAGCACATCAAACTCTGTCTGCCTATATGCTTCTTCCAGATTCTCATCCAGGTATTCCATTTTTTCTTTCATATCAATCCCCTTTGTTTCCGTGCCAGAATCCACCATGTCCGATCTCCCTTGTCCTACCATCTGCTGTAATTGATCCTTTTCTGGAAACTTGGTCCGCAAACGATAATTCGAATCATATTTCTCAAGCGTCCGCAAATTGAGAACGCAAAAGAAAAAACTGAAACAGCTTTGGATGATGCTAAAAGACTTCCATCTCTGTGAAGCTGACAAATTCGGGAACGAAGTTCAGATTGAAAGCCCCGGTACTGCCATCGCGCTGTTTGGCAATGATTATCTTGATCGTTCTGACCGAAAGCCTTGATTTATTCTCCGAGGCTTTGTTCTCCTCTTCGTATTGGACAATCATTCTTTTCCCATCCAGACGATTGGACTGGTCGTCCATGTGGATCACCAGATCGGCATCCTGTTCGATTGATTCGGAATCACGGGATTCCACAAGCATCGAAGGACAATCCGTTCTGACATCCGTGTTGACCTGACAGAGACAGATGACAGGAATCTCAAGTTCAAGGGCAAGTTGTTTAAGGAATCCGGAAACCTGAGAATCCTGTTCAGACCTGGGCACGTTGACATTGGAGGGATACAGATCAACCAGATCGATGTCATCGATGAAGATAGCCTTCACTTGGTTTTGTCTGACCATCAGACGGGCCTGTGTCTGGATATCATGCAACTTGAGGTTTTGAGTATCCTGGATTAAGAAGTTTTTGGAATAGTCAAATACTTCCGAAGCGGTTTCCATCAGTCGCTTTATTGTTTCGTAATCAATGGTACCATTTTTGAGTTTCATCAGATTGATACTGCCCCTGCTTGCAAGGATGCGTTCAATCAACGAGGGACCGCGCATCCCAGTAGAAAAGAACCCGATTGGAACGGGATTTTTCCCAAATGCTATATTTGCAGCAATGGACAGTGCAAAAGACGTCTTTCCGACAGACGGCTTGGCTGCAATGATTATCAGCTCACCCGGTTTGAAGCCTCCGATATATCTGTCCAGCGAACGGAATCCAGAAGAAAGCCCTATTGAGCAGGTGTCTCTCTTATCCGCAACTTCCGCATCATCGTTGTGAGGTAAAACCATCCCCTCTGTCTTTTCCTCTGAATTCTTATATTCTTTCTCCATTTCTTTCTCCTGTGTTCAGACGACAAACCACCAAAATTGCGTCCGCAGAATAGGGACGCAACTGAAGATATTTCATTAGTTATTTTGTGATATGGTAATTAGTTAACTTCTCAATCAACCTCTGTTATTCAAACTGCGTTCTGAGAATACGGCCATATTCGTCGTAGACATTGGTCTGACGCCCGTTCTTCACCACGTAGGAAGTCGACGAGAACCCAAGCAGTTGTCCTTCCTTGTTGGTAATCTCATGATTCTTGTCATCATAGACATGAACTCTGTTTCCCTTCTGAATTGCATAACCGATCATTTTTGTCCTCCTCTTGTCAGTTGATCCTAAATCCCATTGGTCTGCCCCGCTTTCCAACTCGCATTTCTGCAGCGCGGAGGAGTTCCCCCACTATGAAATCAGTGGAGATCTCATCCTCTTCCATATATCCACATGTGTCCCATAAGTTCGCGAAATCCCCCGGCCCCACCGCCTCGGTCATGGCAATGGATTCAAGACTTTCATGTGAAACGGCATATTTCGGGAAATAGTCATCCCACAGTAACCTGACAGCATCAGTGTCCGGGTATGAGAAATCCACTATCCGGTTGAACCGCCTTATGAAAGCCGAATCCACATTCTCCTTCATGTTCGTTGTGCCGACCATGATTCCGGAGTAATGCTCCATCTCCTGAAGGAATGTGTTGGCGATTGTAGTCCAGTGCTTCTGGTTCACCTCGGTCACATCACCCCGCTTGCCCAGGTAAGTATCGATTTCATCGAACAGGAGTACGGAACCCGATTCCTGAGCGGCCTTGAACAGGTGCTGAATATTGCGTTCGGTGTTGCCCCACCACTTCTGAAGAATCTGAGACGGAGTTGCAACAATGATACGTCTCCCAAGTTTGCCGGCCAGATAATGCGCGAATGCGGTCTTTCCAGTCCCGCTCCCACCTGTGAACAGCAGTGACAACCGTTTCTGTCCTGCCTTCCCTGCCATCCTCACGATTACATCCGCCGGAAGGGTCGTATTGAGGGCACGGGCATCAAAACATTCGGATACCTTCGGTTCCTCGAACTCAATCGCCTCATCCTCCTCGAGGCTCGCCTGTGGCGTGATTTGTTTTGTCTTCTTTCGTTCAAATCCCTGCATCTCCATGAAGCTTCCGAGTCTCTCTATCCGCTTCTCCGGATCCTCTTCGCCAGCAAGAATTGCATTGATTTCATCAATCTGTGTATAAACCGTATCCTCCCAGACACCATGGGTGATTGAAGAGTCCAACACGGCTTTGGCGTTATCACCGAAAGCGCTCTTCATCGCCTCAATCTGGGATTCAGCATTGCAGAAGGTCATCTTTATCGTAATCTTCAGGCATTCCCGGTCAAAGAACGGAACCGGCTCATGGACCTTCATCTTATTCACAATCACGACAAACGATGTCTTTGCACCTATAAGCTCATCTATCGTGTTATCCATGCAGTCAGGGACAAGCAGCAGCCCTAAGTCATCCTCAGAGGCTCTCTTCTTTACCTCTTCAAGGTTCATACCTGCATCAAAGGGAATCAGATGAATGCCGTTATCTGCCAAAGTTGGTTTTGATAATTCCTCAAGGTCTGCAAACGGGCTGCCGTCCAGCAGGAGCATGAAGAAGCATCCGGCTTTTCTGAGGGACTTGACGATCTCAATCATCTCCTTGTTCACCTTCATGTCCAGCTTCAATGTCTGCCTCCTCTCAGCTTGATCTCCTGATTGTCGGAAAGGACTATCGGTTCCGTGAAATCACCAATCAGTCCTGCAACCCTCATGGGGTTTTCACTGTGCATCAGGATGGTCCGCCTGGGGCTCAGTTCCTTGATGAACTGGATCAGGTCTTTCTCATATATATGTCCACTGGCATGGATGCATCTGACTTCATACTTGCTGCAGAGCTTCTCATAGCAGGGATAGCCCTTCCACATGGACCACACCACCCTGTTCACGAGGTTTTTCTTTTCCAGGAAATCCTGCATCCCGTAATTTGCAACGGCGACAACCCTGTCAGACATGGACTCGAACTGATCTTTTGTGATCTTGATACGGCCTCCGAACTGATTGAGTTCTCCGCTCTCAGCCAGACGGGAGGTCCATGAAGACTGGATGTTGAACACCTTCCAAACTTTTCCATCTGGCTTGATGTCAAACGGTTTTCCAGCAGGATCGCCTGCCAGATTGAGCTCCTGCTTGCCAAGTTCCAGAGTACAATAGGCTGTGTATGGCTCTGTGACCATGATTCTTCCGCTTCTCTTGCAGGCATTGTATACACTCTCGATTCTCTGGAGGTTCTGGTTGGCCATCTTGACCATCACCAAACCAGGTCTATCGAATTCTTTTGCAAGCTCATCCTCTACATCCTGTTCTGACGGCCCATACTCTTTTCCGGCATTAGTAGCCTCCGTTATGATTGTCAGAGGCTTGCCCGCAAAGTACCGATGATTAAGAGCTCCCCGGATTCTCTCTATGTAATCATCAGAGCGTCTTCCGTGCAATCTGAAGTCCCCAGTGTAGAGAATCACATTCTTTTTTGTGGAGATTATCAGGCTACAGGCATCCGGAGCACTGTGATCGGCATAGACGAATGTATACCAGAACCCATGCCATCCCCACACCAGATCAGGACACAGAGTCTCGATATCCCGTAGCTGAACATCGGGGTTCTGAAGCTCCATTGCCCTGATTGTCCTCTCCGTTGCAAGAACCCTAATCTTCTCGTTCATCGGATACTGGTACTCCGGAATCTCATTCACAAAGCCCCAATGGTCAAGATGTGAATGAGACAACATGAACTGATACCTATGGAACCGCTTCTTCGGAATCTTAAAAGGCACTGGCCCTTCCCCCTCCAATGGCTTTCCATAATCCAGAATCAGATGATCTCTTCCAGATGTGAGTTCAACACAACTGGAACCGATGGAGCGTGCAGCTCCGTGAATACAAACCCTGTCTTTCATACGCGTGACACCTCTTTCATTAAAAATTTCTCTTCGGGTCTGATCCATCGAAATCTATGTCAATTTGAATGAATCCAAACGATTGGTATTGAATACTATAAACTATGATGTTACTCTGAATGAGGAATAGATACCTAGTAGGTGTATTATGAGAATTGATATTCGGTCAGACCGTTATTCAAGACTATTGGATATTGCATGGGATAGAATCTCCCAACTTGAGGAAGACTCTCTCTTTGCTGTTCGGACTCTCTTTTCCCCAGATGAATTGAACAGCATTACAAGGCTTCAGCTCCAATATCTGAATAATGATATCCAGCTTGCCATACGAATAATGGACACATCAATAACTGATAATCCTCTTACAGAAACAGTGACAGAAATCAAAACCGGACAATATATGAAGAAAAAACCTGCGTTTGATTTCAATGTAGAACACTTCAATCAAGACACGCCAGTCCAGACATTATTCCAGTATGTGCTGAAAGTCATCAAACAAGATATCAGTAGCACTGACCGCTTCAAGCTCTGTGACATCTTTCCAGGCTATGTTTGGAGTCGGTTCAGCCAAAGCCAGAAAGCAACTCTGGGAGAGATACTTGAAAGATATAACTACATCTGCAGAGCCTATTTCGCAAAAGTCGGGGTGTCCGCCCATAAGCAAAACATCTATCGAGGTCTCATAGACAGATCAATGGGAACAAGTGAAGAATGGTACGATGTGAACGTAACTTGGGTTACCATCTACAACTCAAAAACCAAGATTCGACTAGAGCATCTAATGACAATGAGGCAACGAGATGAACGCAAAGAAAACGCTCATTGGTACGAGAGCATATACTAATGATGAACCACCCTCTCTCAATCAAGAGATTGTAGTGAACTAAACTCTACTTTGTTGTAATCCTTGGGATTAAAATACGCATAGTGCAAATGTAAAGCATATTGAGTGCCTTTCAGTGTGTTCATTTCTATATCTGATCCACTCTCATCTTCAGACAAAAAGTCCTTCCTTGGTGGATTATTGTCTTCAGGCATCGGCATCATTACAATCAAAGTGAGCTCTTTTTTGTTATATCCTTTCATATAACCGAAAGCCCTACCCCATTCAAAAGGATCTTCATCAATTAAATTGCACAAGAAAACGGCATATGCCATCAGTTGACCCATTGCAACTTCTGGCGGTTCTGAAGACCGGTCATACTCATTTTTTATTTCGATTAGTGTTAGTGTGCTATCCCATTTAGTCTTGCCACGACGTGCTAGGATATCAATCCCTCCACCCTCTGCCGATCCTGCATAAATTAAGTGCTCTGGACTACATTTAAACTCAGAAGCTTTAAATGGCGTATTCATTTGAAACAAACCTATTTCTTTCTTTTCGTTTCCTGTCTTGCCATTGTTCAACCTTTTAATTGGTTTTATGTGTCGATAGAAAGAATTCTTTTTCTTCTTGTTGTCTTCATTCAAGGCTTTCAGTATTCCAGCTTCGTAATATGATTCAAGTGAATTTCTGATACGTTTCGTTTCATTTTCTTGTAGTTGACTAACGATTCCTTTAATACTCTGTATCGTCTCGGGGTCGTTTAAACATCGGGATTCCCCATTAATTGTCCCAAAAACTTTCTTCCCTTTGTTTTTTACACAATTGAGATCCTTTATTACCCTTGTTCCATTGTATCTAAGCGAAGCAGAACCTTGTGTCGTAAAATAGAAAGTTGTTTCCGTTTTCCTTTCCACTTCACGAATGCAGTTTTTGTATGCAAAAAACCAGTATTCCATGTGCTTTTTAAAATCAGGTTCCTTTAGGTATTTTTCGTACCCTGGTTTCCATTCTTTCTCATTTTCTTTTAGAAGAGCAGTTGCAACCCGAATAACTTCTTCATAATATTTCTTCAATTCTTCAATTGAATGGCCTTCCCTTGTATTTTCCATTTTCTTCTCCTGTCGGGTAATCTGAAATCAAGTCAGATTCTTTCTCAAGCATTATACATGGTTTTATATCTGCTTGTGAGTTTTCTTCATCACTTTATTACTTTTTCCATCTCTAAAATCTTTAGGCTTAAACATTCAGAAATAGAGGTAAAGGAGCAAGCAGCCCTTAACAGTAGGATATTAGGCGCTGAGCGCCTCCCCTTTCCCCCGATGAATGGGATCAAGTTCTGGCAATCATAATAACCCTGCTCTCCATTATCCGTTAAAAGACGAATTCGGCCTGCGGCCGTCTTTTCTCCTTTCGAGAACAAACTTTTCTCTTTTGATATCGTGCGGGGCCCGCCCCGCCACGATTGAGGTGTTCAGAATAAGAAGATTAGCACAAAACAAATCTTCGCGTTATCGAATTCCAAAGCATCGATTCTTGACTTTGGGGTATAGGCGCTGAGCGCCCTCCCCCTTCCTCGGTGAAGAAAACATTCAGGGATATCTGTCATGACGTCAGCAGCATAGACCTGTCCACATAGATTATTACAAAACTCATCACCGCCAAATGCGGAAAGGAAAAACAAAATGAAACAGATAATCAAAAATTACATTGATATGCAAATCAATAAGGGTCCTCATGTCTCTGTAGACATGATAGCTGACGAAACGCAGGAAAACCTCATGCTGTCAACCAAGATATATGTACCAGAGACCGGCAAGATTCTTTCTGAAACAGAACTCCCTGTCTATGTATTCAACGGTAAACCCGAGCTCTTTTTCGATGAAGGGGATGAATACCATGCCTGTTTTGACAGCATCGATGCAATGATTTACCGAAAGGGCAAGCAAGCATATGCCGGGCTTGGAGCGTATGAAATCACCGCAGAAATCATGCTTACCGGACTTAACGTAGACTTCTTCTGATTTCCACGAAGAAAACAGATATCGCCTCAATGGATTAAACAACCGGGCCTGAGACATGGCCCGGAAAGGAGTATATTCAAATGATTACGGAATATGAAATTACAAAAGCAATGAGATTTCGGCCGAGAGGGTTCGAGCATATATCATTCAAAAATGAAGAGTTCACCAGGGCATTCTTGAATTGCTTGGATGACAGCGTTCCTGTGACACTCATCAGCGGTTTAGCAGGAAGTGGAAAATCTGAGATATACAAGATGGTTGCCGAAATCTTGAGAGATGATGCACTGTGCTTGGCCACAACAGGACGTGCTGCAACGAACCTCGAAACAAGACATGTTGTCCCTCGGACCGTGCATTCAGGGATGCATATCCCTATGATGCCGTTCATTGATGATTCGAGGTTATTCAAGAAGTGTGTGGATTCACTATACAACAAAACAGCCGTGCTCATAGATGAGGCAAGTATGCTTTCATCTAACACTCTCGATACGATTATCCGCCACATCAACTATGTCTCATCACAAAGAAAAAGGAGGATCAAACTAATCTTGACATATGACATGGAACAACTTCCTGCAGTGTTCGATGCGGAGAAACTCAAGCTTGTAATAAAAGACATCCCTGATCTCAAGAACAGATGGCCATTTCTTGAGTCCAAAGAACTCGCACGCCTCAGATGCGAATCCTTCGACTTGACGGAAGTTCACAGACAGAGCGACCCGGTTTACAAGGATGTATTGAGCAGATGCCGCACGGGAAATGTAACCGAGCATGACCTGAAATACATCAACAGTCACATCGGTAGCCCGAAGCCAGGAGCCCTTCTTGTCGCGAGCACCAACGAGGAAGTAAACACTCTCAACAAGTTGTACTTGGATTCACTCAGAAAAGAAGGAGAACCGTACGACTTCGAGGCTGAAGTGCTGATTCCCGGAAGAATAAAAGACAGCGGATTCACAGAGCATGTCGAGCTCTTCTCGGGGGAAAGGGTAATTGTCACACGGAACGTCTATGACAAGGAAAGCGACAGACTGCTCGCTCCGAATGGACTATGTGGAAACGTAGCGTATTTCGAAATGACTGACTTCGGACTGAGACCGGTCATATGTACGGATGATGGCAGAGAAATACTGATCCCAAAACTTCAATTCGATGAGATTGAGCTTGAGAAAGATGAAGATGGAAGATATCGGGAGGTAGTTGTTGCAAGCGCAATGCAGATTCCGCTCCGTGCGATGAGAGCACTCACCGTCCACAGGGTCCAGGGAATGTCAGTTGACAGCCTTCATGTGTATCCGCCGAAGTATGTGACACCGCATCTCATGTATGTCGCTCTCTCCCGCATCAGAAATCCCGAAAACCTGACATTAGAGGGACCGGTAACGAAAACGATGTTCTCCACCCATGAAACGCCAAACATCGGTCATACACCTATGACCAGATGATCGCCAACAGCCGCCACCGTATGGAGGCGGCTATACAAAATAACATCTCCGTCAAAGAGAAAGGAAACAATATGGAAAATAACAAAAAATATCTTAGAGCAGCAGATGTTGCAGAAATGATGCAAGTCTCTATCCCGAAAGCCTACAGTCTCATGCGCATTTGCAATGAGGAACTTAAAAAGAAAGGTTACTTGGTCGTTAGCGGCCGTGTAAGTAAACAATACTTCGAAGAACGAACCATGTATGGGAAGGACTAATTATGGCTATTTATAAAGAAGGCAACACATGGTCTGTCCGAATTTCAGATAAAGACAGCAACGGCAAATTCAAAATCATCCACAAGCGTGGATTCAAGACCAAAGCTCTTGCAAAAGATTACGAAGCCGAATACAGAAATGTAAAAACCGGATCTGTGAGAATGACATTCGATGATTTCTATCGTGAAATATACGTCCCGGGCATGAAGCCCAGGCTCAAGCCTGGGACGTGGTATACGAAAGAATCGATGATTGAGAAATACATTCTCCCCCACTTTGGGAAAATGCATATGAATGAAGTCGAACCTTCTGACGTAATAAAGTGGCAAACAGTAATGCTTGACGAAAAGAATCCCAAAACAAAAAAACCTCTCTCAAAGTCATATATCCAGTCAATCAACAATCAGCTTATCGCAATATTCTCATACGCAGAAAAGTATTATAAGTTACCGAGTAATCCTGCACACATCGCTGGGAATGTAGGTAATGAAGATGAAATCTCTACTGTATATTGGACTCTCGAACAGTACATTAAATTCAGAGATGAAGTCATGAATGAGGATGATGCAACATATTACTACCTCTTCCAGACACTCTTTTGGTGCGGATTAAGAATCGGAGAAGCTCAGGCACTGACGTTTGCAGATATCGACTTCGAGAAAAAGACAATCTCAGTTAATAAAACATATTATAGGCTTCTCGGAGAAGACATTGTCGGCACTCCAAAAACTAAACAAAGTTATCGTCAGATCGTCATCCCAGACTTTCTTGCAGAAGAACTTAAAGAGTATAAAGATATGCTCTATAAACCGAACGAACTTGATAGAGTATTCAATGTATCAAAGTCAAACATAGCAAAAGTGCTCAAAAAGAACGCAAAGAAGGCTGGTGTTCCACAGTGTCGTATACATGATCTCAGGCATGCAGCTGCAAGCTTGCTGCTTAATCAGGGTTGGTCAATTCCGGCAATTGCCCAAAGACTTGGACATAGCCCGGTAAACGTGGCGGTCACGTATAGATATGCTCATGCTGCTCATACTGCACAAGAAGACATTGCAGAATCGTTAGACAAACTTGCTAAAGCAAAGGAGGAATCAGATGTCAGCGAAGAACAAGGACGAGAAGAACAGATGGCGTAACATCACTATTGCATTCAGGGTCTCACCGCAAGAAAACCGGATGATAAATGAATTGGTTCGCATCTCCGGATTGACGAAGCAGCAGTACATAACTGACAATATGCTCCATCATCAGTTCACTGTGACTCCCACTCCGCGGGTACATAAAGCCCTCAGGGAATACTTCATCTCCGTTGTCGAAGAAATGAAAAGACTCGGAAGTGCTTCGGACGTTGATGACGAGTTCCTTGCCGTACTCAGATTCGCCTTACAGATATATGATGGAATGAATCCAAAGACAGACTGACTGAAAGGCCATCGCAGATGCGGTGGTCTTTCTTTTTCATCAAACCATTCAGTCATTCTCTCCGAAAATCTGTTCATATATTTCATTGTCGCTAATAAGGGCAATCTGCTTTGCAGAGCTCCTGATGTGGGCATGAACGATTCTACGGGAATTGCCTTCCCTGTCAACGAAGCCGTCATAAACCGAATCCCACTCTGCCAGAATCAGACGAGGCTTCTTCTCGTTTCTGCTTTTCTTCCACTCCTCTCCTCCGGTTTTCTTGTTCTTCTTAAACGAACCGACGAATCTCTTCTCGTATTCCTTCTTCTCCTCAGTACTTTCAAAGGTGAGATACATAATCAGTCTTTCGTCATTATGAAAAACCATCTCGTTTTTCTCATCGTCCCACTGGAAAGTGGTTTTGAAGGGGTCTTCAAGGGCAACGCATGGTTTTCCGTCAGGGTTCAATGCTTCCTTGATACCTTCATCATTTTCAACGAGAGATGCAAGATTATAATCCCATGTTCTCGTCGCAATCATGAATGCAGTAAAGCCAAAAGCGTTAAATCTGTCACGGAAGTCATTTTTCGTCTCAGGGAGAAAGAGGATATCATAGAAATGCATTTTATCTGACCCGGGAATAAGATCCAGAAGAGAAGCGAAAAGGAAATACTGAAGGAACAGCTCCATTGCTCCTTTGGGTTTTCTTCTAACTGTTGCATGCTTCTCATGATGGCGGCGATCATATGACTCATAGGCTCCGGATCCCAAAGTTATCGGAGCAGAATCGCCTGCAGTGTTCATGGAATCACTCATTTCTGCATGTGAATCCGAGCTGGGTTCCGTGGATGTTTTTGCCTCAGCACTTTTGACCAGAGCCTTCATCTCGATAGCCTTCGCAATTTCCTCTCTGGCAAGTCGGATATAGTCGGATGTATTGAGGTTTGCAGCAGGAATCTTCGACCCTCCTTCACCAACAGAGGCCGGAACCGGACGGGCCGGCTCAGTTACGGTTTCCTTCGAAAGATACTTCTTGTTTTTACTTGCAAGAAGGTTTGAAAGAAATTCCGCAGGGTCAATGTCTATTATGTCCGTCAGTTCTTCCCTAAGCTTCTTCAGGACAGCGCTTCCGCTAGGGCAATCAATAATGTGCTTCCCTACAAGATAAGCAACCGAGTCTTCCCTCTTGCTGACATGCATTCTGCAGTTGCAGGACTTTCCGTCAACCATACCGGCACAAAGAATGTATATGAGCCCGTCTCTGATATCCTCTTTTGAGAAGCGCTCAATAATCTCCTCTCCATTCATGATTCCCAGAAGGTCGTCGGTGGCTCTATCAAACACCTTTCCCTTTCTGTCTTCAGTTTTTCTAATATGTTTCTTCTTACTCATTTCGGTCTCCGATTATTTCATATTAATAATAACTCAAATATAATAAGATTTCAATACTATATGATAATATACATACTATGTTGAAATATGGGCGCGCTCTTTTCAACTCTTATTCCCGTTGGAAATCTCACCCTGACTGCAATTGCAGGATTACAATCAACACGATTGTTCGCTATGATAGAGGCATGACGGAAGAAAGAAGCGAGGCTCTTAAATCATTCTGGGTAAATGTCATCAAGACGATGGAACTCCGGGAGATCAGCTGGAATGATTTGGCAAGTCGCATCGGAACAACAAAGAATAATCTCGCCTCTCTGAAAGCCCACAACTCCAATGTCTCTCTTGCATTGGCAGCGGAAATAGCTAGAAATCTGAACACAAGTCTGGATGAGCTGTATTTCGGAACCCGTCAATCCGAACAAGAAGATGAATCAGATTTTCTGAAAAGAGTATTCGAGGAGAACCTGGAAATATTCAATGAGGGCTATTATAGAATCGGTACTTCAACCATCAGGTTGCCGGATCCTTCGGCCAGCATCTATTACGAGCACGAATTCAAGAAACTGGGTCCATGGCCTATTGTTCCCAAAGCATTCACGGAAGTGGTCCTGAAGGATACGCTTGAAGTGGCTCGGGAACTATGCAAAGAGAACCCGTTGGTACTCTGCATGTCTGACAGAAGATCTCCGGATGACAAAGCAAGAAAAGGACTGAGGACACATGCGGCCCACATTCTCAGATCGTCCAACTACTATGTCACGCTTGACCGAATACGTGAGAAGGCATTCCCGATGAACAGGAACTACGGTGGGATATACTCTCCTTCTGTTACTGTATTCAGAGATCTTGAAGAGAATGGTTATCGCCTTCTTGCGGAGCCTTATCAGGTCAGCCTTGTAGCTGTCGCTGCACTCTACCGCCCGGATCTTGATGCCGAGGGAAACTATCTTGATGATAGAGAACTGGAAGGAATGAAGAACAAAATACGCACCATTCTGAATATTGCTGTAGCCAAGATGCATACGGTGCTTGTCCTGTCCTCCTTCGGATGCGGAGCGTCAGGCAATCCACCACAGCAGGTGGCTATGCTGTTCAAAGAGATTCTAAATGAACCGAGATATGCCAACAGCTTTGAAAGAATCGTCTTCGCTATAAAGGACAAGAATACTTATGAGGTTTTCAGTTCTGTGTTCAGATGATCGGAAATCCAAGACAGAGAGGGAACTCTTTATTTTATAGTTATGTATTTCTGATTTCTATTGTTCGGGTCATCTGGGACTGTACGGGCAATCCTTCCCTGATCGAGCAGTTTCCTGAGATATCCCCTGATGTTCTTTATATCCTTAAGTCCAAGATGATTCAGTATCTCACGGCTACTGCGGGGTTCGGAACAATATTTCAGAATCCTTTTTTCTGTGTCATTCAGATAATAATCCGATCTGATTTCTGAGGGGGTTTCTGAGGGGGTTTCTGAGGGGGTAACTCGTGGGGCAACCCCATCAGAACTACCCAAGTCAAGCCTTGTGAACGGGATTTTCACGACAATGGCGTTGTCATCGAATTCAAAGACCTCCCGCCCATATGTATCCACGATCTTGGGAACACCACGCCCTGATCTCTCACTAATGTGGAGCTGCACCAGGATCTCGGCCAATTTCCTGTTGACCGGGACGGACTTTCCCCTGAAGAACCCTTCCTTTGTCTGTGTCGGCGCAAGCGTTCCGAAAGACGTAATCTCGATGCGGTCCTGATATGCCGTGAACATGGGAGAATTCTCATGCGTCCAGTCATTGTGGGCGAATGCGTTGATCACCGCCTCCCTGAAGGCATCCGCATTGAAGAGCATGACCTCTTTCCTCTCCGCTTTCCTGTTGCGCTCATCCGCCTGCGGGACATTCAGGGTATCACCGTAGTCAAGAACCCTGTCCAGAGACAGAAGAATACACATGTGGCCGAAGTTCCTCACAGCATACATAGGAGCAGACTTCGTCTTTCCGTTGAATAGCGCGAACTGGATATCGATGTGCGGATCATCCGACAACAGCTGCGCCAGGATGTTATACCTTCCATCCGATGTCAGAAGTTCCAGATTGTCTTTGAATGTATCTTCCCTCAGACGGATTCCTCTGGTCTCGTAATACAGGAAAAGCTGATTGAATGTGAGTTTATCAAAGCGTGAAGGCGTATTCAGAATTGTCGGCACACCGTAATTCAGGATTCGAAACAACTCGGCTTCCCTATCAGGATACTTGCGCACATTTTCCTTGCTTGAGCCGATTCTGATATACCTGACATTCTTGAAAGCGGTGGGCACGATGCGTGCGGCCGGAATGGTCAGCACGACCACCCTTTTCCCGTCAATCTTGTCCTCATCGAAACGGAAAGATACCGAAGGAGTGATCTGGCGGCTAAGATAATGCTGAATCGGCTCGTTGTTCTCATCCCTCTGGTAATTGAACGCGGTGCCGATGATCTCATGTGTCTTGTCATGAATGCCCCAGATGAGATACCCGAACGGCTCCCCTGCAACGGCAGCGGCATTCGAAAGCGCAGAGATATACTCGCCGATGTCATCGGTTTTCTTGAGGTTGGCCTTGAACTCAAACCATTCCGCTTCATCTCCGCGCGAAAGGCAATTCCCTATGATTTCTGCCACCATTCTCACTGCACTTCTCCCGAAAAGGAATCTGATAATTCATCTGATTCGTATGTGCTAAATATATAGCAGGATACCGATTTTCTCAACAATCAGGGAGAAAAACTCAAGAAACCCCGCTATTGCCATCCATCACCTTCTCTGCAACTTCGACAAGTTTGGTTCTGATATCAGCTACAGGAGAATACTCAGGAAGAAATCCTTTTGCCGACTCTGCATGAATGATGCCGGAATGCTCTCCGCATGATCTGACAGCAATGGGATCGTCAGGCTCTTTTGAATATACTTCTATCCGGGCATCCTTCTTCTTCATGCGATGATCAATCTTCACTTTGACGGGTTCGATTTTTTCTCCGAAGAAAATCCTCAGGGGATGTTTGTTGAAAACAGCCCTCAGATCATCCTGTCGATCCGGATTGGCGTAATAATCTCTGAGGTCGCTGTAGTCATCAATCAGATGCCCCATCAGGTAATGACATTGGTTTGCGGTAAATCCCAAACCGAACAGACCAGAAGCAAAATTCCTTCTGAAAAGGTACGTCGTGCTGTCTTTCTCATCCACATCCTCACTCTTGAGCCTTTCCTTGAAAAGCTCCTGGCTCACCAGCTCCCTTCTGACTTCAAAGGTTTTTTCTTCATCGGAATCTCCTTCGTTGCATAGTATCTTCTTAAGCAAGTCTCCACCGCATTCTGTCAGATCACTGCTGTTTGCATTCATTGAGAAATCTAAACCACGACAAGCAATCGGATACTTATTGACGACTTCTTCCGGATCCCGAATCCCTTCCGCTGAAAGCTTTCTGACTATCTCATCCTTTCTGGTCTGTATCAAATCCCTGACATTGTCATAGATCGGTAAGATTCGAGGCATGTTGTTTGTTTTTCCTCCGACCTTTCTTTTCCCCTCGCTGTCCAATGCCGTCGTAATGAATGCACATGAGTATGTTCGACCTTGTAGCTGAATGATGTTCTTGAAAGCGACTCCACATGCTTCAGCATTGCGCAAGCCCATGGTGAACATCAGCAGAATGCCGTACCATTCTCCAGGGGAATCAGCCTTGAGATTGTCCTTGAACCACAAGGCCATCCGTTTTTCCTCCTCCATGGTCAGGGATTTTTTCAATACCCTAAGTCTGGCTCTGGAAATCTTGCTTGTTTTTTTGCCGTACAAGCCGATTCTCTCAAAGCCCAGTCTGTCTTCATAATGATTGTTGACGAATCCTGATTTATAGACAAGCCAGATGATATATCTGAAATGATTCATATACGAATCCGCATACGGTTCCTCATTATCAAGTTGTCGTTTCCTTCCGATCTCGTATAAAACATCTTCCAGATCATCTCTTGTCATCTCACCCAAATCAGTCAATCCGAATGTTGTCCGCTCCATGGCTGGGATAATGATGTTCTCATAATGATTCAAGTAATCTTTAAGCGTATTATCTTTCCATTCATCTCTTATAGGTTCTCCCAAGCCTCCATCATGAAGATACATATTCAAGCACCAGACAAAATTATGTTCCCGGCTTTTTTTCTCAGCGATTTTCCTGTGCAGCAGTCTATACAGTTCGGGGTTTTCTATTTCTGTGACGGTCTCTTTACTCATATGTTCTCCCCTTCTGCAACCACATGGACTCCGTAGTCTGCTTTAACTTCAATTTCATAATCCCGGTCCCGATCAACAGGTGCAGTCAAGGATAGTTTCTGCAACCCTGACCCCTTGGGTGGAATATCGCTCCAGACTTCAGAAACGTCGAAACCCTTATCTGCTGCAGGTCTCCCCTTCTTACCTGATGCAAACAGCGCATCAATCCGTCTTAGTTTTGTATAAAGAGCCATCTGGCTGGAATCACGGGCATAATCACAATAATGGGCAGCAAATACAGTATCAGGCTCATTTGCGAATATGTAGGCTATGTCATCGTTGTTCATTTTTGCGACATCCTGAGCAAAATAGCGGAAATTGGAATGTAGGAAATCTCCTTTGTAGACAGACAGATCTGTGGTAGTGTCATCATCGAGGGACACTTCAAGTCCTTTTATCCCAAGTGATTTGACTGCTGTTCTTACTGCTTCAAGAAGTTTCGCAGGTTTAGGGTATTCTTCTACCGTCGAGAAGCTTTCAGGAGCTATGGGATTCTCGCTTCGGAATAAGCCCTTCTTTTCAAGCTGTTCCTTTGCAGTTTTAAGAGCGCTCACAAGGGTCTCGGCACATGGGATGCATCTGTATTGCTTGTAATCATCGAAAGGCTCCGGCTTGTATTCCTTTTTTGAGGATGTATCGTTTTCCTCCGACGAATCGTTTTCCGCCGACGGATCGTAATCATCTGAAGTTTCTTTCTTTGCCTTGTCTGAAAGTCTCTTGTAAATCTGCAACTGATGGTATCCGTATAAAGGTACATCGCAGAAATCCTCCCATTGCAACGCACATACGGCACGTGTCTCCAGACCCGTAAACAGCTTGATCATAACACCGGCATATATGGGTTCGCCCTCAAAGATTCTTTTTCTGACAAAACCGGTTATCTCACACATCTGTTCTCTGGTCAGTGATTTCACCGCGAGTTTTGACCTTACATTCGCCATAGCTTTACGCCTTCGGTCTTCACTGTCGAAGAACACTCTGACGTAATTGAATTCAACATTCTTTTCTCTTTTTGCAATCTCCAGAGCAACGTCAAACGCCCGCATCGCTATAACAACATCATCTGCATCGTGCCCGTTTGCATTCAGATAGTCCACCAGATCTTCCAGCCGGAGACTCATGAGGTCGCTATTCCCATACTCTTCCGATTCGGAGAAGAACACAAACATTCTTATGGCATCTTCACTATTATTTTTTGCTTTCTCTTTTACCTTCGTACAGATTTCATCCAGGTGTAAGAACAGAAAGGTCCTCAAGCAAATTGGATTTCCTCTGAACACCGGCTTTAAGGTCTCAGATATAACATCATGTATAAAAACCCTCTTCGGCTCTTCTTTTTCTTTTCTCCCTTCTACAATCTTGTATGGATAACCGTTATGAAGCCAGCCGTCGATTTCGCTTTCATCATTGAGGGTTGCATCGGCTCCGGACTCTTTCACTTCCGCTTTGCCGTCCGTGATATATGCGTGGATATTGATCTTTCCATTGTCCAGCTTTGAAAAAGAGTAGTGAATCAATATCCCCGGCAAGAACTCGATAGGTTCCCTTGTCTGTCTCTTTCCCGAATGAGAACCGGTAACAACCTCTTTTCTCTTGCTCTGCTCATACTCGGATTCAATACATGTTCTGAAGCTTTTCCTCCCGATATCCGAACTCACAATCGGCCTGGTAGTCTCCTTCTTGAAACTCCACTTTTCTTCAATGTATTTATGGTGGTTGTCCTCAAATACTGACTCGTTTCTCCATCGAATCATTCTTGTGCTTTCTTGAACAGGATCTCTTCTCCTCGCATACAACAGGTGTTTTCTTTTGGGATTGGCAATATCAAGTTTGTCAGGAAGGAACATTACAGATTCCACATTATATTTCTCACTGAGGTTTACTGCGGAGAAGAAAGAATCCGAATTCTTCAAAGAACTATCAATACCAAAACAGAAAATATCCCTACCCAACATGCCTTCATTGATAGAGTCTCGCATCTGACCGGTGAATGAAATGCTCTTTGATTCAATCTCCGAAGAAAATACAAACGAAAGCGCAATTGGAATCTCCCTGATATTTGCATCACCAAGATAATCCTGATAGCTGTAAAAAAAAGTGTCCGTGCGCTTCTTTGCCTCATATTGTTCGGCCTTACAGTCAGCTTCCCACTTATTTTTGTCTTTCTCGCTCAAGGTTCCCGTCTGCAGTTGCCAGAGCTTTGCTTCCTGAAAGCTTTCGACGACAAATATGCATTTGACACCCTTGAGAAGATCATCATCCAACCATTTTCTGATGAATTCAGGTGTTGGGAAAAACACCACAATGTACTCACCGTTTTCAACTTTTGAAAGCATTGAGGAGAGCACATTGAAGCCTATGCCCAGAATCAATGGATCATCTGTACTCTTATAATCGTTTGTTGTTTTTTTACTCTTACGGTTTTCTTTCTTGAGACGGTAGTCTGCGCATATAAGATCTACGGGATCTACCTGATTCATATACTCTATCATTTCGCTGAATCTGGAAAACCTATCGACATGCCTCTCCGCGTTTCCCTGCGTGTCTCCCGCCCTTGATTCGGTCTGAGAGAACTGCGTCGGAATGAAGTTGTCTGCAAGATGTTTGTCAGCTCCTATACCTGAAGAGAATTCACCTTGAAAGAACGACCTGTATTCACTCAACCTCGTAGACTTGTTTTCATCGTGTCCCTTCAGAATCCTGACCGCATTCTCGGCAAGTTTATCCTTTTGCCTGTCATAAGGGATGTTGATAATCTGATGGAAGAGAACCGTGTTCCTCATTCTCTGGAATGCATTAAAAGACAATGTGATATTCAAACCAAGCTGGCCAACAGCTTCCCTGGCATAATCGAAAGCCTCCTTTCCGTTTTTTTCTTTTGACTCGATGATTGCAATCACAAGAACAATGGAGAGCTCAGTATGTCTGAGCGGAAACTGACAGGAGTTGTAAACAGCTTTGAATTCAGAGAAGGATTTCACTGCATTGGGTGCTCCGAATCTTATGAAACGGAAAGGATCTTTTCTGAATCCGTTGTATAGGCCCGATCTTTCCTCAACATACTTATCTGAAGAGAAATCAATTCCCGACCGTAACTTCAGGAATTCGGGAATCGGCATTCTGTTCTGGAATTCCATTTGAATGAAGGCAATCGCAAAAGCCCTTAGCTGCTCTGCATCCCCTGCATCAGGAATGATTGTGCTCATGTATTTCTGCAGTGTCTCAGGTAAGTCATATACCGCTGTCATAATCTTCACTCCTTGCTTGAATCTCCCCTTTCATAGGATAGCATGCCGAAAACTAAAAACCAATTGCAATTTTACTTCTCTCCCATTATAATCATAAATACATATTAGATTTTCCAAAAGTGATTTTTAAATTTTGGCATTACTAGGCGGTAAAAATGCGGTACAAAACTATAGAGAAACCACAGATAATACAGATAATACCGCTAAATATATGGGTTTTCAGCCATATAATAAAGCGTATATAGTGTGTTTATGGGGTACATTACTGAGTGGGAATAGTAAAGAATAGTGCCGAATGGTACCAATACCTGAATCGGTTTTGACTCATTCTTCAGATAAAATGTTGATTTTCTCCTATAAATATATATAATGAATTTTAGGAGCAAAACCATGATCGTAAATACGGATACTATGATTTCAATTTCTGATGTCAACAAGAATTTCTCAAATGTGACCAAGACCGTTGAAAAATACGGATATGCAATTGTACTGAAGAACAACACACCCAAGTACATTATCTCAGAGTTCAATCAGGTCGCATCTGAGGAACACGTGTCAAATGAAGACCTACTGAAAGCATCTGCCAAGCTGATTGCAAGGAACAAAAAGGTTTACGAAGAACTGGCACAATGATTAACCTAACAAAAGACCAGATTATATTATTACACGAACAACTCATCAATTCATTTGGCGGAATACACGGCATTCGCGATGATGGTCTGTTGGAATCTGCGCTGGCAGCACCTTATCAATCATTCGCCGGAACTGAATTCTATCCCGGAATAGTCGATAAAGCTGTTCGCCTCGGGTTCGGATTGATAAAAAACCATCCGTTTCTGGATGGGAACAAACGAATCGGGACACATGCCATGTTGGTCTTGTTGGAATTGAACGATATTCACATCGAATATGATGACGACGAACTAATTGAAATCATACAAGAGGTTGCTGCCGGAGTCCTGTCCCAGGAGGGTTTTCACCTCTGGGTTTCAGAAAAAATTAATAAGGGATAATCCACCGGCAAATCCGTCATTACGACATCACGGCAAAACCCGGAGGTTCGGTACAGGCGGGCTTCATGCTCATCGACACAATTCAGATACTCAAGTGCGATGTGGAAGTCATCGTCATTGGACTGGCAGCATCGATGGGAGCCATGATTCTCATGGCAGGCACAAAGGGCAAACGCAAAGCCCTGCCCCATGCTCGGATTATGCTGCATCAGCCCTTAGGCGGTGCAGAACTCATGCAGGCTTCAGACTTTGAGATCACAGCCAAGGAAATGGCCAGAACCAAGAAAGAAAGAACCAAACGTCAAAAACACTTTCTTTTTTTTGATTAAGGTTGATTTTGTCTCGGTTTAAAGGTATGTTCCCTGTAGGGAAAACCATTACCGGACGGCTTGTTCCTGGGTTCAAGACCAATCAAAATAATCTGTGAACTGAGTACGATGCTGTCCGATTTTTGTCCGACAAAAGGGATAATAATAGAAATAATATGAATAAAATTAGCGTTATAAACACAAATAAAATAACAGAAAACACACTAAATACGTGAAGTCAAAATGTTATTATTGAGTGGGAATGATGACATATTTCTGTTAACTCGTTATAAAACCGACAGTTATCTGCCGACTTTTTTGATTATTGTCCGATTATTGGACGTGTTTTTCATGAACTGATTACCGGATCCGAAGCAAGCCATGCAGCCAGATCCAGAATCGAAATCCCTTCGATATCGTATTTCTCATGATAAGTACGTGCCAGAAGCAGTTTGGGGTATGATTCGCGTATGGCTTTCAGCGGGAGAAGTTCTCGATTCAAGGTTTCATCTGCAGTTATGTTGTCGGAAACTTGTATATATAGTTTTTCCGAGTTCCGGATTGCCACAAAATCGACCTCCTTCTTATACAGCTTGCCGACATATACTTCATAGCCGCGTCTGAGCAGTTCAAGATAGACGATGCCTTCATAAATGTGTCCGAAATCCATGTTCCTCGTTCCAAGAATTGAATATCTGAAACCTGAATCGACTATGAAGTACTTACTGTTGCTTGAAAGCTGCTTTTTACCCTTGATGTCGAAACGGGATGCTTCATAGAAAAGAAAAGCATTGCACAGATAAGAGATATATTTCGAGACGGTTTTGTTTGTAATTGAACTTCCGTCTTTGTTCAGCTCCTTGCAGACATTGTTCGGAGCAAGAAGATTCGCTGAGTTCCCTATCATGAAATCCGATATCTTCCTCAACTCAGATGAATTCCGTATCTTGTACTTCTTTACAAGATCCCTGAGCAGAACGGTTTCATACAGATCCTTCAGGTAGTTGATCCTATCGGTCGGATTGCCATACATATATGACCCGGGCAGTCCCCCGTCTCTGACATATCTGTCGAAAGAGTCATTCAAGCTCTTTCCAAAGTCATTGTCGTATTCGAGATATTCCCTGAAAGAGAAAGGGAAAACCCTGATTTGCATTGACCGTCCGGTAAACAGAGTCGCCAAATCACTGCTGAGCAGAAATGCATTCGAACCGGTGAGATAGATATCAAAGATTCCCTTTGCATGTATGCTGTTGATTGCAAGTTCAAAACCTTCGCACAACTGTATTTCATCAACAATTAGGATGTTTTCCTTCTCTTTCTCATGATGATTAATGATGTATGAGTGAAGAGCTCTGTATTCACGGAGATTCTCATTCTCCAGTTCCTGAAGGTTTATGAATAGAATATTTGAATTACGGAAGTCCCGCTCAAGTATGTTGACGAACTCTTTCATCAACACGGACTTACCGCAACGACGTATTCCAGTAATGACCTTTATGTCAGGTGTCCCTTTGACATCAAGCAAACGGTTCAGATACTCGGTTCTCTCAAGCAGTTTCATATTGACCTCATCCGGGTATGATTATATCGCTATTCCTAAAAAATAAAAATATTTCAACTTTTAGGAATTGTCTGCCGCATATGTCCGACTATTGTCCGACAAACATGGTAATATTATAAATAATATGAACAAAATTAGCGTTATCTATGCAGATAGAATAATGGAAGACACACAAAATACGTGGAGTCAAATTGTTACTATTGAGTGGGAATGATAGCACATATATTGTAATTTTTTATGAGGCTTCATACTATTCAGACAACAAAACCATCGTAAGCAGGGAGTTTGACCTATGAGTGTCAGAGATTTTATAAGCAAGTACAACGCACTGCCCGGAGTGAAGGCGGTTGGAATTGGCGGATCCAGATCCGCAGGAAGCGGCGACAAGACATCGGACTACGACATCTACGTCTTCACAGAGCAGGAACCGTCCGTTGAGGAGCGCCTGAACATAGTCAGACCCATCTCTTCAAAGTATGAGGTGGGCGGGGACTACTTCGGCCCCGGAGACGAGTACTGGGTGGATAGTGAGGACGTTGAGTTTGATGTCATGTTCTTTGACACGAAGTGGTTTGAGGGCATTGTCAATTCCGTTTGGCTTGAGGGCAAGGCGTGGAACGCCTACACAACGGCCTTCCTGTACACACTGTCAAATCTTGAGATCACCTATGACCCGGACAACTGGCTTGGAAACCTGAAGAAGACAGTCTGTACGCCCTACCCTGAGAAACTGCGTGAGAACATAATCCACAGGGGTCTGATGCTTATGAAGGACAAGCCCTTCTCATCCTATATTGAGCAGATAAAAAAAGCTGTTGAGAGAAACGACCTGAACAGCATCAACCACAGGAAGGCGGCCTTCCTTGAAAGTTATTTCGATGTACTGTTTGCAGCCAACAGGCTGCTGCATCCGGGTGAGAAGCGCCTGATAGCCTTTGCCGTGGTAAACTGCAAGGTTCTGCCAAAAGACTTTGAAAAAGACATTGCGGCAGCCCTTGAAGACAGGACTGCCGCACTGCCCACCCTCCTTTCGGAGATGGTGGAAAAACTCAGGGAGAGTATCAGAACTCCAGATTCTTCCCGGTTTCCTTGCTGAATACGTGAGCAACTGAACCGCTTCAAAGGCGTGACGCTGTCACGATGAGGTTCCTGAACCAGCCTATCCTTTCCTCTGTGAACTCGGAGGCTTTCATCCTCCATGACCAGTTGGTGTCGTTGCAGGTGGAGGGATAGTTCATTCTGGCCCAACCGTCCAAACCCAAAATGTCCTGCATCTGGATAACCGTCATGCAGGCGCAGCTGTCCATGATTAACTTCACAAGTGCAGAGACGACATTTTCTTCATCGGTCCCGAGATACGACAGGACTGATTTTCGCTGGACATCGTCCAGGGAATTGAACCAGCCTCTGGTGGTGTCGTTGTCATGTGTTCCGGTGTATGCCACGAACGATTGTTCGTAATGCTCAGGAAGGAACCTTTCGGGGTCATCGAAGCTACCATCCTCCAGGAAGTGGAATCCGAACTGGGCTATCTTCATCCCTGGGAATCCGTTGCTCTTCCTGAGGTCGATTACATCCTGATTGACGTTGCCAAGATCCTCGGCGATGATTGCAAGTTCTCCCAGATTGCGACGCAGCACATTGAAGAATTCCTTGCCGGGGACATGCGTCCATGTCCCGTGCTCGGCGGTCTCAGAGCCTGCGGGAATGTCATAATAGGCATCGAATCCCCTGAAGTGGTCTATCCTCAGCACGTCGTTCAGCTTCAGGCATCGCCTGATGCGCTCCGTCCACCATTTGAACCCGGTCTTTTGGTGGTACTGCCAGTCATAGACGGGAGTCCCCCACAGTTGGCCGGTGGCTGAGAAGACATCAGGTGGAACGCCGGAGACGGAGGAGAAATGGCCTTGTGCATCACGCTTGAACAGTTCGGGTCTGGCCCACGCGTCGGCGCTGTCCATACCCACGAAGATGGGGATGTCTCCGATGGTAAGGATTCCCTTTGAAGCGCAGTGCCGCTTCAGCGCCATGCACTGGTCGTTGAAGATCAGCTGAAGCGCCTGCCAGATTCCAACCTGGTCATGCTGTTCCCTGAGAACCTGAGCGATGGCCTTTGGCTCATGCATGCCCTCGTTTTTTGGCCAAATGCTGTACCAACGGGCATCGTTGTATCTCTGTTCCAGCGTACGGAACACTGCGTAGTCTTCTATCCAGAAGCTGTTTTCATTTCTGAATCCATCAAGACGCTTCCTGAATCCGGAATCGGAAAGTGCTGCAACTGCTGCCTTGCGCAGAATAGGTAGCTTCCACTTCTGCACAGCTGAATAATCCACATGGGTTTCCGGGAAAGACGGCACCTCCCCGATGTCGCTGCGGTCCAGGAGTCCATCCTTCACAAGAAGGTCCGGGGAAATCAGCAGTTCGTTTCCGGCAAACGTGGAGATTCCCGAATAGGGGCTGTTTCCATAGCCTGTGGGACACAACGGGAGCATCTGCCAGTACCGCGCACCGGTCTTGGCCACCGAGTCTGCGAATGCATAGGCCTCCGGGCCCAAGTCCCCGATCCCCCACCTTCCCGGCAGTGATGTTATGTGCATGAGTATTCCGGCACTCCGGCGTGAGAGGTCAATCATATCGGCGCCTTACCCAGGGTGTCGCCCTCCACAAAGTCAAACGGGATGCGGATGACCTTGTCTTCAACGGTCTTGCCCCTCATGATATCGAAGAGCGTCCGGGCACTCTTCATACCCTTCTCATAGGCGCTTTGTCTGATTGTGGTCAGGTTGCTGTTGTAGTATTTCGAGTCCTCGAGTCCGTCGAATCCTATCACCGACACATCGGCGGGAACCGACAGACCTCTGGATTCGGCGGCGGCTATGGCGCCGAGTGCGGATATGTCAGACATGCAGATGAAGCATGTCGGACGTCTGTCCTCCGGAAGGTCCAGAAGTGCGGATGCGTTCCTGATGCTTTCGTCGAAAGTGGTCTCAGTGTTGACGCAGAGTATGTCGTCGAACGACAAGCCGATTTCCGAGAGGGCCAGCATGTATCCGTATTTCCTCTTCTTGACTATGCTCACCGCCTCGGCGGGTGTCTTTGCGGCGTAGGCGTTGTCCTGAAGAGACAGGACCGCAATCCTGCGGTGACCCATGTCCAGCGCGCTCTTCATCTGAAGCTTTGCGGCGGCAATCTCGTCTATGCTGACCGTCACGGTTTCCGAGTCATCGGCACCATCTATCGAGACCACAGGCAGGTGTCGTCTCTTCATAATGCTGTCGATCGAGTCGCTCACATAAAGGCCCATCGTGATCAGTCCGTCCACGGTGGCGTTGCGCACGGCATCCTCGATTGAAGACCTCAGCGGAGGGATGACCGTGAACATATACCCGTTGGACTGACAGACCTCGGCTATGCCCCTGATGATCCCGTGGGTATAGGGATTGGCCAGGCTCGCCTCAACCTTCTGCGGCAGGAGCAGTCCCACGCTCATGTGGTTGCCGGACGAGAAGTTCCTTGCCATCGGATCCGGGATGTATCCTTCCTGCCTTGCAACCTCGAGAATGCGCTCACGGGTCTCCGGCGATATCCGCTCGGGCTTGTTGAAGGCGAACGAAACCGTAGTCTTGGAGAATCCTGTCTTGGAAGCTATATCGGATATTGTGGTTTTCTTTGTAGACATGGGCAGTTGTCTGCCTCCCGTTTATCAGCCTTTGATTGCGCCGGCGGCGACGCCCTTTATTATATGCTTCTGGCAAGCCAGATAGAATACGATTACCGGAATAATACTCATGAGTATCAATGCCATTGTAGCACCGAGGTCGACGGCTCCGTAACTACCCTTCAGGTATTGGATGTGGATGGGGATTGTCATGAACCTCGTCCTGTCCAGGACCAGATACGGAAGCAGATAGTCGTTCCAGACCCACATGATCTCGAGGATTCCTACGGATATCAGGGTGGGCTTTAGGACCGGCAGCACTATACTGAAGAACGTCCTGACGGGACCGCATCCGTCGAGCGCCGCGGCCTCCTCCATTCCGATGGGAACACTCTTGACGAAACCGACGAACATGAAGATGGCGAGTCCGGCACCGAATCCCAGATAGATCACGGGAATCGTCCACGGCGTGTTGAGGTGCAGTGTATCGGCCGTCTTGGACAGCGTGAACATGACCATCTGGAACGGAACCACCATGCTGAATACGCAAAGCAGATAGACGAGCTTACAGAACCGGCTGTCCACGCGGGTGATATACCAGGCGGCCATGGACGTGCAGACCAGGATCAATGCTGTAGAGAAGAGCGTGACCATCAGGCTGTAGCCGGCGCTCTTGAGGAACGGATAGTTTCCGTACGTCATTCCCTTGATGAAGTTGCTGAAACCGGCCGACATCTCGTTGAGCGGAAGTGCGAACGTATCGGTCTTTACGTATGTGTTGAGTTTGAATGAATTGATGAGGACCAGGATCACCGGGAGAACCCAGATGAGGCTGATCAGTGAAAACACTATGGAAAGGATGACCTCTCCACGTTTTTGAGCACTCAATGACTTGGCCATTACTGCTGTACCTCCCTCTTTCTGGTGTAGCTGAGCTGGATGAGACCCAGTGCGGCGACAAGGATGAAGAACAGCACGGCCTTGGCCTGAGCGATTCCGCGGGCGGCGGTGTTCTGTCCGTAGAATGTATTGTAGATGTTGAGCGCCAGCATCTCAGTGGTCTTGACCACGCTACCGTCCTCCTTGAAGACGAACGGCTGACCTGCGGTGAGCGCGAGGTTCTGGTCAAAGAGCTTGAAGCCGTTGGAGAGCGTAAGGAACATGCAGATGGTGATAGAACTCATTACGTTGGGGATGGTGACCTTCCAAAGCGTCTGCCACTTCGATGCCCCGTCTATCTTGGCGGCCTCCATGATGTCATTGGGAATCGCCTGAAGTCCGGCGATGTAGATAATCATCATGTATCCTATCTGCTGCCAGCACATAAGGATTATCAGGCCCCAGAAGCCATAGCGTGACTCGAGCATGATCGATGTGTTCATCGATGTCAGGATTCCGTCGAATATCATGGACCAGATGTATCCCAGGACGATTCCGCCGATCAGGTTCGGCATGAAGAATACCGTCCTGAACAGGTTGCTGCCCTTCATTCCCTGCGTAAGGGCATAAGCCACGGCGAACGCAAGGACGTTTATCAGCACTACCGACACTATGGTGAACAGCGCGGTGTACCAGAAGGCATGCAGGAAGCTGGGATCCTTGAATGCGCTTATGTAGTTTCCGAACATGTTGCCGAATCCCAGGAACTTGGCATCAGATGTGGTCCTGAACTTAGTGAATGAAAGCATGAACCCTCTGATGAAGGGATAGACGAATCCTATTGCGAACGCCAGTACGGTTGGGCCCATGAAAAGCCACGCCCATTGCTTCATCGGCTTGAGGATGAGGCTGCTGTTCACAACCATGTGTCTGTTGGACTTCTTCTTAACGGTTTTTTCCATACATATCTCCGATTGTATTGCGGTTCTCCACGGAACCCGCGTTTTACAGACCCGGGCTCCCTGAAAAACCGGGGAGGACTCGCCTCCCCGGACCGTTCCTTCATCCGCTGCAGGTTTCAAGCCCGCAGGCAGAATCCTTCAGGAATCAGTTGTTGGCAGCCTTGTACTGCGTTGCCCAGCCCTGGACGAAAGCAGTCTCGACCGTCTTCCAGTTGGCGTCGGTCTGTGCTGCATCGTACTGGTTCATTGCTGAGACGAGTCCGGCTCTCCATGAATCGACGTTCGGTGTGTAGTTGAATGCCCATGTCATGGTGTACTTGCCCTGGTTGGAGTACTCATTGGCCTGTGCAAGGAACACGTTATCGGGAGCGGCTGCCTTCTTGTAAGGCATCGATCCGAATGTTCCGGCAAGAAGCTTTGAAGCCTCGGGGTCAGTGACCATCCAGACCATGAAGTCAATTGTAGCCTCGATGTCGGCCTTTGAAGCCTTTGCGTTGACTGCCCAGCAGTTCTCCGTTCCGCTGTTGAGACCCGCGTTCTCCTCACCTGCGACTCCGCAGTAGAATGGGATCATCTGCAGCTTGGCCGGGTCAAGGTGATAGTTGTTGACCAGTGCGTCATACTCCCAGTTTCCGTTCTGATAGAAAACTGCCTGCTTCTTTCCGAACTCTGCCTCTGCGTCGTATCCGCCTGTGGCCAGTGTTGCCGGATCATAGGCCGAGTTGTTGATGTACAGATCCCAGATGTTCTTGAAGTTCTTGAGGTATGTTCCCTTGATTGTTGCCGGGCACTCGGTCCATTTGTCATCCCTGCTCTCATAGAACAGAGCTGCGTTGGCGAGGTGACCTGAGAATCTCCATGATGAGCTTCCGTCCATTCCGCTTGATGTGAAGGCATCGAATCCGAGCTCCTTGGCTCTTGCGTGGATATCCTCTGCGACAGCCTTGAGCGAAGCGAAGTCCTTGATCTCGGAAATGCTGTGGCCGGCCTTCTCGAGAAGCTCGACGTTGGTGATGATTCCGAATGTCTCATAGCAGTAGCCGATTGAGGCGAGCTTGCCGTCGGCGGCATAGAGGTTGAATGCATCGGTATTCAGCTCGTTGGCGATCTTGGTTCCCTTGAGATCATAGCAGTAGTCTGCCCATGTTCCTACGGCAGCCTGGTTTCCTACGACGAACAGAGTGGGCTTTGAAGCCTTGTCCATCTCGGCCGTGAGGGTCGCGTTGTATGATCCAGATGCGGCTGTGACGACCTTGACTGCAACACCGGTCTTCTCAGTGTAGAGCTTTGCGACCTGCTGGAGTGTTGCGTCCGACTCCGGCTTGAAGTTGAGCCAATAGACGGATCCCTTTGCGCTCTCGGATGCTGACTGTGCAAACACTGCCGTGAGAGCTACGACTGCGACAAGAAGAACAACAAAAAGTTTCTTCATTAGATTTCCTCCTATATCCCGTTCATCCGGGCTTAGATTCAGTTTCGGACACGAAGTCCTGCATTTTTAGTGTAAACCGGTAAACTAAACCGGTCAACAAGATTTTTCAGTTTTTTTTCATCGTCTTGAACAAGCTGCTCACAGATCAAAAACGCTGCTGCAGCAGACCTTTCCACCGGATGTGTAGGTGCACTCCACGCGGGTGCCTTCCAGTATCTTTGCCTCGAAGACTGCATCGCACGGCAGGGTCTTCTTCTTTTCCGCCAGATCAGCGATTACAGAGCTTATATCCTCGCCCGACCTTATGAACGGCTCCTTTTCGAACAGGCTGGGGACTTCGGTGCAGGAGAATTCCTGCCCACCGTAGATCAGCATGGGGCCTTTCTGGAAGAACATGAAGCGCAACCACTGCATGCGCCTTTCACGATCCGGACAAAGTTCTGCGAACCGCCTGACGTCATGATTCTCCAGGAAACGGAGCTTGATGTAGTTCTCCGGATAGATGACCTCCTGCCCGTTGAGGGCGTCGAGATAGGCAGGCAACGCACGGTTGAAGGGTATTTCTCCCTTGAAGCAGTCCATGAACTTCTCATGGATGTCGTACTGGTATTCCATGTCGAAGGCCTCGTACAGCTGGGCGTCGGTCCAGATGTCCAGGCTTTGCTTCCTGGCCTCGGCCACGAATGTCCTGTGCACGGACTCGGCAAGCCATATGCAGTTTGGTCTGACTTCCGAAACCGCCCTGCGCGCCTGCTTCCAGAACTCCACAGGTACCAGGGACGCCACGTCGCAGCGGAAGCCGTCCACCATTGACGCCCAGAACTTCAGCGTCTGGATCTGGTAATCCCAAAGGTCCTTGTTGACGTAGTCCAGATCATAGACATCGGCCCAGTCCCCGAAACGGTTTCCGAAACTTCCGTCGGCTTTCCGCCAGTAGAACTCGGGATGCTGGGTCAGCAGCACCGCATCCTGCGACGTGTGGTTGTATACAACGTCGATGATGCACTTCATGCCAAGGCCGTGGATGGTGTCCACCAGATGCCTGAAGTCCTCCATGGTGCCGTAATCGGGGTTCACCGTCCTGTAGTCCGATATGGAATACGGGCAGCCGAGACTCCCCTTCTTGCCCTTCTTTCCGATCGGATGGATCGGCATCAGCCAGATGACGTCGGTGCCGAGAGCCTTGATTCTCTCGAGGTCGGGTTCGACCGCCCTGAAGGTGCCTTCGGACGTATGATTTCTCACATAGATGCTGTAGATTACGATGTTTCTCAATGACTTGTCTGTGTTCTGCATACGCGCATTATAGCACATTGGCGGGGGCGGGGACTTTTCCTGATGTGAATCTGCTATGTTGCAACGGTGGAGTGGGAGTGGAAAGTCATAATTAAAAAGCCGGCAATCATATGCTGGCTTTTTATCTTAGAACATTGATTATCAGACCGAGTACTCAGAGACCCAGTGCATGACTTGATATACCGGTTTCAGCAAGGGGCAGACCCTCTGACAACAGTCTGCAGGGCATCGATTGTGAGCAATATCTCATCTTTCATGGTGAAAGGCCCGGGTGAGAGACGCAGGGTCCCGCCCGGGAACGTGCCCAGGCTCCTGTGGCTGGAGGGTGAGCAGTGCATCCCCACCCTGGTCTCAATGCCGTAGCGCTCGCTGAGAAGAGCGGTAATCCCTGCGATATCCATAGAGTCGCACACAACCGAGATCACCGATGTCCTTGGCCTGTCCAGGGGTGCCCCCACTATCCTCAGCCCCCTTATGGATGACAGACCCTCGTAAAGGAGCTCCGTCATGCGCCTCTCGTTTTCCTTGATTGCCCCGAGGTTCTTTCTGACATAGCTGACGCTCTCCGCCAGGGCCAGAAGACCCGGAAGATTCTGTGTGCCCGCCTCAAGCCTGTCAGGCAGTGTGACCGGCACATCCTCGCTGTCACTCTGGCTGCCGGTCCCGCCGCTGATGAGCGGAGGGATGCTCAGGGCAAGGTCCTTCCTGAGTGCTATGCCGCCGGTCCCCTCAGGCCCCAGAAGGCCCTTGTGTCCGGAGAACACCACCGCTGCGACATGGTTCTCTTCCATGTTGAAATCAACATAAGGAATAGCCTGAGCAGCATCAAAGATAAGTAGTAAGTTGTTATCATATGCGAACCGGGCTATCTTTCCTACATCCTGGATCGCACCTGTGACATTACCTGCGGCACAGATGATCATTGCTTTGGTATTAGGCCTGATCAGATCCCGTGCCCTATCAAGGATGATGTAGCCCTCATTGTCACACGGGATCCTTGAGAACGGGATTCCCCTCTGGACAAGCGGCCTCATCACGCTGTTGTGCTCGCATGAGGAGACAAGAACATGGTCGTCCTTTGAGAGCAGGCCGCCGATGACAAGGTTCAGTGACTCCGTGACACCGCTGCTGAGACAGACGCACTCAGGAGATGAGAATCCAAGCATCTCCGCCAGGTCCGACCTCAGGCCGAACAGCCTGTCAAAGACAGGGAACCCACCGGACCCGCTGGTCCTGTTTATGTTTGTGCAGTCCCTCTCCAGGAATGTCTTGATGACATCCCCTATTCCGGGAGCCTTCGGGAAGCTGGTCGCTGCGTTGTCCAGGTAAATGCGTCTCATGGCGCCATTATAGCACAATTTCCATTGTATTTTTAAAAATCTAATGATAGCATTTCTGTTGGAGCAGATATGCTGCATGCTATCTGAAAGGAAGGAAAAATGACTGTTTCCAAGGAAAAGAGGAATCTCGCCATCGCGGGAGGCCTCATAGGAATTATCGCTGTGGCCCTTGTTCTTCTGGGGAACCCCAAGAACATGGGCTTCTGCATCGCATGCTTCATCAGGGATATCGCAGGGGGCATAAAACTGCATACCGCAGCCCCTGTCAGATATGTCAGGCCTGAGATAATCGGCCTTGTCCTGGGATCCTTCATCATCAGCCTGGCCACCAGGGAGTTCAACGCAAGAGGAGGCTCCTCCCCCATGCTGCGTTTCTGCATAGGCGCAATGGTCATGGTCGGATGCCTTGCCTTCCTGGGCTGCCCGTTCAGGATGGTCCTCAGGCTGTCGGCCGGAGACCTGAATGCCCTTGTAGGACTTCTGGGCTTTGCCGCGGGAATCGGATGCGGGTCATTCTTCCTGGCAAAGGGTTTCTCGCTCGGAAGATCACACAGGCAGGCACCGCTTGAGGGAGCCGCGGTCTCAGCCGTCAATGTGATCCTGCTGCTTCTGGCCCTGGTCGCCCCTGCCCTGTTCGCATTCTCCGAGTCAGGTCCGGGCTCCATGCATGCCCCGATCATCATCTCGCTCTGCGCAGGCCTGATTGTAGGTGTTCTGGCACAGAGGACCAGGATGTGCATGGCAGGCGGATTCCGTGACATGTATCTTCTCAAGGACGGCACCCTGATCACAGGATTCATCGCGCTGTTCATCTGCGCCCTGATCATGAACCTGGCAACAGGAAACTTCAAGCCGGGCTTCACAGGCCAGCCGGTGGCGCACAGCGCGCACGTCTGGAACTTCCTGGGGATGTTCGTCTGCGGCCTTGGATGCACCATGCTCGGCGGATGTCCGCTCAGGCAGCTGATCCTTGCCGGAGAGGGAAACAGCGACAGCGCCATCACGGTCCTGGGACTTCTGACCGGTGCGGCCATATCCCACAACTTCGGGCTTGCAGGCGGCGCTGACAGCGTAGCGGACGGAGTCTACAAGGTCGGCGGAATCAGCACGAACGGAAAGGCCGCAGTCGTGGCCTGCATAGTGATCCTGCTTGCGATCGCATGCGCAAAGACATTCGGGAAAAAGGAGGACTGACATGGAACTTGACTGCAGGGGCCTGAGCTGCCCGGAGCCTGTCATAAGGACAAAGAGAGCCATCGCCGGTAAACCGGAGAGCATTGAGGTCCTGGTTGACCAGAGGGCACCTCTTGAGAATGTATCGCGCTTTCTGAAGGCTATGAAGTATAATGTCGTTGCCGAGGAGAAAGACGGAGAATGGAAGATAAAGGCAACAAAATGATGGTAGCGACATTCGCCAACCATTACGGTGCCATGTTATTCAGGAAGACCGTGGGAGCCGGATGCACATTGCGTCCGGTTCCACGCAATCTGTCCTCCTCCTGCGGGACCTGCGCCTTCTTCAGCGGCCCGTTCAGGGAAGAGTACCTGAACCAGAACCTCGAGGCCGTCTTTGAGGAAAAAGACGACAAGTACATAAAGATATATGAAAGCTGACGTGAAACTGACAAGTATGGTCAAGACTTCCGGCTGTGCAGCGAAGCTGCCGCCGGAGAAGCTTCACAGGGTTATAGACAGCCTGCCACTGATGAGAAGCGACAGGCTGCTTGAGGGCTTTGAGAGCGCGGACGATGCCCTGGTCTACCAGGTCACAGATGACATCGTGTCCGTGCAGACCGTGGACTTCTTCCCTCCCATGGTGGACGATCCGTTCATCTTCGGCGAGGTCGCCGCGGCAAACGCCCTCTCCGACGTCTATGCCATGGGCGGAGAGCCTGCCGTGGCCATGAATCTGCTGTGTTTCCCGTCATGTCTTGAGCTTGATGTGATGGACAAGATCCTCCGCGGCGGGATAGCCAAGGTCAAGGAGGCCGGGGCAGTCATTGCAGGCGGTCACACAATTGCCGATCCCACCCCCAAGTACGGGCTCTGCGTCACGGGCTACATGAAAAAGGACGAGGTCTGGACAAACTCAGGCGCCTGCATCGGTGATGCGGTGGTTCTTACAAAAGCACTTGGAGTGGGCATAGTGAACACCGCCGCAAAGGGCGGAGAGGCATCACAGGAGAGCCTGGATGCCGCAGTTGACTCCATGACACGGCTGAACAAAGCCGCCAGGGACACGGCCCGCAGGCACACGGTCCATGCCGCCACCGATGTCACAGGCTTCTCCCTGGCAGGGCACTCCCAGGAGTGCGCCGCAGCTTCCGATGTCACGATCGAGATCGACATCAACTCGCTTCCCGTAATTGATGGCGCCCGCGAGCTTGCGACGTTCGGCTTCATCCCTGAGGGAAGATACACCAACGAGGATTATCTCTTTGACAAGGTGAGATTCGAGCAAGGAATCCCACAGGACCTGATAGACATAGCTTTCGACCCCCAGACCTCGGGAGGGCTTCTGCTCTTCATGCCCGAGGAGGATGCGAAGTCCTTTGTCCGGGAGATGGACAAGCCCTTCTGCAAGGTCATAGGCAGGGTTGTCCCCAAAGCCGACAGGGATGTGATATTCAGGTCATAATTCAAGGGAACAAGACCTGACCTGGTGCTTTAACAAAGCCAAAGGTCTCAATTTGTTATCAACGAAGCCCTTTAATATTTTGGGCCTCATTGAGGAATCGGGCGGAGTGTATTTAATGAAAAATTGCGTTCAGGTAAAAGCTGACGTGCTGACAGCCTATACTATCAACAGCTCAGACCCTATTTCCATCGATTCCAATGCATCAACTACAAGGACTTACACCAGAGTAAAATAGAATTGATGCTTAAAAAAACCCAGCTCACTCATTTTGTGTGATAAGGATTCCCGATCGTTCTGAGGAATGCCGAACTTACCACTGCGAATATCAGATAGGTTATCAGCGTTCCGAAGCAAACGTCCGTCAGGAAGTGGTTTGTCATATGGATACGGTTGTAGCCATAAATCATCACAAAAATGCAGGCCACGACGAAACACCGCATGTTTTTTCCCTCACTTCTATGTCTGGTCACGTCGGCGAGCATCGGCAAAGAGAACATCATGGATGCTATTGTCATGTTTCCGCTGGGCCAGCTCTTGAAGTTGTCGTTGCTTCCGGCAAGATTCGGGATCATCTCCCACCATTGACGGTATTCACTCATGGGATTCTCCAAGGTAATCAGATACTTGTATCGAGGCCTTGACGAGACCTGCTTGAGCCAAAGATTCACATTATCGGACACTATTCCTGCAACAAGGATAGCAGCTCCTATAGCAATCAGTTTATCCGGATTCGTGTCATCCAGAATCTTTACCATCACAAGCGGAACCCACGAATAAAGCACACCCCAGAACAACCAGCTCAGAACAGAAATAAACGCGGAGGACTCTCCTGCGCTATATCCCAGAAGTGCACGGACTGCCTTTCCGTTATAGTTGTTGGAGTAGTAGACAGCCATAAAAAAGCCTATAACAAGAAGCACCCATGCAAGCAGATTGTACCTCTCCCCTTTTTTCTTGAGTCCTACAAACAGACAGGCACCCGCTGCAGGATACAGACAGTATGCGAAATATGAACCATATGTGGCAAACAATGTGCCCAAACTCGTTTTGTTTGCCAAAAGCTCGTTAATCCTGAAATCAAGGACAGATCCTATGATTATCCCCAGCAGGCAGATTCCCGCGACAGACCAAAAACAAACTTCAGGCACAGCCAATATCTTTTTCTTATTCATGTTCTCCGATTCCTATGAGATACAGTGTAGTCCCATTACCCACCATCATACCACAAAAGCATGTCTGTGCTTACCTGAACTCGATATGAACTATGAGCTTTTCCGAAAGATTGCTAGAAAGTATAATTAATTCTAAGCCGACACCTTGTGTCAGGACCAGAATATGAAAATGCAACCTGCAGTTGACAAACTTCCATGTACGGTTTGTAGAGTGCAACTGAAATAAAGCCTACCATGGAGACACCTGATGCAGAAAGCGGCAGCGCAAAGATCTCCGCGCATCAGGGACAAAGGAGTTAACATGATACTTGCAGACAAAATCATCAATATGAGAAAGAAGGCTGGCTGGTCGCAGGAAGAGCTTGCAGAACAGCTGGGTGTTTCAAGGCAGTCTGTTTCAAAATGGGAAAGCTCCCAGTCCGTTCCTGACATGGACAAGATAGTACGAATGAGCGACATCTTCTCCGTCTCCACCGATTTCCTGCTCAAGGACGAGCTCTCGATGGACGACCAGATTCCGCAGGTCCAAAGCTCCGAACCTGGTCTCAGGCGCGTGAGCATGGAAGAAGCTTCAGAATTCATGGACCTCAGGGCCAAGGCCGCTCCATTCTTCGCGCTTAACACCCTTTTATGTGTAGCCTCCCCTGTCCTCCTTATTCTTCTTGGGGGCCTTTCCGAGGTCTCCGAAAAGCTCAGCGAAAACGTGGCCGTGGGCACAGGACTGTGCGCCCTGATAATCATGGTGGCCATCGCGGTGATGGGCTTCATCAAATGCTCATCGCCCTCCTCCCGATACTCATTCCTTGAAAAGGAACCGTTTGAGACCGAATACGGCGTAACCGGCCTTGTGAGAAAGAGAAAGGACGAGTTCCTCGAGACCTACACCAGAGTCAACTCAATCTGCACCGTGATCTGCATCCTCTCGGTCCTTCCCCTCTTCGTGGCCATAATCATGAATGCATCCGATTTCATGTATATCGTATCGGTGTGCATCATACTGACTCTTGTGTCGATCGCAACATATGGCTTTGTCCGCGTTGGAATCGTAATGGCCTCCTACGACAAGCTGCTGGAGGAAGGCGACTATACCAAGGAGAACAAAGCCCACGCAGGAGACTCCGCAGGTTTCAGCACAGTCTACTGGCTTGTGGCCACCGCAGCGTTTTTAATCATGAATTTCACAGGAGTCTCCAAAGCATGGATCATCTGGCCTGTTGCGGGAGTGCTTTTTGCAGCCATCCGCATCATTTTCAACGCAGTCCGCAAGAAGTAATGATTCAATGCCTTGTCTAAGCAGATTATACTTAGATAAAGGGATGGGTTAATGAAAAAGTTTACTTCTTTATTGATTATTTGTTTCTTCAGTTCACATAGAAACCTGTAATCATCAAGGGCAAAGTCATAATAGGTCCTCAGTTCCATACGTTGATTCCCTCCCTTTTGATATTGGAGAAATAGGCATTGCCGTTCTCCTTCCAATCCTCATCAAAGACAACGTGCAAATCAACCTCAGGCAGTGTGAAATCATCCGGGGAGATGTTCCCTTTCAAATAAGTGACCCAGTCATTGCACTTCCTGTGGTCCCTGATTCCAGGATCCAGCACCAATAGAAGATCCACATCACTAGAGGGTTTCGCCTGCCCTCTTGCAGTGCTCCCGTACAGGATGACATCTTTGGCATACTTCGCCAAAGGTGATTTGCGTATCTTCTCCTTAGCCTGCTCGAGCACTTCCAGATGAGGCTGGTCAATCTTCGCCTTCAGAAGGTATTTAGCAACCTGGAAGTCTGCTGCAATTGCCCTCTCCAGAAGAAAAGGAACATATTCGGGACACTTTCTTGCAGAAGGTGAGTTGATGTCCGATTCCCAGTTCTGGAGGGTCTTCAACGGTATTCTGTATCTTTCGCTGAATTCTTTCTGAGTCAATCCTGACAATTGCCTGAGCCGTTTGATATCCATACTTACATTTTAACGCTCATTGAGCGCAACAGTCAATGGAAAGAATACGCTCATTGAGCGGTAAGACCAACATCAAACAGTCATCACTGCAATCCTACATTGACAACTACCTTATAGCTGACGCCGTTAACAACGAAGGTCTGACAGATATAGATGGATTCAGACGTTTTATCCGTGCATGTGCCGCCATTGTCGGGAACCTGGTGAACTATAGCACACTGGCACAAGCCTCCGGGATATCAATCCCTACAGCCATCAAATGGCTGGGGATTCTTCGGGACATGGAGGTAATCTATCTGCTGGAACCATATTCAAACAATGAATTGCAACGTCTCATAAAGACTCCGAAACTCTTTTTCTGTGACACAGGACTGTGTGCTTATCTGACAAGATGGCTGACTCCGGAATCACTACAGGCAGGTGCTGTAAGCGGTCTTTTTTTTGAAAACTATGTGGTAATGGAACTTGTGAAGAACTATGCATATGCTCGAAACAATGCAATACTCTCATTCTACCGGGATGATAACGCAAAAGAAATCGATGTATTTGTAGAGGAGAATGGCAGAATCCATCCTTTGGAGATCAAGAAAAGTGCCAATCCTGACCGAAAGGAAATCAAGAAGTTCAACGTTGTTGATAAAACATCTCTGGTTCATGGTGATGGAGGCATAATCTGTATGTATCCGGAACCTTTTCCAATCAGCGGGAATAACAACCTTATTCCAAGCAATCTGATTTGATTTGCATTGTCGGTGTATGACACATACGGGACTGACTAACTAAGCCCCCTTCTGCTATAATCCAGTCATAGTCCAAGTCATGGAGGTGTCTATGTCCGCGAACGTCCGTCCGGAAAACATGGAAAGGATTACAACAACCGAACTTGCAAACGCATTCATCGCCGAACAGGTTGCAGAACTCAGAAAACAGATAGGTGGAGGAAAAGTCCTTCTCGCCCTCTCAGGTGGCGTGGACTCGTCCGTCGTGGCGGCACTCCTCATCAAGGCCGTCGGAAAGCAGCTGACATGCGTTCATGTCAACCACGGACTTCTTCGCAAAGGCGAACCCGAGCAGGTTGTCGAGGTCTTCCGCAACCAGATGAACGCCAACCTCGTCTATGTCGATGCCGTGGACCGCTTCCTGGACAAACTCGCCGGGGTCTCGGATCCTGAGCAGAAAAGAAAGATAATCGGTGCCGAGTTCATCCGTGTGTTCGAGGAAGAGGCCCGCAAGCTTGACGGAATCAAGTTCCTCGCACAGGGAACCATATATCCGGACATCATCGAGAGTGACGGGGTCAAGGCCCACCACAATGTGGGTGGCCTGCCCGAGGACCTTAAGTTCGAGCTCGTCGAGCCCGTGAGGCTCCTGTTCAAGGACGAGGTCCGCGTTGTCGGAAAAGCCCTCGGCCTGCCCGACAGCATGGTCTACCGCCAGCCCTTCCCGGGTCCGGGACTCGGTGTCAGATGTACCGGAGCCATCACCCGTGACCGTCTTGAGGCCGTACGCGAGTCTGATGCCATCCTGCGCGAGGAATTCGCCTCAAACGGCCTTGCAGGCAAGGTGTGGCAGTACTTCACCATTGTACCCGACTACAAGTCGACCGGAGTCATCGACGGGAAACGCAGCTGGGACTGGCCGGTCATAATCCGTGCGGTCAACACACGCGATGCCATGACAGCCACCGTTGAGGACATTCCTTTCGCTCTTCTTCAGCACATCACGGACCGCATTATCCACGAGGTCAAGGGCGTGAACCGCGTCCTGTACGACATGACGCCGAAACCGACCGGAACAATCGAGTGGGAGTGAGGACATATTTCTGTTAAATCGTTATAAAGCCGACAGTTATCTGCCGGCTTTTTTGATATTTGGCCGAGTTTTTTTATAACTGTTTTTGCACTCTTTTAAAAATAGCACAATATATTACTCTCGTGCTATTTCTGCTCTTGTTTGTCTGGTAAGGTCTTTGCTTAACCCCTCATTTTGCAGGGTAACAGAACTCCGGAAGGCGGTACTGCTCCAAGAAAGTCTCGAAGGCCCTGTTGAACTTGTCGCTGTTGTGCTTGTACTCGTTAAGGGTCTCGTGCAGGTTCAGATTGTGCCTGTCGGCATCTATCACACACCCGGCTATGTTGGAGCAGTGGTCGCTGACACGCTCCATGCTGGTCAGAAGGTCGTTGAGGACAAAGCCCGCCTCTATGCTGCACATGCCTTTCTGCAGCCGACTGATGTGCCGTGCCCGGATTTCCTCCTTCAGATAGTCAACAACCTGCTCGAGGGGCTCGACCTTGAAGGCAGAATCCAGATCCCTGTTCACGAATGCGTTGTACGAAAGAAGCGTGATGTGTTTGATCGCCTTCATCATGATGCCCAGCTCCCCGGCGGCATCATCGGAGAACACAATCCCCTTCTCCTTCATTTCCATGGAGGATTTCACAACATCCACGCTGTGGTCGGCGATGCGCTCGAAATCGCTGATCAGCCTGAGGTACTCGGCCGCAGTCATGCTCTCGTCCTCGCCTATCTTCTTTCCGCTGAGCTTCACCAGATAGGTTCCGATGACGTCCTCGTAGTGGTCGGTGATGTCTTCCTTCTCCTGAACGTTTCTGGCGATCTCTTCCGAACAGTCCTTGTATGAATCCAGACTGATTGTGATGGAGTCCATCGCGCACTTGGCCATGTCGTCCATCAGGACCCTACATCTCTCAAGAGCAAGTGCAGGGGCTTTGAGAAGCCTCTCGTCGAGCTCAACCTTCTTCTCCGGTGCGGAGGATTCCGGAACCAGGGTGCAGATCAGTTTCTCCACCGGCCTGTTGAGCGGTGCCACTATCAGCACACAAAGAAGCTTGTACACGGTATGCACCAGAGCTATGGTGAACGGATTGGCCGATGCATGCAGAAGGCTCTGGTCCACGAATCTGCTTCCGATCAGATAGGCACCGAGACAGAGCACAGCACCTATGAGGTTGAAAAGCAGATAATACAGAGCCGATCTTTTCGCATTCTTGTTGGTTCCGATGGCGGAAAGCAGAATCGGTACGCTGGCTCCGATGTTCATTCCCATGATCATGGGGATGGCTGTTGAATAGGTGACGATTCCCGCAAGCGAGAACGACTGAAGGATTCCGACCGTGGCCGAGCTCGACTGTATGATTGCAGTCATAAGAGCTCCGACCAGAAGACCGAGGACCGGGTTCTCGAACTTCAGGAAAAGCTGGTGGAAGGCCGGAACCTCATTCAGAGTGGAGACGGCATCCGACATTGTCTGAAGGCCGAACATCAGCGTGGCAAAACCTAAAAGGATGGTTCCGGTATCCTTGGCCTTGCTGTTTTTGCCCCTCAGAAGGAAGATGACTCCAACCAACGCCAGAACAGGCGTAAATGAGGATGGCTTCAGGAGCTGAAGGAAGATATTTCCTCCCGAAATTCCGGTAAGGCTCAGAATCCAGGCAGTGATGGTGGTGCCCACGTTCGCACCCATGATCAGGCTGATGGACTGGTTCAACGTCATCAGACCCGAGTTCACGAAACCCACTACCATGACGGTGGTCGCCGATGAGCTCTGTATGGCAGCGGTCACCAGAAGTCCTGTCAGAAATCCTATCAGCTTATTGTCGGTAAGCCTTCCGAGGATGCGTTTAAGGCTGTTTCCGGCCCTCCTCTCAAGAGCCTGCCCCATCACGTTCATTCCGAACAGGAAAAGACTGAGTCCGCCTATCAATGTCAGTGCATCAAAAAAATCCATTCATCACCATCCAAGACAACCATACATCAAATGGACTACATATTCAAATACCGACTTGGTTTCCTGGGTTTTTCTACTTTTTCATTCTATAAAACGAAAAAAGTCGAATCTCTCTACTTTTTTCTTCAGCAAAAACAAAATGGTAGAGTTGAAGTCAGAGTCTCGGACTGTTCTGAGTCTTAGGGGTGTCTGAATAAGGTTTGAACTCCATTCTCATCCGCTCGAGCTCTTCGGCTTTCTCTTCGGAATAGTGATAGTGTGAAAGATCAAGCAGGATTCTGCCCTCGGACTCATCGAAAAGGGTCTTTTTGATCATGTAAGGATAGCGCTCATGACCCTGCAGCTCGCCTTTATGTATGCATTCTATGATTTCATTGATGTGAGTCTGGCAGTATTCGGGAATCTTCGGGTTCCTGTCGATGTAAACCGTAAGAGGGATGTTCTCGCGGTACTTGTTGCCGTTGTTGGATACCAGAAGGAAGTTGGCGACGGAATCCTCTCCTCCCGTACTGTGCGGATGTACATGCTCTATGGTGGCAATCGAACCCAGCAGAAGCCTCCTGAGGATTTCAGATTCTTCTCTTCTGGAATATTTGACAATGAAGGCACTCACACTGCTTCCCGATGTCGGCAGGAACAGTGCCAGGTTCATGATTTCCGAGAGGACTCTCTCCTCATAAGGGTTCTTTGCCTTGATAGCAGCAAGGGCTTCGAGAAAGCTTTTTCGCTTGAAGAAAAGATTTCCATCGGGGTTGAGAATCTGAAGACGGCAATTGATTGTCTCTTTGCGGAGCTGAAGCTGTGTTGAAACAGAAAGAAGTGCCGACTTTGCATCGACGTTGTCTATGACTTTGAACTCCTCAAGTTGCAGCTTGGCGAGATGCTCTTTGAAGCATTCCTTAAAGTAATCTTTAAGTCCTTTGTCGGGATTGGAATTCAGATAGAATGTGAGATGGTCAAAAATGAGGTGCTCGACAGGGGGCATGTTCGTGGCAAAGCTCGAGAGAAAACTGAGCTTTTCCCTTACGTCCTTCATCTCGGCCAGTTTGGACTCGACATCGTTCAACGTCGGGCTTGGTATCATCCTTATACCCGTGTACGGACATGTGATGTTCCTGAGTTTCTTGAGAAAACTGCCTTTTCCGGTGTCTTCCCTTTTACTTGTTGTCTTCTCTTCGTTTTCCATGTCTCTATGATAACACACCCGCCGGAGCAATCATACAAATAACGATGACCATGAAGATCAAATATCATCAAAAAGCTTTAAACATTGATTGAACGTTAATTTACTGCAAATTCTCAGTTATCTGTTTAAAGAAATCAGCACTCCACATATTCAGAGAGGCCGAATCCTTCAGGAACGGAAGGACATCGGATTTTGCCTGTGAATAGTCGATCGATTCAAAACGCTCACGGAGCAGACGCCCAGCATCTGCAATAGAGAAGGAATCGGATTCATTCCACATCCCTGACTGAACCAGACGAGCCTTAAGGTGCTTTGTATTCAGACGAGCACCTTTTGAAAGAAAAAAAACGTAGTCATACAAATCTCTGCCTTTGATTCGGCTCTTCCACGCACGGCATATAACCGCATGAACCTTTCCTGCAAACAGAGACGGCACATCGTAAAGCATCACGTCATACGGCATCGGCAACAATCGATATTTGTGTTCAAAAGTGGCAAAGGCAGGAGGATTTGTATCTACTTCAAACTTTATTTTGATCTTCTCATTTCCGGGAATTCCATCTACTGACCTGTCACCATTGTAAAACATAAGCATATGTTCTTTAGTGTTTCCTTTGAGAAATGCAGACTGAACGGCAGTTTCCTTGGACTTCACCTTTTCGCAAATCTCAACGTTCAGGCCGAACGCCGAAACCTCCTTTTTCAAAACGGAGAAGTAATCAGACAAAAGAAAGGATTCATCTGTGGTCTTAAGTGAAAAATCCAGGTCTTCTGAGAAACGATCTAAGCCATGGAAGATACGAAGGGCGGTTCCTCCGTAAAAAGCTGTTTTCTGGAAAAAGCCGGATCGGGACAGACCACAGAGAACTATCTCCTGAAGAACCTCCTTCATTGCATCTTTCTTGGCTGCAAGATTATTAACTTCATACCTATTCAGCATCTCCTGGATTACATTATTCATTTGCACTTCTCCCCTTTCAGATACTTCATCAGATACTTGAGGTTGTTACTATGGTATCCATTTCCTATCTGCAAAATATCATCGAAATTCAGTCTTGAGAAATCATCCTCATCTATCCGAAGATCCTCGAAAAGCATCTTTTTCATGTCTTTCACACTTGTGACAGGAGGCATTGAATAAAGTTTGTCGCAGATGGACTTCTCCGGAGTTGCTATCAAATAGGAATAATTGTCCTCATCCTTTATTACAATCCCCATCGGATACACCTCTGAAGGCACATCCCGATACAGATATCTGCCGAATTTGTTAACATATTCCTTCTTTTTCTTTTTCTCAAACGTTGCAGACGTATAAACGTAAACGGCTTCAGGAATCAATCCATATACGGAAAGAGCATAATCAAATGAAAGATACGATGGCCCGTAGATAGCTCCTGCAAGACACTGTCCGGGGGCTTCCGGATCCGTCTCATACAGCCCTCGCGTCAAAGGAATAATCTTTCCTTCTTTCCGCATACGCATAATCTTACCTGCCGGATCACCGTATTTCTGGTACTGATCATAAAGCATTGAAGCTGAAACTATCATTATTTTCGCTCCTTAATTGTGTTTTACACAATTTCATGGTGAAAATCAATGTTTTATAAGCGATTCAGGTACTGCATACCATCCAACATCCAAAAAAACACAACATCCATACAAAATAGGCAAAACCGGGTAAGTCTGAGGTATAATTCGACATACAGAGGTCTGAAATGGAACTGAAAGATTTCTTCATGACCGTCATGAGATGATGCACCGGGAATCGAGATGGGGAAAAATTATAAGAGAACATTGAAAGCCTGTTATCTTGGCTTCATAACGCAGTCCATTACGGCGAACTTTGCGCCGTTGCTGTTTCTGAAATTCCATTCAGACTATGGCATACCCCTTGGACAGATTGCCCTGATCTCCACAGCTTTCTTTTTTACGCAGATAGTGGTGGATGTGTTCTGCGCCAGGTTTGTGGACAGGATCGGCTATCGAAAGTGCGTTGTCGCCTCGGAAGTGGCGTCTGTTCTTGGTCTGGTAGGTTTGGCGTTCATCCCTGACCTCTGCGCCAATCCCTTTGCGGGCATCATCGCCTGTGTCTTTGTATATGCCGTTGGAAGCGGACTGATAGAGGTGCTGTGCAGTCCCATTGTGGAGGCCTGCCCTTTCGACCATAAGGAAGCGGTCATGAGCCTGCTGCATTCGTTCTACTGCTGGGGAACTGTCGGTGTGATTCTTCTATCGTCTCTGTTTTTCACAGCGTTCGGAATTGGCAGCTGGCGGATTCTCGCATGTCTGTGGGCACTGATTCCGTTTTACAACATATTCAACTTTGCCACATGCCCTATAGAGCATCTGACGGAAGACGGCAAGGGAATGACCATAGGACAGCTGTTCAGAAAACCGCTGTTCTGGGTGGCCATTCTGCTGATGGTCTGTGCGGGGGCATCGGAACTGTCCATGGCACAGTGGGCTTCTGCCTATACGGAGGCGGCACTTGGTTTCTCCAAATCCGTAGGCGACCTCATCGGCCCATGCATGTTTGCGGCAACCATGGGAATAAGCCGGGTGATCTATGGGAAATACGGCACCAGGATAAATCTGCATCGTTACATGATCGGTTCCGGAATACTGTGTCTGTGCTGCTATCTGCTGGCATCCCTTTCGAGCAGTCCCGTTTTTGGCCTGATCGGCTGCATCTTCTGCGGATTCGCCGTGGGAATCATGTGGCCCGGTACAATCAGCATCACATCGCCCCGTATGCCTCAGGGAGGAACCGCACTGTTTGCGTTCCTTGCCATGGCCGGTGACCTGGGAGGTTCATTGGGACCGGGCTTGGTCGGAGCCGTCTCACAGAAGGCCGGCGACAGTATACGATACGGAATCCTGGCCGGAAGCGTTTTCCCTCTGGTAATGATTATTGCCTTGGTACTGCTCGAAAAGAGCAAGGCTAGGAAACAGCTTTGATTCTCAAGGATTTCAGGTAGTCCTTCTGCTCCGGTGTGATGCGGTAGCTTTCCACAGCTTTCTGTATCGTCTTGTTGTGGGTCCAAACGTCAAGCCTTTTCTTTTCCAAGAACGGAATGATAGCTTCATACTGTTTTGCAAGTGCTGTTGCGAAATACCAGGCAATCATCATGCGCACATAGTATTCCTCGGAGCGGATCTCCGCCACCAATGACGGATATGCGGAATCGAAGGCATCGTCCAGATAATGCTGCATGAGCATTCCTACACCGAAACGCACAGTGTAAGTGTTACCGTCGGCAATCCATCCCCTTATCCATGGAAGCAGTTCTTCCTTGTGCTTGTTGAAGACCTTTGAAGACAGCTGGTCGCATGTTGCCCAGTTGTCGATATACGGTAGAAAACGCGATACGGAATCGACACATCTTTTGAAATCCTTGATGCCGGAAATGATGAATGCATGGAGCTGGTTCTCATCGAAATAGGTGTGGGGAAGATCTTTCAGAAATTCCTCCACATCACCCCTTTTCGATACCCGTTTTGCAAGCTGACGCAGATCAGGCGTACGTACCCCGATAATCGTTTCAGGTTTGACTGTCGGCAGTATTCTGCACTGGAGATCTCTGTATCCTGTATCCTGGAGGCTCTGAAGCTCCCCTCTTATTTCATCGATGATATTCTGCATGACAAAATGATTGTATAGGATAAATCGGGGATACATCAATTTGATAATAAAAAACCTCCCGGTTTTGAATCTGATTCGATTCAACCCGGGAGGTCAATAAACCAGTTGTCATCCATTACGGGGTATAATAGGTGTAAGAATAGTAGTCACCTTGGTCTACACCGTTAATACGGATTAAGGAAGATCCGCTTGGTTCATAGACAATTGAATATCCGGACTTATTATTAAGCGGTCTATCATTGTATGAGTAGATACTGTAACTGTTGTCCTCCAACACAATACATCCTTTAAGCTCGACAGTATCTGGATAGGTACTGTTATTTGGATAGTTGAAGTCCAAATGATCCTTAATTACAGAACCTGACTCAGGGAAGGATACAACTACTTTCTTAACAGAATTTGGCATATTCAGCGTTTTGGCATCTGAGCCGTATCCGATTGTAGAACCTGTGTAGGCAATGTCTACAAACTTAGAGGAAGACACAGATGTCTGGGAGATATATGCACTCAAGTTGTTTAGCTGAGTAGCATTTGCTGCCTCGAAGTAACCGCTCTTGATAATGGCCGTACCACCGGTGATAGACAGATTGTCAAACACAACATCCCATGTCGATGAATATGTTCCATCTATCGTTGTTGTACCTGATTCAAGACTCTGAACGCTACCCGTTCCAGTGAAGAAACCTCCGGAAATTGCCAGTGTAGCACTTCCAGTGTGGCTGAACGCTCCTTCAAACTTACCAGCCGAAATGGTGGAGTCTGCTGAGCCGGAGAATGTAAATTCGCCTGTGAACGTTCCACCTGCAATGGAAATCATTCTGCTTGCCGCAACTGTTCCGACACTGAATTTGTCGTTCTCTGCTGTAACAGAAAGATTCTTTGCAACGATACTTGAAACGCTACTAGGAGTTGTTGCATACAGAACAGGTGAAGTAATAGTTACAGAATCCGCTGCAAGTCTGTCCAGCTTCATCCTTGAACCGGTAATGCTGACAGTAGTAGAAGTTACATCATCATCTGTAGTGCCGTCTCCAACAGTACAGTTAGAGGCTGTAACAGAGGTCTTTGTATTAATTGATCCCATCAGGTTCGCATAATTTGCAACCAGAGTAGTTCCTGTGATGCTTCCGTCAACAGTAACCTGCCTGTATGCATTTCCTGTCACCGTAACAGCACCCGGTACAGCACTAGCAGATCTGACGGCACCTGTTGTAAGGGGAGCGAAGGACTTGGAATTGTCAATGGTGATTGTCTTTTCATCTCCGTAAGTGGTCAAGCTACCTGCTGTTCCGGAAACTCCTGTCATAACAATATCACCGGTCCAAGAAAGGACATCCGCAACATTGGAATTGAATGTGGAACCTGTCAGCTTTACATCACCTACGACATAAACAGCACCGGAGAATTCACTTCTTGTATCTTCAATCGTTGCGGCTGAAACCCAACCGTAGAAGGTTGAATTACTTGAAGTCAAGTCACCGTAAAGTATGGTTTCTTCTGACACAGATACATAATCTGCAACCATAGTTGCCTGTCCATTCACCTTTTCAACAGTCACAATATGGCCGTCATTTCCCTTCAAGGTGATGGCGCCATTAGCTTCAATCTCTCCTGTTGAAAGCGTATTTGTGGTACCCAGGACTTTGGAATTGTCGATTGTGACAGCATCATAAGCGCTCAGATCTCCGGCAGTTCCTGTGACCTTTGTCATTGTGATGTTACCGAGAGTTGCAGTGACATCTGCTTCGTTTTCAAACTTGGAATCTGTCAGAGTCACACCACCTGTTGCAACTTCAATGTCTCCACTGATGACTGCATAATCCGCATCAAGCTTTGTTCCTGTAACACCGCCGACTGTCACAGGATACTTTGAATTACCTGTCACCTTAACGGCGCCGACAGAATTAATGACACCTGTCTCAAGGGCATCGGAAGTCTGGTCATTGTTGATTGTGACACTGTATGCTTCCAAATCTCCGGCAGTTCTTATGACCTTTGTCATCAAAATGCTGCCTTCTGTTGAAGTAACACCTGCACCGTTGAATACAGAACCGTTCAGAATCACATTACCAGTTGTAGCAGTGACAGTGATTTGTTCAGTAGCATTCTCATCACCGAATGTACCTCTTTCATCGGTAATGACAGTTGCTGAAACATTGCCCTTGAAAACAGAATCGGTTGAGGTCAAAGCACCGGAAAGCCCAACTCCACCGGTTACGGTTGCGTAAGTTGTTTCCAGAGTTGTTCCGGAGACACCTGCGGCAGTCACTCCATAGGTTGAGTTACCTGTCAGATCAACAGCTCCTACAGCCTTGATTTCACCCGTCTCAAGTGTTTCTGTAGCATCTGCATTGCTGATTGTGACATTGGTTGCTTCCAGAGATCCCGCTGTTCCTGTGACCTTGGTCATTTCAATATTTCCGAATGCCGATTTGACATCTGCTGAACTGGAAGAGAACTTGGTACCGCTCAGTTTCACATCACCTGTTGTTGCTGTAACACCGCCTGCGAAACTGCCCCTTTCAGCAGTAATTGTTGAGGCTGAAACGACACCAGAGAAATCCGAGTCTGTTGCAGTCAGATCACCTGAAACTCCAACAATACCTTCTTCAAAGGCAGAGTTCACTGCTGTCAGATCGCCGGAAAGCGTAACAGCACCTTTTATGGTTGCGTATGCAGCATCAAGAGTATTTCCGGTTACACCTCCGACAGTCACAGGATGACTTGAGCTACCTGTTACGGTAACCTCACCGCCGACAGCCTCGATTGCACCCGTCCTAAGTGAGCCTGTAGCCTGGGCATTATCGATTGTAACCACGGATGCTTTCAGAGTACCTGCTGCCGGCAATAATGTTTCAGTAATGACATTCGTCATCTCAATTTTGCCGTTTCTCGAAGCAACATTCACTCCTGAGAGCATTGAACCTGTAAGTGTTACATCACCGGATGTTGCGGTAATAGAAGTAGTGCTGTTCACGTTGGTGTTTCTGATGAAGAAACCTCTCTCTGCAGTAATCGTTGCGGCAGTAACATTTCCTTCAAAGGTCGTGTTCACTGATTCCAGATTTCCTGAAAGAGCCACAGCATTCGAGAAACGTGCATATGAAGATGTCAGATCGCCCGTAAGCTTAACGTCACCGGTTACGATTGCATAAGTCACATCAAGAGCTGATCCTGAAACTCCTCCGACTTCCACTGCATGCTTTGAATTACCTGTCACTGAGACATCACCGACAGCCTCTATCGCACCCGTTGTAAGTGAAGTTTCAACTGTACCCTGGAGCTGGACATCAGCATTGTTGATGGTGACGCCGTTAGCTGTCAGCGTTCCGGCTGTTCCTGTGACCTTTGTCAAAATGATGCTGTCTGATGAAGACTTAACATCCGCATCTGCAGAATTAAATGCGGATTCTGAAATCGACACTTCTCCTGAAGTTTCGATGTCGCCGCTGAAGACTGCATAAACCGCATCAAGCGATGAACCAGAAACACCGGCAACAGTCACATTGTATCTGGAATTACCGTTCACCGTGACACCATCAGTAGCTGTGATGACTCCTGTTTCAAGTTTTGCAGCAGCCTCAGCATTGTTGATATTGACGCTGGATGCTGTGATAGCACCTGCAAGTCCTGTAACCTTTGTCATTGTAATGCTGCCGGATGAAGAAATGACATCCGCACTTTCAGCAAATACTGAATTGGTCAATGACACTTCATACTTGGCATTGATAGAATCACTGAATGTTGCAAAGTCGGCAACCAGAGTCGATGCGGAAACACCTGCAACAGTCAGCACATGGTCTGAATTACCTGTCACGGAAACAGCATCTCCTGCCGTTAATCTGCCAGTAGTAAACTTATCAGTGGCCAAAGCGTTGTTGATTGTGACATCACTTCCATAAGCGGAAGCGGTAATTGTTCTGACCGCACCTGTGGTCTTCGTCATCTCGATATTACCGTTCTTGGATTCGATCTCAGCGGAAACATAGAAATATGAATTCTCAAAGGTGATATCATTCTCAGCGGTGATATCTCCGATAATTGTACTGTTCGTATCAACAACAGCGTTGGCGGAAACCTTGGCACTGTCGCTGAAGGTCGAGTACGAAGATGTCAGATTACCTAAAATCTCAACTGTGCCGGAGAAAGTTGAGTATGAAGCAGTCAGATTTCCTGAAAGATCAATCTCACCGGTTACGGTTGAATATGTCACATCAAGAGTCGATGCGGAAACACCTGCAACAGTCACAGAATTAGCATTGTTTATCAATCTTCCCATCACTGAAACAGTATCAGCATAGATGGAATTCGTTGTCAGTGCAGAGGAAATCTGGGCATTATCAATCGTAACACTGCTGGCGAAGACCCTCAGGACGCCGACTTCTCCGGAAACTTCTGTCAGGCTGATGTTTCCGGCTCTTGATAATACATTCGGACTGTTCTTGAAGGTAGATCTAGACAGTGTCACATCACCTGAAACATTCAGGTATCCGTTTTCACTACTGAAGTTTGCATAGACAGCATCAAGGGAAGCACCTCTGACATTTCCTCCAACCGTCAAGTTATAGGAAATGCCGCCAGGTCCGAAGGACATGGCACCTGTCACTGAAATGTCGTTCTCAGCCGTGATGGCACCTGTTGTAAGTTCTGCAGTAGCCTTTTCATTGTTGATTGTGATGTCATAGGCAGCAAGTGCACCGACAGATCCTGTGACCTTTGTCATCAGGATGTCACCACTTTCTGAGGAAACAGAAGGAGAATCCACAAACTTGGTATTCTCGAAAACGATGTCCTCATCAGCGGTAATAGCAAAGGCGCCGCTGAACGTACTTCCTGCATCAACGATGGTGTCGGCCGAAACCTCGCCGTTGAAGACCGAGTTTGCCGATGACATTTCACCGTAAATCTCAACATCATAACCATTGTTTACGGTTACATAAACAGCATCCAGTGTGTTTCCTTTCACTTTTCCGTTGACAGACACATTAACGGTTGAGGATTCACCTGTAATTGAAACAGCATCATCAGCTGTGATGGCTCCTGTTGTCAGTACAGCATCAGCATCAGCATTGTTGATGGTGATGTCCATTCCAACAGAAGAAGCTGTCAATGCACCGGCTGTTCCTGTGACCTTTGTCATCAGGATGTTACCTGAAGAGGTTACAGGAGCGCTGTTATAGAAAACGGAACCTGTAAGAGTCACATCGCTACCGGCATCAATGGCAGCATAGAATGAACTATCCACGTCAACAACTGCATCAGCTTTAATTGCACCGTTGAAGACCGACTTCTCTGAGGTCATGTCGCCGGTAAGTGTAACAGTTCCTTTGACAGTTGCGTAAACAATGTCCAGAATTGAGGCCTTCACCGACAATCCTTCATTATCAGCCCCTATAACCACATTAGTTGATGTATTACCTGTAATCGAAACAGCCTCTGCTGCCTTGATGGCACCTGTTTCAAAGGGTGCGGTATTCTGAGCGTTGTCGATTGTGACACTGCCAAGGTCCGACCGCAGATTTCCGGATTTTCCGGTGACTCCTGTCATTTCGATGTTACCGGACAATGAAAGGACAGCCACCGGTTGTGCATCAGTAGAAGCAAATACGGAACCCGTAAATTTCGCACCACCACCATTGGCTTTGGTGAGAATGGCTGACTTGAATGTACTTCCTGCATCAACAACAGTGGCGGCAGAAATCGCAGACTCAAAGACAGAGTTCGCAGATGTCAGATTACCACTAAGAGAAACAAGACCTGTTACTGCCGCATAAGATGCGTTCAGAGAAACTGCCTGAACAGCTCCAGCAGTCACAACATTCCCTGTTCTGCCTGTCAAAGAGACTGCATCATCGGCTGTAATGGAACCTGTGGTGATAAGTCCACTATCTTTATTGTTGATTGTAACATCATTACCGGTACCGGAAGCTGAAAGGGCTCCTGTGGTTCCGGAGACTCCTGTCATAACAATGTTTCCAAGTACTGAAGTGACCGTAGGATAAGGTGCCAACACAGAATCGATTGTGGAACCTGTAAGTGTCACATCCTCTGTTGTAGCAGTGATGTCGGAATAGAACCAGCTTCCGTTGTCTTTGACAGATGCGGCTGAGACTTCAGCTTCAAAGACAGAATTTCCGGATGACAGCTTGCCCGAAAGCTCAACTTTACCTTTGACAGTTGCGTAAACAATGTCCAGAATTGAGGCCTTCACCGACAATCCTTCATTATCAGCCCCTATAACCACATTAGTTGATGTATTACCTGTAATCGAAACAGCCTCTGCTGCCTTGATGGCACCTGTTTCAAAGGGTGCGGTATTCTGAGCGTTGTCGATTGTGACACTGCCAAGGTCCGACCGCAGATTTCCGGATTTTCCGGTGACTCCTGTCATTTCGATGTTACCGGACAATGAAAGGACAGCCACCGGTTGTGCATCAGTAGAAGCAAATACGGAACCCGTAAATTTCGCACCACCACCATTGGCTTTGGTGAGAATGGCTGACTTGAATGTACTTCCTGCATCAACAACAGTGGCGGCAGAAATCGCAGACTCAAAGACAGAGTTCGCAGATGTCAGATTACCACTAAGAGAAACAAGACCTGTTACTGCCGCATAAGATGCGTTCAGAGAAACTGCCTGAACAGCTCCAGCAGTCACAACATTCCCTGTTCTGCCTGTCAAAGAGACTGCATCATCGGCTGTAATGGAACCTGTGGTGATAAGTCCACTATCTTTATTGTTGATTGTAACATCATTACCGGTACCGGAAGCTGAAAGGGCTCCTGTGGTTCCCGTGACCTTTGTCATCAGGATGTTTCCGGCTATTGAAGTGATGGCGGGTTTTGCCTCGTTTTCGGTTACAAACTTAGATCCGGTCAGCGTGATATCACCGTTGGCAGTGATGTCTTTCTCGAAGATAGTACCATCGATATCAGTAACAGTTGTACCGGCAGTGACAGTGCCTGAGACAATAAGATAAAAATCTTTCGTTCCTGTTGTATAAATCTCGTCCTTGGCTGTGATGTCACCGATTACTATGGCTTTTTCAGATTCGGAATTGTCAACAACTACTGAACCATCTTTTGCATTAAGAGCACCGAGTCTTCCGGTCGAGGAATAAATGGCCAGTGAATAGGCAGCCTCGCTGTCTTTGCCTGTTGTCTCAATGGAATAGAACGGCTTTGAAATCTTTTTGGCACCATCTGCAAACACAGAACCATCCACTCTTACGGTGCTTGCTGTAATTGTTGCGGTTTCACCTGTGGAATCGAAGGTACAACTCTTAGCCTTGAAGTCCTTTCCTGAGACCGAGCCGGTCACTGTCAGAATAGTAGCATCATCATCATTTCCTGTAAGTGTGATGTCTCCGATGGCTGTGATGTCACCGATTACTATGGCTTCTTCAGATTCGGAATTGTCAACAACTACTGAACCTGATGCTTCAGATTTTGCTTCCGTATCAGGAGCCTGTGTCTCAATCTTTCCGATTGAACCGGAACTCTTCACAATTGTGATGTTTCCACCTGCTGCAGAAGTGATTTCCTTTACTTTGTCAAGATATGAACCTGTAAGTACCAGGTTACCCTTGAGGGCTGAGAGATCAGCCTTGAAGGTACTTCCCTCATCTTCAATTTCACCGGCACGAATCGTTTTTTCAAAGACAGAATCAGCAGATGTCAGTTTGCCTGCAAGCACTGCAGCACCTTCGAATGTTGCATACTCTGAATTCAGGGAAGTTCCTGAAACTCCTTCTCCGACAGCCACATTAATATCTACATTTCCTTTTACGGCAACAATATCATCAGCTACGATTGCGCCTGTCTCAAGAGCTGCTTTTGCCTTGGAGTTGTCAATTGTGACGTCCTTTCCCTTTCCGGGTGCGGAAATTACGCCGGCCTTTCCTGTGACATTTGTCAGTTTGACATCACCGTTTTCAGAACCGATGGCAAGATCTGCCTTGACCTCTGAATTCTCGAGACTTACACCGCTGTTTGCAACAAGGTGGGAATTGAAGACAGTTTCGGTTGCAGTCAGGGAACCGGAAATATCGACGGAACCCATCATTTCAACAGAATTCAGAACAAGTGAAGCAACTGCACCTTCAGCACTGGTGATTGTACCTGCAAATGAACGATATGCTGTTCCTTTGGCGTTCTTGGCCTTACCTGTAATGGTCAGATTTGCACCGTCTGCAAGGACGATATTGTTAACACCTGCTGAGAAGACGTTCAGTTCAACCGTAGCCGGTCTGCTCAGCGTGAAGGATTCTGTGGCAGTTGAGGTTTCATTGGCAATGAAAACAATTGTCTCATTGTCGTACTCAAGTGATGCGACCGCTTCCCTGAGGCTTCCGAAAGTGAGAAGTTCACCTTTTCTTACAATATAACAGATGCTGTCTTCTATGACTGTCGGATCGATTGTTCCAGTCTGGTCAATGACTGTAGCTGTGGGAGATACAACAAATTCGTTTTCACCGCTGTTTTCGGTGATGACAGCACTTCCGCTTCCCCCGACAATAAGAGAGGCTCCTCTCAGCTTGACATCGGAAAGACTGTTTTCCATCGCCAGTGTTGTATTTGCTTCGCCGCCTCTTGCAATGACGGTTCCTTCAACACTCACGCTTTTGCTCAAAGCTGTTGCCGAACCTGCGTCCAGAAGGAGGGCTGTCTGGCCTGCAGCATTGATCTTCAGGCTGTCAAGCTCAATTTTACTGTTTTCTCCGCCTGCACTTATGGCAACCAGGCCTTCCTGCTTGTCCGCCATGGCAAGTGTTCCGTTGAAAGCCGCAAACGATGAATTTTTGCCTACCGTGATGGCATTTGTCTGAACATCGAAGAAGCTCACCTCAAAGCCCTTGAGGTTCATGAGGATGTCAGCGTTCTCAGGAATGACAACTTCTCTTGTCTTTACATTACCTGTGACGGTGATGGCTTCTTTCTGTACATCAATAGCTCTGGCCTGGGACTCAGCCTTGGCTGCGGCATCGATTGCACCCTGCAAAGTCTCATAGTTCTGACCGTTGTAAACAAACGCTCCGTTTGACTCAAGGACTTCCGCATAGGAATGGTCGTTGTCCTTGTTTACAATGACATCATCGCTACATGAAACAAAGAAACATGCAGCGAAAAGTATTATTGCCAATGCTGTGACAGCAAATCTGATTCTGTTTTTCATTCAAACCTCCCCTTAAAGTTCTACTTCAATGCCAAATGCCGGAACGACACTCCACTGAACGGACCTGAATTCGGAGTCCTCAGCCTTTGTCCATTCGAAATAGGCATCCACTCCGCCTGTCAGAGCAACGTTCTGAGAAACGGCAAAGGATGCGGAGGCGTTTGCTCCGGCTATAAGATTGTATGTGGTTGAAAGTCTGGAAATACCGACGTTCGCACCTGCTCCGATGTCCGCGTTCAGATCCAGCCTGTCAAAGGATACTTTTCCGCCGATCTTGGCAAGCATCTGAAGACTGCCCAGCCTGACGGAGTTTCCGTTGACTTTGTATTCGAAAAGATGGTAGGAGGCATCAGCACCGAGCAGCAGTACTCCGACATGATGTCTGTACCCTACTTTGAATCCGAATCCGGAGTTCGAGGTCCTGTTTGTCCCCAGTGATGATGAATAGATCTGAACTGCATAAGGTGTTGCAGTAAAAGTCCATATGTTGTTGGCAGCACAAAGTGCCGAAACAGACACGCACAGTATCAGTGCGAACAGAATGATTTTTTTCATGTTTCAACTCCAATCCGTTAGTACGAAATTAAATCGTGTCCATTATTACAAATCCCTCCTCTAAAGTCAACTAAATTTTTCTTTACGTTTTTCTCTTGTCATTTTTTAAATTTCTTATACACCTGTATTTGACGCAGATGCCCGGCAGTCTTCAGGACTACCTTGTTATTCATCTTCCAGTGCCCGGAAAGGAAGAACACTGTCCCGATGACAATGGGCATGAAGCCCGCTATGGCATCGCCGTACCAGCATCCGAGGCTTCCCATGCCGCAAATGAAACACAGAAGGGCCGCAAGACCTATTCTCATCATAATACCGTCAATCAGAGCCACTGCCAGATTCAGTTTTGTGTTTCCGGATCCGTTTATCAGCGCAAAGGCCATGCACCTTGTGGCCGAACCGTAGAAGTTGAGGATCATCGGTATTATGAGTATGTCTGCAATCTCAAGCACAAGGACATCGCCCGTGAACATCTCGAATATCGGGGTCGGGAACAGAACCACCACAAGTGTCATGACAGAGAAGAACAGCAGATTGATTATGCCTATTGTCCCCAAGATTCCCGGTACCCTCTCGTTTTTGCCTGCCCCGAGGTTCTGACCGACCATAGACGAACCGGCTGCGGTGAACGACATTGACAGTACGCCGGCTACAACGTTGATTTTGTTGTATATTCCCGCCAGAGCCGAGTACATAACACCCTCCAGGTTGATCCAGGCCATGAGAAGGACCTTCGAGAAACTGACAGCGGCGCTCTGGATCGCCATGGGAACACCGAGCATGACTATGGGTTTGAGGACCTCTCCCCTGATGGCAAAACTTCTGAACTTGAAATCGAAACCGAACTGGTCGCGCCGGACGTACAGATAGACCAGCGAGGCTACAAAGCTGACGCCCTGCCCTATGACCGTGGCCAGAGCGGCCCCGAATACCTGCATGTGGAAGATGACCACAAAGACGTAGTCCAGAACAATGTTGAGCACGGCGGCCACGCCTACAAAGACAAACGGCCTTCTGCTGTCACCCATTCCCCTGAGGATGGCCGACACTATGTTGTAACCGTAGATGAATACAAGTCCAACGATGCATGTGACCATGTAGTCCATGGCATAGGAATAGGACTCGAGCGGTGTGTTGAGAGCATTGAGTATGGGAACCCTGAACAGAAAACAGGTCACGGAAATCAGCACGGAGACTCCCAGAAGGAACGAGAAGAGGTTTCCGATTATTCCCTTGACCTCGTCCATTCTGCCGGCGCCGACGTTCCTGGCAATCAGAACCTGACCGGCGGACGAAAAACCCATGGCCACGAATGTCAGAAGATGCAGGATATCGCCCCCTATCGAGACTGCGGACATTCCCACTCCTCCGATGAACTGGCCGACAATTATCATATCCACCATGTTGTAGACCGCCTGAAGCGCGTTGGACAAAAACAGCGGAAAAGCAAAGATCAGAAGCTGCTTGGCCACGTTCCCCTGCGTAAGGTCGGTTACCATTGTCACCTGACCTCTTCTGTTATCTGTTTCCATCCGGCATTCTCCGATTGTCCTGATTCCGTGCCGGAAGGCTCCGGCATCACATAGTATCATGACAACTCACGTTGAAGGCAAGGCCTTTCGTGCGGCACATGCGCTGTTTACGCATCAGGTTCCATACAATCGTTTTTCCGGAAACAGGGTTAACGTTAATCTAATAATTTTTTATGAAATAAAGAATTACGTAAAATTCCCCTTGTTTTGTCAACATTTCGGTGGTAATCTGTATCTGATGAGTGTTTTGTTGAAAGATATCGCAGAAAAGACCGGCTTCTCTATTAATACTGTGTCACGCGCGTTGCGTGGAGACAAGAAGCTGTCCGAGAACACACGCAGGACCATCTGCGAGACCGCGGAGATGATGGGATATGTCAGAAACTCGGCGGCCGCCCTCATGAGGAAGGGCACTTCGAACGAAATCGGAATCATTTCCGGTGATTCCTCGAATCCATTCTTTGCCGAGGTCGTAAGGGGTATAGAGGAAACCGCCAAGCAGGCCGGATATCGTATCCTTCTCCTGAACACGGACGAATTCCCCGAGCGTGAAGCCGACTACATGAAGACTTTCGTCTCCATGAAGGTTGCCGGAATACTCATCGTCCCCGTTTTCCATGACGATGTCTGCCAGAAGATTTACAGGACAATCTCAGTTCCATATTATTTCGTAGGACGCCACGTTGAGGGAATCACGGGACATTCCATCCTCCACTCAGACTTCCAGTCCCAGTACGATGTCACGCAGTCTCTGATAAACAAGGGACACCGGCGGATTCTGTACATCGTAGGCCCCGAGAACATCAGCAACACCATAGACAGGCTGAACGGATATCTCAAGGCGTTGGACAACAACGGCATCCCAAGGGATCCTGATCTCATCATCAGAACGAACGGCCACATAGAGGACGGATTCGCATCCATCAACTGGGCGCTGAACAGAAGCCTCAGTTTCACCGCCGTGGCGTGTTTCAACGACCTCGTTGCCATGGGTGCAATCAAGGCTCTTTCCGAGAACAACTACCGGGTTCCGGACGATATCGAGGTATTCGGATTCGACAACCTCTACATCTCCCAGTTCATGCAGCCCAGCCTGAGCACCGTCGATGTCCCGAAGTTCGCTTTGGGAAAGATAGCTATAGAAACGCTTTTACGGCACATCGGGAATCCTCAGCTGCCGTATGACGACATTAATTTGAACACAAGACTGATATTCAGAAAATCCACTAACAACAAATTATTCTTAAAGGAGGAATAACATGAAAAGTTTGAAAAGGATTGCAATCGTGATGCTCGTGCTTTGCTGCATGACTTCTCTTTTCGCACAGGGTGCTTCAGAAGCCAAGACTTCCGGCCCCAGGATTGTGACGTTCTGGTCTCTGTTCACAGGAGGTGACGGAGAGTTCTTCGATGCCATCATCGACGAGTTCAACAAGACCCACACAGACATCCAGCTCAAGAACGACACTGTGAAGTTTGATGATTACTACACAAAACTCACAGCCGCTTTCGCAGCCGGAAATGCTCCTGACATGATCGTCTGCCACCAGGGCAACCTGCTCAACTACGTCCCGAGCGGACAGCTTCTTGCTCTCGACGAGTATCTGAAGGCCGACAACTTCCCGGTCAGCGATTTTGTCGCAGCTCCGTATGATGCATGCCGTTTCGATGGCAAGCAGTATGCAATTCCACTTGATGTCCACCCGATCATCATGTACGTCAACATGGACCTTCTGGAGAAGGCCGGAATCAAAGAGATCCCGCAGACCATGGACGAGCTCATCGCAGACGGCCTGAAGATCCAGGAAAAGACAGGCAAGATGGGAATCGACATCGACAACACCACAGCCGTCTACAAGGCATACACACTGACAAGACTGTTCTTCTCATTCATCTATCAGCAGGGCGGAACATTCCTGACAGCAGACAACAAGGCTGCAAACTTCAACAACCAGTATGGTTACAAGGCTCTCCAGGCTCTTCAGGACATGGTCCAGAAGTACAAGACAACTCCTGCAGGACTTGACTACGATACAGCCATGAACGAGTTCAAGCTCGGTGACGCCGCCTTCTATTTCAACGGTGTTTGGGCAACCGGAACTCTGGAGCAGCAGGCCGGCCTGAATTTCATCGCCATTCCTGTTCCCGGATTCATGGGCAAGCCGGCAGCATGGTCAGGAAGCCACACACTGGCAATTCCTGCAAAGGCCAACATCGATCCCGAGCACGTCAAAGACATCCTGACAGCCATCGACTTCATCACCGGACATGGTGAGATGTGGGCAAAGGCAGGTCATGTCCCCACCAGAATCTCCGTCCAGAACAGCAAGGCATTCGCAGACCTCCCGTACAGAAAGGGATATGCAGATTCCGCAGCAAGTGCAGTCGCACCACCGACAACAGCTGCATGGGATGAGATCTACGGAACATGTTCGGATCTGCTCGAGTACGCTGTTGTCAACGGCCAGCCGATTCAGGAAGCCCTGGATCTGATGGAGACAACAGTCAACAAGATCATCGCAACATATTGATTTACGGACAAACCGGTCGGGGACGGTTCTCCGGCCGGTTTGGTTATCTTTTCATCGTTTTGATCAGGAACAGAATATGATTCCCGGAAATAAAGACAACAGGGATGGATGGTTGTTCTCCATTCCGTTTCTCCTTGTATTTGTCCTCTTTATGCTTTATCCGCTGGTTTACGGATTTGTAATCAGCTTCTTCAAATGGAATGTCCTGTCCGACAAGGTCTTCACAGGATTCCAGAACTACATCAGCCTGTTCTCGGACGAGAAGTTCTACACTTCCCTCTGGCACACTGTTGAGTTCGTGCTTATAACAACGCCTGTTCTGCTGGTAATCGGCTTTCTGATGGCGTTGATCACAACATCGAAATCCCCTCTGAAGAAGGTCGCGGAAAACGTCTTCTTCATTCCATATATCTTTTCCATGACGGTCGTCAGTACTCTGTGGGCCTGGATCTTCCAGAAGCAGTACGGACTGCTGAACAAGGTCATCGGCCTGGTAGGAATACAGCCCGTCGGATGGCTGACGGATCCGAACTGGGCAATGTGGTCCGTCTGTATCGCAACCTTCTGGTGGACTGCAGGCTTCAACATGATCCTGATGTCTGCGGGAATCAAGCAGATATCATCGGAGATATACGAAAGCGCAATGATTGACGGTGCTAATTACCGCCAGAGCGTTTTCAGAATCACCATTCCCCTTCTGAAGCCGACCATCGTGCTCTGTCTGATTCTCCAGATAATCGCATCCTTCAATGTCTTCGGACAGGTCTACGTCATGACGGGAGGCGGACCGTTCGGAAAGACCAGGACAATCATCCAGTACATCTATGAAACAGGTTTCTCATACTTCAAGATGGGTTATTCCGCAGCCATGAGCTACATCCTGTTCTTCATCATCATGATTGTATCGGTCGTCCAGTACATATCGCTCGGGAGGAAGTCAAATGAATAGCACATCCAGGACCAAGCGGATAATCTATGCCTTCCTTCTCTCCCTGCTTCTGCTTCTGTGGTTCTTCCCGTTCGTCTGGATGGTTTTCACATCCCTCAAGATAGAGAACGAGGTTGTCACCAAGGTATTCCACTTCTTCCCTCAGAATCCCACATTGGCGAACTACATCAAGGCCTTCAGTTCATCCAAGATACTCAGATGGATGCTCAACAGTGCCTTCACCTCGGCCATGGCGATGATTCTGACACTGGTGGTCGATGCCCCCATAGCCTATGCTTTTGCAAAGATCCGCTTCAAAGGGCGCAATATTCTGTTCTGGACCGTCATGGCAGGCATGATGGTTCCGTTCCAGGTTCTGATCATCCCACTGTATCTTCAGTTCAATTCATACGGACTAATCAACACCATGTCCGCCGTCTATCTTCCCAGAATCGCATTGCCGATAGGCATCTTCATCATGAAGCAGTTCTTCGAAGGTATTCCCGACGCACTTGAGGAAGCGGCCTTCATTGATGGAGCATCAAGATTCCGCATTTTCTCCTCCGTTATCCTTCCCCTTGGGAAAACGGCTTTTGCTACGGTCACGATTCTTTCCTTCATCAACTGCTGGAACGACTTCCTCTGGCCTCTGATAGTCATGAACGACACTGACAAGTACACGATCACAGTGGGAATCGCAAATTTCCAGGGAACTCACGGAACCCAATACTCACTGATCATGTCGGGAGCCGTGATTGCCTGTATTCCGCAGTTCATCTTCTATCTGTTCTTCAGAAAGAAGATAATTGCGGGCATAGCCATGACCGGAATCAAGGGGTGACGTTGTGAAGGCAATCAAACAGAACGACGGTTCACTCACCATCATGCTCAACAACGGGACAAGCTTCGTCATGAGAAGCAGAATCATCTCCCCTTCAGGCCCTGTTCCCTGCGACAAGGTTTCAGACAGTGCATCGGAAATCGGTGACGGCTGTGTGTGCATCGACAGGACGTGGAATCTTCCGGAAGGAGACTACCGGATCGAAACCAGTTTCGAATCATGCGATCTTGGCGTCGGAAACGAGGTATTCGTCCCTTCGGTGATGTACCGCGGAAACGAAAAGGGAAAAGGCTGTTTCCCTCGGCTCAGCCTGTCCGACAGATGGAGTTTTCTGGAAAGCAGGACATCCATTCCGGCATGTGTGCAGCTGAGCGACGAAAAGCAGGTTTTCACAGCCGCGGTCCTGGCTTCCGATCCTGCCTGCAGCGTGTCATGGAATGGAAAGACCATCATCCATACAATCCCCGGTTTTGAAAGTCCGTACTCCTACAAAGGCAAGAACACTCTGGAGAAATCCGGAGACCCCGGATACATACACGGTTCCGTTTTCAGAAAGGCGTTTGTCATAGGATCTGTAAAATCCGGCGACAGCCTTGAATCCTACAGCAAGTTCATGCAGGACTTCGGAGAGGCAAGAACTCTCTGTTCGGACATCAGAGAAACCCCTCAGCCTTTGCGCTACAGTTGGAATGATATCGAGGCCCTCCTCCTCACCCACCTTCTCGGCCTTGTGAGGAAAGCCGACAATTCGGACAACGAATACTATCTTCTGATGGGAACCGACAACGGGGACAAGCAGAATGTGTATGATTTCACAGCGGCGTCCTTCCTTGTCAAAAGCCTTGAGGGGGCTCTTGTCCTGGCCCTGTCCGACAGCGGGAAAGCAAAAGACCGGGCCTGTGAGAAGGTATCGGCTGTACTTGACCGTCAGGAAAAGACTCTGGCCTCTGGGCTGGGAATAGAAGACGTATCCGGTCTGTACAGAAAAGTTGCGGAAGGAATCGCCAGATTCTTCTTCCGCGCGGAGCAGGCTCCCGGAATATTCCAGGACTGCTACGACCTCAGGCGCGACATCTGGGGAGGATATCTTGGTATCGGTGAGAATTCCACATACAACAACCTCGTGAATGCCCGTTGCAACGGCGAAGCCATGACCGCATATCTCGGTCTTTCAGACCTTCTCCCTGATCTGAAAGACGAGATTGTCGGCCTGGTGAAACGGGTTGCGGATTTCTACGTAACAAACCAGCTTTCCGACGGCAGTTTCGGCAGGTGGTGGAGCCCCGAAGGCGAGCCCGTCAATGCTCTCGGTACAAACGGTGCCTACATCCTCTCCCTCCTGGTCTGCCTCAACAGGAAATACCCTGACAGGAAATACGAGGATTCAATTCTCAAGGCAGCCGACTATTATGCCACGCTTGCGCTGAATGGAGACTTCTTCGGAGACACCCTAGATGCGGATACCTGCGACAAGGAATCCGGAGAGGCTTTGCTGTCCGCCATGATGGATCTCTGGGACGCCGGATTCAGAAAGCCGGAATACCTGAAGGCCGCAAGACGGGCCGCCCTGTTTGTATCCACCTGGGTTTTCCAGGACACCCTTCAATTCAGCAAGGATACACCTATGGGTGCCCGTGGCTTCGACAGCCTGGGAATGACCAGCGCCTCCGTAGCCAACGAACATCTGGACTTCTACGGTTTCCTCATCTCCTACGATTTCATGAGACTGTACCGTGCAAGCGGTGACAGCCTTTTCAAAACACAGGCACTGAGCATGCTCAATGCATGCAGACAGTTCATCTGTTCGCCGATGGAGGACCTGGGAAGCAAGCGCTACGGCTGGCAGCCCGAACAGTTCAATCAGACCGATTGGGATTACTTTGATGTCCCCGACAGAACCGGTTTCTTCTCGATTGACATCGCGTGGGTCACGGTCCTTTCCCTCGGCGCTTTCTACAAATTGAAAAAGGAGTTTCCCGAATGCGTTTCACAGTAATGACTCAGAACCTTTGGAACACCATCAGGTGGGATGAGCGCAAAGAATGTGTAAGATCGTTTTTCAGACTTTATTCCCCGGACATCATCTGTCTGCAGGAAGTCAGACCCGAGCTCTTGTCGTGGATAGATGAGAGTCTTCCCGATTACAACCGTATCCGTGATCCATTCATCGGATGGACGAACGAGGGAAGCATCTATTACAGAAAGGACCTTTTCACGGAAGTCTGTCACGGGGAGGTCTTCCTGGACATGCCGGAGCCGGACAGAAGGCTCTTCTGGACAAGGCTCAAGATTGCGGACGGAAGGACATTGTTTGTCTCGACCGTGCATCTGACATGGCAGGGCAATGCCGATGAGGTTGCCACAGGAACCACATACAGGCACAGGGAAGCCATCACCATAGGCGAGTCCCTTAAGGACCTTGTTCTGGAAAACGAAGGTGCCATAGTCTGCGGAGACTTCAACGATCCGTTTCATCCTGTGGAGACAATCAAGAGAATCACAGGAATGCAGGAAGTATTCTGGATTCTCGGACAGATAGCTCCGGTCACATTCCCCTGCTCACCTCCCAGCGATGAGATCAACCTCGTGGAGTCGATCGACAAGATGATGATAAACGACAGACTGAGGGTCCTGATGGCGGACAGCCCCCACTACAGACTTGCAGGTGCGGCCTCATCCGACCACTGGTCTGTTGAAGCACTCTTCGAATACTGACATTTGAACTAGATATAATTGGACTTCCGCTGCAACTGGCCTAGATAATTAGAGCAATAGATACTGCAAAGGAGGCCCACTCTTGGACAACAGATACACCTTGGAGTTTGAGCGTGCCATTTACAATTTCAGACTTGAAGGTGACGACGCCTCATTCAACCCTGTAGCCAATGCGTTCAGGATGGGAATTGAGAATGACATGGAGGTGCTGGTTCCCGTTCACCTCGCTCCGAAAGATATCATCACGCCGGGACTTTGCCTCAAGAATGGAGACTCCCCAGTTTTCGCGAATTATGCAAGGTTCGACGGGGCTGATTGCATGGTCGGAGCATACACCAGCGAGAAAGAACTAGCCCCTGGAGACCTACGCGATGTCGTCTGTTACCGAATGTCCGACCTTGTGAGCAAAGTAAATGAGTGGTCAGGTTGTACCGGAATCATAATCAACCCTCACACCATGGCATTCAACCTGCATCGTGAACTCCTGGACCAAATGGGCAAGCGCCCCCTCAGCTCCACCTTTGAAGTCGTCCGCGGAAGTGTTCTGAACATGCACGTAGGAGCCATAGTCAATGCTGCAAACCGCACCCTGCTCGGCGGAGGAGGTGTGGACGGAGCCATACACCGTCTTGCAGGCCCCGGCCTTCTTGAGGAATGCAGAGGCTATGGTGGATGCAAAACTGGAGATGCAGTGATTACCGGCTCATACAACATCGACCATACGGATGCAATAATTCACACGGTGGGTCCAATCTACAGCGGTCGGCCTCAGGACCGGATCGATCTGGCCAACTGCTATCTGAACAGCATGCAGACGGCATTCGAGAACGGCATCAGAAGCATCGCCTTTCCCTGCATATCGACCGGTGCCTACGGATTTCCCCTTGGAGAAGCCGCCAAGATTGCTGTCAGAACGCTGTCGGAGTGGTTTGACAGAAATCCTGATGTGGTTATGAACGTCTATCTGTGCTGTTTCAGGGATGAGGAATACCGGTCTTACATGAATACCCTGAACTGACAGCTAAGTGTCTCTGACTTCAGAGTCCACGTCTTTTTGCAACGGCAGAAAACTTGAGCAACCTTGCCAGGAGCGACGGACTTGCAGGGATGTTCCTCTTTTCCGCCTCTCGGTACTCGTCGATTGTGCTGCAGGCCTCGAGGTAGAGGTTGTCCAGACGTCTGACCCTGGAGCACAGCTGCTGTATTATCAGGATGATTTTGGCAGGATCCTTTCTCACATAATCGTTGAAATCCACAATCGTGAATCTTTTCACAATAACATCGTTGTCCAAGGCAACGGCAGATGCAATGCGAGTGGACGAGTCTATCAGCTCGAGTTCACCCACAAAGTCTCCCTCCGACAGAATGCCTATTTCCTTCTGAGCCTCATCACCATAATCCATGTAGATTCCGACCTGTCCTGAAACGATCTCATACATGTAATCTGCGATGTCCCCCTGGTGAAAAAGAACCTGATCTTTCCTACACTTCACTATTTCCATGACTGTATTATAAAGGTCAAACTTACGAACATGACAAGATACCTTGCATATAGTATCATTGTTGTGTCCGATTCCGTTTGAGGACACAGGGGGGATAAAACATGGCAGAAAACAATCTGATGAAGCTGACAGGAAAGGTCAGCCCGCTCAAGGCGTTTCCGTTCGCACTCCAACAGGTTCTTGCCATGTTCGTCACGAACCTTGTTCCCATTTGGACCATAGCTGCCCTTTGCACAGACAGTGCCGAAAAAACGCTGGTCCTTGGCCAGAATGCCCTGATTATCGCCGGAATCGCAACATTCATTCAGTCAACCCCGCTTTGGAAGTTCGGTTCCGGACTGCCCATCTACATGGGTGTCAGCTTCACGTTCCTGATTCCGCTGTCGAACATAGCGGTCACATACGGTTACGGTGCCGTCATGGGTTCCGTGATTGCAGGTGGCATCTTCGAGGGAATCCTGGGACTTTCCGCACAGTACTGGAAGAAAATCATAGCTCCAATAGTCGCAGCATCCGTTGTAACAGGAATAGGCCTGTCTCTGTTGGGGACCGCTGCCCGATCGTTCGGCGGAGGCTATGCCGAAGACTTCGGCTCCGTTCACAATCTTGTTGCCGGAACGGTGACTATAATCGCCTGCATTCTCTGGCAGATCCATACCCGAGGAAGCAAACGTCAGCTGTCCATCCTCATAGGTCTTGTTGCGGGCTACATAACATCGGCCCTCTTCGGGCAGATTCATTTCCCCGACTTCTCGTCCATAAAGTGGTTCGCCTTCCCGACAATCCTCCCGTTCAAACCGGAATTCCATCTGGACTCCATCCTCACCGTACTCGTCATCTATCTGGTTTCCGCGACCGAAACCATCGGAGACGCCTCGGCAATAGCCCGCGGTGCACTGAAGAGGCCTGTGAATTCAAAGGAAATCACGGGAGTTCTCACCGTAGACGGCTTCGGATCCGCACTTGGCGGAGTCTTCGGCGTACCGCCTGTAACCTCCTATTCCGAGAACGTCGGACTTACCATAATGACCGGAGTTGTGAACAGGAATGTCGCGAGAATAGGAGCCGGAATCCTGATTTTCTGCGGATTGTTCCCGCCCATCGGTTTCTTTCTGCAGACAATTCCCTCTTCGGTCATTGGAGGCGTCCTGCTTGTGGTGATCGGTCAGATTGTTGTTTCCGGATGCCAGATGATATCCGATGCAGGCTTCACGGTTCGCAACAAACTCATCGCCTCGCTCTCGCTGGCAACTGGAATTGGTTTCACAACATCTTCTGTAGTCGGAATCTGGGATTCGTTCCCTGTCATTGTCCAGTCCATTTTCGGACAGAACGTCGTTGCCATCATTTTCTTCGTTGCCTTGCTTCTGAACCTTGTCCTCCCCAAAAACATGGAGGACAAGACACCTGAGAAGAAATAAGCGTCAGTAATTGTCCCGTATCTGATCTTCTGCCTTGCGCAGGATTGCCTCGGTGTCCGCATCGTCTATATCAAGGCCCACGGCCTTGATCAGGCGGACATCGGAAATGCCGTAGAATGACTGAGCAAGGGTTTTGACATAACCGAAACCATAGTCCTCGGGAACAAAAGTCCCTCCGCATGTCATCACATATGTAAGGCGTTTTGCCCTGCAAAGACCAACCGGAGCACCTTCAGCTGTATATCTGAAGGTGATACCCGTGACATTTATCTGCTCGAAGTACTGTTTCAGTGCTGCTGGAAATGAAAGATCCCAATACGGGGCTGCAACTACAATCTCATCTGCCTGAGCGAACTGCCTGGCAAGGTCGAACAAGGGATTGTTGAAATCACCTTTTGCAATCAGGCTGTCCCGCCTGTTCAGAAACGCCTCGTCTGCAAGTGGGAAGCTTGTTTCATGGAGTCTGATTTCAACAACCGGTCCGTCAAGCTTTGAAAGAAAGCAATCCGCGAGCCTTTTTGTTCTGGAACCTTTTTTCACGCAGGCATTGATGAAGAGTGTATATGTGTCTTTCTTATCAGTTTTCATCTGAACCCCTTGTTCAAATCAGAATTATACCATCAATACCCTGTTTTCTCATCCATAACTGTTTGTGCAGCAACTTCTGGTAATAGTTCCCTATTGTTCCTACGCGATTGTTCATTGGCTGTGGGTTGCCTGTGCAGCGCTTTGCACATGCCAGGCGGGGCGCGGCCTTCAGCCTTGGCGCCCGACGCCTGAGGCTTGTGCAAAGATTGCCGATGCATCAGGCCACACACCGGCCCATGAACATGAGGGCCTGTCCTCCATCTTCCTTTACGGACGCATTCCCGATTTCCCTCATTCCGTCCGTAAACAAAGTGCCTGTTTCCCTCTGTCTTACGGACGGATTCAAAGTTCTTGGCTTTATTGCTGTAAGGAATCCGTCTGTTTTACAGCAGAATCGGAAGAAAAGACATTTGCGTCCGTACGATCAATCCTGTTTTGTACAGCAATAATGGGAGGATTTTTCTTTTTGTCCGTAAAGAGCCGGACATCATGTGCCTTTCCTACAGCAACTTTCATCCAATTGCAGATGATTGCTGTAAAGCCACATGGTCACAAACAGAATCACCATTGGCTTTCCATGGTAAAGACAATTGGGAATGCCTTGGATTGTACCATCGGAATCATAAGAACAAAGGATTCAACGGTGATGGTCATTCCCCGGGTCCGGTCATAAGCCGATGTGTGGCCTGTGTATTGGCAATCCATGCACAGGTCATGGGCGTTTGGGCGCAAAGGCTTGATGGCCGCGCCCCGCCCGCCATGTGCATGGCAACACACAGGCAACCCACAGCTGATGAACAGCCCGGAGGGGCAAGGGGTTAGACATACAGAAGAACACTTCACAAAAGCAAGCCTGCATCCATTTCAGGCAACAACCATGGTTTGGTATGCACAAATGAGACTGTATCAATGAGTGTTTGCATCCACATCAAAGGTTTTGATGGAAAATGGTGGCAAGAATAAACAATTCTTTGCATCCCAAACAAGCCAAGTTCCTGTTTCCGGTGGCAAAGGCTGGCAGTTTTATGCCACCTGTTTTGCCAAGAACAACGAGAATGGATGCAACGACCAAGAATCAAAAGCGAAAACCTGCATACCAAAACACAGGGAACAGGGATTTTGGTGCCAAAATGGAAAGATAACACAAGAGGCCGCGTGTGCGGCCTCCTGCGTGATATGCTGAAGTGTCTTTGTCAGCTGATGGGTTCGAAGTCTGCAGCTCCGTGTTTGCACAGCGGGCAGACGATGTCTTCCGGAAGTTCGTCGCCTTCGTAGACATATCCGCAGACCTTGCAGACCCAGCCCTTCTTGCCTTCTGTCTTCGGCTTGGGCTTTACGTTGGACTGGTAGTAGTTGTAGGTCATTGTCTCCTTGTTGCTGAGAACACGTGCCTCAGTGACTGTGCAGATGAACATTCCGTGGGTATCGAGATCCACATAGCGCTCAACTTTCAGACTCATCATGGCGTTGATGTACTTAGACAGGAATCTGAGACCATTGTCGGAATGCAGGACCTCGAAATCCGAACCGTCAAACTTGTCGGTGTTGCGGCCGCTCTGGAAACCGAAGCGCTCGAATACCGAGAACGGAGCTTCGACGGACAGGCAGTTGAGGTTCATGATTCCACTCTGCTGGACGACATGATGTGTGTAGTTCTGCTTGTTGATGCACACGGCGATCCTGTTGGGAGAGTTTGTGACCTGCGAGACTGTGTTGACGATCATTCCGTTGTCGCGTCTTCCGTCGTTTGAAGTGATCACATAAAGGCCGTAGCCGATCTTGAACAGGGCTGTCATGTCGTTCTTGTTGACTGTCTCTTCCTGACGTCCCATGTAGTCCTGGCAGAGCTCCTTGGCAAGAGCCTCGACCTGAGCCTTGCTCTCGTCGTTCAGGGCACTCTTGATGTGGACAGTGTTCTGGGCGAATGTGATGTTCTTGGAGTTTGCAAGAAGTCCGGTCATGACCTTGGCGGCCTGAGGTGCCCATGAACCGTTCTCAATGATTGCAACAGTCCTGTTCTGGTAGTTGCGCTCTGTCAGATGCTCGATGAATGTGCGCATGAACGGGAAGACATCCGCGTTGTATGTCGTCGAGGCAAGGACAAGTCTTCCGTAACGGAATGCGTCCTCCACTGCCTCGGCCATGTCCTCACGGGCAAGGTCTGAGACCACGACCTTCGGACAACCGTTGGCCTTGAGTTTCTGCTCGAGAAGCTCGACAGCCTTCTTGGTGTTGCCATAGACGGATGTGTAGGCAATCATGACACCCTCGCTCTCAACGCCATAGGAAGACCAGATGTTGTAGAGGTTCAGGTAGTATCCGAGGTTCTCGGAAAGGACAGGTCCGTGGAGCGGGCAGATGATGGAGATGTCCAGACCTGCGGCTTTCTTCAGGACGTTCTGTACCTGAGGACCATATTTTCCGACAATGCCGAAGTAGTAGCGGCGGGCTTCGCATGCCCAGTCCTCTTCAACATCGAGGGCACCGAATTTTCCGAATCCGTCTGCGGAGAACAGGACCTTGTCAGTGCTGTCGTATGTCATGATGACTTCCGGCCAGTGGACCATCGGGGCGGTGACGAAGTTCAGTTTGTGTTTTCCGAGATCGAGAGTGCTGCCCTCGCCTACCTCGATGCGGCAGGAGGCGTAGTCATCTCCGAGGAAGTTCTTCATCATCGGGAAGGCCTTGGACGATGAGACGATTGTGGTTCCCGGATAGTTCTTCATGAAGTTGGCAATATTGGCCGAGTGGTCGGGCTCCATGTGCTGCACGACAAGGTAGTCGGGCTTGCGGCTTCCGAGTGCCTTCTGAAGGTTGTCCAGCCACTGATGCGTGAAGCGTCTGTCAACCGTATCCATTACGGCAATCTTCTTGTCCATAATGAGATATGAATTGTATGCCATTCCGTTTGGAACAACGTACTGGCCTTCGAACAGGTCAACTTCGTGGTCGTTGACTCCGACGTAGATGATATCCTCTGTGATTTTCATTTTTAACCCCTGAGTTTGTTTTTCTACACTATACCATTAATTCCGTCCATCCGCCATCCCGCTTTCAGAGATGTCTCGATGAATAGGGAGGGAGTCAGGGCAGGAACAGGTGATTCTTTGAAATCCTTCGTGTTTCTGGTGATAATGAAGTCTATGCGGTTTCTCTTCGCCGTGGCGGCAATAACGGCATCTTCATAATCAGACATATCCGATTCGACTGCGTTCACGATGTCTTCGGGTTTCAGATCCACAATATTGATGATATCCAGCCAGGATGACAGACAACGGCGGACCTCCTTTTCATCATGCAGATACTTTTTCAAGATATAGTGGATGTCGCAAATTGAATTCGGGGTAAAGAAGCCTTCTACAAGACCGCCGGCACATATCGTAAAAACCTTTGCAGCATCCTCGACAAAGCCATCACGCTTTTGCATCAGGTCAATGGCTATGTTTGTATCGATGATTGCCTTCATAGATATTTCTCCATCCTTTCCATCCTGATTTCGTCCAAAGTTTTTCCATCATCCGGAATAATGCCAATCAGAGAATTCAAAGCGCTCATTTTGCTTCTTCCAGGAGGAGAAAGTACAGCTATTTCCTTGCCGTTCTTGGTGATATAGATGGTATCCGTTGCAGCAAGAGAAAGATAATATCCCAGATTCTGTTTTAGTTCGGTTGCAGTAATGGACATACTTTACCTCTTTGTTCGTACGGTTTTCAATCAAATAATAGTACGATTTTTCAAAGAGGTAAAGCTGACAGATCCATTGCCCATTCACTCTGCTTCGCCGAAGATCAGGTCTTCATCCTCGTCGGAGGCGGAGGCAAATGAGGCGGCTCCCGCTTTGGAGAGGTTTGTCCTGACAGCATCGGAAAGCACTGCTGCTTCGGAATACGAGAAGGTATCGAACGAGTGGTAGCCCAGATAGCTCTTCACCACTAGATTCGGATTGCTGATCACAACCGGAGCCGTGGTGGTCACCACGTTGGAATCGTCCATACTGATGCTGAATCCGCCGGTCTTGAGGGTGTACAGCTGCAGATCAGAATCACCGCGGATGCCAACCCCGTCGTTGCGGACTTCCGCGATCTTCGATCCGTTGCGGATGACTCCGTAGTTCTTCACGCCGATGTCATCAAGTGAAAGCTCGTTGTCTCTTGTCGAAATATACAGGTCGGCTGAAGTGAAGAAATCGGAAACGTCCTCCCCGTTTGCTGTGAAGTTCAGGCTGTCGTCTCCGGAGTAGTCCACATCCTTGAACATGACCATCTTTCCGGAGTTGTTCTTGACCTCAAGTCTGTTCTTCGGGGAAACGACATGCTCTGAAAGGAGCGAGAGATTGTCACCTACCCTCTTTCCGTCAACCATGATGTCGCTCTTGTCGATACCGGTGATGCGGATTGTACCCGGAGCGCTCTTGAGGTTATGGAACAGAATCACATCCGCATATTCGCTCTGGCCGAACTCGCTTGCCGGAGTTGCTTCCACGGCATTCAGGTCAGAAGTAAGCACGGAGATGTCACCGGAAACAAGTGCCTTGGCCGATTCAAGCTCATGCTGTCTGTTTTCATAAGCCTTGACCTCATCTGCTGTGGCCTTTCTGTTATTCTCGAGGTTCCTCAGGAAGTCCTTTGAACCACTGTCTCCTTCAACGGAGGAAGCAATCATCTTTACGTCACTTCCGTTGTAGACGAGGAATGTTGCATTTTTGCCCATGTCACTGACTGTCGACATTCGAGCGATGACAGCAAGGGAAGCCCTGTCGAAAGTATCCTTTCGTTCGTCAGTTCCCCACTCGTCGACGTTATGCACGTAGTAATAAAGGTCGGGAGTCTGCTGGACGTTCTTTGCATCCCCGGTTCCAAGCCATGCTGAATAGCGGTCAAGAAGAGCTTCGAACTCGTGGGTACTTATCTGATGGGTTTCATCGGTCGCCATTTCGTATGCGAGGTCGTTTCTGACCCAGGTCAGAAGAGTGCCCTCACTCTCAAGGCTGAATCCCTCATCGGTCTTTTTGGACAAATATGCAAGGAGATCATCAATTCCGGCTTCCTTTTTGTTCAGCTCGTCCTGATGGTCCTTGCTGTCCTGGATTCCGGCATCGATCTGGCCGATTCCGTCGGACAGGCTGTCGATCTGTTTCTGGATCTTGCCCAAGACCTTGTTCTTGACCTGTTCTGGCTCGGGATCGTCTATGGCGTTGTAGATCGAGAAGTCGGACTCATAGACACCGGTGGACTTGCTCTTGTTGATCTCGCCGTCCTCGTCGAGGATTATGACCTTGCTGTTGGCAAGACCAGCCGTCATTGTTCCCGGAACGTCGGCCGTGTTGTTTGTAGTCAGGTTCTTATTGCTGGAAGTCTCGCCATAGGTCTCGTATCCGAAAGCGGCATAGTACACGCAATGGTAATGGTTGCTGGCATAGATGTCGCCCGTTCCGCTGTTGAACTGATAGTCTATGGTCTTTCCGGAGGCAAACTCTCCGCTCTTGGTGACTACAAGCGTGTTGTTGATTGTCCGATTCAGCTCACCGGCCTCGGTGGTGAACGGAGCAACGGCGTAATGCTCGGAGTAGGACTCCTGATGCAGGTCGTTGTTGGAGGAGCCCATGAAATAGACACTGTTCGAAGACCCGCCCTCGGCAAGGCCCTTGAGAGTCATGGTGTTGTCCACGTTCATGGTCAGGTGGGAGTCCGTCTCGGGATCAGAACCGGCGTCCTTGACAACGACATGCGAGTATGTGGAGAGCTTTCCGTTGGTGTCAAGCATGAAGCTCAGTGCGCCGTCAGCCTTAACGGAAGACTTCTCGTCGATCTCGAGGTTGTTGGTGTTGTTCGATGTCAGCCAACTCTTGACGGTCGGATTGGCAATGAATCCCTGTGAGTCGTCCTGTACCTTCTGTCTGTAGGCCTGTTCCGTATCCAGGGAAATCTGTGCATCGTTCTTCGCAGAAATCGAAGTGTTCCTGATGTTTACGTCATTCTTCTGGTTCAGGGTGTTGTTCAGTTCCAGGTCCTCGCCGGTGTAGAAACCGCCGCTCTGGGCCTCGAATGTGATCTCCTTGTCCAGATCCGAGCCGTTCGAGGCTTTGGATGTAAGGCCGAAGCTCTCGGATGAGATGGACGAATCCTCAAGAGTGACTCCGGAAGCGGAGCTGAAGGTGTGTCCTGCGCTGGAACTGGCAATGACAATAAATCCTCCTTCCGTGGTCACGGAAGAATCTTTGATCGAGTTGTCATTCATCGAATCGATGTTCAGTGCCTTGTATCCGTCTATTGTAGAGTTCTTGACGTTCAGACTTGAATTGGTGTCGAACTCGTAATCGTAATCGTCCTTGGAATAGACGAAGAATCCGCCGTTTGAGCTTCTGGAGACATCGTCATGTGTATTCGTGGAAGCGATCTTGATCTGGAGATCCCCACTTCCGTCACCCTTGGCCTTGAGTCCGTCGAGTGTCAGATCCGACTTTCCCTTGACTATGTTGGTGAACTTCTTGGTGCTAAGGCTGACCGCACCTCCGGACTTGTTTGAGGCATCCAGAGAACCTGTCCTGTCCGTCTCTATGTCGAAGGACAAGTTCGGGACGCTGAGGCTTCCCTTGATGCCGACTTCGGTATCCGAACTGTTTTCGTTGTTCAGTTTCAGATCCGACACCCCTTCGAACAGGGAAGCGGCAAGAGAATCGCCGGACACAGAGGTTTTTGACGAATGGTATGCAACGATGTTCGCAGTACTGTCTGCCTTGATACTTCCGTCGAACTCGATGCTGAGGGTATCGGTGGCGGTTGCATCGATTTCAATTTCGTTTACGCCGTTGAGGGCAGATATGGTGTCCTGTCCTGCGGAGGCCCTGACGTCGGCACTGAGATTGGCATTGATGTTAAGGAGCTCGGTTTCAAAGGAATCCGCTTTCATGACCGTCTTGGAAACAGCATCTGAAGCCGACTTGGCCTGTGACTGGGCATAACCTGAAAGGGATACTCCGGTTCCGTAGATTCCGCTGGTCGCGGTCATGTCTTCATTGTTCTTGCTGATGCCGGTATTGATTTCGGTCTCTTCGACAGTGAACGCGATGTCATTGCCCATGTTGTCGATTCCGGAAGTGAAAACCGGGTTGAGGCTCACTCCTCCGTTCACGACGGAAACCGAGATGCCGGAGACGGAGACAACGTTGTTGCGTACCTCTGTGGCGATCTTGTTGAATCCGGTTTCAATCGTGAGATGCTTGGCATCGATCGAGCCGCCGGCATCCTTGATCAGAGCGGTCGTGTTGCCGCCGACCACGGAGCTGGTGGACATGTTCGTGACGGCTGCACCTCCGGTGAATGCATCGAACGTTGCTCCCGAGAAGGTGTTTACGTCACTTGTCGACCCAATCAGGAAGGTTCCTGTTGCACTGATGTCGTTTTTTCCGGTGACAAGAGCCTGGCTGTTGTAGTTCACGTTGGTCTCATAGCCTGCCACGTTGACTGCCAGACCACCCAGGTATATGCCGTCAATCTCCACATTGGCATCCGAGGAAGTACTGGAATCCAGATAGACGGTCTCTCCCGAAACCGCGGCATCGGAGATTGTGGCAAACGAGTTTGCGTTGTTGTTGTAGGATGATGTTCCGCCGGAGAACGAAAGCCCTGAAGCGGACAGGCCTGTGGACTTGATGTCAGCATAGTCTGCTTCGGAACTGCTGACAGTAACTCCGCCGTCAGCGGAGACTGTTCCTCCGGATATCGATGCGGCCGAGTTCCCGTTCAGATTCAGGCTGAGGATTCCGACTCCTCCGGAGCCGGCTGATACCGTGACATCCGTGTTGTTCAGTGATATGCGGGCACTGTCCGAACCGAGGGTTGTGGAAGACTTCACCGCGAGGTCTCCCGTGCTGCTTACATTGCCGTTTATATCCGCAAAGGCTCCGGAGGTCTTGTCCTCTGCAAGATTCCTGCCCAGGAGGTTCTTTATCCTGTCATCGGCTCCGGAAACCGCAGTATCAAGGCCTGCATTCTTCTCAAGGTCCGTGTAGCTGGTCTTCTCACCTATTGTGACAAGCTTGACTGTTCCTGCCAGGGATCCTATTCCAAGTGAAAGACCGGCGCTGGCATCCGTAAGGTCCGAACTCTGGTTTGCCTCGACGCTGACAGAGCCTGCATCAAGTTTTCCGTCTCCGGAGCTCTTTATGCCTGCGCTGGAGGTTCCCTTGTTCTTGAGAATCACAACGTTCGCCATGGCAGCACCGCCTATCGCGGCACCGGCTCCGGTTCCTGTCATGTTGTTGACGGATGTTTCGTCCTCGGAAAGGACCTTGGCATTTCCGGAGAGAGTGACATTGCCATCACCTGTCTCGAGAACAGCCTCTGTATCGGATTCGATATCGTTGTACGTAACGGATCCGCCGAGGGCAGCGCCTTCTCCGGCTGAGACTATGGTTATGTTCGTGTTGTTCAGAGACCTCTTTCCCGATGCCTTGATCAGAAGGTCTGCCGCATCGATGGTACTGCCGGTAACGGTTGCAGAGGTTTTGTCGCTGTATGAGTTGAGAATCAGGTTTGCCTCAAGGGCGGCTCCCTGCCCTGTCACTCCCAGGGAACCCGTTGTGTTCCTTATGTAGTGACCGTCCTTGCCGGAGTAGGCACTCATGGAGACATCGCCGGAGGCGGTGATCGCGGAATCCTTGATCAGGGCGTTGTTGGAGTACTTGATGTCATTGACCATGACGTTGGCACCGAGGGAAAGCCCCTGCCCTGTTCCTTCCAGAAGTATCGCCCAGTTGTCGGAATAGATATGGTTCTTCGAATTGACATCAAGTTTGCTGATGTTTGCCGTGGATGACGTGACGGAGGAATTGAGTGTGTTGCCGTATTCGTTCTCGATCTCTATTCCGGAGAGCGACACGCCCTGAGCGGCGGCAGCGACTCCGACAACGATGTCACGTGTCTTATGGTCCGAGGATGCAAGAACAAGGGCTTCCGTGCTTGAGTTGCCCTGTGTTCCCACAGTGGAACCGTCCACAGTGGCGGAAAGGTTCTCTTTGTATTCGTTTTTCAGAGGCTGTACGTTCATCGCAGCATTCTGGGCGGCTGAAACCTGAACCAGAACACGTGTGGAGTTCACATCCTCAGCCGCTTCAAGGTCCAGTTTTCCCGCATCTACGGAAGAGGCCGAACCGATGCTTGCGTTGAGCTTGTCTTCAAAATCATTGAGCACAACGTTCGTGTCGATCGCTCCGCCCTCGCCCATGGCAACTGTTCCGGCAACGACCACTGTGTTGTTGTCCTTGACATCCTGGGCCTTGACGGAAACGGTATCTGCTGTTCCTGCAAAGGAATTGTCGGTGATCTGGGCGTCGAGCTCAGAGGAATCCTTCGTGTAGACAACCTGAACTCCCACTCCGAGGTTCTGCGTGGCCGAGATGCTGCCTGCAACCATGCACTTCACTATTCTGTCCTGGGCAATAACGTCCAGATCATTTGCGAATACGGTTGACTTGTTCTTCAGGCTGGCATCAACCTTGTTGCCTGTGAGCTTGACCACAACAGCACCTGTAATGGTTGACTTGGCTCCGAACCCCAGATTGTAGAACATGTTCCAGTTCATGAACGAAGTGTCCACATCGTCCCTGTTGAGGTCAGTATATTCCTTCTTGTCGGAATCGTACTTGAGAAGCTTTTCCTGATAATCCGGATTGGAGATATCGTCCCTGTCGTAGGTCCCGTCTTTCTTTCTGGTTCCACCGTTGGCATCGATTGAGTCGGCAAGGACCTTCACACTGCCGCTTGCCGTGATGTTTGCACCGTCCAGTGTCGTACTGACGGTCTTTGCAAGCTTGTCCAGATTGATCGAGGCTCCAATGACCGTAGTTGCCTGGCTTCCGGCCACGGCGAGTGTTCCTCCGCGGGTAAGCAGATAGGATTCATCCTTTGCCGTGAACGAGGCATCGTCCTGTACTTCTGAAGTTCCCGTGACATTGGTAGAGACTTCGTTGTTCACCAGATTGACCACGACAGTCGAGGCGAGCATGCTCGAGGACCTGGCGATTCCCACGGTCACGGGGATTGCGTTTAGAATCTCGAACGAGTTGGCGTTGACCTCGAGACCTCCCGAGGTGAGCTTGTAGTCATCTCCCGTTCCCGGATTCAAATTGGCGCTGACCTTGTTGTTCTGGATGTCGAACACCCATCCGCCGCCTATTCCGATGCCGCTTGTGGCACCGCTGTATGCTCCGTCACCCTGCGCGTTGATGGCATTCACCTGGTTGTCGGCCTTGACACTCAGCTTCTTGCTGATTGTCACCTTGGAGTCCTCAAGATCAGCATGGATGTCGTTGTCAAGGTAAACCACTCCGAGCGAGCCGTCGAACGGAGTACCGTACTTGGCGTAGTTGCCCACAGCCTCAAGTGCTACTCCTATGGACAGCAGGTCGTCGTTCTCCTCTGCAAGGACAGTGACGTTGTTGATGTTGTCAGTCAGCACGGAATCCTTGACCGTGGCACCGACATTGGAATTCAGCAAGTCTGCGGTTCCGGCAAGAGCGGCTCCGGCAGAGAACTTGGATCCAGACTCTGTGGCAAGCGAGCCTGCGAAGTTGAGTGTACTGACTGTCTGATTTGCATGGACGCTCACGTCGGTGCCGGCCTCAGTTTTTCCGGAAATAGTAGCACCGGACACTGAAGCCATTGTGTCTGATTCCACAGAGTTATAGGTGAACGATCCTCCGATCGCTCCGTCGAATTCAGTCGGCTTGGAGCTGTCGCCGGTGTAGCCTACACCTACAGCGAAGCTGAATATCTCGTCGTCCTCGTTGGCGTCCACAGTGGTATTGGCACCTGAGACAATCGTAGTACCATCACCGTTGATTGTGCCGCCGACGGTCGTATTGACGGAACCCCCTCTTGAGAAGAGGTTGACCGCAGCACCGGTTCCGACCGTTCCGGACTTGGCGAATCCACCTGAGAGGATTATGTCCAGGTTCTTGAGGTTCGAAGCTATCTTGACGTCATTTGTAGCGCTGATTTCGGCACCGTTGCGGACGAAGGTATTCACCTTGGTGTCGTTGTTCAGCACGTTGACCGAACCTGCTATGGCAAAGCTGTACTTGGATCCGCCGACGTTCTTGGCGGCATCCTTGGCGGCATCTACGCCCTCTTTGACTTCATCGACCTCTTCCTCCGGGAACGCGTCGTCTATCTTTGCGAGCATATCCGCGAAGAAATCGTCGGATTTGTCCGATTTCTTGGCCTTTTTCTGCCACGAGGCCACATTCTGGGTCTCTGCCGCGGCTCCACCTGCCAGAGAACCTGCAAGCGCAAGCTCCACGTTGCGGTTGTATGAGGTGGAATCGATCTTGACATCACCTTCTGCGGCAACAAGTTTCGCGTTGTCTATTATCGCGTTGACTTCCCTGTCTATGGTATGGACGTTGACGGCGGCGCCTACAGATGCCGTGACTTCCTTTTCCTTCTCGCTTTCCTGCTTGGAGACCTCACCTACCACATCAACGGTTGTGATATGGTCTTCTGCGTTCCTTCTGTCTGAAAGCACCAGCCTGTCATTCTCGATTACGGGAAGTCCCTTCTTGTCGCCCGTATCAAAATCCAGCTTGCCCAAAGAGACGCGTGATTTGCCTACCTCCACCTTGATGTTGTCGGCAATTATCTGGCTGTCTGAAATGACGTTCACACCGGTGGTTCCGGTGTAGTCCTGGACGGACACAGCACCGCCGGCCGCAATAGTCGGGGCATCCGTGAACATCTTTATGAAGTTGACATAGGACTGCTCGCTTGCGGCATTCAGGCCCACATCGGCGTTGGCCGAGATGTGGGAGTCCTCTATGGTCACTTCCGCATTGTTCTCGATCTTCTGGATGAGGACCGAAGCTCCGGTTCCATCTGAATTCCAGACATCGTAGACCTCATCGTAATTGATGATGGATGAGGATCCGAAGAATCCGGCATCGCTTCGTGTGGCCACGGAGTTTGTAGCATAAACTCTCACGTTTCCATCATCATCGCCCTCACCGGCGTAGATTTTCGAGTCGTTCTTTATGTCCACATTGGTGGTGTTCGTTCCGTTGTTGTATGTGATGGATGCGGCTACGGCCAGGCTGTCGCCTGTTGTTCCGGCTGCCGCCGCATTGTTGAAGAACCCGGTCAGGCCGAGGGTAGGTGTCATGCTCTCCCTGTCACCGTCGCCGATATTCTTGTTGAATGTGAAAGACCAGTCATCATTGGCATCGGAACCGAATCCCAGACCCAAAACAAGATATTTACTGCTGACGCCTATATTTCCACCGTTTCCGGGAAGTTCCGTGAGGGCATTGATGTTCACATCTTTCTTGGATTCCAGCTTCGAGTTGTCGATAACGACGTTGTTTGTGTTTTCCCTGTTGTTGACAATCAGAGCCACGCCTGCACCGACTATGGCTGTTGACTGGGAGGCATCCTCAGGCTCTTTTGCATGGGCCAGTGCCACGTTGTGGTACTTGTCCAGCAGGTGGGTCGTGATGTCTATGTCCTTGGCTGATGTCAGAGTAGAATCCTTGATGTTTACGGCCGTGTCGTTAGTGCTGTTGGAGAAAAGGAAGGAACCTCCGACCTGGAACATGCCGGGTTTAAGCTCCTGGGCCTCGCCTACCGCCTGCTGAGCACCCTGCGCAGCAGTGTCGGAAAGTCCGGAGTTGAACTGTTTGAAAAGTCCGTACCAGCTGCCGTACGTATACTGCTTGTACTTGGTGTAGGCGTTCTTTCCGATTTTTGCGAAGTTGGAGAAGCGGTTCTTCACCTTGTTGAAGAATTTTTCCTCGTCCTCTATCTTCTCCTTCTTTTTTGCACCTTCGGCGTTCGTTTTTGTTTTTCCGGTCACGTCGATGTTCTGGACGCTGACGGCTTCAATGGTAATGTTTCCGTTTGTGGACTCAAGTGTGCTGCCGGTGATATTGACTTCGTTTTTGGTCTTGGAGTTGTTGACAATTCCTATCAAGGCAGCACCGCTTCCACCCTCGGTGGGAGTGCTGAAATCATTCTTCAGAACCGTGGCACTGTTGTCGACGAAGATAAAATTGTCCACGTTGGACAGTGTCCTGGCCGTAATCTCATCTGCAGTAATCGTACTGTCGGTGATGTTCACCTCGGTATCAACGGAAGTGGTGAAATTGAGGAACTGCAGACTGAATGCATCGGTCTCAGAGAATCTAAACAAGGCGTTGTCATTGGAGATCTGCATCTCTATGTTGTTTCCGGACAATGCCTTGATCTCAGCCGAATCCAAGGAGTTCAGCTCAGATTTGTCTACATTAATTACGGACTCCGTTTCCGTTCCGATGGCATGAATCATGGACTGGAACGGAATTGCCTCCTCCGGAGCTCCGGTTGTCTTCACTACATATGTGGACTGAGAATCCGTAGCAAGGGTCATAGCGTCACCGGAATTGATTGTAGAGCTGTCTATGTCAAGATAGGAATAGCTTCTTGAACCGGCAAAGTCGTCAAACAGTTCGGAGGAAAGAAGGGTTGCTATGTCCTCGGCAACCTTATCCGGATCCTCAAAGGACTCGAACAGCCATGCCAAAATGACCTCGGGAAGCTCAATGGCGTTGATTTCGGATGAGGTTTCCGCAGAAGCCTTGATTGTCAGATCGTTGTTTGCGGTGAGGGTGGAACCCGTCACGCCGATCTGGGACTTGCTGTAATCGAAATAGACACCCTTTCCGAATGCAACAATGGGAAGCGTTTCAGACCCGAGTTTTGCCTTGGCCTCAACGTCAATCCCGTTTGCAAGCATGTCCGTGTTGTCTATGGAAACTGATGCGGTGATGCCGTTGTCCGGTGCAGCCTTGTCGCTGTCACCTGACTGTGCTGCAGATGCGGTGAGGATTATCTTGCCCGCTTCATTCTGGGACATCTGTGAGGCAAAGGAGGGATCGCCTGAGACAAGTGACTTGAAGATGTCCACAGCATCCTGACGCTTGTCAAAAACCTGTGCGTTGTCGTTCCAGCCGGCAACGATTCCGTTCTCGCCCTTTGTCACGGTGGTAGCATCTCCTCCGACGGAGATGGATGAGGCATCTGCAATCACCTCGTCACGGGAGAGGACTGTTCCGCTCATGACTATGTTGCCGTTGGCATCGCTGACAAGGCCTTTGTAGCCGTCTGCACCGTAGCTGTAGTCGTCGATGTCCCCCGCTGTGCCGTCATAGGCATTCTTCAGGCTGTCGAAATCCGATGTGGACAGAAGATTAAGAGATCCCACGTTCAGGACACCGGTTGCTCCGATGACAATGCCTGACGGAGAGACGAAAATGGCACGGCCGTTGTAGAAGGCATCGCCTCTTACTGAGTTGACTATTCCGTTGATCTGGACCTCGGATCCCACCATGTTGATGAAACTGTCGTAATCTCCAAGATCCTTGGAGGTGAAGTTGAGGTTGGCAACGTCCCCGTCGTCCAACTGGAACGTGTCATAGGAACGGAAACCTGTGTCTCCGCTGACCTTGTCGGCTTCTATGTTGTAGGTATTTCCTTCCGGGGTTATTCCGGAGATTGTCGAGGCAAAAAGCGCCACGGGACAGCAATATGCTGTGTAGATGATGCAAAGAATTGCAGCTAATGTTTTCCTAATCCTCATGGGGGAAATATAGCACCTGTTCCCCGCACGGGCAACAAAAAGAAGTAAACGATATTAATTTACTAATTATATATACGGGAAAGCCTTTTTCAAACATGCTTGATGAAAGCCGACTTAGATGCAATACTTTTTTACTATGAGAAAGAGTTTCGCTGTTTTTCTGCTTCTTACAGTCCTCCTGGTCTCCGTGTTCGCGGAGGATGCCGCCATCAGAAAGATCAAGGTCTCCGATTCCGAGATCCTGACCAGGGCCGAGATTATCCGTGTCGTGGACGAATGCATGGAGAAATACTCCGGAATGGATCTGGTGAATGCCGTCGTGGACAGGATCAACGGTCTTTACAGGGAAAAGGGTTTCCCGAATGCCCTTGCTACCATCCCCGAGCAGACTGTCGAGGACGGAACAGTGGTCATCAGGCTTGTGGAAGGCCATGTCGGAGACATCACTGTCTCCGGAGCAACATACACCCCGTCTGACTACATCGTCAGAGGTGTCAACATCGACTGTGACGGAGTTCTGAACCTTTCCGTACTTGAGAAGAACCTTCTTTCCTTCAACCGCTGGAACCAGGGTGTGGCACTCACCTCTTACCTGAACCCCGGAAAGAACAGGCCGGGCACCACTGACATCGACATCAAGGTCACCGAGTCCTTCCCCACCGGAGCCTATGCCACATTCGACAACTACGCCTCCGAGGCTTCCGGAAGCTACAGGGCAGGAGCTCATTTCGTGGCCAATAGCCTGACAAACCACAGGGACATCCTTCTGGCAGGCGCCTACGCCAACTTCTATTCCCGCTCCGTCTATGCCGAGTACAGCTTCCCGTTTTTCCTGGGACAGATGTCCGATCCGATAAGAGCGGGAATCCGTGGAAACTACAACGGATCCAACGCGGCAGAGGGATCTGCCAGCATCTTCAACATCAAGAGCCAGACAATCTCCGGAGCCGCCTACCTGAACACGGTCATAAACCGCACTGCGGACAGAAACATAACCGGAACCCTGACAGGCAACTTCAACACGACGACAACCGAGGCACAGGACACGCAGCTGACAAAGGAGACCCTGATCTCCGGACGCCTGAGTGTAAGCTCCTCGTTCATCTTCGGAAATCTCTTCCTCTCCGCCGAGGCCGGTGCGACCATCGGTTTCCCAACCGAGAGCAAGAACGACCTGAAGACATATGGAAAATTCGACGCCGCCCTCAGGGCAACGCTCAATCTGAAGCAGATCGTCCTCTCCCTCTCGGCCTCAGGCCAGTGGATGCCTTTCAACGACCTGGTTCCAAATCAGGAGCTGATGTATGCCGGCGGCCCCACATCGGTGCGCGGATACATGATGAACTGTGCATGGGGAAAAACCGCCTACAGGGCAAGCGCAGAGGTCCACTTCATGATTCCGAAGCTCCTGAGGTCTTCGATCTACGGATTCCTGGACCATGCCGGAGTGTTCCCCTATCCCGATGTCGAGGACAACTTCCTCCTCAGCGCAGGTTTCGGAGCCGAGCTGAACATCGGAAACATCGTCCATCTGAACATGAACGTGGGACTCCCGTTCTGGAAGGTATATCAGGACAAGGACAATCCGGGCTACAAGGTCAACCTTGCAGTAACGGTATCCACATCGAACATAAACGTCTGATCATTTCAAAGCAGACAGAAGAACGCACCCCAGTATTACAGATGCGAAGCCCGCAAGGTCCATGGGCATGAATGCCGTGTGCAGGAACACAAAAGATGTCAGTGTGGCGACCACGGGTTCCACGCTTGATATCATGCTGGCCTTCTTGGGACCGCACAGTCCCACCCCTTTGAGATAGCAGCTGAAACCAAGTGCCGTTCCGACAGTGACGATGAATGCTATTGAAAGCAGAGTGACCGGCCTGGTGTCCGTCAGAATGCGTGCGTCGCCTGAGAATGCGAAAAGCACAAGACCTCCGATCAGCATCGCATAGCCCAGGACAAGGCTTGTCCCGAACCTGGGCATGAGATTGCCCGGAAGCAGGGTGTACAGGGCAACGGCCAGAGCCGCCGCACCACCCCAGAAGAGGCCTTTTTCGGAAAGGTAAAGATGTGAGACGTCTCCATGCGTGGCAAGGATGAAAACCCCGCCCATCACCAGCAGAAGACAGATGTATTCAACGGGTCTCGGAGCCTTGCGCTGCATTATGCTAGCCACAATGAACACAAAGACTATTCCCGCACTCTGAAGCACTGTGGCGGTTCCGGCATTGGAATACCTGATGGCGCTGAGATAGGACAGCTGGCACAGCCCTACGCCGAACACCCCGTAGACAACGAGATGGAGGACGGTCTTCCAACTTCTGAAGATGTCCAGCATTCCCCTGGGATGGGTGATGAGATTGATGACGATGAGAAGAAGACCTGAGAAGATCAGGCGGTAGATCGTGACGGTAAGTGGGGCCACATCGGAGTATCCGAACAGGAACTGCCCGCATGTTCCGGACAGTCCCCATCCCGTTCCTCCAAGCAGCGCGAACGCTATGCCTTTCTTCTCGTCCGCAGTCATGACTGCTTTTTACCCAGATAGGCCTCTTTGACCTGCTCGTTCTCCAGGAGCTCTTTTCCGGGACCGTGAAGCACGATCTCACCTGTCTCCAGGACGTAGGCGTCGTCTGCGACGTTAAGAGCCATGTTGGCATTCTGCTCGATCAGCAGGATCGTGACACCTGCCTTGTTGATCTGGCCGATGATCTCGAAGATCTGGCGGACAACAAGCGGAGCAAGACCGAGCGACGGCTCATCCATCATCATGATCTTGGGCCTGCTCATCAGGGCTCTTCCGACAGCCAGCATCTGCTGCTCTCCTCCGGAGAGGGTTCCGGCAAGCTGCCATGAGCGCTCCTTGAGGCGTGGGAACAGCTCGTAGACCCAGTCGTAGTCCTCTTTGATCTTGTCCTTGTCCTTTCTGAGATAGGCACCGATCCTGAGGTTCTCCTCGACGGTCAGGTTTACAAAGACCCTACGTCCTTCCGGGACAAGGGCGATGCCCTTCTCGCAGATGGACGATATCTGTTTGTTCATGATTTCGGTTCCGTCGAAACTGATGGAGCCGCTTTCGGCTTTCACAAGACCGCTGATGGTTCTCAGAAGCGTGGACTTTCCCGCTCCGTTGGCACCGATGAGGGTGACAATCTTTTTGTCGGGAACCTCGAGGCTCACTCCGCGGAGGGCTTTGATTCCGCCGTAAGAAACGTGAAGATCATTGATTTTAAGCATTCTCGTCCTCCCCCAGATATGCGGATATGACAGACGGATCCGACTGGACCTCTGCAGGAGTTCCCTGCGAGATCAGTGCACCGAAGTTCAGGACGTAGATCCTGTCGGAGATGTTCATGACAAGGTCCATGTGGTGCTCGATCATGCAGACGGTGAGCTTGAAGTCATCCCTGATCTTGCCGACGAAATCCGTCAGCTCGATTGTTTCCTGCGGGTTCATTCCGGCGGCCGGCTCGTCCAGAAGAAGCAGTCTCGGTTTGGTGGCAAGGGCTCTTGCTATCTCAAGCCTTCTCTGAAGTCCGTACGGCAGCGAGGTGCAGTTGTTGTCCCTGACCTCGTAAAGACCGAGTATGTTCAAAAGCTCTGCCGTCTCTTCTCTCTGACGCTTCTCCTCCGCTGCGTTAAGATGGAACGTAGCGGTGAAAACGTTGGAAGTTCTGAGCATATGTTTGGCAATCAGGACATTGTTGAACACGCTCTGGCTCTTCCAGAGTCTGATATTCTGGAAGGTTCTTGCAATTCCAAGGCGCGTGATCTGGTCCGGTGTGGGCTCGATGTGCTCGGTATATTTTCCGTTGTCGGTTCCGGCGTAGAGCTTCTTCATCTTGCCATGCGGATAGTTCTCGACAATCTTGTTTCCGTTGAAGAAAACGTTTCCGTTGGTGGGAGGATAGACGCCGGTGATGACGTTGAAGGCCGTGGTCTTTCCCGCACCGTTGGGACCGATGAGGGAGACGATCTCGCCCTGGTCCACATGCATGGTCAGGGAATTGACAGCCACGACGCCGCCGAACTGCATTGTAATGTCATTCATTTCAAGGACGGTCTTGTTCATGGCTTCACCTTCTTTTTCTTTCTTTCCGCCAGCCGCTTGCGGATACCCGATATCGACAGCTCCTTGTCACCCATGATTCCCCTTTGGTAGAGCAGGACTATTGCCATGATGACGACGGAGAAGACGACCTTCCTGAATCCGGGACGCAGGAGAGGGACATGGAACGAGCCGATGTAGGTTTCGGCATTGTCCAGGAACCTCAGCCACCACTCCGAACAGGCGATGAACAGGAACGACGAGATGCACGATCCTGTGATGGATCCGATTCCTCCGATGACGACAATCAGCAGGATCTCGTAGGTCATCGCACTCTTGAATTGGCTTGCCTGGACCGTTGTCTGGAACATGGCAAGCAGGGCTCCGGAGATTCCCGCGAAGAACGAGCTGATTGTGAATGCCATCCTCTTGTGATGGGCAAGGTTGATTCCCATGGCCTCGGCTGCGACCTCGTCGTCACGGATAGCCTTGAAGGCACGTCCGTATGTCGAGTTGATGAGCAGCACGATTATGGCTATGCAGATGGCGGAGACCGCGATCGGGAAGATCGATGACTTGAAAACGGGGAAACGCCTGAGAAGGTTGGATCCGTTTGTCAGTCCGCCCAGCTTGTCCCACTGGAACAGGGCTCTGATGATCTCGGCAAAACCAAGCGTTGCAATGGCAAGATAGTCGGACTTGAGCTTGAGGACCGGAAGTCCGATCAGGTATGCGAAGATCGCGGCCACGATTCCCGCAAGCACTATTCCCACGAACACAGGAACGGAGAACTGGATGATTCCGCCGTCATAGTACTGGTAGACAACCGCCCTCTGCTCCATCGGGATGGTGAAGATGGCGTATGTGTATGCACCGAGAAGCATGAAGCCCGCCTGACCCAGGGAGAACAGTCCCGTGAAGCCGTTCAGGAGGTTCATGGATACAGCGACCAGCGCGTAGATGGAACCCTTCTTCAGCACGGTGAACAGCATGGATGTCCTTGGAAGCAACTGCTCCAGGACGACAACCACCACGAACAGCAGTGCAATCAGGGCCAGGGCTATGATCAGGTCTTTTCTTTTGTCTTTGTCCATATCACCCTCCCCTTATACCTTGTCGGTTGCCTTCTCACCGAACAGTCCGGTGGGCATGAACATCAGGACGACAATCAGAAGAACGAACGTGAAGGCATCGGAGAACGTCGTCCATCCGAGTCCCTTGATTATGTTCTCGCAGATTCCGATTATGAAGGCGCCTATGACCGCACCGGGAATCGAACCGATTCCACCGAAGACGGCGGCGACAAAAGCCTTCAGACCCGGCATTCCTCCGACGGTGGGAGTGACACCGGTGTAGTTGGAGAAGAACAGCGTCGAGCCTATTGCCGCAAGCAGCGAGCCTATGACGAATGTCGCGGATATGACGCTGTTGATCTTTACGCCCATCAGCTGTGCGGTCTCGAAGTCTCGGGACACGGCACGCATGGCGATTCCTATTTTCGTATATTTGATGATGTTGACAAGAACCACTATCAGAACCAGCGTGACGAACGGGGTTATGATGGTGACTCTCTTGGTCATTGCACCGAAGATTTCAATTGAATCCGAGATGAACGGCACCGGCGGATAGTACTTGGTGAGACCGCCTGTGACATACAGGGCAAGGTTCTGGATCAGGTAGGACATACCGATGGCAGAAATCATCGCCGACATTCTGGGTGCGGTCCTGAGCGGCTTGTATGCAACTCTCTCGATTGCGAAACCCAGAACTCCAGTGGCAACTATGGCCAGGGGAAGCGATATGTAGAGCGGCATGTAGCTGGCCGAATAGATGACCATCAGGGCCGCACACATGAAGACATCTCCATGGGCGAAGTTGATAAGACGGAGAATGCCGTAGACCATGGTGTAACCTATGGCAATGAGGGCATATTGCCCGCCCGTGGATATTCCTGCCAGAAGATAAGGCAGGTTGGTTTGAAGGAATCCCATAAACACCTCTGAAAAACATGCAGTCTGTACCGGGCACGAACCCGGCACAGACTACCTGAGAAAAACAGTATTTCTAAATTACTTTACGCTCTGGACAGAGACGAACTGCCACTTTCCTGTGGCGTTGTCGACCTTCTTGACGTAGGCAACGTTTCTCACTGCATCACCGTTCTTGTCGAATGCGATGTCTCCGGAAACTCCCTTGTATGTAACGCCCGGAAGGATCTTCTGGATGTCGGCGCCCTTTGTGGAGCCGGCCTTCTTGAGAGCCTCGAGAGCGACATAATATGCGTCGAATCCCATTGCTGTGACAGCGGCGATCTCATCGTTTCCGCCGTTGTTTGTGAGAGCTGTGGCGTTGCTTGCAAGATATCCCTTGAAGCCGTCGACGAAGTCAGTGATCTGCTTGTCTGTTGAACCCTCGACGAAGAAGGTTGTGACGCTGACGCTCACGTTCGTGCCCTTTGCTGCGGCCAGGACGACGTTGGAATCCCATGTGTCGCCGGCAAGGATCGGCATCGGGAGACCCTGTGTGTTGGCCTGCTCGATGATGAGGGCTGCGGCCTCGATTGAAACCGGTGAGTAGAAGACGTCGCATCCGCCGTTCTTGGCGTTGGTGACATAGGCTGCGAAGTCGGATGTTCCCTCGGGGAATGTCTCGTAGATGACCTGTCCGCCGAGAGCCTCGAAAGCCTTGATGAAGTAGTTGCACAGTCCGACAGAGTAGTCGTCACCGAGCTTTGCGAGTGCATAGGCCTTCTTTGCTCCGAATGTGTCCTTTGCATAGTTGGCGAGAACTGTGCCCTGGAACGGATCAAGGAAGCAGATTCTGTAGTACCAGTCGTTACCCAGTGTTACCTGCGGGTTTGTACATGTAACTCCGATTGCGGGAACCTCAGCACTTGCGAATGTGTCGGCTGCTGCAATAGAGACACCTGAACCATATGACCCCAAAACAAGTGAAACGCCCTTGGAGACGAGCTCCGAGGCTGCCGTGACTGCTTTGTCGTTTGAAGACTCGTTGTCGACGATGACAAGCTGGACCTCATATTCGGTTCCGTTGATTGTGACGGTCGGTGTGATAGCGTTGGCGTACTGGATACCCAGGGTCTCCTGCTTTCCACCTGCGCCGTTGTCTCCTGAAGCCGGCTCATAGACACCGATCTTCACGACTTTCTTTCCGGATCCTGACGATTCACCGTTTCCACCAGCGAATACAAGGGCTGATGCAATCAGCAGAACTGTCAGTACAGCAATCAGTTTCTTCATATTTTCCTCCTGCATATGTGTTTCTATTGATAATAACGATATCGGAGGCCATGCGCAAGAATTTTTATGGATATGGAAACGGGTTTTTCCTTCGTAGGAGGAAAAATCCGACTAACGGTCAGCCGTTGATGAAGACCGGACCATGTCCGGGACAGATCAGATATCCCGGATAGGAAACCGACAGCTCCTCCCTGCCTTTCTGGCAGATGGAGCTGTCGAAGTCCACACCCGTCATCAGAAACGGTGCCAGCGAGTTGAACTCGCGCTGTTCCTTTGTAAGTCCTTTTATATTTACAAGGATGTCTCCGGTGAACAGGAGCCTGAACTTGTCGCAGACAATGACTGTCTCGCCTTTGACATGTCCGCCAAGCCCCTCGAAGCAACGGAGGCTGAGTCCTGCGAAATCAACCGTTCCTATGTACGAAAGAATCTCCTTGTCCTTCTTCTCGCCGATTACGCGGCATTTCTTCAATTCCGGTGGATTGTATTGGGAAATCACCTTGCTCAGGAAGCAGTACGGTTCGTGCTTCGGGTTCTGCTCGCGGAAGTTCATCTTCCCATCATGCTCCAACTTGAAGTTGTCGTAACAGCTTTTGCTGAGATAGATGGTGTCGAAGATGTCCAGAAGACCCGTGTGGTCGACATCGGCATGGGTCAGGACAACGCTCTTTCTCATGCTGTCGAACTCGGGGAACAGGCCGTGGAAGACTTCGGACATCTCATCCCTGTAGCATTCGAACCCGCAGTCCACGAACAGAAGCTCGTTCCCGTGCTGGAGGATGTAGGTGTTGCTTCCGCACGGAGGCTCGATCACGTGAAGCTGGTAGTCCTTCGACAGCTCGTCGGTACTGACCTTCGCCTTGAAATTTTCTCCCTTTCTTGAGCGGACGAACTCCGCAAAGCGTCTTATGTAATCGAACGTCTGGAGGACCGGCTTGTTCTGCTCGTCCATCTGCTGCATCAGCCGGTTGGCACAGATGAGGACCTCGTTGGTCTTTTCCTGAGAGAGATTGAGGATCTTCCTCATCTCGTTGGCGAACGACACGTAGAAGACCGTTCCGTCAAGGAGCCTGTCCGTGACCTCGTAGTCCAGGATCCTTATCTCGCAGATCTGAGATATCTCCTCGATCAGCTTCGTCATCTCGCCGGGATTCTCCAGGAAAAGTCCCATCTTGAAATGCTGGATTCCGGTGCCGTTCTCCTGCGAGCTCATATAGGAGATGTTCACGTTGTACTTGACTAGGATGTCCAGAATGGGTGTCACCGCGCCCGGCCTGTCCTGGAGTGTGAGGACAATCATGATGATCTTGCTTGTCTCGACCTCGTCGGACAGGTATCCGATCTTCCTCAGATCGACCTCTATGGCCCTATGCTGGGCCTCGTCTGCCGAAACCTCTATGAAAAGGGTGTGGGTATCAACCGCCTTGTTGTAGTTGACCCTGACGATGTTCCCTCCGAATCCGGAGATGATCTGACTGGCAACCAGAAAAGCTCCCGCCTTGTCAGGCATTCTAGTAACGTAGGTCTTGTGCATGTGACTTCAATCCTCGTGTTCACATTAATTGTTTTGCACCCGGATAATCAATAAGCAAACTTTCCGGATTAGTTTGTCATTGCCTTATTTTGCTATGTGTATATGCTGGTTGAAATAATGTCCGTCGGGACGTTCACCGGATATGACAATGTTGCTTTTTTACCTGAGTTTATTTGCTACAAATGTATATAGAGTTGTAATTTATGAAAATTTTCGTTGCTTTCACAAAAATGCCATTTTATACTGGCACTACAAAGCAAGGAGTCAAAAACCTTGCTATCTTAACCGACGGCACATTGGTTGCCGCACATTGACAAAAGGAGAAATGAAAATGAAGAAACTGATCGTAGCACTTATGGTTCTCGTATGTTGCTTCTCTCTGTTCGCAAATGCTGCAGCAGAAAGCTCCGGCAAGACACGCATCGGCGTTGCAATGCCTACAAAGGACCTCCAGAGATGGAACCAGGACGGATCCAACATGAAGAGCAAACTCGAGGCTGCAGGTTATGATGTCGAGCTGCTCTATGCAGGAAACGATATCGCACAGCAGGTCTCACAGATCGAGAACATGATCAACAACGGATGCAAGGTTCTCGTTATCGCCTCCATCGACGGAAGCTCACTCGGAGTTCCTCTTGCAGAAGCAAAGGCCAAGGGAATCCCCGTAATCGCATATGACCGTCTGATTATGAACACCGATGCAGTCGACTACTATGCAACATTCGACAACTACATGGTCGGAACAAAGCAGGGTCAGTACATCGAGCAGGCTCTCGGACTCAAGGAAGGAAAGGGCCCCTACAACATGGAGATCTTCACCGGTGACCCGGGCGACAACAACGCACTGTTCTTCTATGGCGGAGCAATGGATGTCGTAAAGCCTTACATCGCATCAGGACAGCTCGTCGTCAACTCAAAGCAGATCGAGTTCGCTGAAGTCGCAACAGCCAACTGGTCAACAGAGAACGCACAGAACAGAATGGAGGCCATCCTCTCATCCTACTATGCAGGCGGAAAGGCTCTGGACGTTGTCCTCTGCTCCAACGACTCAACAGCTCTCGGAGTTGAGAACGCTCTCGAGAACAACTACAAGGGCGCATGGCCGGTAATCACAGGTCAGGACTGCGATATCGCCAACACAAAGAACATGATCGCCGGCAAGCAGTCAATGTCCATCTTCAAGGATACCAGAACTCTCGCAGCCAAGGTCGTCGAGATGGTTGATGCAATCGCCAAGGGCCAGAAGGCTCCTGTCAACGACACATCAACATACAACAACGGTGTCAAGGTTGTCCCGAGCTACCTCTGCGAGCCTGTCTTCGCAGACGTCAACAACTACAAGGAGCTCCTGATCGACTCCGGTTACTACACAGCTGACCAGCTCAAGTAACTTTTTGGTTTATTTAAAATTAGCGGATACTCCAGTCATGGGGTATCCGCATTGTGTTATTAGATGGGAGATTGAACATTTTGAGCACAACACTGTTGGAATTGAAAAACATCACCAAAACCTTCCCCGGAGTGAAAGCGCTTGACAAAGTGAATCTCAAAGTGGAAGAAGGTGAGATCCATGCCCTCGTCGGTGAGAACGGGGCAGGAAAGTCAACCCTCATGAAGGTCCTGAGCGGAATCCATCCGTACGGGTCCTACAAAGGTGACATCGTCTACAAAGGCGAGCACTGCAAATTCACTAAAATAGCAGACAGCGAGAAGAAAGGAATAGTCATCATCCATCAGGAACTTGCACTCATCCCCTACCTCTCAATCGGCGAGAACATGTTCCTCGGCAATGAGAGAGGCAAGAAGTATGCAATCGACTGGGACGAAACTTTCAATCTGGCAGATAAATACCTCAAACAGGTCGGACTGCGCGAATCTTCCAAGACACTTGTCAAGGACATCGGTGTCGGCAAGATGCAGCTGGTCGAGATTGCAAAGGCACTGGCAAAGAACGCCAAGCTCCTGATTCTCGACGAGCCGACCTCGTCACTCAACGAAAGAGAATCGAAGGCACTTCTGGACCTCCTTCTGAAGTTCAAGAAGGAAGGCATGACGTCCATCATCATCTCGCACAAACTGAACGAGATCTCGTACGTTGCCGACCAGATCACAATCATCAGAGACGGCCAGACCATCGAGACTCTGAACAAGGCGACAGACGACATCTCCGAAGCCAGAATCATCAGAGGCATGGTCGGAAGAGAAATCACCGACAGATTCCCGAAGAGAGAGCACAAGGAGATCGGAGACATAATGATGGAAGTCAAGCACTGGAACGTCTATCATCCGATCTTCATGGAGAAGAAAGTCGTCAACAACGTCTCCTTCAACGTCCGCAAAGGTGAGGTTCTCGGAATCGCAGGTCTCATGGGTGCCGGAAGAACCGAGCTTGCAATGAGCATCTTCGGCAAGAGCTACGGAACCAAGATTTCCGGAAAGATCAAGCTGAACGGAAAAGAGGTCGTCATGAACACAGTCAAGGACGCCATCAACAACGGCCTTGCGTATGTGACCGAAGACAGAAAGGGCAACGGCCTCATCCTGATCAACTCAACGAAGATGAACACGACCCTGGCCAACCTGAAGGGCATCTCAAGCAAACGTGGTGTCATTGACGGAGACAAGGAGTATCTGGTCGCCAACGACTACAGAAAGGAACTGAGGATCAAATGCCCGACGGTCGAGGTGAACGTTGCGAACCTCTCCGGAGGAAACCAGCAGAAGGTTCTCCTTTCCAAGTGGATGTTCGCGGCCCCGGATATCCTCATACTGGATGAACCCACCAGAGGAATCGACGTCGGTGCCAAATACGAGATCTACTGCATCATCAACCAGCTGGTCGAGATGGGCAAATCGGTCATAATGATCAGCTCCGAGTTGCCGGAGGTTCTCGGAATGGCCGACAGAATCTATGTCATGAACGAAGGTCAGATTGTAGGCGAACTCGATGCTGCGGAAGCAACCCAGGAATCAATCATGGAGTGCATCGTCGGCTCGCTGAATAAGGAGGCTAAATAATGGATAAGGTAAAAGAGATCTTCAAGAAATACACCATGGTCCTTGTCTTGTTACTTGTGATCATCATCTTCACAATCGGTACGAACGGAAGAATGCTTCTTCCCGCCAACATAAACAACCTCATAGCGCAGAACGCCTACGTCTTCGTTCTTGCAACCGGTATGCTGCTCTGTATCCTCACAGGTGGAAACATCGACCTTTCAGTCGGTTCCGTTGTCTGTTTCGTCGGTGCCGTCGGTGGAACCATGATGGTGAACGCCAAGCTTCCGATCTGGCTCGCAATGGTCGCAATGATCGTCGTCGGACTTCTGATAGGTGCATGGCAGGGTTTCTGGATCGCATACATGAAGATACCGCCGTTCATCACAACCCTCGCCGGAATGCTTGTATTCAGAGGACTTGCAAACGTAATCCTGAACGGTCTGACCCTTGCGCCAATGCCGGCAGCATATCTCAACCTCTTCAACAGCTACATTCCAGACTTCTTCCACATGGAAGGATTCAATCTGACATGTATGCTCTTCGGACTCATCGTTGCAATCGCCTCCTCCATCCTCGCAATCAGAGGACGTGCGGTTAAGATCAGCAAGGGTTATCAGGTTGAAAGCTTCTCCTCAATGATCGTAAGGATTGTCATCATCGATGTCGCAATCCTCGCCTTCATGTTCAAGCTCTCCCAGTACAAGGGTATTCCAGTTGTTCTGCTCTGGGTCGCAGTGGTCATCATGATCTATCACTACATCACATCCAAGACAACAATCGGAAGACATTTCTACGCTGTCGGAGGAAACGAGAAAGCCGCAGCCCTCTCCGGTGTCGACACCAAGAAGGTTTACTTCACAGCCTACATCAACATGGCCTTCCTTGCCGCTATCGCAGGTATGATCACAATCGCCAGACTGAACTCCGCAAACCCGACCGCCGGTACCAACTACGAGATGGATGCCATAGGTTCATGTTTCATCGGTGGTGCTTCCGCATACGGTGGAATCGGAACGGTTCCCGGAGTTATCGTCGGTGCAATCCTCATGGGTGTCATCAACCTCGGTATGAACATCATGGGCGTCGATGCGAACTATCAGAAAGTCGTCAAAGGCCTTGTCCTTCTTGCAGCAGTCATCTTCGACATTGTTACAAAGAAGAAGAAAGCCTGATAGCTTTTAGTCATTACCAGAAGACCCGGATCAACTCCGGGTCTTCTTTTTTCATTTCCACAAATTACTACTTTTTTGAATTTGATTCACAAAAAAGTAGTTTTTTTCTACTTTTCTTTTTTCTCAAATCAAAAAGGTAGTATTCCTATTTCAGTTCGTCACTTATGGCTTCAACCAGCTGCCGGAGGAACTGGCGGTTCTCGACATCGTCCACAAGAATCATGGGTTTGGCACCTTCGTACGGAAGCTGCATGGGGGCATCCGGTATCATGGCCAAGGCTGTCTCTGTTGGCTTGACCAGGAAGCGGTCGTCGTAGATGCCGCCAATTACCTTTCCCTTGCAGTAGATAATGTATTCACCCATCATCGCACGGGAGGAGACGTCCGCATCCGAGAGTTGGTCCATGATGAAAGACAGATAGTCAGCACTTGAGGCCATTATTCCCCTCCGCTTTGTCCAAGCATGATGGAAAGGATGGTCTTGTCCGTTTTCTCCATGCCTTCGGAACTGATCTTGGTCAGATGGAGGATGCTCTCAAGGCTGTCGGAACCGACAATGCCGCTTTCCTTACCGGGAGAATGACCTTTCTGCGCCAGTTTCACACTCATCGCCGCAGCCTCAAGGCAGGAAAAGATCTTCAGGGCGCAGGTGTTCTTCGCTCCGTCGCATATTATGCCGGTGAGGTTGGCAACCATATTCCTGATTGCCATGTCCATCTGTCTGATGTCGCCGCCAAGAAGGAAGACATAACCGCAGGCAGTACCTATGGCCGCGGTGAAGGCTCCGCAAAGGGCTGAAAGCCTGTCTTTCCTGGCAGTGAGGACAAGACCGACCAGTTCGCTGATGCAGACGGCCCTGGCTATTGTCTCGTCCGAGCATCTCAGGTATCTGCCGACCCAGTAGATCGGCAGGGTCACGGTCAGGCCCTGGTTTCCGCTTCCGCTGTTTATGATGACAGGCATCGAGCAACCGCTCATTCTGGCATCGCTTCCGGCAGCAGCGTAGCAGGATCCGATCCTGAAAGCCTCGTCCAAGGTTCTGATGTTGTGCTCGTCCAGGTTGTCCATCAGGGTTCTTCCGACCTGCAGGCCGTACTCTCCGACCAGTGAGTGCCTTGCGATTGCAAGGTTCACATCAATGTCCTTGGAGATGAAGGCAAGTTCGGAATAAGGGATTGCCTTGGAATAGCCGACAATGTCCTCCAGGGACATCTGAATCAGAGCCTGGGTTTCCTCGCAGCTGCTTTTGGACTCGGCAAGGCCGGCGGGAAGATCCACAAGGACCTTGTTGTCCAGCTCTATATGGGAGAACCTGTTGTGCTCTCCGGAGATGACTACCTTGCTGGAATGCTTCTCCCCTGTTATCTCCACACGGATGTACAGCTGGGGGACGTTCTCCTCGATGGAGAGCGTAAGGGACATAGAGGCTGCCTTATCAACCTCTTCCTGTGTCAGGTCGGAGAGGATGTTCAGATCCTTGGAAGAATCGCCTTTCGCAATTCCCAATGCAACGGCAGTGAGGATTCCGCGGCGCTCGCAATCGGGGATTCCCACACCCATGGCGTTCTTCACAATGTCCCTGGATGCAAAGACGGCAATGCCCTTTATCCGGTCATCCCCTATCAGTTCACGTGCCTTGGCACCTGCAAGGGCCGAAGCGGCAGGCTCGGTACAGCCCATGGCGGGGATCATCTCGCTTTTCAGAAGTCTGACAACATCTTTTATTTCCATGACATACATTGTATCACAGGACTTCGGAATCCGTGCGATAATACAGGATGAGACATCACAGGATGGAGGAAAACTATGCAGCGCAATCATGAGGTGGTGACAGAGCAGCTTCTTCTTGACGAGTCCGGCGAACTGCGCGAGCCCGGATGGTCCAGGAGGATGGTCCAGAAGTACGACAGGAAAATGATCAGAGCCCCGAAATGGAGAATCAAGGAATGGGACTACTATCTGGTTCTGAGCGATGGTTTTGCAGGTGCCTTCACCATTTCCGATGACGGCTACATCGGGCTGCAGTCCGTTTCGCTTCTGACATTCGGGGAAAAGCCGTGGGAGCACACGGAGACCGTACTCAACGCATTCCCGATGGGAAAGATCGGACTTCCATCCACTTCATCTGAGGGTCCCACCAAATACGAGGACAAAAGGCTGCAGATGTCCTTTGATGTAGGAAAGAGCACCAGGACCATAAAATGCAGCTTCGGAAACTTTTGCGACGGCAAGCCCTTCTCCTGCGACATCACCTTGCAGCAGCCGGACATGGATACCATGGTGATCGCAACTCCGTGGGACAAGAAGCATGCGTTCTACTACAACCAGAAAATAAACTGCATGAGGGCATCCGGCTGGATGGAGTTCGACGGCAGGAAGTATGAATTCAACCCCAGGACGGACTTCGGAACATTGGACTGGGGACGCGGAGTCTGGACTTACGACAATACCTGGTTCTGGGGGTCCGGCAATGCGGACATAGATGGAAACAGCTTTGGATTCAACATCGGCTACGGGTTCGGAAACACGGCCGCAGCTTCCGAGAACGTGGTTTTCTACAATGGAAAGGCCCACAAACTAGACGACATCAAATTCAACATCCCGGATGACAGCTACATGAAGCCGTGGACGTTCACCTCCTCGGACGGAAGGTTCGAGATGGACTTCGTGCCTGTTCTGGACAGGGCAGCATGCCTGGACTACAAGGTCATAGTGTCGGACCAGCATCAGGTGTTCGGACGCATGTCTGGCAAAGCAGTTCTGGATGACGGGACGGTTGTGAAGGTGAAGGATATGATGTGCTTCGCCGAAAAGGTTCACAATAAATACTGAATAAAAAAGCCGATGGTCGGATGATCCTGACCACCGGCTGAAAGACCGAAACGTAAACCTTATTCCTGCTCGTCGCTCATAAGAGTCTTGAGGATCTTGTCCCTGACCTTGGCGACATTGATGTCGCGGATCTTCTGCCTCAGAGGCAGGACAGCACGCGGAGACACGCTGAGCTCGTCGATTCCGATTGACAGGAATGTCTCTGTAAGAGTGAGGTCCGCACCGAGTTCTCCGCAGATTCCGACCCAGATTCCGTTCTTGTGGGCATTGTCGCAGACTGTCTTGAGCAATCTGAGGACAGCGGTGTGATGCGGGTTGAAGAATCTTCCCAGATCAGCATTCTGCCTGTCGCATGCCAGTGTGTACTGGGTCAGGTCGTTTGTTCCGCAGGAGAAGAAGTCGACTTCCTTGGCAAGGCGGTCGCTGATCACGGCAGCGGCCGGAGTCTCGATCATGATTCCGATGCTGACGTCATCGCTGAACGACTGGCCTTCCTCGCGGAGCTCCTTCTTGACGCGCTCGCACATCTTCTTGGCCTCACGGACCTCCCAGACGCTGGTGACCATGGGGAACATGATGCTCAGCTTTCCGAAGGCGGATGCCCTGTACAGAGCTCTCAGCTGTGTGAGGAAAATCTCCGGTCTGTTCAGACAGATGCGGAGGGCACGGTTGCCCATTGCGGGGTTCTCCTCAACAGGAAGATTGAAATAACCGATCTGCTTGTCGGCACCGATATCCAGAGTCCTGATGACAACCTCGCGGCCTTCCATGTCGGAAAGGACACGCTTGTAGGCCTCGAACTGCTGCTCCTCGGTGGGATAGTCGTCACAGTTCAGGTAGAGGAACTCGGAGCGGAAAAGACCGATTCCGCCGGCGTCGTTGGACAGCACGGCGTGGACGTCGTCCGGAGAGCCGATGTTGCAGAACACACGCATGGAGACTCCGTCGCGGGTCTCGTTGGGCAGGCCTTTCAGGCGCTCCAGAAGCTCACGTGCCTTCCTCTGCTCTTCCATCTTGTTCAGAAGGACCTTGCGGACATCATCTTCGGCATCGATGATGACATTGCCGTTGGAGCCGTCGATTATAACCTCACGGCCGGCATATTCGGCCTTCATCTGGTTTCCGACACCTATGATTGCCGGAATACCCATTGTGCGGGCAAGGATTGCAGTATGGCTAGAGCCGCTTCCGCCCTCTGTGATGAAGCCCAGGATCTTGGACTTGTCCAGCTGGACGGTCTCGCTGGGGGCAAGGTCATCGGCAGCCAGGATGACGGGAACCGGTGAATCGATTCCGCCCTGGGCTGCTCCGCAAAGGATTGAGATGATCCTCGACGAGACATCCCTGACATCTGCGGACCTGGCCTGCATGTACGGGTCGTCCATCGATGCGAACATCTCTGCAAACTGGTCTGCGGTGTCCGAGACAGCGGCCTCGGCGTTCAGATGGCCGTCGCAGATAGCGCCCTGGATGGACTCCTCGTAGTCGAGGTCCTCCGCCATCATCTGGTGGGTCTCGAAGAGAAGAGCTGCCTCGTCACCTGCTTCCTTCCTCGCCTTCTCGGCAAGCTCACCCAGCTGGTCCATGGCCTTGGCCTGGGCTGCCTTGAAGCGTGCCCACTCGCCTTCCGTGTCGGTGACGGTGGTCCTGGTGACTGTGCTCTTGGCTCTCTGATAGAAGTATAACGGTCCGAGGGCAACTCCGTTGGAGACACCCTTTCCCTGAATAGAAATCATAAATAACTCCCGATTCTGTCGTCCTCTTCTCAGAGATTGTTCTTGAAAAAGGCCTCGATCTCAGCGGCTGCAGTGTCCTCATCGGCACCTTCGACGGTGACGGTGATGGTGTCGTTCTGCTTGATGCCCATTCCCATGAGAGCCATGAGCTTCAGGGCATTGACGCTCTTGTCACCCTTTGAGATGGTGACTGTGGATGCATATTTCTTGATTTCCTTTACAAGAATTCCTGCCGGGCGTGCGTGGATTCCAACAGGATCTGTGATTGTGTACTCAAAAGTCTTCATTATTTTCCTCCGTTTTTGAAGGAAGATGCGTGTGCGGTCAACCGCACACGACATCCTCCAGATCATCTGAATTTGTAAGCAGCACAGCTACAGTATCGCTGTAACCGGCGGCCTTGATCTTGTCGCGGCTGAATCTGATCAGAGGCTGTCCGGCCTTGATCTGATCACCTTCGGCGACAAGGCATGTGAAGCCGTCACCCTTCATGTTGACGGTATCGACTCCGACATGGATCAGAAGCTCCATTCCGTTGCACTCCAGACCTACAGCATGCTTGCTCTCAGCAACCGATGAGACAACTCCGTCGAACGGAGCCACCACGATCTCTGCGGAAGGCTGGATTCCGATTCCGTTTCCGAGAACGCCTGAAGCGAATGTCTCGTCGGGAATGTCCTCTCTCTTGATGACCACACCCTCGACCGGCTGAAGGACGACACCGTTCTTGCAGCGGATGACTGTGGCCTGCTCCTTGACTGGAGCTGTGTGCTTTGCTTCCTTGCCCTCTTCAGCGGCAGGTGCATCTTCCTTCCAGATGATTGTGGTCACCAGGAATGCGATACCTGCGGAGATCAGCAGAAGGATGCAGTAAAGCGGGATGTTGTTGATTGCAAGGAGTCCCGGAATACCGGTGACGCCGTATGTCGTTGCTCCGAGAGGTACCTTGTCTCCGGCATGGTAGACAACTACGCCGGCTGTGTTCATGACGTTGACAGAGGTTGTGAAGCGGACAAGTGAGCCGAAGAGGCTTCCTGCAGCAGCACCGATGACACCGGCGATGAACGGCTTCATGAAGCGGAAGTTGACACCGAAGATGGCCGGCTCAGTGATTCCCAGAGAAGCTGAGAGCGAGCTGGGAAGAGCAACGGACTTGAGTCTCTTGTTTCTGCACTTGATTGCGACAGCAAGACAGGCTCCGAACTGTGCGAAGTTGGCTGCAGTTGCAATGGGCATCCAGATGTTCAGACCGAGTGTGGCAGATGAAAGCATTCCGGCCTCGATGACGTTGTACATGTGGTGCAGACCCATGACAACGGTGAACGGATACAGGGCACCCATGATCATGGCTCCGATTCCGCCCGTGGATGTGACAAGCCACTGTGCGCCTGCGAGAACCCAGTTCTCGAGAACGGAGAAGATGGGACCGATGACGACGAATGTGGCGAATGCGGTGACAAGCACGGATACCAGAGGTGTGACGAACAGGTCGATCATCTCGGGAACGTGCTTATGCAGCCACTTCTCCAGATACGCCAGAACAAGGACCGCAAGGATTACAGGAATGACGTGGCCCTGATATCCCACCTGCGATATCTTCAGGAAACCCAATACCCAGACATTGGGCTGGTTCGTGGGAGTCACCGTCCATGCGTTCATGAGACCCGGGTGGACCATCATAAGACCGATGACCGCGCCGAGGAAGATGTTGGCACCGAAAACCCTTGCAGCGGAGACTGCGACGAGGACCGGCAGCAGTGCGAATGCGGTGTTGGCCACCATGTCCAGGAATCCGAACCAACCGGAGCTGGCGAACGACGGGATTGCCTTTGCCAAAGCCTCGACAAGTCCCATCATGAGACCGGAGGCGACGATTGCGGGAAGAATAGGAACGAAGATGTCGCCCGGAGTCTTAAGAATCTTCTTCCAGACCGGCATCTTTGTGGCTGCCGCCTTCTTCACATCATCCTTTGTTGCTGCGGAAACACCTGTAACCGCAAGGAATTCATCGTAGACCTTGTTGACCGTTCCGGTTCCGATGATGAGCTGAAGCTGTCCATTGGATTCGAACATTCCCTTGACACCTTCAACCTCTTCCAAGGCCTTCTTGTTGATCTTGCCGTTGTCGGCAATTACCAGTCTCAGACGCGTGGCGCAGTGCGCAGCGCTGATCACGTTGGATCCACCGCCGATATTGGCGGCAATCTCTTCGGCACATTTTCTGTAGTCGAGAGCCATCCTTTCCTCCTGAAATATGTTTTAACTCATTGTTTTTTCTGTTTTTATAACCCAACAGTACCTGCCATGTTATAGTATGCAGAAAATTTAGTAAATCGAATTATATAAGTCCGAGTCTGACAAATCCTTTGTAAAGCCCGTCTTCCTCCACACGCGGACAGACCATGTCGCTCTTCTCCTTCAGAAGAGGACTTCCGTTCTCCATGCAGACGCTTGTTCCCACCGTCTCTATCATCTCGAGGTCGTTCATGCTGTCGCCGAAACCGATGGTATCCGACAGCGGGACATTGAAGTAGTCGGCGATGATCCTGACACCCCTGCCCTTGTCGAACTTCCTGTTGATGAGCTCGCCGTTCAGACACTTGTGGGCCGCCACATCCTGGACAATGAAGTTGTAGTCCTTCTCCAGAGCCGCCCTGGCATCGTCCAGCTGGGAAGCCGATGTGCACATGAAGACGATCTTGTAGATCGGCCTTCCGTCATACTCGGAGATCGGATGGATGTCCAACTGCTCGGCCAGGGCCTTGCGCCATCTGACAAGCTCGCTGTTGCCCTCGCCCGCTTGGGCAAGGAAATCCCCCAGCTCCTCGTCTCCGTACGACATGTCCTTTGCCTCGATTGTCCTGAAGACACCCTGGTCTCCCAGAAGCTTCATGCCCAATCTGAAATCCTCATCCGGCATGGGGCAGTCGAAAAGGACCTTGTCCCCGACAAAAACATAGCCGCCGGCTCCGGCGACGGCTCCGTCAAAGCCCAGCTTGTAGACCGAATCCATCATGGCCGGGTTGCGTCCGGAGCATAGAAGTACCTTGTGTCCGTTCTGCCTGGCCTTCCTTACGGCCACCATGGCGCTCTCGGGAGGAACGTTGCACCCGGGCTGGGTCAGTGTTCCGTCAATGTCCAAAAATATGATTTTACCCATAGAAATCTCCACTATCACTTAGCTTTGAGCCATCTGAATCCGCAAGGCTCAATGTCCACATAGGAATTCTGAACCATCTTTCCTGTCCACATGTCCCTGTAGCCTATGCTGTCCGTAAGCCAGACCTGCTGGCTGGTGTCCGAGAAGTTGAAATAAGCCAGAACCTTCTCGCCCTTGTAGTAGCGTCCAATTCCCATGACATGGTTGTTCGAGGTCTTCAGAAGCCATGTATCCGCACAGGAGTCGAAGGCCAGATCCTTTGCCCAGATCTCCTCGAGCTTCTTGATAGACCTGAACACCTTGCCCTCAACGGTCCTGTGGCCCTTGCGCTTCTTGACGTTGTCCCAGTTCAGATCTCCTCTGTGGAGGTATCTGCTGTCCTCACAGCGCAGCGGATTGTCGTGGTAGGAATAATCGTTCTCCTGTGCAATCTCGTCACCGCTGTACAGGACGGGGACTCCGCTTATGGTGAACATCAGGGCATGGAGCATGACATCCAGGCGGATTGCCGTCTTAAGGGCTTTGGTGTCCTTCATCTGCCTGGCCGCCTCGATGCCGCAAAGCGATGCGGTGGTGCCGCAAAGTCTCGCATCTTTAAGTCTGGGGTCATTGTTGTACAGCTCGCCCTTGGAGAGGCTTCCGTACCAGTTTCCGGTCAGATAGTCGTTCAGGAACTTCTTGTGCATGGCCTCATCCTGTCCCAGATAGTGGAGGAAATCGTAATCAAGTCCCCATCCGATGTCATCATGGCATCTCAGGTAATTGAGGAACGTATACTCCTTCGGAAGGACGAAGACCTGCTCCATCTGGTGGCCGAGAAGCCTGACGTCCCTTGTTGCCACCGTGTGCCATATGGATGCCATGGTGGTCACGTTGTACAGAAGGTGGCACTCGGGCTTGTCCACCGTTCCGAAATACGGGACGACCTTGCTGGGCTCCATGACCACCTCGCCCAGAAGCAGGGTGCCGGGACAGACTATCTCGCACACGATCCTCATCATGCGGACCAGGGAATGGACCTGCTTCAGGTTCCTGCAGTTTGTCCCCAGCTCTTTCCAGATGTAAGGAACGGCATCAAGTCTGATTATGTCCACGCCGTTGTTGCAGAGGTTCAGCATGTTGTCCGTCATGTCGTTGAACACAACCGGGTTGGCGTAGTTCAGGTCCCACTGGTAGGGATAGAATGTGGTCATGACCACTTTCTTCGCCTCGTCGCACCATGTGAAATTGCCCGGTGCAGTCACAGGGAAGACCTGCGGGACCGTCTTCTCGAACTCGTTCGGGATGTCCCAGTTGTCGTAGAAGAAATACCTGTCCTGATACTCCTTCTCGCCTGCCCTGGCACGCTTAGCCCACTCGTGGTCCTCGCTGGTGTGGTTCATCACAAAATCAAGACAGACGGAGATGCCCCTTTTGTGGCATTCGGCGGTGAGTCTGCTCAGGTCCTCCATCGTGCCCAGCTGGGGCTGGACCTTGCGGAAGTCGCTTACCGCATAGCCTCCGTCGCTTCTGCCCTCAGGGCTTTCCAGAAGGGGCATCAGATGGAGGTAGTTGACCCCGCAGTCCTCGATGTAGTCCAGATTGGACCTGACTCCGTCCAGATTTCCTGCGAATGCATTGACGTACATCAGCATGCCTATCAGGGTATGCCCCTTGTACCATTCGGGGAAGGCTTCCCTTGCCCTGTCTATCTCCTTGAGCTCCTCGGGTCTCTCACTCCAGGATCTGTAGAGCATTCCTGAAAAGTAGTCGAATGCACCCATATCGTTGCCATAGAGCTCGCAGTAAAGCCATTTCAGCTCGTCCTCGTGACGGTGGAACCGTCTGGAGAACTCATCTTTCCATTTCGTTTTGTCCATCACTCCATCTCCCTGTTAACTTCATCCAACGTAGGCATGGCCGGGATGGCTCCGGGTCTGCTCGTAGTGATGGATGCCGCCTTGTTGGCGAACTTCACGTAGCAGTTGATTTCGTCAGCCGTAAGGCCATCGATGCCGCATCTTGCGGCAATCCTGCTCAAAAATGCTCCGAAGAACGTGTCTCCGGCACCGTTTGTATCCGCAACCTTGACCTTGAATCCCGGAACATAACCGGAAAGGTTGCCGTATCTCCAGTAGGCGCCGTTCCCGCCGAGGGTCACAAGAACCAGCCTGACACCCGATTCGATCAGAGTCTGCGCTGCCTCCTCACAACCCTGCTTTCCCGTGATGAGCAAGGTTTCCTCCTCGCTGATTTTCACAAGGTCGCACAGAGGAAGCACTGCGCGCATCCACTTTTCGGCATCGGCCTCGCTTTTCCAGAGCGTGGGCCTGTAGTTCGGGTCGTAGCTGATCAGAGATCCTGATTCGCGTGCATGTCTGACAACATCGATTATCGTGCCGCGGCAGTTTTCCGCGGCAAGGCTCACGCTTCCGAAATGGACTATTCCCGAGCCCCTGACCGCCTCCATCGCCCTGTTTCCGTCGATGATCGTGTCGGCTCCGGGATTGCGGCAGAAGGAGAAGCTCCTCTCACCTTTCCCGTCCACCATCACAACGGCAAGAGTCGTAGTTGCATCAGATGTCACCTGAAGGCCGCTGATGTCGACATTGTTGTCCACAAGAGTCTTTCTTAGAATGTCACCGAAATTGTCTTTTCCTATGCAGCCAACAAAACCCGAAACCGCTCCGAGCCTTGAGGCTACAACAGCCACGTTGGCCGGCGCACCGCCCGGATTCGCTGCAAAATGGACTACCCCGTTTCCGTCTACTACATCTTGGGTGAGATCGATCAGAATCTCCCCGAATGTAGTTATGTTTATACCCATGAGACAATCATACATGATGGGATGCTTATTGCAAGAAAAATAATATTATTCTTGTGTGGCAGAGGGTTTTTCACCGTCTCCGATAAGGCTGTTGACCGCCGTGACGAACTCTCCCGAGTCCTTTTCGATGAACTGTGATATCCAGCCCTTCTTGCGTCTCTTCTCCGTTGCGAACGGATAGGCAATCACTGTGCCTGATTTGCGGGTGATCTCGACATCGATTGAATACACGTACTTCTCATCGCAGTTGCTCACGGCTCTGGCGCCCTCAAGGTCGTCGTACGGGATGATCTGGACGTTGTCTCCGAAAAAGATTCCCAGATACTTCTTCTTGGGGTCTATGGCAGCGAGGATGACCTTTCCCTTGTCGTTCATGTAGGTCGAGTGCGCCGTGAATTTGATTCCGTGTTTCTTCTGCTCCTCGAGAGCTATCCTGCCGAGCTCGCCTTCCTGCCTTTTGACATCGGCGGCCGACATCTTCTTCCTTCTCTGTCCCACAAGCATGACGTAGAGGTTGAAAAGAAGAAAAGCCAGGAGGACCATGTAGATAATGTAGTCTTTCATCAGAAACCCCTTGTTACCACCATGATACCATGTCCTGGCTTTTTAGTTCAGGAGAAATCTCCTGTCAGTTGCTGTAATGTTCTCCGTATCTGCCCTTGATGAACTTCACACCGCGCTCTGCGGCTGTGTCCGGATCAGGGAACGGAAGAATCTCGATTGTAGTCCATCCGTTGTATCCGATTGCCTTGAGGGAATCGAACACCTCGTCCCACGGCATGTGTCCGTCGCCGGGCGCATGTCTGTTGGAATCCGCGAAGTGCACGTAGCTGACGTAATCCCTGTTCCTGATGAATGCCTCGCCGATGTGGGCATCCTCGATGTTCATGTGGAACACGTCGGGCATCATGGAGAAATTCGGCCTGTCGACAAGCTTTATCTGCTCCACGCACTCGTCCAGATTGTTGACGAAGTCGATCTCGTACCTGTTGACGGGCTCGAGGATCAGGGTAACGCCCCTCTTCTGGGCATATTCGGACAGGTATCTGGCCATGTCCACGAACAGCTCCTCGCAGAGATTCTTGTCCCTACCGTTGATTCCGCCACGGGTTCTTCCGATGTTGACCATCTGGCCGAAATCGGAGGCGAGGTCGATGAAGCCGCAGAAGGTTCTCTTGAGCTCCTCTCTCTTCTCCTTGTCCTCTTCCGTGAAGCAAAGGTGTCTGGCAGCCCAGACCTGTCCGCTCGAGATGGCCGATATCTCCATACCGGTGTCCTTCAGCAGGGCCTTGAGATGGGACTTGTCAATCTCTTCCGGACGCATCAGGGCGAGCTCGACCCCGTCATAACCCAGGGCCGATGCCTTTCTGATGGACTGGTCGATTCCGCGGAAGACTACGAATGCGCTTGGGAGAGCCTCAGCTCCGGCAATGGCAACACCAAGTTTCATACTGCAACCTCTCAGGCCATCAGAGCCTTTGCTCTTGCGACGATGTTCTCTGCGCTGATGCCGTACTTGGCAAGCAGATCGATATAAGGTCCGGTCTCTGCGAAACCCTTGATGGCGATGGCGTCGAACTTGGGTCTCAGGTCGCTCATCATGATCTTCTCGCAGATTGCGCTGGCGAATCCGCCGTCAAGCACATGCTCTTCGACAGTCAGAAGCTTTCCGGTCTTCCTGATGCTCTTTCCCAGGACATCCATGCACAGCGGCTTGACGAACGGGACCGAGAAGACCTCGGCATCGATTCCCTCTTCCGCCAGCTTCTCCGCGGCCTTTACTGCGAACGATGCTGTGATTCCGTTTGCGGCGATGGTGACGTCCTTTCCCTCTCTGAGGAGGATGGCGTTTGCGCTGCCGAAATCAGCCGGCTCGGGAAGGTCGGGCATGGCGTTGCGGTTCAGTCTGATGTAGACGGGTCCCTTCTGTGTGAGTGCGTACTCAAGTGCAAGCTCGGCCTGTCTTGAATCGGAAGGAACGATGACCTGCATTCCGGGGATGCTGCGCATGATTGCGATATCCTCGATTGCCTGGTGGCTGGCTCCGTCGAACGAATCGGAAAGTCCGCCGTATGCACCGGCATATATCACGGGAAGGTTGTTGTATGCGCTGACGTTCCTGATCTGGTCCGTGGACTTGAGGGACAGGAAGATCGAGAATGCGTTTACAACAGCGTGGTAGCCGCATGTTGCGAGACCGTTTGCCACATCGGCCAGGTTGGGCTCTGCGACACCGACGTTGAAGAATCTGTCTGGATATTTGGCTCCGAACACCTTGCTCTTGGTTGAGGAAGAGACATCGGCGTCAAGGACGACCAGCTCGGGATGGGTTGCACCGAGTTCCAACAGTTTGTTTCCGAATGCGTCTCTCATTGCAATGCTCATAGTCTGGCCTCCTTCTTCTCAAGATCAGCCTTAAGCTCAGGCAGTCCCTTGTTAAAGTTGTCGTCGTCAATCACGGCTCCGTGGAAGGTATTCTTGCCTTCCGTGAACGATACGCCTTTGCCCTTGACTGTGTCGTAGATGACAGCCTTCGGCCAGACCTCGTCCTGATCCATCCACTCGAATGACTTGAGGATGTCGGCGGTGTTGTTTCCGTCGAATGCCTGCGGGCAGACGTTCCATCCGAAAGCGGTGAGCTTGTCGCGAAGCGGCTCCATCGGCATGATCTGGTCTTCGGTTCCGTCAAGCTGGACCTTGTTGTAGTCCACCATGAGGACGAATCTTCTGGGCTTGTACTTGGCTGCACACATCAGTGCCTCCCAGCTCTGTCCCTCGTTCAGACATCCCTCGCCTGTCATGACGTATGTCCAGTAGTCCTTTCCTGAAAGCTTTGCGGCCAGTGCCATTCCGAGTCCTACGGAAAGTCCGTGTCCCAGAGCTCCGGTTGAAAGGTCGACACCTTCAAGCTTGTTCATTGTGGGATGTCCCTGAAGCTTGCTTCCCAGTGTCCTGAAAGACGGGAGAAGCTCTGCAGGGAAGAATCCTCTGTGGGCAAGAACGGTGTAGAGATTGATCGATGCATGGCCCTTGCTGAGGATGAAGCGGTCTCTGTCCTCCCATCTGGGCTCTTTTGTGCGGATGTTCAGACGGTTGAAATACAGGCTTGTGGTGAGCTCCATTGCACTTGCAGCTCCTCCCCAGTGACCCGTTCCGCGCTGATGGAGAACATCCCAGGCTTCAAGACGGAACTCTGCTGCCAAAGCTGCGAGTTCGTCTGCATTGAACTTACGGTCCGGATTCTTAAGCAAATCCTTTACAGTCATATTTTCCCCCTTTTTAACTGGAAAACAATTTTTGTATACAATATTATTATCACATCACAATCCACCTGTCAAATCTTTTTATTTTGATATGTAGATAAAATGAAAAATCTTGTGTAATCCTTTGTAAAATCAGAAGATTAGCCTTTATTTAGTATAATTGTATACAAAATTAAACCAAAACCCTTTTTATTAACAACATGCACCTGTTTTACGCCTTATGTCCGACACCAACCAACATATTGTATACAGATTGTGTTGTATTTACTCAGAACCGTGATATACTATATATAGTAATGGGAAAAATTGAACACAATCAGTGAGGCTTATTTATGAAAACAAAGGGAAAGGGACAGAACCTCTCGGATGAGATTTACAATCTGCTGAAAGCACAGATACTCAACGGAAAGCTCGCAGGCGGGGAAAAAATACCCGAGGAGTCTCTGGCAAAGCAGTTCGGCGTTTCACGCACTCCGATAAGAGAAGCTGTCAGAAGACTCGGCGAATACGGCCTTGTCTCAATCAAGCCACGCTGTTATGCGGAAGTGACGACCATTTCCGAAAAAGAGGCGAAGGACATCGCCCGTGTGAGAATCCATCTGGAGTGCCTTGCCGTGGACCTGATCACTCCCCAGTCCCTTGAGAACAACATCAGGAACCTTGCCCGCTGCTCCGCAGAGTGCCAATATGCCCTGGACATCGGAGACCGTGCCCTTTCATTCGAGCAGGACTCACAGTTCCATCTGGAGCTGATCAAGGCATCCGAAAACAGTGCTCTCATCAATCTTTACGAGCACCTGGGAGCCAAGATCCAGCAGCTCAGAATCACCCAGAACCTATACGGAATAGCACTGAAGGATTATACAATCCAGCATGAACAGATCATGCGCCTGCTGCGTGAAGAAAAAAAAGAGGAGTGCAAGGTGCTCCTTTACGAACACGTCATGCACTCCCCCTATCCCGAAGGACTTGCCCTCTGAAATCAAATCCTGTCAAGAAACCTCTTCACCTCAGTCTGACACAGTTCAGGTGATGCGAATGTGCTGACTCCGGTCAGTTTCTCAACCTCTTCCCTCATGTCGGCCATGGATGCCTGTGCAAGAACGATGGCATTGCACTTTTTGTCCACCTTGGCAGCCATCTCGAGAAGAAGTCTGTCATGAGTAGCTCTGTCGCCGGCCTTGAGAGCCGCAATCGCATCCGGATTGCAGAAACTCTGAAGACTCACCTTTGCTTCCCTCTCCTGTGCGAACAGGCTGAGCTTCCAAAGCGCAGGCTCAAGCGCGCTAGCCGCGGTTGCAAGGACGGCGACTCTGCAACCCTTGTCCAATGCAGCATTGCACATGGCATCATCGATGGCGATGATTGGAGTTTTGAAATACTGTCTGAGGGTCGGAAGATACGGAGAAAGACTGCTGCATGTGACCACTATGACATCCGGTTCCGCAAGCTGGGCGCTCTCCAGGTCATGGACAAGCCTGAGCCTGTTGGCCGTCGAGAAAACACCGCCGTGTCTTGCAGGATCGTCCGCAAGGAACGTGTCCAGGATGTTGTCGATTATCACATCCGGACCCAGGACCTTGGACAGGGCCGGCCCGAAAGTGTCGTAGACGGATTTGACCGTGTGAAGCAGCATGACTTTCTTCATCTTATCCTCCGTATCATGTATCAGAATACAGTGATGGGACTGCCACAGAGGCAGTCCCACTGTTTTTCTGAATATCAGTACTATTATTTACCGATTTTCTTCAGATAGTCAGCCTCGTACTTCTCCATGTAAGCCTTGGCCTCCTTGTAATCCATGAATGAGCTCTTGAGAGAGTTCTTCTCGAGGTATCCCTCGATCCATTCCTTGGACTCTGAAACCTTCTTTGCAAGATCTGAATAGAACTTTGCAGCCTCTTCGCTCATTGCAGCAGGTCCTACGATTCCTCTCCAGACAGGAAGCTCGACATCGTTGTACTGGGCATCGACTTCGTGGAGTGTGGGAGCTGAAGCGAGATCGCCTGCGAATCTTGAATCGGAAAGTGCGAGAACAGGAACGAGCATTCCGGCCTTGACGTACTCGCTGGCTGCTGCCGGCTTGGACATGACAAGGTCAACGTGTCCGCCGAGTCCGCTGGTGATTGCGTCGGCTGTTGAATCGTTTGTGATGTAAGCGATCTGGTTCTCCTTGAGACCGAGCTCCTTGATCAGCATTCCGTAAAGCTCAAGGTCGTCGCCCTTTGAACCGGCGATGACAACCTGTGTTCCGGCCTTGGCAGCGGCAAGAGCATCTGCGAATGTCTTGTACTTTGCCTTCTCCGGGTTGATGAACAGAAGCTGCTTGTCGGTTGCCATGATGGCGATCGGTGTGAAGTTCTTGATTCTGTTCGGAGTGTTTGCAACCATCGGCATCAGGTCACCGCTGTTGAATGTCAGCAGGGTGTAGTCTGCGTTCTGCTTTGTGTTTGCAACTTCGTTTCTTCCAACCTCACCTGCTCCGTCAGTCTTGTAGTTGATCAGAGGGGCCTTTGAGAGCCAACCGTTTGCAACTGCTGCGTCGGAGATGGCACGGGTATAGATATCTGATCCTCCGCCCGGCTTGGATGTGCAATACCATGTGATATCCTTTGTCGGTGCGAAACCTTCAGAGGAACCGGCTGACTCACCGTTACCGTTTGCGAACAGCGGGAGCATGAGTGCAGCGATAAGAACAAACAAGAATACTTTCTTCATTTTTTGTCTCCTTCTCTTTTTATCTAAGTGGCCTCAGGCCTCTTTTTTCTTTTTTGATGATGCGATGATTCCACGGATGATCGGTGTAAGCACGATTGCGAACAGGATTACCATGAAAGCACATGAAATCGGGCTGGTGAAGAAGATTCCCACGGAACCCTGGCTGGTGATGAACGCCTTTCTCATATTGTTCTCAAGAAGCGGAGCAAGGACGAACGACAGCAGCATCGGGGCGGTACTGTAACCGCTCTTCTCACATATGTACGACACAAGACCTGCGATGATCATGACCACGACTCCGTACATCGAATATGTGTTGGCATAGGAACCGACCATACAGATGACCAGGACGACGGGGATGATGACCTTTACAGGGACAGTCAGGATCTTGATCAGGAACGGGATGACTCCGATGGAGATCATGAGTGTCAGCAGGTTTGCCAGGAACAGCGATGCGATGAGTCCCCATGCGAAATCCGGGTTGTTCGTGAAGAGCAGCGGTCCCGGGTTGAGACCCCACATCATCAGGCCTCCCAGAAGGACAGCACCTGTTCCGGATCCCGGAATACCCAGGGCAAGAAGCGGTGCGAAAGCTCCGGCGGCGGCAGCGTTGTTGGCAGCCTCACAGGAAGCGATTCCCTCGATGGCTCCGGTTCCGAACGGCTCCTCGCTCTTGAATGCCTTGTTCATGGCATAGCCGAGGAATGCACCGGTTGTGGCACCTGCTCCGGGAAGGACTCCGACGAATGTTCCCAGGACACCGGATCTGATTGCCGGCGGCAGAAGTCTCTTGACATCATGGCCTGTGAGCATGGACCCGCGGATGGTGAGCTTCTGCTTGACCATCTTGTCCTCGTCGACCTTGTCGTTTCTCTCCGACATAAGTCTGAGGACCTGAGAGAATCCGACTGTTCCGATTACGAACGGGACAAACGGGATTCCACCCATCAGGTACATGTTTCCGAAGTTGTATCTGGGAGCTCCGGTCTGGGGGTCCATTCCGATACAGGCAAGGAGGATTCCGAGCATGGTCAGGATGACACCCTGTGTCGGGTTCTTTCCGACAAGCCAGCCGATACTGGTCATAGCAACCAGGAGAAGAGCCGTCATGTCCTGAGGACCGAAGTGAAGTCCTACGTTGGCAAGTCCCGGGCCCAGGAAGGTCAGGATGATCATTCCGATGGTTCCACCGACGAACGATGCGAGGTTGGCCGTGAACAGTGCCTGTCCGGGTCTTTTCTTCTTCTTTGCCATCGGATAACCGTCGAGCATTGTCATGACAGCCGGGCTGTCACCGGGGATGTTCAGCAAAATGGCACTGAAAGATCCGCCGTACATATTCGAATAGTAAAGTGATCCGAGCAGGATGATTGCCGTTGTGGGGTTGAACTTGTAGGTAAGAGGCAGCAGAAGTGCTACACCTGCAAGGGAACCGATTCCCGGCATGGCTCCGACGATCAGTCCGAGGATTGCGCCCAAAAGACAGACTGCGATGTTCTGGAATGTGAATACGACTGAGAAGCCGCGGAAAAGCATAGCAAAGTTAGACATGTCCTACCTCCTCAACCGAAAATCAGACCGAACAGTCCGAGCGGGAAGTTGATTCCCAGCCAGAAACGGAACGCACCTATGACCAGAGCCATAACAATGACAGTAGCCACGATGGTGGTTCTCCATGTGCACTTCTCATAGACCTTCAGCCAAAGAATCATGAATGCAAGAATTGAAAGCTCCATGCCGATGACATAGGACATGAGGACCATGGCAAGCATTCCAAGAGCTGCCATCCAGTTCTCTTTCTCGAACTCGGGCTTCTTGGCCTTTCCCGAGGTGATCAGGGCAAAGATGCTTATGGCAAGCATGACAATGGCGATGATTGTCGGGAAGAAACCGGTCTTTGGACCTTTGAACTCATCCCAGAATCCGTACTGCTTGAGGCCCAGCACAATCCAGAGGATTGCGATGGCCGATGTGCAGATGGGGATGATCTGCGGAAGATGGTCGGAGATTACGGTGAATACTCCCCTCTTCCCTGTTGTTTTCTCAGTATTCTCTGCCATGATCAGCTCCTGCCGGCCATGTGGTTGGCCATCTTTGCAGCCATCTTGACCGCGTTCTCGAATGAACTTGTTTTGACGATGTTCTTTCCTGCGATGTCATAGGCTGTTCCATGTCCGCATGTGACGATCGGATAAGGCTGTCCGCCTCCGATTGTGATTCCCTCGTCGAATCCGCGGAGCTTGAGGGCGATCTGTCCCTGGTCGTGGTACATTGTGACCACACCGTCGAAATCTCCTCTGAAAGCCTTGATGAAAAGGATGTCGCTGGAATACGGACCGGATGCGACGATACCCTCGGCACAGGCCTTGTCGATTGCCGGCTTGATGACATCCAGCTCCTCACGTCCGCACAGTCCGTTCTCACCGCAGTGCGGGTTGAGGGCTGCGACAGCGATTCTGGGAGCTGCGATTCCACTGTTCTTAAGTGTTGTATTGCACAGAACGATGGCTCTGTAGATCTTGTCCACCGTAAGATTCTGCGAAACTTCCTTGATTGGGATATGGCTGGTTGTTCTTGTTGTCCAGACGGAGCCCACCACATTGATCTCGCCGAACGGACCTGTAAGTCCGAAGACATGAGCAAGATAATGATGCTCGCTCTCGTAGTGGAGACCAGCCTCCTTCATTCCGGCCTTGTTCAGCGGAACGAAGCAGAAGCCCTCGATCTCTTTTTTGTTGCAGAGATCTGCGGCAAGTGTAAGCTCGTCGAGACAAGCCTTTCCGCCCTCGACGGAAACCTGTCCGACCGGGCACTTTGCAGGATCGGCATCCTTCAGATCGATCAGCTGGACCTCGCCGGAGGCGAAATCAGCATCGGCGACCTTGTCGATCACACGGATCGGAGCACTCTTTCCGATGATGCCGAAGGCTCTCTCCAGAATACGTTTGTCCCCGATATAAACAGGATTGCACAATCCCTGTGTGAAACCATTCACAATAAGCTTGGCGATGATCTCAGGTCCGACACCTGCAGGATCGCCCATAAGCATTCCAAGAATAGGTTTGTCCATGTTTCCTCCCTTTTCCCTTTTTTCCATTCAATCAGAGGATCTCCAGATACAGACCGGTGGGCATCATTATCCAGTTGTTGCCCGCCTCTGTTTCCTCTCCTCCAAGCTGCTTCAGCTCTCTGAGCACCTCTTCTCCATTACTGACCTTCAGTGCCAGGTGGTTGAAGATTCCTCCGTCCTTTACCACAGGATTTACGGTCCTGTTCAGCTGAAGACTTTCCTTGAACCAGACCTTCTCCGGGTCGTCCGGATCTCCCACGTATTTGTCGACATGGAAGCCGAAGACCCTGAGAAATAGGTCCATATGCCATTTCATATCATTCACCGTAAGGCAGACATGATCGAACATGACAACTCCTTATTTGTTCACGACGTTCTGCGGATTGCCGTCCACGAATGCCTTGACGTTGGCAACGCTGATGTCCATGATGCGCTGTCTGGCTTCCTTGGCTCCCCAGCTCATGTGCGGGGTGATGATGCAGTTCTTGGCCTTCAGAAGCGGGTTGTCGGCCTTGATGGGCTCTGTTGCGACAACGTCCACTGCAGCACCTGCGACCTTTCCGCTGTTGAGTGCATCGCAGAGATCCTGCTCGACTACCAGCGGTCCGCGGCTGTTGTTGATGATCATCACGCCGTCCTTCATCTTGGCGATGGACTCCTTGTTGATCATTCCCATTGTGTCCGGGAACAGCGGGCAGTGGAGAACGACGACATCGCTCTGTGCATACAGGGTGTCGCGGTCCACATACTCAAAGCCCTCGGCCTCGAATGCGGGATTCTTGAAACCGTCGTTGACGATGACTTTCATGTTCAGGGCCTTTGCAATCTGTCCGGTCCTGTGGCCGATTCTTCCGAATCCGATGATTCCCATTGTCTTTCCTGCCAGCTCGATGAGGGGATAATCCCAGTAGCACCAGTCGATGTGGTTCTGCCACTTGCCCTCGTAGACGGTCTTGCTGTGATGGCCGATGTGGTGGCACAGCTCCAGGAGGAGTGCGATTGCGAACTGGCTGACGCTGTCTGTTCCGTATGTGGGAACGTTGGATACAGGAATTCCCTTCTCCTTGGCGTATGCGACGTCAACTACGTTGTAGCCTGTTGCCAGGACTGCGATGAACTTGATGTTCGGGCAGGCATCGAAGACCTCCTTTGTGATGGGGGTCTTGTTTGTGAAGACGATCTCGGCATCGCCGATTCTGTTGATTGCGTCTTTGGGATCTGTCAGGGATGATCTGTCATAGACAGTCAGGTCTCCGAAAGCTCTAAGTCCGTCCCAGGAGAGATCTCCGGGGTTCTCTGTATAACCGTCAAGTACTACGATCTTCATATTTGGCTCCTGTTAATTCAGTCCTCGAGAAGAGCCCAGGCTCTGTTGATGACTCTCTTTGTGTTGGCGACGATGATGTCCTCATCCTCATCCTTCCATGGCTTGACCTCGAACGAGAGGACGTACGGGTTGTTTGCATCGAAGAAACCGTTGGCCTTGAGCTCGCGGAAGAAATCAAGGAGCTGGTCTGTGTCGTTTGTTCCGCCGGGGAAACCGAAGCGCTGGTGGAGATCGCCATAGCCTTCGAGACCCTTGACAGCAACAGCGTTTCCGATGTGGAAGTGCGTGATGTACGGGCGGCAGGTTGTGATGACCTGGTGGCTGTTCTCGAATGTGATCGGGAAATGTGAGAGGTCAACCAGAAGGCCGAAGTTCGAATGCTTCATGCGGACATCGCCTGCGAACTTTGCCGCAAGCGGTGCAGGTCCGATCAGAGCGGCCTTGTCCACGTCGAAGTCGAAGACCTCGAGCTCGACGTTCATGTTCTTTGTTGCTGCATATGCGCAGAGGTTGTTGGTTGTCTTCAGAAGCTGTGCGTAAGCCTGGTCCTTTGTAGCCTCTTCCCACTTTCCGGCGAGGAATGCGATTCCCTTGGCTCCGAAGTACTCGGCCTCGTCGATTGCCTCGATCAGAGTTGCCTCAGCCTTGGCACGCTCGGCCTCGTCGATTGCGTTCGGATTGAGCTTCGGGCCAAGAAGCCTTGGCTGTGCTCCGTAACAGACCTTGAGGTGGGACTGCTCGAGAAGTGCCTTCTCCTTGATCTTGGATTCGGGATCCTTGTTCTGTGTGACTTCAATTGCATCGAAGAAGTCGTCACTGGCAATTGTCTTGATTGCATCCAGGACACCTCTGTTCGGATAGCTCATCCAGACGATTGTTCCTACCTGAAAATACTTGTGAATTGATTCTCTCATTTTGAATCCTCCATATCCGCCGACACCAGCCGACAGTCCGTCTTATTGTTGACACCTGTAATTGTATACAATGTTTTCCAAAATAAGCAAGCAAAAAAATCTTTTTTTTCTAATTCTTATTTTGACAAGAATTGCTTAGCTGTGAAAATTGTCTACAAAACCTCCAATTAGGCGCAAAAAACGGTGTTTTACCACTGTTTTACGCTTTTTCAACCATTATTGTATTCAGAACATTCTTCCGCCGTCGTCGTTCTGCCAGAGGTCTGCATTGGTGCCCATGGCCTCTTTCAGCGGGTCGGACAGCCTTGTGATTCTCTCAACGACATCAGCCGGAACGCTTTTGCCGTATGACTCAATGTTCTTTTCCAGCTGTCTCCTGTCCCTGGCACCTACAAGGATGCTTGAGACCGCATCCTGTGCCTTGAGGAACGCAAATGCAACGTCCACCATGGAGAACCCCGTCTCCAGGCAGACGCCCCACAGCGTGTTTATGAACGGGAAGATGATGTCCTCAAAACCGGTGTCGCTGTGTCTGCCCTGCTTCCAGGAGCTGTTGTAGAACCTGGTCTCCCTCCTCTCGAGAGGAACATCGTCTATCCACTTGTACTTTCCTGTCAGAAGTCCCTGGGCAAGAGGTACGTAGGCCCAGATGGAGATTCCCTTCTCCCTGCATTTCTCAAGGATTCCGTTCTTCTCTATGACCCTCCAGATAAGCGAGTACGGAAGCTGGTTGGTGACAATCTTGTGGCCTTCGGCCATGTCCAGCGCTCCCGGGCCGAAATTGCAGACTCCGATCTCCCTGACCTTTCCGGAGGCCTTGAGCTCCTCGTATGCTCCCAAAGTCTCCTCCATGGGAACATCTTTGAACGGCCAGTGGACCTGATATACATCTATATAATCTGTTCCGAGTCTTCTCAGACTCTGCTCGCAGCTTGCGACAATCTCGTCATGATGGGCCAGTCTGACCTTGGTACAGATGACCGCCTTGTCCCTACGGCCCTTCAGAGCCTTGCCGAGGACCTCCTCCGCATGTCCGCTGCCATAGCGTTCGGCCGTATCGAACACGGTGATGCCCCGAGCCAAGGCCTGATGGATTGTCCTTATGGACTCATCGTCATCATTCGGACCCCAGAGCTTTGCGCCTGAGAATCCCCACGTTCCGAGGGCAAGTCCCGAGAATACTATGTCGCTGTCTTTTAGTTTGTAATAATCCATGCCCAAATCCCGTTTTAACTCTATGTAAGTTTACTGTCAGTCGAATGAACCACCTATCGTCCTGTTCGCCACACCTATCGCATCCACAGGACAGACCAGTCGGCACAGATGGCAACCCACACATTTCAATCCGTTCAGAATAGGTCTGCGGGTCTCGGTATTGAACCTTATGGCCTGATGGCCTCCGTCCATGCATGAGATGTAGCACCTTCCGCATCCTATGCAGAGCTTGTGATGAAAAGTCGGAAGCAGTATGGTTCCACGCTCTATGCTCTGATGGTCAACAACGGATGCGCTTGCCCCGCCTATGAGCATCCTCAGAGCCGGGATTCCCTTGCTTCTCAGATATGCGGAGATTCCGCTCAGAAGGTCGTCTATTATCCTGTATCCGTACTGCATGACGGATGTGGTGATCTGAAGGCTTCCGGAACCCAGCAGAATGAACTCCAGAGCGTCGCGCCAGGTCTCGATTCCTCCCATGCCGCTAATGTGCATGTCCTCAAGGCCCTCCGCCTTTGCAATGTCGGAAATGAACCTCAGGGCGATCGGCTTGACTGCAGGACCGGAATATCCTCCGACAATCGACCTTCCGCGCACAGCCGGCTCGGCCACCAGGGTATCGACATTGACTCCGGTGATGGAGTTGATCGTGTTGATCGCGGCAATGCCGTCGGCTCCACCGGCCTTTGCGGCCAGGGCCATCGGGACCATGTCTGTGATGTTCGGTGTCAGTTTTGCAAGCACCGGAAGACTGGTTCCCTTCTTTGTAGCCCTTGTGAAGCGCTCTATCAGCTCTTCCGACTGACCGATCGTCATTCCCAGATCGCCGTCCTCAAGGTTCGGGCAGGAGAAGTTGCACTCAATGACAGAGGCCCCTGCCTCCTCGCATTCGGAGGCCAGTCTTGTCCACTCGTCGGCATTGCTTCCCATGATGGACGCCACAATGACCTTCTTGGGGAATTCGGAATGCAGGTGTCTGAAGACCTCCATGTTCTCCTCGACGCTGTGGTCTGAAAGCTGCTCGATGTTCTTGAAACCGCAGAACGAATTCGCATGGTTGTGTATGGCCGAGAACCTCGGCGATGCCTCGTGCTGCGGGAAATTGCATATTGTCTTGAAAGCAACCCCGGCCCATCCGGCCTCAAAGGCACGCCTGCACATATCGTACGTGCTGGCAACAACTGAAGACGAAAGCAGGAACGGATTCTCAAGCTTCACACCACAGATGTCCGTGGAAAGGTCTGCGAACTCCAACTGCTTGGGAGGAAGCTTGTCCATCGACTGCTTCAGTCCCAACAATGAATTGCGGATTCCTACAGGAATCTTGTTCATAGCATTGAGCACGCACTTGGCCTCGCACGGGGCGTTGCAGTACGTGCAGTCCACATCTGCTATCTTGGAAGCTGCATACATGTAGTTCTCGAAAAACAGAGCCCTCAGGATTCTGCCTACATTGGCACCCTGCGGACAGGCTCCGGAACACGGAGGATCGGAACAGAGCAGACATCTGTTGACTTCGGACAGATCTATTTCAAGTTTGTATTGCATTCGGATTCCCCTTCTCTGTGCATTATACCTTGGAATCCGCCAAATACAATGATTTAAGATTCCGCGGTCTTTGGAGCATCTTTCAGAAGCATCTCGTATGTCACACCGTATTTTTCGGCAATATCCTTTGCATATGACATACCCTGCGGCGGAGCGACCTTCACCTTGAACGAGCGCTCCCCACCGTCTGAAAGAGCCACAAGGGATGCGGCCTTTGTCTTTGCACCCTCCGCCTCGCTCTCTCTATTAAGACTGTCTATGTCGGCTGCGAGCTTGTGCATGTGGGTGTTGTAGATGCATCTGGTTCCCTTCTTCAGAATGGCCCTCACGGCATCCTTGGCAATGAAGAACCCCTCCTCGAAGGATGTTGTCGAGAACGTCTCGTTCAGAAGAAGCAGGCTGTTTTCCGTACACCGGCCGAACAGCTCCCTGAAGCGCTTGCACTCCTCGCCCAGCCTTCCGTAGTCCAGTGTCTTGTCCTCGTCCGCAGGATAATGGGTGAAAATACAGTCCACAGGCCTAAAGGCAAACTCCTTTGCCGGAACAAAGATCCCTCCCTGCGCAAGGACATACAGAAGCCCCACAGCCTGGGTGACGGTAGTCTTTCCGCCCCTGTTCGCGCCTGTGAGTATGTAGGTGCTCTTCCCATCGTCGAAATCAAGGTCGTTGTCTACAATATCGTCCGCGAAATCCAGAAGCCTCATGTTGTAGAAGCCTCCGGCCTTCATTCTCAGCCCGCCGGCTTTCAGAACGGAAGCCTTGCAGAAAACCCTGCCTTTGCCGACCTGCCTCTTGATGTACTCCGCCCATCTGACATAGTAGACGAACTCCGGAATCAGAGCCGTTATGTCCATGATGGAAAGCCCCGTGTACTTGTTCAGGACCTCCTTTACGGCCCGCATGGTCTTTCCCAACATGTGGTCGGTTATCCTGTCCATATGGCTGGTCACATCCTTGCCCATGTCTCCGTCAGGCACCAGAGCCATCATCAGAACGGGATTCTGAATCATCATCCGGGCCCTCGCCAGACCCTCCATCTTTCCGCCTGCGCGTTCCTCACCCATAGAGAACGGCTGGAACCTCATTGACCCGTCCCACGAGACATCCTCTTTGATGCTGTCCTTCCTGACGATCATGTTCCCGAAATTCTCGAGGATCGTAGACTTTGAGAATGCCTTGCTGTTCACCGAGATCAGCCCGATCTCCTTGGCCTCGAATCTCTCGTTCAGGTTGACTCCCAGCGTCACGCTCTTCAGATTAGATGTCGATGCCTTAAGACCGGCAATATCTTGCTTGAGCTGGGCAAAGCTGCTGTCGTTGTAGATCCCGTCGATACGTTCCTTCAGATCCCTCAGGCCCTTGGACTTGAGATTGCCGTCTCCCAGACACTGCTGCAGGGCCTCCACATAGCCTATATAGTCCCTGATCTCCTCAAGTCTGTGCACAAGGTCCCAGGTTCCCGAGCTTTCCTCGTTGTCGCGTCGGAAGCTTCCGAAATCCCTGAGGAACTCAATCTTGTCCAGAATCCCCAGCATCCGTTCCCTGAACTCCGGGTTGTTGTATATGTCCTCAAAGACATCCAGCCTGAACTGGACAACCTCCGGGTCATCGGTGATTCTGGACATGATTCCCAGAATCAGGCTCTGCTCCTTCTCCTTGTTGGAAAGTCCTCTGCAGATGACATCAAGCCCCAGGTCATGGACAGCGGTCTCCGACAGCACTCTGCATCTGTCGTAGCTTCCCTCGGGAAAAACAATGCTCAAACCTTTGTTGCCAGCCATTTTAATACCCCTGTCCTTATATCATATCATACAACATCATCACACCATCGGCATGCTTGACCGCTCTTGTGCTCCCATGCTCACATGCTCCGATGCTCTCACGGTGTCGATGATTTTATAATTTGTTGTATCATATACAAATATGTCAAACTTATATATCAGAATGTCCTATAACTGCAGGGTTTTTCATGCTCCGATGCTCTGATGCTCTTGCATTTTTGCGGGAGCACAAGAGCATCTGGAGATGGCCTGGAACGGCACGATTAAAATATTTTGTTGCAATATAACAAGTTATATTTTTATATCGCTTGAGCACCGGAGCATCAGAGCATCAGAGCGGCCGAGCATTAAAAAATCTTTTCCCAAAACCTAAATATTTTCAGCAATTTTCCTGTATTAGAGGGAAAACGAATTCAGGAGGTGCCTGATATGGCAAGAACACCGGGATTGAGCAAGCATGGAAACATCGAGTTGAATGCAAAAGTGTTTCATGCTGTTCAGAGAACGACTCTAAAGCTCCCTTTGCTGGAATCAGACAAGGTATTTGACTATTGGACAAGACATCTGAAGATCTGCTGCATCGAAGAGAACGTCACGGTTCTGTGTTACATCCTTATGGCAAATCATCTGCACATGATTCTATATGCGGAGAATCCGAGGAACATTCAGAGAGCGATAAGAAGATTGAACACAGGACTAAGCCGTTTTGTCTGGAAGAACGTTGTCTCCGGAAGTGAATTTGAACAGCAGTTCCAAAGCATAGATGGATTCAAGCTGTTCAGTTCCTCCGTCAGGATGTTTCCCATTGAGGGAAAGATTCCCCTGCTGATAGATACCCGATATCTTTTTGACAATCCGAAACACCACGAATGCAGCCTTACCGGTCTGAGATATCCCCATTCAAACTTCCAGCTGTTGGCAAATGGCAGATTGGAAAAGAAGGACTTCTCTGTTTTTGTCAAATTGTTCGAGATGTATCCCGGTGCCTTGATGAAACTGATTGCAAGACCCAACAACGAGTTCCTCGATGAATTGAAAAGCATTAAGGCAAACCTTGACCCGAAAAAGGAGGCTCTGATATTCAGAGTAAATCCCGAGAAAGAATGGGTTCGCCCGGAAACGGCAATCAATGACTCGTACCGGTCGTTTGATATCTGATTTTTGAGAACAATAAAAGATTACGGATTCCAGCCTTGCATCCTGTCCATGATTTCATACAGAGCAAGATATGGCTCGTCAATGACTCTGACCTCCGCTCCGAGTTCCATCAGCTTCCTGGAATCCGTGTTCTGCGGGAAGACAGGAAGACCTGCCCCGTTCGGATTTCCCGAGGTGATGAAATTCCCCCAGTAGCTGTTCATGGTTGCGGCAAGATTCCGGTCAGCTTTGTCAAAAAGCTTCGAATCTTCCGGAATACGGTTGAAAGCATATATCAGCTCGCCGCTGTGCCAGCTGGAGAGCATGCCGTTCGATTTCGTGAAAAGATACTCATAAACGGGAATACCCTCACGGACGGCAAGTCGGTTCAGACAGTAATGCGGATAGTTGAAAAACACTGCACCGTAGATTTCGGCCCAGTATTCGTCAGCCTCCTTATCTGTTTTGGCTGGATAGATTTCAAGGATTTCATCCGCATAGTCTTTGAAATAGGCACGGATCTTTGCCTCGTAGTTCTTCAGGTTGGCATGGCTGAAGATGATGAACGGGCCGCTTTCCCTGTCATTGAAACCATGAAGGATGGCCTCTTCATTATGGATTCCCGCGCGTCTGAGATTGTATGGGGAATCTGGCAAGGCATAACCGTCCACAGTCAGATGATGCTGGGTGTTCATCTCGCCGACAATGGTCTTTGCACTGAGTTGTTTCAGATCGGATACGGAAGTGGCTTTGTATTTCTCCCTTAGGGCTTTTCCAGAGGAAAGGGCTTCCCGCAACGATCTGTATGAGTGCGGGGGCTCAACACATGCAAGAGTACTGCTTTCCAGAATAGCCCTTCTGAAAAGACCCTTTGCCAAAGGAGAGACGCAAAGGGCATCTATGCAGACAGAACCTGCGCTCTCACCGGCTATCGTAACGTTTGAGGGGTCTCCTCCGAAGGCTTCGATGTTTTTCTGCACCCACTCCAAGGCCATAATCTGGTCCAGAAGACCATAGTTTCCTGTAGTTCCTTCCGATTCCAGAAGCTCTGAATCTGCAAGGAATCCGAACACTCCCAGTCTGTAACTGAGACTCACAACAATGATGCCTTCCTTTGCGAAACTTGTTCCATTGTAATCGGAATACCAGCTCTGTCCTGTCTGAAGCGATCCGCCATGGATATAGACCAGAACAGGAAGGCCATGAACCTCTCCTGTAGGTTTCCAGACATTCAGATAGAGGCTGTCCTCACTTACAGGGGGTATGAAATTGTCCTTGAGGGAAATTCTGTAGTCATGATAGCCGATGATTCTGGTAAGGGAATTGTAGATTGGAAGATTGGTCTTCTGCATGGACATCGGGGCAAACCGGTCACAGACAAGGACTCCGTCCCAACTTTCTGCTTCCTGTGGAGCCTGCCACCTGAGATCTCCTACCGGTGGCTTTGCATACGGGATGCCTGCATAAACCTCAACGGCTCCTCCGGCTGTGGTGACACCGGAAACAAGACCCTTTTCTGTTCTGACAGCACCTGTGACTGCGGGGTTTTTGTCCTCCGATGCTGCAATGGCTCTGACCGGCGGCCAGGTTATTGCTACAACACCTGCAAACAAAACTACATATAGAATCCAGCCAACAAACCTCAGATACCAAGGTTTTGAAACCAGCAATTTTCCGTATGCCAGAATGAACGCTACAATCAGAACTGCAAAAAGAATCCAGCCGAGTATTGTATTCTTGTTCAGTTCAAGAGCGGCTGCAAATATTAACGATAGAAAAGAAAACCCGATCCAGAATCCTGCGCGCATCCGTACCTCCGGCGATTGAAGTCTATTTGTTCAGTATTTTTGAGTCAACAATTGCGGAACCAGGACAATGCTCGGCCGCTCTGATGCTCTGTTGCTCCGGTGCTCAAGCGATATAAAAAAATAACTTGTTATATTGCAACAAAATATTTTAATCGTGTCGTTCCGGGTCATCTCCAGATGCTCTTGTGCTCCCGCAAAAATGCAAGAGCATCAGAGCATCGGAGCATGAAAAACCCTGCAGTTATAGGACATTCTGATATATAAGATTGACATATTTATATATGATACAACAAATTATAAAATCATCGACACCGTGAGAGCATCGGAGCATGGGAGCACAAGAGCGGCTGAGCATGAATGAATGAATGAATGCATGCATGAATGGAGCCCGGACCGCTCAAATCGCCGGGCTTGTTATTGAAAACATTGCTGTTTTGCAGGATAGTTATCCGTATGGGGAAATCAGTTGCAAAATCACGTCTCATAGCGGCTCTGATGGGTGTCTATCTCGCCTATTTTCTGAGCTATTTCATAAAACTTTCACCGTCCATCATCATGCCGGTGCTTCAGGAAAGGCATGGCTTCACGTCAGCCCAGACAGGTTTCATAGCCAGCATGTATTTCCTGCCATACGCCACGATGCAGCTTTTTGTCGGAACCCTGTGCAGAAAGTTCGGTGCCGGCAGACTGATCGGAACCGGCCTAGTTGTAGCGGCAACAGGACTGCTGATTTTCTCCAACGGAACAACCGTGGCGGTTCTTGCCCTCGGAAGATTCCTTCTGGGTTTGGGAACCAGCCCTATCTTCATAGGCATGATCTATTTCATGCGCGAATCCTTCGAGTCCGAACGGTACGCCAGATACTACGGATACGGGATTTTTGTCAGTGCGCTGGGAAGCATAGTCGCAGCAGCTCCGCTGAAGGCGCTCATGGAGGTTGTCTCAACAGATGTCCTGTTCGTGGCAATTGCGACCATGACTTTCGCTCTGGGAATCTTTCTGTATGTCATTGATGTACGCAGGGAGAAACAGACAGGCCAGGGCAACATCTTCTCCACAATTGCAAAGGATGTCAGGTTCACACTCACCTCTCCCCTTCTTCTGGCCGGCATCATGCTTTGGCTGATCGAGGCCCCGAGCCTGGTCTGCTATCAGGGACTCTGGTGCACAAAATGGGTTGCCACGGCATTTCCGACCTACTCCGGACTTTCCGGACTCAGCGGAATAGCAATCAGCATCGGAACAATCATTGCCAGCACACTGGGAGAGAACTGGGTCAATTCATACAGAAGACGCACAGGCAGAACGTTGGGACAGGTCCTGATGAGAATCTGCATCCTTCACATCCTGGCCACCATGCTTCTCAGTCTTTCCAAACAGATCGACAGTCTGTCCATGTTCTGCTTCTCTTTGTTCTGTGACGTTCTGTTCGGATTCACGACCGGCTCCATCATTGTTCAGGGTGGTGTGTTCGTAAAGGAAAACACCACGGCACAGGACAATGCCTCGGTTATGGGGGTTTACAATTTCATAGGATGTCTCTCACAGCAGATATCGCAATGGCTGACCGGAGTCGAGATAGATCTGTTTGTGGCAAGTGCGGGACTAGGAATGGCATTCAGCATAACATTCACAACCATGGCTTTGTTCTACACCATGCTGACCATCTGTGCATGGTCGATTCTCAGAAAACACGGTCGGTCAAACTGATCCAGTCAAACTGATTATAGTGAAATCACTCGGCGGGAAGCAGAGTTATGACCTCGTACGTACAGTGGCCTCCGGTCCTGATGGGGACATCCGACCTGTGTCTTACAGGATCCTGTCACCCCCATCAAAAACGGAATCCAGGATATAGCGGTCAGCCCCTGCCCTGAAAGTGATGAACTCCGCAGCCTGGCCTTTTGCAAGAACCGCCCTGTCCGGATCAAGATTGTACTTGTTTATCGGATTCAGAGTCCCAAGTCTGAAGGCAGCAACCCTGTCCGTTTCCGTGAATGCGGCGTAGTTCCAGATGCATCTGAGTAGGTGCACGCCTGCTCCTGCCAGAAACGGTGTTCCTGCAACACGCACTGCCGCATCCTCATAGACATCGATCTCCAGAGGTCCGTCCTTGCGTCGCCCCGCAGGAAGTCCTGCACAGTGGTGCAGGTCGGAAACCAGTATGATGTGCTCCGGGTCCTTGCATCTGGAGAACACCCAGACCAGATCCGGTGTGACATGGTCGCCGTCGGCTATGATTCCGGCCGTGAGCTTTCTGTTCCTAAGCTGGGGCCAGATCGGATTCTCGAATCTGTCAAGTTTGGCGAATATGCCGTTTCCAAGATGAGTTGAAACCGTTGCACCGGCCTCCACAGCCCGGTCTATCTGCTCCCTTGTGGCTCCGGTGTGGCCGATGGACACGACCACGCCCTTTGACACGGCATGCCTTATCAGATCCTCCGCACCATTTGCCTCGGCTCCGATTGTAATGTACTTCAGGTGCCCCTTCGAATGCTCAAGCCACCTGTCGAACTCCTCTATGCTTGCATCGCGCACATAGTCCAGATTATGGGCACCTCTGGGGCCGTCAAGCCGTGAGATGTAGTTGCCCTCGATGTGGATACCGGAGATGCTGCGTCTTACGAATTCATCTTCCTCAATTGACCTGACAATGACGTCCAGGCTTCTGAGGATCCGTTCTTCAGGACTTGTGATGATGGTAGCAAAGTGCTGGAGAGTTCCGTGCTTTGCAAGTTCAAGACAGATGCTCCTGACCTGATCGGTGGTCAGGTTTTCTCCGGTATAGTTGTATCCCAGGCATCCGTTGACCTGCGTGTCGATCAGACCGCCCGGGCAGATGAACCTGTCCGTGGGGACGTCATTGCATTCCCTGAGGTCTGAAATCACCCCATTAGCCACAGCTACGCTGTAGCATTTTCCGTCCAGGACATTGAGACCGCTGAATTCAAAATCCATAGCTTACGCCTCCAGATTCTTTGCGACACTCAAAAGGGCCGCGCTGTCCTTGTCCAGATACAGATGGGCGTCAGGATGTCTTCTGAGAACGGAAGCAGGACAGGCCTCGGAAACAGGATCCTCAAGCGTTGCCCTGACAGCCCTGCACTTGGTCGGTCCCGGTACGACACAATGAAGCTTCGAGGCCGAGACGAATGCAGGGATTGTGACTGTGATTGCCTGCTTCGGAACTTCCTCTAGAGTCTTGAAACATCCGTCGTGAACCTGCTGCATCCTCGAGACCTCTCCCAGCTCTATGACCTTTGCAAGAAGCGGTTCGTCGAAACGGGCATCAGGCGGGTCGTTGAAAGCGATATGGCCGGTCTCACCTATCCCAAGCACAATCAGGTCCAGACCCGCTTCCTTGAGAAGCTTTGCATAGTCGGCTGCAACCTTGTATGCATCCGGACCGTCTGCATCAATCAGATTCACACTCTTGAAGGGCTTCCTGCTGAAGATGTGCGTGTTCAGATAGTTTCTGAAGGACTGGGGTCTGTCGATTGAAATACCCACATACTCATCCATATGGAAGGCATTGATCCGTGACCAGTCTATTCTACCGTCGTCCAGAAGGGCCTCCAGGGTCGTGTTCTGGGACGGAGCGGCGGCGAACATGACGTTCACCTCCTTTTTCTGTGCCAGAAGAGTGCACAGATCGTCTCCGATCGCCTTGGCCGCAGCCTGACCCATCTCCCTGTTGGAGGGATAGATGTTCACATCCAATCTGTCAACCTTGAACTTCATGTCGGACCCTCACTTGATTCCGTTTGCCTCGAAGTAGGTCTTCTTCTCCCTGATGACCTCGTTGCTCAAAAGCAGAAGTCCGATGAGGTTCGGAATGATCATAAGGCCGTTGAACGTATCTGCAAGGTCCCAGACGAAACCAAGCGTGGTCTGGCTTCCGACGACAATTGTCAGGACCCAGAAGATCTTCACGAACAGCTTGCTCTTCTCACCGAACAGATACTCGGCAGCCTGTGTTGCATAGTCGTAGTAGCTGATGAGACAGCTGAAACCGAACAGGATGACAGATCCCATTGCAACCCAGTATCCGATGTCGCCGGGAAGCATCTGCCTGAATGCGTTAACAGTAAGGGTTGCTCCGTCGAGACCGCTTGTCCACAGACCTGACATGACAATGGCCAAGGCTGTGATCGTACAGACCACGATGGTGTCAAGGAAGACCTCGATCGGTCCCCAGACTCCCTGCTCTGCAGGAGAGTCGACCTTGGCCGGAGAATGGACCATGGCGGCGGTTCCGAGACCTGCCTCGTTGGAGTACATGCCGCGGGCGATTCCCATCTTCATGGTGACCAGAATCGATCCGATCACACCTCCGGTTGCAGCTGACGGGTTGAAAGCCGCCTGTACGATTGTTCCGATTGCTCCGGGAACCTTGGTGATGTTCAGGATGATGATGAACAGTCCGGCAATCAGATATGCACCGCCCATGAACGGAGCGATGACGGCACAGACATAACCTACTCTCTTGGCTCCGCCGAATACGATGATTCCGGTGACAACCGCCAGAACGATTCCGGTTGCGATTGTCGGAACCCTGAATTCGTCGAACAGCGTGGTTGCGATTGTGTTGGTGTCCACAACTCCGCTTATGACGAATGCGAACGGAATGACAAGAATGGAGAACAGGATGCCCAGCCACTTCTGCTTCAAGCCGTCGGCCAGATAGTACATGGCTCCGCCTCTGACGGAACCGTCATCGTTGAACTTCCTGTATTTGATTCCAAGTGTGATTTCGGCGAACTTCGAAGCCATTCCGACTATTGCCGCAATTATCATCCAGAACAGTGCTCCCGGACCACCGACGACTATTGCCGTCGCCACTCCGGCGATGTTTCCGGATCCCACTATGGCGGAGACGCTCGTCATTGCCGCCTGGAACGATGTCAGCTCGCCTTTTCCCGGCTTATGCTCGTCCTTTTTCTTGAACGCCTTGACTATCGTATCCTTGAACATGAACCCGAAATGGGTGAACTGGAAGAAACCGAGCCGGAATGTGAAGAACAGTCCGGTTGCCAGAATGAGCACCATGATCGGCACTCCCCAAACGATACCGTTGATGAAATCGTTGACACTTACAATGAAATCCATCATATCGCGCCTCCTTCAGCAATGATAATTGCGGTGTAACCCCACTATATATTTATACGGGTGCGGGGTCAAACATTTATTTGTTTTTGATAGCCTGTTTCGGCAATAGCTGGTATCATGGTATCTGCTTTATCAGCACCATCACTTTGGAAGGAGTCGGAAATGGAGGGGAAAACACCTATCATTCTGTCCTCTGACACTGAGGTCAAGGAAACGTTCCGAAGGATGATCGACCGGACAACCGATGCGATCATCACATCATATGACGATGATGCCGCATACTCAGGCATGGACGTCTACGAACTCAGATCCCTGATTGAGAAACTGGGATTCCTCCCCGAGCATGGAACAGGCTTTGAAGAGACTCTGGAGACAGTCAGAACAAGCATCATGCCGCATCTACTCAGAACATGGTCCACCATGTACATGCCTCATCTGCATGCACCGGCTCTGACGGAGTCCATCGCATCGGAGCTGATCATCGGAGCCTTCAACGACAGCATGGACAGCTGGGACCAGGGCCCTGCGGCCACAGAGGTCGAGGAAGCCATGATCCACGGACTTGTGAAGCTTTTCGGGTTCGGTCCGGGAGCGGACGGAACCTTCACATCAGGAGGAACACAGTCCAACATGTCGGCGATCATCGCAGCGCGCGACTGGTTCTGCAGAACCCGACTTGGCCACGATGTGAAGAAGAAAGGTCTACCCTCCTGCTTTGCCCTGCTCAGGCTCTATACATCCGAGGTGTCGCACTTCTCAATGGAGAAGAGCTGCCACGTGATGGGTCTGGGCTACGATTCTGTCAGAAAGCTTCCGGTAGACTCAAATTGCAAGATTGATATAGAAAAGTTCGATAAGATGGTTCAAGAGGACATCAATTCCGGTCTTCTGCCGTTCTGTGCCGTCGCCACGATCGGTACCACGGACTACGGTTCGATAGATGACGTGGCCCAGATGAGACGCGTCTGCGACAAGTACGGATTGTTCCTTCATGCCGATGCATCCTACGGAAGCGCTCTTGTGATGAGCCGTAAGAACAAGGACCGCATGGGCGATCTGAGCCTTTGTGACAGCGTCACCGTGGATTTCCACAAGATGTTCCTTCTGCCCATCTCCTGCTCGGTCGTCCTGTTCAAGGACAAGAACATGCAGGAGTGCTTCGAGCTGCATGCCGACTACCTCAACCGCGAGGAAGACGAGGAGGAAGGCTACATCAACCTTGTGGACAAGAGCCTTCAGACCACACGCAGATTCGATGCCCTGAAGGTCTTCATGGCCTTCCGGACACGCGGCCGCAGCGGTTTTGAGTCCATAGTGGACACAGCTGTTGACAATGCCGACTACTTCTATGACCAGCTGAAGAAGGACCCCGTGTTCATAGCTCCCGTGAAGCCGGAGATAAGCTCCGTTGTATTTGCCGTAGTGGATGGAGACGAGGCCAACAAGAACATCAGAAAGCGCCTGATGGACGAGGGAAGCGTCATAGGCCAGACCTCCAAGGACGGCAAGGTCATGCTGAAGTTCACCCTTCTGAACCCAACGGTCACCCATTCGGACATAGACAGGATTATTGCAAGGATAAAAGAGCTCAGAGGCTGATGGCCTGATGCATTGTGAAAAAAACCCGAGGTGCTGTGAAGCACTTCGGGTTTTTCATTTCGGTTGAGAACTCAGAAGAGATCCCAGTCCTTGATGTCGATTCCCTTGAGAATCTTCTTGTCAGACCTGCGTCTCGGATCGATCTTCTTCTGGACCATTCTGACCAGCCTGACCATGATGCCTTGGATCAGGAAGTAGACCACGGCTGTCAGGATCAGTGCGAAGAATGCCTCGTATGTTCTGCTTCTGACAAGGTCGCTTATCTTTGTAAGGTCAAGGACAGCGATGTAACCTACGACCGAAGTCTCCTTGATCAGGGTCACGACCTCGTTGCTGTAGATGGGCAGGAAGTGATGGGCCGCCTGCGGAAGCAGGATCCTGAAGAAGCTCTGGGTGTCCGAATAACCCAGTGCGGTGGAAGCCTCATACTGTCCCTTGCCGATCGCGTTGTATCCCACGCGGAGCATGTCGATCATGGCCGTGGCGAAGATCAGCGAGAAGCCTATGACGGAAATCCACATTCCGGCAATCCTCGAGGATCCGAAGATGACGTAGTAGAGGATCATCAGGAACAGGACGGTAGGCATTCCGTGGATCAGCCACATGAAGAAGTTGGTTGTCGTGTTGGCGAACTTGTTGCCGTGTCTGCAGGCCATGTAGACTGCAAAACCCAGAACCGTTCCGATGACGATCGAGCAGATTGTGATCAGAGTCGTGACTCCGGCACCTGACACGAAGAGCTTCCATCTGTTCTCCCTGATGAAGGTCTTGTAGAAGCTCTGCTCTATCTTCTCGAAGAATCCGACCTTGGCAACCGCTGCGGTATCAGAACCTGCAGATGCGGCATAAGGCGAGTTGTTCATGACGACAAGGTACACGGGACATGTGTAATACACATCCGAAAGCGTTCCGGTCTCGTTGCGCTCTTCGCTCACAACAATGTTCATTCCGATGTCGAACTTTCCGGTCTCGACACCCGGTGCGATGGACTCGAAAGGAATCTCATTGAACACAGGTGTGTAGCCATATTCCACGCAGAAGCGGCAGACGAACTCGACATCGAAGCCGGCAAGGTTGCCGTCGCTTACGAAGCTGAACGGCTCATAGCCGCCCTCGACAGCGATGTTGAGGACTCCGTTCTCACCTGTGAATGTGAAGTCCTTGACACCCACATTGTCGGTAAGCGGGTCGAAATCTGCGATCCAGTACTGATAGAGGGAACCGTTGTCTCCCAGAAGACCGTTCTTGTAGCCGTTGTCGATGAACTCGTTCATCTCCTTCAGTAGACGCTCCTGCTTGTCGTTGTTTCCTATGATGTTGCTGGCGCTGATGTAGCCCGGAATCTCCCTGAAGGTCTCGAGCTCGGGGTGGTTGGCCTTGTGGACGCCGTAACCCACTCCCTCGACCAGATAGCCTGCGATCTTGCCCGACTTGAGGGCAAGGATCATGTCGGTGGGCATGGTGTAGTACTGGAAAACGGTATGGGGCACGCGGTCCTGGATCAGCTCTTCATAGAGAACGGCTGTCTGGACTCCGATCGGAAGTCCGTCCAGATCCTCGATCTTGTCGTAGGAACCGGACTTTGCAGATGTGGCTGCGGCCGCATCCTCGGAACCGAGAACTACAAGAAGGACAGGACATGTGTAGTAGATGTCCGAAAGCGTTCCGGTCTCGTTGCGCTCTTCGCTTACAACGATGTTCATTCCGATATCGAACTTTCCGGTCTCGACACCCGGTGCGATGGACTCGAAAGGAATCTCATTGAAGACCGGTGTGTATCCGTACTCCACGCAGAAACGGCAGACGAACTCGACATCGAAACCTGCGAGGTTGCCGTCGCTTACGAAGCTGAACGGCTCGTAGCCGCCCTCGACAGCGATGTTGAGGACTCCGTTCTCACCTGTGAATGTGAAGTCCTTGACACCCACATTGTCGGTGAGCGGGTCGAAATCTGCGATCCAGTACTGATAGAGGGAACCGTTGTCTCCCAGAAGACCGTTCTGATAGCCGTTTCTGATGAACTCGTTCATCTCTTTCAGGAGGCGCTCCTGCTTGTCGTTGTTTCCGATGATGTTGCTGGCGCTGATGTAGCCCGGAATCTCCCTGAAGGTCTCGAGCTCGGGGTGGTTGGCCTTGTGCACACCGTAGCCTACGGCCTCGACCAGATAGGCTGCCACCTTGCCTGACTTGAGGGCAAGAATCATGTCGGTGGGCATGGTGTAGTACTGGAACTCGGTGTCCGGGACACGGTCCTGTATGAGCTCTTCATAAAGAACGGCTGTCTGGACTCCGATGGGAAGACCGTTGAAGTCCTCGATTTTCTCGAACTTGCTCGTATCGACTGTTGCGGCGAATGCCACTGCACAGAGGAGGAACATGGAAATGATGATTGCTGTTATTCTTCTCATCTTCACTCCTCCACCCAGTTGAAGCTCATATCGATCTTGTACTCGCAGCCGTCCGGGTCATCGGTAAGCTTTGTCTCCTTCAACGATGTGGTCGGCTCGGAGAGAAGCAGATGGAACAGTTTGCTCTCCGAAGTCTTGGGATCGAAGTATTCCTCGGCCTTGTACTTGATGGACAGGTACAGGGTGTCCTGCTTTTCGGAGTACTCGATCTTGACCATGATGAACGGATTCTCGGAGTAGTTCGCGATGTTGTTGATACAGATTTCCTCGATGGCCAGACTGAGCTTTGTAAGACGCTCGGCCTCGATGAGAAGCTTCTCACCGTAGCTCTGAAGTTCCTCGTTCATGGCCTCGAAATCGAACTCCGTGCTGTCGATCCTGTAGCTGAGGGTCGTGAGTCTCTGAACGAACTTCCTTGTGAGCTCGTGCTTCGGATTGTCGAAGATCTGCTTGGGGGTACCCTCCTCGTAGATGACACCGTCGGCCATGAAGAACACCCTGTTGGAGATCTTTCTTGCGAAATCCATCTCGTGGGTGACAATCATCATGGTTCTGCCGGTCTTGGCGAGGAGCTTGATGACTGACTGGACCTCACCGATCATACTGGGGTCCAGGGCGCTGGTCGGCTCATCAAAAAGGATGATGTCCGGATCCATCGCAAGTGTCCTGGCGATTGCGATTCTCTGCTGCTGACCACCTGAGAGCTCGTCAGGATAGGAGAACACCTTGGTTGCTAGACCGACCTGGGTGAGCAGATACATAGCCTTGTCGAAGGCTTCCTGTCTGCTTCTTCCCAACAGGGTGATCTGAGGATTCATGATGTTCTCGATTACTGTGAGATGACCGAAGAGGTTGAAGGACTGGAAAACCATTCCCATCTTCTTTCTCACTTCGTTGAGGTTGCAACCTCTCGCTGTGATGTCCTGGCCGTCAACAATTATCTGTCCGCTGGTCGGTTCGGTCAGCATGTTGATGCATCTGAGCAATGTGGACTTGCCCGTGCCAGAAGGTCCGATGATGCTTATCACATCCCCGTCGTTGATGTTAACGCTGATATCCTTCAGAGGAATTGTGTTAGCATCAAACTCCTTTCTCAAATGACGTATTTCAATCATTCGCGTAACCCTAGGTAAAATGACGTTCGCCATGAGAATTTGCTTTCTAGGGCGCTGTTCCTGAAGTTTCAGGCTCCCATGGCTGTGGGGATTCTTGGATATAGTTGGTCCCCGCACTTTACAGGGGCTACCATATAGTTTAAGGGGTTGAGGGTCAAGCCTTTAAGAAGTCTTTTTTTTCGAATTGTTCCACCATGTCATTTGAAAAAAGAATCGGTGTCTATTCTCTTGAAAGCACCTGCTCCGTATCTGAGGATTTCATCCCCCAGCGTAAGCCCCAGGAACGCCTGTGTGATCTCGTCCATCTTGACGTAGATGTTGATGTCCTCGAAAAGCTGCGGATAGACGGTCTTGGCATCGAACCACGTGTTGATCAGAGCGATCTCATAGTTCGTGTAGTAGGCGTTGTAGGCAGGCTGCAGGTACACCTCGCCGTTCTGCCATGCCTTGCATGAATCGAACAGTGCGGGATCCTGTGCGTACAGGGGCTTGATGTTCTTCACAGCGGCGGAGTCGATGAACATGATGTCCACATCCTGTCCGATGGATTCGAACTTCTCCTTCTCGATGGCCTGGATGCCCTTTGCGGAAAGACCTGTGACGGCGTTTCTGATGTTGGCCACCTCGAACGGCTTGTAGTTCTGTGCCGTCATCAGGTGGTTGGTGGTTCCCCAGTTTCCGAGACCGCAGATATAGACGGCAGGCTTGGACGACTCGGGAATGTCGGCGGTTCTTCTGATGATTTCCGCAGTTTCCTTCTCCACGAAGGCTACAAGTTCCTCAGCCCTGGCCTCCTTGCCGAATATGGAGCCCAGAAGCCTCATGGAACCCTTGAACTCGTCGGCGAAGACTCCGTTTGCTCCCGACCTGAGAGTGATTACCGGAACACCCAGCTGCTGCTGGAGAGCATCCTCCTTCTGTACGTCCTCATACTCCGAGATGACTATGTCCGGATTGCAGGCAAGGATCTTCTCCGCCTCGGCAGCCTGGGCCTGAGGCCCGCCGACACCGCATGATGGAAGCTTGGAGAATTCCTCCGAGTATGCGATCACATAGGGTCTTGCTGCGGAATCGAACATCTTGGGCCTGTTCTGGAGCTTGATGTTGTCTATGTCCTCCACTCCGCAGAGGTCCTGAACATCACCGATGTATGTGTACATCCTCAGAGCTCCGGCACCGATGCACACAACCCTGTGGTAGCTTCCCGGAACGACCTCGACATTCCTTCCGATCATGTCGGTGACAACCACCGGCTGGGCGGCGCTCGTAACGGTTTCCGAAACAGGTGTAGCCACTGCTGCCATGACGACAACCAGGGCAAAAACCAGAATTGACAATGTCCTCTTGTTCATTGTTTGTCTCCCTTATAGTAATGGATGAATTTCTCACCATCGTTTTCCACTATCTTTGCAAAGACACCGTAGATGTCCCTGACAATGTTCTCTTCAAACACCTCAGAACCGCCAGAACAGCGGATCCTTCCGTCCTTCATAAAGAAGAATCTATCTCCGAAATACATAGCCTGATTCAGGTCGTGTATCGAAGAAAAAACGGTTATACCCCTTTTATGGGCTATCTTTTTTGCTTCGTTGATTATCAGAAGCTCGTTTGCGATATCCAGATTCCCGGTAGGTTCGTCAAAGACAAGGACCCGTGGCTGCTGGGCAAGCGCCCTTGCTATGGCCACCTTCTGCCGCTCTCCACCGGACAGCTCCTGGACGTTCCTGCATGACACATCTTGCAGATCCATTTCCGCAAGGACGTTCTCCACAACCTCAAGATCGGCCTTGGACGGTCTTATGTTGTAATAGGAAACCCTTCCTGCAAGAACGGTCTGATAGACCGTGAGGGCACCGAAATCTATCTGCTGGGGAACATAGGCCACAATGCCGGCACGCTCTCGCCTGGACATCTGAAGAAGGTCCCTTCCGTCAAAGAGGATCTTTCCGGCGTCCGGTTTCAGGACACCTGTGATTATCTTGAACAGAGTGGTCTTTCCAGCGCCGTTTCTTCCCATGAGGATTCCCACCTTCCCCTCTTCCAGCTCGAGGTCCACGCCTTTGAGAACCGGATTCTGCCTGTCATAACCGAAAACGAGGTTCTTGATCTCCAGCATCAGTGACGCCCTCCTTTTCCGAATATGATCGCAATGAAGAAAGGAGCTCCGAGCAGCGAGGTTATGGCTCCGACCGGAAGAGCCGAACCGTTTCCCATGCTTCTTGAGAGGGTGTCGGACAGAAGCAGAAGCAGGCTGCCTGCAAGTGCGCTTGAGGTGATCGACCACAGATGCTCCTGGCCCATGATCTTCTTGACTATATGCGGACAGATTATTCCCACAAATCCGATGATTCCCAGGAACGAGACGCAGACGGCGGTGATCATGGACGAAAGCAGAAGCGAGACAAATCTGAGTACCCGTACGTTGACACCAACGGAGATTGCAACGGCATCCCCGCTCAGCAGGGCATCGTAGCGTCTTGAGAGGAACAGGAAAGTCAGGATTCCGACCCCCACCGTGACGGCCATGATCAGGTCCGTTCTGTATGTAGCCCTTCCAAGGTCCCCGAAGGTCCAGATGACAGCAGCCGAAAGCCCCACATCCGTTGCATAGAACTGCAGTATCGTAGTGGCCGCGGTCCACACTGAACCCATTGCGATACCGGCCAGAACCACTATGTTCGGCGAAAAGCTCCTTACGCGGCAAAGCCCCAGTATCAGAAGGATGGATGCAACCGAAAAGACAAAGGCCATAAGAGATGTCGAGAACGGATTGAATCCGGTATCGAACGTGGCCTGTAAATTCATAGTGTCCAGAAAACCGCCGGCAAAGACGATTATGGAAAGGTTGGCTCCGAAAACCGCGGCATTGGAGACACCCAGAGTCGACGGGCTTGCCATGGCGTTGTTCAGGTTAGTCTGCATTATCAGACCGGATACGGAAAGCCCCGCTCCGGCAATCAGGGCGGCAAGTACCCTGGGGATGCGGATGTTCCAGATTATCCTGTTGTTGGCGGCCGTGCTCTTTCCAGCCAGTGCCCTGAGGCACTCGGAGACGGACATGTGCGAGGATCCCACGAACAGACAGACAAAGGCCATCGCAACAACAGAAACAAAGAGAATCAAGGCTGCAAGTCTTTTCCTGCCGGAATCCGAAATCATAGAACGCACCACACCCTGCCCTTGGGCAGTCAGATGAATATTTAGAACTTCTGTTCATGATGCGTCCTTCATGGACGTGGTTGGTTTGATGATAAAAGAAAGCCGGCGCAATTTCAACTCTCGGACAGGGAGTCTGTGCGCCGGCGTCCACACTGCGTATGCAGTTGAAGAATCACTCGCAGATCAGCATCGTGTTGGGGTCGAGGGCGACTCCTGCAGGATGCGGCAGGTTCTTCTGGTGGTCCTTGACAACCGTCATGATAACCCTGCTCTTCTCATCGTTGTAGTGAAGTCCAATCAGGACATCGATCATGTCGATGTACGGATCCATAGTCACGGGGACACCGTACTCGGTGAACTCGACGTTCGGTCTTGCAGGAGACACGCAGAACCAGACCTCTATGTTCATCTGCTTTGCGAAATCCTTGATCTTCCTGACATCCTCATCGGAGGCCATCGTGAGCTTGTATCCGTCGAAGAACACTGCATCGGCCTTGAATGAACCCTGCTTGATCAGGGTCTCAAGGCTGGAGAGGATCTTGTCCACGCCGATTCCTTCCTGAGAGAAGTTCATCATAACGCGGTTGCTGCGGATTGTCTGGTAGACATCGAATGCATCGTCAAGGCTCCTGAACTCGGAGATCTCGCGGAAGGCCTCCTTGTACCAGTTCATGATGTGCTCGACGTTGGCGCCGAACGACACGTGGATGACGCTCTGTCCGCGCAGGATCTTGTCGATGGCAAGATGGACCATGCAGGCGGTCTTTCCAACACCGTGCATGGATGCCAGCACACCGAGGTTTCCTTTTCCAAGGCCACCGTCGATGGAACTCTCGAATACTCTAATCGGACTCTTTTTAATCAGTTCTGCAACTTCCATATCTGTTCCTTTGAAATTGTTTCTTTCTTAATGATAGCACGGAAAGCCGGAAAGCGGGTCACTTCTTGGCCTTGTCCTTCTCTTCCTTCTTTTTCTTCAGTTCCTCGGCGATCGACTGGGGAACCTTGGCATAGCGGCAGACCTCCATGGTGTACTCGGCCTTACCCTGGGTCATGGACCTGAGGACGGTCGAATAACCGAACATCTCTGCAAGAGGTACTTCAGCGTCGACTGTACAGACGTTGTTGTCCTCAGTGGAGCTGACGATCATGCCTCTTCTCTGGTTGATGGTTCCGAAGATGGCTCCCTGGAACTCCGACGGACCCTCGATCTCGACCTTCATGATGGGCTCGAGGATGGTCGGCTTTGCCTTGGCGAAAGCCTCCTTGAAAGCTGCGATAGCAGCTGTCTGGAAGGCCATGTCGGAAGAATCGACCGGGTGCCATGCACCGTCGTTAACGCAGACGCGGACTCCGACAATCGGGAACTCAAGCTGCGGACCCTTCTTCATTGCGGTCACGAAGCCCTTCTCGCATGACGGGATGTACTCGGTAGGAATGGCTCCACCCTTGACCTCGTTGATGAACTCGAAGTCCTTCGGCTCCTCTTCCGAACCCGGCTCCTGCACGATCGGCTCGATGTATCCGGCGACACGGGCGTACTGTCCGCTTCCACCTGTCTGCTTCTTGTGGGTGTAGTTGAACTCGGCCTTCTGTGAGATTGCCTCGCGATATGCGACCTCCGGGGCACCTACGGTGACCTCGCAGTTGTACTCACGTCTCATTCTCTCTACATAGACATCAAGATGCAGCTCTCCCATTCCTTTGATGATGGTCTGGTTGCTCTCGGGATCCACATAGCACTGGAAGGTCGGGTCTTCCTTCATGAAGCGGTTGATGGCCTTGCTCATGTTGTCCTGGCTCTTCTTGTCCTTCGGATGGATTGCAAGCGAGATGACAGGATTCGGAACGAACATGGATGTCATTGCATATCTGAGACCAGCTCCGCAGAAGGTGTCTCCGCTTGCGCAGTCGATTCCGAACAGAGCGGCGATCTCTCCGGCTCCGCACTCGTTGATGTCCTCCATCTCCGATGCGTGCATCTTGATCAGTCTTCCGATTCTGAAGCGCTTGCCGGTTCTTGTGTTCACAAGCTCGTCGCCCTTCTTCAGCTTGCCCTGATAGACTCTGATGTATGTCAGCTGGCCGTAGCGTCCGTCCTCGAGCTTGAATGCCAGAACGACAGGGGTCTTCTTCTCATCGGCATCAAGGACAACCTCTTTCTCGTTGTCATCAAGGTCCAGAGCCCTGTTCTCGACATCCCTCGGCTCGGGAAGATACTTGGTGACACCGTCAAGAAGCGGCTGGATTCCCTTGTTCTTGTGTGCGGATCCGACAAAGACGGGACACATCTTCAGAGCAAGTGTTCCGCGTCTGATGGCGGCTTCGATCATCTCCACGGAGGGCTCCTCGCCTTCCAGGATCATGTTCATCATATCGTCGTCGAAGTCGCTGGCAGCCTCGATCAGCTCCTCGCGCTTCTGGTTGGCTTCCTCGAGCATTGAGGAAGGAATCTCCTCCTCCCTGAGCACGTTGCCGTTGGGGCCGTCGAAATAGATGGCCTTCATGCGGATCAGATCCACAACGCCCTCGAGCTTGTCCTCGAGTCCGATGGGCAGCTCCACGAGCACTGCGTTGAGGTGGAGTTTCTCCCTCATCTGGCCTACGACACGGTACGGGTTGGCACCTACGCGGTCGCACTTGTTGATGAATGCGATTCTGGGAACCTTGTAGCGGTCCATCTGTCTGTCGACCGTAATGCTCTGGCTCTGGACTCCGCCTACGGAGCAGAGAACGAGGATCGCTCCGTCAAGGACTCTGAGTGAGCGCTCGACCTCGATTGTGAAGTCGACGTGGCCCGGAGTGTCGATGACATTGATCTCATAGCCTTTCCAGTTGACGCTGGTTGCGGCGCTGGCGATGGTTATCCCTCTTTCGCGCTCAAGTTCCATGCTGTCCATGGTCGCTCCGACGCCGTCTTTTCCATGAACTTCATGGATTGCGTGGATGCGGTTGCAGTAGTAAAGGATCCTCTCGCTGAGGGTTGTTTTTCCGGAATCGATATGTGCGCTGATTCCAATGTTTCTCATTTTGGACAGTTCTGTTGCCATTTTTTATAAAACCTCGATGTTTTGTCTAAAAATTCCTTATCTCTAAAAACGTTAGAAAACTATATTATTTTCGGAAAAACATCAATGAGGTTTTGCTCAAGTTTGCAAAAAGATTCAGATTCTCAGCAGTACCCGCCGGGAATCTCCCGCTCTGCCTTGATCTTCGCTCTTCTCACAGAGTCAGCCGGCATATTCGATTCCATCATCTTAATTGCGTTTTTCATTTTCCAGCCTCTAAATCCCCGTATTTGGGAATTGACTGTTGATAGTATTCTATCAGCGAAGATATATACTGTTTCTCGGTCCCAAAATCATCTTTGTAATAGAGAGCATTCCCATTCTTTTTTTCTTTGTAAGCTTTAATCAGAGAACTATCTGGTCCATATTCCAGCTGGCGCCCAGTCTTTGAGAAAAAAACTTTTGGGAGCATCTTGCTTGGGGAAGGAAGATACTTGTAAATCATTTTTTCGTAAACTGCTTCTCATCAGTGCCAAAATTGGCCGCTATCTTATTGGTTATCTCACAATAGAGATCGGCATGCATGAGTGTTTGAATCATATGCTTCGGCATGGATCTCAACGGTCCGAGCCAATGTTTTTTTGCTATTTACTACTTTTCTGCATTTGATAATCAAAAAGGTAGAGAAAGTCTACTTTTTTTCTCATGCAAAGAGAAAAGGTAGGAAAAGAAAATGAATAAGAGTGAAATTATTATGATTCTAGAGGAAACTGTTGTTTTCCTTAATAAAATGTGCAGTTTTGCCCATGGGTTTAAGAGCCCATCTTAGTGTTTTCGACACTGGAAAAAGATTTGTATAATCAGAAATATACATAAGTTAATTTCTCCCCACGCCTTAATTTTACATCTGATATGTGGCTATTCAATCCCATAATTCCTTTTTTCTTCAAAATCCATCCCCCCAAAAAAGAAATATTTATTGAAAAATATTTCTGCAGAAATTATTATGTCAATATGACCAATTACGACGATTACAGATACATCTCATCATATGAAGCAGCCGAGGTTATGGAAAAGACTCCGCGTTATGTTACCCACCTGTGTCAGGAAGGACGCATCAAGGGTGCATATAAGGATGGCAAGGACTGGAAAATCCCTGAGAAATCCCTGGAGACAATCCGGCTGGAGAAGAGAGGCAGAAAACCCTCGTTGCCTGATCCGTACACAGGTACTGAGGACATTCTTGCGGAAATACGCAGAGGAGAATGCGAGACCGTTGAATTCAAGGAAGACATCTCGGAAGACAAGGACAGATACCTGAAGACTGCCGTGGCGTTTGCAAATGGAAAAGGCGGCAAGATAGTCTTCGGAGTAAAGGACAAGACTTGGGATATAGCCGGGTTCTCTTCCGATGAAACTTTCCAGAAGATGGACTCAATAGCTAACAGCATATATGACGCCTCCGAACCGAGGATTATCCCATACATTGATGTATTCACCATTGAGGATAAACAGATAATTGTTGTTACGGTCAATGCATGCTCACAAAAACCTTGTTACCTAAGAAGGGAAGGCTTCATGAACGGAACATATATCCGCGTTGCCGGAACAACAAGGAAAGCGGATCCGTCAATCGTCAGAGAACTGGAGCTTGAAGGAAGCAATAGGAGTTTTGATTCACTGCGTGCACCGGGAACAATAACAGAAAAAGAAATTGCCCGCCTCTGCAACAGGATGTACAGGCACGCTTTGGAATGGTGCCTCACGGATCAGAAAAAGAAGGAGCAGAAGAAGGTCACCATCAATCAATTGCTTTCATGGAACATCATTCAGGAGTCTGAAGGACAGTATTATCCCACAAATGCCTGGTATCTGCTGACAGGGAAGCTTACAGAGTATCCGTTTGCAAAGATCCAATGTGCGGTATTCAAAGGTAATGACAGATGCGTGTTCGTGACTAAGAAAGACATAGAGGGTCCCATAGACCAGCAGATTGAAGACGCGATGATTTTTGTCATGGAACACCTGAATGAAGGATCAAGGGTTGATGGTGCTTACCGGAAAGATTATTACGAGCTACCTTTGGACAGCATCAGGGAGATGGTATCCAATGCGGTCTGCCATAGGTCGTATCTTAAGAACTCCTGTGTCCAGGTTGCAATTTATGATAACAGAATCGAAGTCTCCTCCCCGGGAGGACTGAGTGAAAATCTGACAATCGAAAAGATTGTCAAGGGACAGTCAAGAATCAGAAACCGTGCCATTGCGGCTTCATTCCATTACATGCATCTCATAGAGAATTGGGGAACCGGAATTCCTAAGATTCTTCAGGAGTCAAGGCAATACGGCCTGAAGGATCCGGAAATCATTGACACAGGATCAGATTTCAGAATCAGTCTCTTCCGGAGAGAATTTGATTTTGATCAATACGGTGTAGTCGATCCAAGGGAGAGGAGAAATAAAGTTTCAAGTGAAGCCGGAAATGAAACTATAAATGACACTTTAACTCCGACGGAAAAGACACTCATCCGTGCAATTGAAACCTCAGATAAAGCATCCCTCGCCATATTAACGAACATAACCGGCTTATCAAGGTCAACAGTCATCAGAAATCTGCAAAGGCTTGTGGAATCGGGCAAAGTCGTACGGGAAGGAGCCAAAAAGAACGGACGGTGGAAAATCGTCTGAGTGCTGTTGGCATGGCTTTTCATTTTCCGCGCGCGGATATATGATGTTTGGGAATCACTTACAGAACTATGGTGGAACTATGGAAATTGAAGTAAAAAACTTTCATCCGTTGGAGGTCAAGCTTCTGCGCCATGTCAGCGCCGGAGAGGACATCACGGCAGAGAGAATCGTTAACGAGCTGGATTACAAGGTAGGACAGTGCAACCAGGCATTCAGCTGGCTCAGCGCAAAAGGCTGCCTTGAGGAGACAGGCCGCAAGACCATCGTCACATACGAACTGACCGAGCTGGGACAGGCCCAGGCAAACGAGGGAACACCCGCACAGAGGATCTTCGATCTTCTGAAGGGCGGCGAGCCTCTCGGACTGCCCGAGATCGCAGAGAAGCTCGGACTTGAGAAGAGCGACATCGGATCCGCATACGGCAGCCTTTCAAAGGCCGGAACCTGTGCGATGAACGCCGAGAACAAGGCATATGTCAAGAACGACCAGCTTCCCGCTGATGTCACCGAGACTGCCGAGCTCCTGAAGAAAGGTCTCATAGGTCCTATCGACGAGTCGCAGATGACTGAGCGCGAGAAGGCCCTGATGGCCCGCATCTCCAAAAAGCGCGGTGCCGCGGGATCTCCTTACAAGATGACCGAGCGCGAGGAAGTAACCTACCGCATGACCAAGCTCGGAGAAGAGGCAAAGGAAGCCCTTCTTCAGGCAAACATCACCGGTGAGGAAATCGGAGTCCTCACTCCGCAGATCATCGCGAACGGAAGCTGGAAGACAGCAAGCTTCAGACCCTACGGACTTGACGCACCTGTCCAGAGACTGATTCCTGGCCGTCACAACCCGTATGCCAACTACATCCAGTGGGTCAAGGACAAGCTCACCTCGCTCGGATTCGAGGAGTTCGACGGACCGCTGGTGGAGAACGAGTTCTGGAACGGCGATGCCCTGTTCATGCCCCAGTTCCACAGCGCCCGTGACATCCACGACGTCTACTACGTCAAGGAGCCCAGACACTGCAAGAAGATCGACGAGCCGTGGCTCACCAACGTCGCCAACACACACGAGAACGGCGGAAACACCGGATCCCGCGGATGGCAGTACAAGTTCGACCACGAGTTCACAAGACGCCAGATCCTCAGAAGCCAGGGAACCGTCCTTTCGGCACATCAGCTGACAAAGGCAAAGGTCCCGGGAAAGTACTTCGGAATCGTGCGCTGCTTCCGCTTCGATGAGGTCGACGCAAAGCACGGTGCTGACTTCTACCAGACAGAGGGAATCGTCATCGGCAAGGAAGCTAACCTGAAGGACCTTCTGGGCCTTCTTAAGATGTTCGCAGTCGAGGTCGCCGGAGCCACGGACTTCAAGTATGTTCCCGGCTACTTCCCGTTCACGGAGCCCTCGATCGAGATCCACATCAAGCACCCTGTTCTGGGTTGGTTCGAGATGGGAGGATCCGGAATCTTCCGTCCTGAGGTCACAAAGAGCCTGGGAATCGACGAGCCAGTTCTGGCCTGGGGTCTTGGAATCGACAGAATGGCCATGATGCACCTCGGAATCAACGACATAAGAGACCTGTTCTCACCGAACATCGACAGTGTAAGGACAAGGAGGGGTAACTGATGCCTAAATTCGAGACCAAAGAGAAATTCCTTTTCAGCCTTCTCGGCAGAGAATATACAGACGATGAGCTCGAGCAGGTCTTCCCCCGCGCAAAGGCGGAGCTTGACGAGCATGACAAGGAAAACGGCGTTTTCAAGATCGAGCTCAACGATACCAACAGACCTGACCTCTGGTCGGCAATGGGCCTTGCAAGACTTCTGAAGAACTACGAGGACCCGCAGGTCAGAGAGTATGACTTCTTCTCCTCCAAGTGCTTCACCGCAGACAACAAAGGCCGCGAGCTCCATGTGGGCAACCGCGCCAAGGAAGTCCGTGAGTTCTCATGTGGCTTTGTCGCCAAGGGAAAGACAGTCGATGAGGACATCCTTCTGACACTGATCCAGAGCCAGGAGAAGCTGTGCTTCAACTTCGGAAGAAAGAGACGCACAATCGCCATGGGCATCTACCGCAACAACCTGATCCAGTACCCCATCCACTATGACGGTGCCGATCCGGACAAGACCCACTTCGTGCCGCTTCACATGGAGGAGGACCTGTCTCTCAGAGAGATCCTCGAGAAGCATCCAAAGGGACAGGAGTACGGCTACATCATCAAGGACAAGCCGGTCTATCCCCACCTCTATGACGATGCAGGAAAGACCCTTTCCATGCCGCCTGTAATCAACAGCGCCTTCGTCGGAGCAGTCGAGGTCGGTGACGACAACCTCTTCGTCGAGATGTCCGGCCCGATCCTCAAGGACATCCTGCTGTGCGCATCCATCATGGCAGTCGACATGGCGGACCTTGGATTCGAGATCGAGCCTGTGAAGGTCATCTATCCGTACGAGACGGAATTCGGAAAGGAGATCACGGTCCCCTACTACTTCCAGGATTCCCAGAGCTGCACCATACAGGACATCAAGCACGTGCTCGGTGAGGACATCAGCGCCGAGGATGCCAAGGAAGCCCTTCTCAGAATGGGCGTCTACAGCGTATCCGAGGGCGACACCATCCACATCACATGCCCCGAGTACCGCAACGACTTCCTGCACCCGGTTGATGTCGTCGAGGATGTCATGATCGGCTACGGACTTGAGAACTTCGAGCCCACTATCCCGCGTGATTTCACCGTCGGACGCCTTACCCCGGCCGAGGAACTCGGCAGAAAGGTCAAGGACATCATGGTCGGAATGGGCTTCCAGGAGATGATCTACAACTACCTGGGATCCAGACGCGAATACGTGGACAACATGCACATCTCCGGCGACAAGGTCATCATGATCTCCAACCCGATGAGCGAGAACTTCGAGGCCGTGCGTCCGTCCATCATCCCGTCACTCCTCGAGAGCGAGAGCGTCTCAGGCCATGCAACCTATCCGCACAGGATCTTCGAGGTCGGAAAGGTCGCATACCTCGAGCCGAGCGACAACAGCGGAACGGTCACAAGGAACAATCTGGGCTTCATGAGTGCCGACGGATCCGTCACATTCAACGACGCCAACAGTTTCATCAATACTCTCATGTACTTCCTTAGGGTCGAGTACACCCTGGCAGCACCTCAGGATGATCCGAGATTCATCCCCGGCCGCTGCGCAGAGATCATCGTTGGAGGAAAGAAGGTCGGTATCTTCGGCGAGGTCCATCCTGCAGTTCTGGAGAGCTGGGGATGCTCGATGCCCGCCATTGTCGCTGAGATCGATCTGGACTGCTTGCTGTGACTGAAAAACAACTGAGCATCGACGCCCTGCGCATGATGCTGAACTCAAGATACTTTGAGGAAAAGACAGAGGAACTCTTCAAGGCCGGACAGATCCACGGCACCACCCACCTGGCCAACGGTCAGGAGGCTGCCCAGGCCGGCCTCTGCATGGCTCTGGACAAAGCGGACTGGATAGTCCCGACCCACAGATGCCATGGTTTCACCATCTGCAAAGGCTCTTCCCCCAAGGCCATGTTCGCCGAGATGTTCGGCTCCAGGGCAGGCCTTGCCAAGGGCCTTGGCGGAAGCATGCACATGCCTGATGCCGGGCACTGCAACCTAGGTTCGTCCGCAGTTGTGGGCTCGGGAGTCCCTCTTGCCACGGGAATCGCGTTCAAGCTCAAGTTCGACAGCGCAGACAGCGCCGCATTCGCCACATCCACAAATCAGAACCCGAAACTCTGCCCGCCGCAGCCGGTGAAGAACATCAGCGTCGCCATCTTCGGAGACGGCGCGTCAAGCCGCGGCAGCGTCCATGAATCAATGAACATCGCATCAATCTGGAAGCTCCCCGTACTGTTCTACTGCGAGAACAACCACTACGGAATGTCGGCCTCCAGCGACAAGATGATCAGTGTGGACAAGGTCTCCGACCGTGCGTCGGCCTACGGAATCCCGGGAAAGGTTGTGGACGGAAACGATTTCGAGGAAGTCTACAACTCCGTCATCGAGGCCGCCTCATACATAAGGTCCGGAAACGGTCCCTATCTTCTGGAGGTCATGACATACCGCTTCAAGGGCCACTCCAAGAGCGACAGACGCCTGTACAGGACAAGCGACGAGGAGCAGCAGTGGATGCTGCGCGACCCCATCCTCCTGTTTGAGCAGAAGCTCCTTGAAAGCGGCTACATGACGCAGCAGGAAATCGAATCTCTTGAGAAGGAGTGCAAGGAAGACATCGAGAACCAGGCCGGACAGGCCTTGGACACATGTTCCGACAAACTCTCCGAAAACGAGGTTCTGAACCTTGTCTATGCATCAGAGGAGGAACGACTGTGACTTTCAGGGAAGCAATCAGAAAGGCAATGGCCGATGAGATGGCAGCTGACAGGAACGTCGTGCTCTTCGGCGAGGATGTCGGAGTCTACGGCGGCTGTTTCAAGGTCACCGAAGGAATGTGGAAGGAATTTCCGGACCAGATCATAGACACTCCGGTCTCGGAGGAAGGCTTCACCGGCATGGCGGTGGGAGCCGCGATGATGGGTCTCAGACCCATTGTCGAGATCATGTATGCCGACTTCTACACCCTGATCTTCGACCCCATCGTCAACCACGCTGCAAAGACCCACTTCATGAGTGGCGGTCAGTTCTGCTGCCCCATCACAGTACGTCTTCCGGAAGGAAGCGGAACCGGCCACGGAGCCCAGCACACACAGAGCCCCGAGGGTCTTTTCCTCAACAGCACAGGTCTGAAGCTTGTGGCACCCTCCAATCCGTCGGACGCCTACCATCTGCTCAGGGCCTCGATCAGGGACAACAACCCCGTCCTGTTTTTCGAGCACAAGCTTCTGTATCCCACAGAGGGAGTGATCTCGAACGAGCCTGTTCCCATCGGAAAGGCAAAGGTCATAGGAAACGGTCTTGATGTCACCATCATCGCCTACTCACATGCCGTGACAACTGCATTGGAAGCTGCTGAACTTCTAAAGGAAAACGGAATAGATGCCACGGTTGTGGATCTGAGGACCCTCAATCCTCTGGACAAGGAAACCATCTTCAAACAGGTGCAGAAGACCGGCCGTGCCGTCCTGATCCAGGATCCGAACGGAATCGGAGGCATAGACGCACAGGTCTGCGCAGCCATCTGCCAGGACAAGAAGACCTTCTCATCCCTCAAGTGCAGAGTGCTGCAGTTCAGCGGAAAGGAAACACCGGTTCCGTTCTCGAGGGATCTGGAGAAACTGACTATCCCTCAGGCAAAAGACATTGCCGTGGCGGTCGGAAAGCTGTTCTGAATTCTTTTATCTTAATACTGTCTCTTTGAACTGACGGCAGAACTCCTGCAGTCCCGTTGCATCGCTGCAATTGGCAACACCTTGGAAAACAGGGCTTCTTCCGCCGCCTTTTGCATCAATTCTTGCAAGAAGAGGACGGATCAGGACATTGAAATCGAGTTTCTCGTATTTGCCCTTCAGGGCAACAAGCCACTTGGTCCTGCCGTTGTCAGGACACAGGACAAGCATGGCAAGGTCCTCGAATTCAGGAACTGCCTGGGCATAGCTCTGCAGGTCTGCACCCTCCGAAGCTGTAATCACACAGATTCCGTCTGCATCTGCAGCCGATGAGATCTCAAACCTGGCAAGGGCCTTGTTCGCACTCTGAAGTCTGGCTTTTGCATCGGTAAGGCCGGCTGACAAAGCCACCACCTTATCCTCCAGCTCGTCCGTATGACAGCTGAACGTCCTGTTCAGGCTACGGATGACCTTGTCCTCCTTCAGAAGGCTTTCAAGGGCGTTCTGACCGCAGTTGAAGTAAAGCCTGACATGACCGCGGATCTGCTCGTGTCCGAGCGAATAGATCAGACCTATCTCTCCTGTAGAGGCCACATGGACTCCGCCGCAGGCTATGCGGTCCACATCCTCTATCTCCACAATCCTGACGTCACCCTCCACCTTGATGCTGCGTCTGAGTCCCAGAGCCTCGGCATCGCTGTGGCTCATCTCGTGGTACAGGATCCTGTGGTTCTCCCTGATTCTGGCATTGGCCGCAAGAACAAGCTCGTCCACCGTCTGCTGGGGAATCTGCTCCTTGTCGGTCTCGATCGTCAGATAGTCCTCGCCCTGATGGACGGCAACCGTACCGATCCCGAACATGTAGTAAAGAAGCCCGGAAAGAAGATGCTGAGCCGCATGCATGACCATGAAGAAATAGCGGTGGTCCCAGTCAAGGACCAGCTCAAGATTCTCGCCTTCCTTCACAGGTGTGGAAGGAGGAAGGATCAGGACGGACCGCCCGTCATCGCCCTTTCTTGTGTCCAGAACCCTGTACGGGCCAAGCGTTCCCCTGTCTCCCGGCTGTCCGCCGCTTTCGGGGTAGAAGATCGTACTGTCGGTGACGACCTCGGTGGCTTTGTCCGTATGGTTCACGCCCGTGACTGTGCACGTGAGGCTGCGTCTGTATGGCTCGGTGTAATAATACTTGTTCATGATTCCATAGTACTATTTATGGGCGAAGTTGTCTAAGCGGTGTTTTTTTATTATCTTTCAGTCGGGCAAAACCGAAGGAGCAGAAAATGGGACGTATCAAATCCGCATGGGAGATCGCACTTGAGAAGACTCAGGACATTGAAATCGACGAGGCCAAGTACCGCACGGACACTTTGGAGCGCGAAGGCATGGCTCTTGCCGGCGGATACCTGAACAATACGGACCAGAAACTCGATGTCGTGGCGGCCAAGTATGCCTCATATTCAAAGGACGACCTTGCAATAGTGCGCCGCGGCATGGTCAGCACTATCCTTTCCAACATCAGCCTCCCCAACGACGACATCTACCAGATGCGCTTCGACCGCACCACAGACCTTGTGAACGTGGTCACACAGGGAGATTCCCAGGCACTGGGCCTCATGCATCAAATCGGCGACTTCCTGAAGCAGTACATCGATGCAAAGACGGCTTTTGTCGACAGGATGAAGGCTCAGATCCAGCAGGCCATGGAAAGCAATCCCGAGGGCGTGAACTCCTCCCAGTATTCGCAGATCATCAGCCAGAACCTCAAGAAAATGGATGCACAGTACGGCGAGGCCCTGGACAACACCAAGCAGAGCCTGAAGCAGCTCCTCGGCTGAATCCGGACACTTCCTTTTCATCAGTTCTCTTGAAAACCTAGTAATGTACAGGTTATTATATCAATAACTGGTTTTCCGGAGGATTCAATGCGCATTTCAACAAAAGGCCGCTATGCTCTGTGCGTCATGCTCGATCTTGCCGAGCACTACAAAGAGGGCCCCGTCGCCCTCAAGGACATTTCGGCAAGACAGAACATCTCGAAGAAATATCTGGAGCAGATTGTGGCCCTGCTGAACAGACCGGAGATCCTCAAGACCGTCCGTGGAGCCCAGGGCGGCTACATGCTGGCGAAATCCCCCGACAAATACACAGTGGCGGAGATCCTCAAGCTTTCCGAAGGAAGCCTTGCCCCGGTTCCGAACCTGGAGGATCCTTCCGAAGCCGCAGCTGCCGCCGATGCCCAGCTACTTCCCATCTGGCAGGGCCTGTACGACACGGTCAACAGCTACCTTGAGAAAATCACATTGCAGAGCATCATCGACCGCAAGATGGACAGCTACGACTACAGCATCTGATTCCCAGTCCGGTCAGACTTTTCACTATAAATAAGAAGTTTTTCACTTTAAACCATGTTTAGTACGGCTTAAAGTGAAAAACCCGGTTAATTCTATACGGAAGGAAATCAATTAAGGTTCAAACTCAGTCTTGGAACAACGGTGTTGACAGGTATCTGTCTCCGGTATCCGGAAGCAGGACGACTATCGTCTTGCCCTTGTTCTCAGGTCTCTTGGCAAGCTGCGTCGCGGCGTAGAGGGCTGCACCGGAGGAGATTCCCACAAGGATTCCGTCCTTTCTTGCAATCTCCTTTCCTGTGGCAAATGCATCCTCGTTGGCAACAGGGATGATCTCGTCGTAGATCTTTGTGTTCAGAGTGGCAGGAACAAAGCCGGCTCCGATGCCCTGGATCTTGTGCGGACCTGCAACGCCCTTGGAGAGGACCGGCGAGGTCTCGGGCTCTACGGCCACAACCTTGATGGCGGGATTCTTGGACTTCAGGAACTCGCCGACTCCTGTGAGTGTTCCGCCTGTTCCGACTCCGGCTACGAAGAAATCAACCTGTCCGTCCGTATCGTTCCAGATCTCAGGTCCTGTTGTCGTTCTGTGTGCAGCAGGGTTCGCCGGGTTGACGAACTGTCCGGGGATGAAGCTGTTCGGAATCTCCTTGGCAAGCTCATCGGCCTTTGCGATGGCTCCTTTCATTCCCTTTGCCCCTTCTGTGAGCACAATCTCTGCACCATAGGCCTTCAGAAGGTTTCTTCTCTCGACGCTCATCGTCTCGGGCATGGTGAGGATCGCCCTGTATCCCTTTGAAGCAGCGATGGCGGCAAGGCCGATTCCGGTGTTTCCGCTTGTGGGCTCGATTATGACCGAACCTTCCTTCAGAAGACCCTTCTTCTCGGCATCCTCGATCATGGCCTTGGCGATTCTGTCCTTGACGCTTCCTGCCGGGTTCAGATACTCAAGCTTGACCAGGATCGTTGCCTCAAGCCCGTGTGCCTTCGAGTAGTTGCCCACCTTTACAAGCGGTGTCCATCCGACCAGCTCTGTGATGTTTCCGTAAATCTTTGACATATTGTGCCTCCCTATATGGCCCTGCCCTTTCCTGCCGGCCGTTTCAATTCATTTTCTACTAAACCTACTGGTTTACTTGGTTATATGTTACATCAAATGCCGTCTTTTTGTCAACATCATCGAAAAATCTTTTTTTCCTGTTTTTTGGTAATGCTCGACCGCTCTTGCGTTCAGCTTGTATTATATAAAAGGGTTGAAAGCTCAGGCTTGAGTTGTTAAAATCTGTGGTTGGGCAGCCGCCCATATAATCTAAGCAGACATCAGTCCGATATCGAATTGGGATGAGCCGAAAAGACGGTGCTATGCATGGCATTGAGGCGAAGTACAAGAGCGGTACGGAATAATGGTTGCGTCAAGGAGGACTTGTCGTGGAAGCTGGCAGTAGTAGATTGTTCGCAGATCCTGACCCTGTGCCTGATTTGCAGTCCTCCGTCAATAAACGCTGACAACAGGTCAAATACATCGTCACATCTGCTCTCGTACTCGTCAACTCTGATAACGTCAGGGAGATTTTGTTATGGCACAGCATAACGTAAGTGTTGAAGACACATTGAAAGTATTGGTCGAGAACAAGAAGTACTCGACTGTGAAGGACATACTGGTCACGATGAACCCTTCGGATATCGCCATGATATTCGATGAGCTTTCCGAGGACCAGCTGCCCATTATGTTCCGTCTGCTACCCAAGGCATTGGCTGCGGACACATTCGTTGAAATGGAACCGGACAATCAGGAGCTTCTGATCAAGGGTTTCTCGGATACAGAGCTCAAACAGGTTCTGGATGAACTGTATGTAGATGATGCCGCGGACATCGTCGAGGAGATGCCGGCCAACGTGGTCAGCAGGATCCTGATGCATGTCACACCGGACAGAAGACGTGAGATCAACGAGATCCTGCAGTTCCCGGAGAACAGCGCCGGATCCATCATGACCACGGAGTTCATCTCGCTTGCTCCGAACATGACCGTTCTTGAGGCATTCCAGAAGATCCGTGACACCGGAGTGGACAAGGAGACCATCTACACCTGCTATGTCCTGTCCAGATTCAACAGGATCCTGGGTCTTGTTTCGGCTAAGGACCTGATGCTTGCAAAGGACCTGAACGTGACCGTGGACACCTTGATGACCACAAACGTCATCACCGTGAGCACGATGATGGACCAGGAAGAAGTCGCCAAGCAGATGTCAAAGTACAACTTCCTTGCTTTGCCTGTAGTCGACAGTGACAACCGAATGGTCGGTATCATCACATTCGACGATGCCATGGACGTCATGGAAGAAGAGGCAACCGAGGATATCACCATCATGTCCGCTCAGACCCCGTACGAGAAGTCCTACATCAGGACCTCCCCCTGGGAGCTGTTCAAGCACAGAATTCCATGGCTGATGCTGCTGATGATCTCGGCCACATTCACAGGTCTCATCATCACAAGCTTCGAGAAGGCGTTGTCCCAGCTGGTCATCCTGACGGCCTTCATCCCCATGCTGATGGACACAGGCGGAAACTCCGGTTCACAGTCGTCCGTCACCGTCATCCGTGCAATCTCGCTGGGCGAGCTTGACTTCAAGGATCTCGGAAAGGTTCTTCTGAAGGAGTTCACAACAGCCCTGATGTGCGGTCTGGCACTGGGTCTCGTGTGTTTCGGAAAAGTCATTGTCGTTGACGGAATCATCTTCGGCAACATGGCCGAGGCCGTGAACTACTCGTTCCCCGTTGTGGCAATAGTGGTCAGCATCACCATGTCGCTTACCGTTGTCATGGCCAAGATGATCGGATGTACGCTCCCGCTGGTTGCCAAGAAACTCGGGTTCGATCCCGCCGTCATGGCAAGTCCGTTCATCACCACAATCGTCGACGCACTCTCACTTCTTGTATATCTGAAGATCGCAACAACCGTCCTGTTCTGAAAACGGGACGGTTTTTATTTCAGAAGTATTTCCTCAGCTTGATTCTGTCCTTGAACTCGAAGTGGCTCTCAAGGAATCTGGAACAGAACCCTATCATCGTACCGTTTACAAGGGCACAGACTATCGTGCCCACCTTCACCCCTTTGAACACTCCGAATCCGAAAAACAGAAAGGACATGGCCACACCCACAAGACAAGAGCAGATGTCGTAGACGGTCTTCACATGGTGGATGTTCAGACTGTACTTGGCCGCAAGCTCCTTCACAAAGAGCTCATAGACCTCCGGGGATATGTATGTGTGGAACAGGAACGCAATTCCTATGGAACACAGAACCATGCCCAGGAAGTAATATACCAGCCTCAAAAAGAGGCTTTCCATGGGGATGTAGGATACGATTATCATCCAGAAGTCCAGGATGAAGCCGTAGATGAATGCAGTGACGAACGAGAACAGGTAGCTTATCCTGAAGCGTCTGAGGACTATTATCATCAGCACCAGGATGACGGCCTGCAGCGTGTACTCGGCCATGCCGAATGTGAAGAAGCTGTACGTCTGGGAAATCTTCAGATGAAGGATATAGGCCGGAGCAACAACCATGGACACACCGAAATCCGGTTTCTCCATGAACGCCACCCCTAATGCAAGTATCACGAGACCCAGAACATATGAGAGTTCCGTACCCATAGTCCGCTTCATAGGGGCAATTCTATATCATGTCTAGCAAAAATGAAACATCCGAAATATCATATGAAACATGTTCGAAACAGATTACGCACAGATAAACGGAATGCTTGAATCAATAATCGAAGGTATTCCGTATACGATGACCAACCTTGCCAATGCAAGCGCCCTCCTTTTCGAGAAGGTTGAAGGCATAAACTGGGCAGGTTTCTACACCGTCAAGGACGGCAGACTGGTTCTGGGCCCGTTCCAGGGCAAAGTAGCCTGTACAATCATCCCCATGGGCAAGGGAGTCTGCGGAACTGCAGCCGCTGAGGACAGAACTGTTGTGGTTCCCGATGTCCACAAGTTCAGCGGTCACATAGCCTGCGACAGCGCAAGCAACTCGGAGATCGTCATCCCAATCCACCGCAGAGGCGAGCTTTTCGGCGTACTTGATATCGACAGCCCTTTGTTCGACAGATTCGGCGAGGACGACAGGCTGGGTCTGGAAGACTTTGTGCGAATCCTCGAGAAGGAAATCTGACATGAATGAAGAGAACAATGTCCTGAGACTGGCAAAACCCAAGAAAAAAGGCCTGTGGCGTCTGATCTTCAGCAGATTCCTCATCATCGGACTTCTGATTGTCCTTCAGATCCTGCTGCTCATCATGCTGTTCGGAACACTGGCGAACGCGCTCCCCTTCATTGAGATCATCGAGCCGATATTCACAATCATCGTCATCTTCTATCTCTTCAACTGCAAGATGGACACCTCGGCAAAGCTCACGTGGCTTGTGGTCATCGCCCTGGCACCCATCCCGGGAGCCATCTTCCTGATCTACTGCAAGATCAACGTGGGCCAGAGATCCACGACATTCAGGGTGAGCAAGCTTCTAAAGGAGAGCAAAGACGCGATTGTCCAGAATCCCAAGGTCATCGACGACCTCAAGGGAGATACTTCGGGAACTCTGGAGCTGAACCACTACATCAACCGCGACGGCTGCTTCCCCATCTACGAGAACACCGAAACCACATTCTTCCCGATCGGAGAGCAGAAGTTCCAGGCGATGCTGGAGGAGCTCGAGAAAGCCGAGAAGTTCATCTTCATGGAATACTTCATCATCGAGGAAGGCTACATGTGGGGCCGCATCCTGGACATCCTTGCAAGAAAGGTCAAGCAGGGCGTGGACGTCAGGGTCATGTACGACGGACTTTGCGAGATCTCAACCCTCCCTGTGAACTATCCGAAGCTTCTTGAGAATCTCGGAATAAAGGCAAAGCTCTTCGCTCCCATAACACCGTTCGTTTCCACCCACTACAACTACAGAGACCACCGCAAGATCCTGGTCATAGATGGAAACGTCGGCTTCAATGGCGGAGTGAACCTCGCCGACGAGTACATCAACAAGATCGAGCGTTTCGGACACTGGAAGGACACTGCAATCATGCTCAAAGGTGCCGCCGTCCAGAGTCTCACTCTGATGTTCCTCCAGATGTGGAACATCACGGAAAAAGAGGCGGACTTCTCGCAGGCATACATACCTGCAGTCCAGGGAAAGACCGACGGCTTTGTGATGCCTTACGGAGACAGCCCGCTTGACGACGACAAGGTCGGAGAGAGCGTCTACATGGACATCCTCTACAAGGCCCGCAGATACGTCCACATCATGACGCCGTACCTCATTCTGGACGGTGAGCTGCAGACAGCCCTCAAGTATGCCGCAGAGCGCGGAGTCGATGTGAAGCTTATTCTCCCTGGTATCCCGGACAAGGGCACGGCCTACTCTCTTGCCAAGTCCCACTACTCCAGTCTGATAGCCTCAAACGTCAAGATATATGAATATTCTCCGGGATTCGTGCATGCCAAGGTTGTCGCAAGCGATGATGAGAGGGCTGTTGTCGGAACAATCAACTTCGACTACAGAAGCCTCTACCACCACTTCGAGTGCGCCACCTACATGTACAAGACATCCTGCATTGCCGATATAGAGAAGGACTTCCAGGCAACTCTGGAGAAGTGCCGCGTCGTCACTCCCGAGACCATAAAGAACGAGAAGTTCTCCTACAAGCTGAAAGGTGCTATACTCAAGCTGTTCGCACCGCTTTTCTAAAAAAACAAACGGAGGCATGGAAATGCTACTTGAAGTTGGAACAAAGGCTCCGGATTTCGAACTGCCGGACCAGAACGGAACGATACACAGACTCTCGGATTATCTTGGACAGAAGGTGATCCTGTACTTCTATCCCAAGGACAACACATCGGGCTGCACCAAGCAGGCTTGCGGCTTCAGCGAGCGTGGTCCTCAGTTCAGGGAAAAAGGCGCCGTGGTCCTTGGCGTAAGCAAGGACACGGTGGCTTCGCATAAGAAGTTTGAACAGAACTACAATCTTGGCTTCACACTTCTCTCCGACCCGGAGCTCAAGGTCATCAAGGCCTATGGAATCTGGCAGGAGAAGAAGAACTACGGCAAAGTCACCATGGGTGTTGTGAGAAGCACCTATCTGATTGATGAAAATGGGGTAATCATCAAAGCAATGGGAAGCGTCAAGGCTGCGGACAATCCGGGCCAGATGCTGAATCTGCTATGATGGAAAGACTCTCAAAACGAATCAAGGATGTTCCCAGGTACGGATGGATATTCGCGGTAGTGACCTACGCGATCCAGATGTCGTCCTACTACGGCAGCATGCTCCTCACCAGAATTCTCGGAACGAACAGCTGGATAGTTGCACCAAAGATCCCGTTCATCGATGACAGGATTCCCATTGTAGCCATATTCGTCATTCCCTATCTGGTCTCCCTTCCGTTCTGGTTGGGAGGCACTGTCCTCGCATCGCTGACGGAGAAGAAGAACTTCTATACCTACATCTCAGGTCTGTGGTTTGCCTATTTCACCGGGACATTGATCTTCACATTCATTCCCACCTACATAGACAGGGTTGCGGAAGGCCTGATCCAGTACTCCAACCAACCGGGCTTCTTCAATTTCCTTTTCAAAGTGGTGTATCTGTCCGATGGAGGCAACTACGGCTACTGTCTCTTCCCCTCATATCACTGCATGATCAGCCTGTTCTGCTATCTGGGAGTCAGGAAAAGAAACGAGGTCTCAAAAGGCACAAGGGTCTTCATGCTGGTCATGACAATATTGATCTGCATGTCCACCGTATTCATCAAACAGCACTATTTCATCGATGTCATAGGCGGAGTGACCCATGCAATCCTCTGTTACACAATTGCAAGGAAGTTCGACTTCGCCACCAGATTCTTCAAGAAATTCATGTAAGGGAAATTGCCTTTTTCCCGGCTTTCCGCAAGAACAGCACAAGACAGAAACCTGCGAAAACTATCCCGGTTATGATGGAAACCGGTCCGTAGACGTTCGACCCCACTCCTATTCTGTTCCAGAGCAGTCCCATGCATTCGGAAGCCGACATGAAATACGTCATCGTCACGGCAGACATGAATGTCGCGGGAACAATGCAGATGAGACTGTTTCTCCCGTTCTGCAGAAGATACGATGCGGCAGTCCAGAGCATGATCATTGCAAGGGTCTGGTTGGACCAGGAGAAATATCTCCAGATGACCGAATAGTCCAGCTGGCAGATCAGGATTCCGGCCAGAAGAAGCGGAATTGTAAGGATCAGCCTGTTGCGGATGCTTTTCTGATCCATATGGATCCAGTCGGCAAGAGTCAGTCTGGCGGACCTGTAGGCTGTGTCGCCCGATGTTATCGGACAGGCAATCACACCCAGAATCGCAAGAATGCTTCCGACCTTTCCAAGAGTGGTGCTGCATATCTGATATACAACAGCATTGACTCCCGCTCCTGCCGCCAGAAGGGCCTGGGCATCCTCATAGAAAGACATGCCTGCTGCCGCCCAGACAAGGGCAATGATGCCCTCTGCGACCATTGCACCGTAGAAAATCTTGCGTCCCTGGCGTTCCGAGGTACAGCATCTGGACATCATCGGGGACTGCGTTGCATGGAATCCGGAGATGGCTCCGCAAGCCACGGTTATGAAAAGGAACGGCCAGACAGGAATGCCTTGAGGATGAGTGTTCGCAAGTCCGTTCCAGAATTCCGGCATGTGGTAGTTGTGATTGAAGAAGATCACTCCACCCACTCCCACAGCCATGACCAGAAGGGCGATTCCAAACACCGGATAGGCCTTTCCGATTATCTTGTCTATCGGCAGGAAGGTTGCCACAAAGTAGTATGCGATGATTATCCAGAGCCAGAAGGTGGTGTCGTTCTCAATCGGGGTGAGTATGTCCAAAAGGCCTGCAGGACCTCTGGAGAACACGACACCAATCATGACAAGAAGGACAACGGAGAAAATCCTCATTATGGTCAGCATTGTGTGGCCCAGATATTTTCCGGTGAGCTCCGACACGCTCTGGCCGCTGTTGCGCATGGAGATCATTCCGGCCATGTAGTCGTGCACTCCACCGGCGAAAATGGTTCCGAAAACAATCCACAGGTAGACCACAGGCCCGAACAGGGCACCGTTGAGCGCTCCGAAAATGGGCCCCAGGCCGGCGATGTTCAGAAGTTGGATCAGAAATATCCTCCAGCCCTTCATGGGAACATAGTCCGCTCCATCGTTGAATTCGATGGCCGGAGTCTTTCTGTCATCAGGTCCGAAGACCTTGTCCACGTATTTCGAATAGAAAAGAAATCCCAAAACAAGGGCAGTCACACAGATTGCGAATGTTACCATTACTAAATCTCTCCGCCCGAATTCTATCACATTCGGGTAACAGTGATTAGAGATTTAGCGATGGATTTTAGTCGGCAAATCCCATATACTTCGCATGTCATGAAACGTTTTGTCAGAAGTCTCAGGGAGATTCCGAAATACGGCTGGATACTCAGTGTGGTCTGTTTTGGACTGGATATTGCCGCATATTATTTCGGAACGCTCTTCAACAGACTTCTCGGGACAAATGCCTGGCAGTTTGCTCCCAAGATTCCTTGCATAGACGACAGGATTCCCATCATCGGAATCTTCATGGTCCCTTATCTTCTGTCCTATGCTTTTTGGATCCTCGGATTCGCACTGGTATCGCTCACGGGCAGAAAACGCTTCATGAATTTCATCGCAGGCCTGAGCCTGTCCTATTTCATCGGATTCCTTTTCTTCGTCTTCATGCCCACATACATGGACAGGGCCATGGAGGGATTCATCGAGTACTCCAAAAGGACGGATTTCAACGGCTTTCTGTTCCGACTGGTATACGTAAATGACGGAGGGGACTTCGGATTCAATCTCTTCCCGTCGTTCCACTGCATGATTAGCGTGTTCTGCTACCTTGGGATAAGGAAGCAGGAGACCGTATCCAGAGGAATCAGAATCTTCACCCTGGTCTCAACCGTGACAATCTGCCTGTCCACAGTCTTTGTGAAACAGCACTACTTCATCGATGTCGTAGGTGGAGTTCTTCTGGCCATCGTCTGCCATGAGGCAGCACAGAAACACAACCTCTCGTCCTGCCTGCCCCGCTTCATCCGAGAGCCACATCAAGGGCCATCATCAGACTGAAACCGACAGCAAAGGCAATGACACCCACATTGGAGTGCTCGCCTGCCGACATCTCCGGAATGAGCTCCTCGACAACGACATAGAGCATCGCACCTGCCGCAAACGACAGAAGATATGGCATGGCCGGCACCACCAGACTTGCAACCAGAACGGTCAGGAATCCGAACACAGGCTCAACGGCACCGGAAAGGACTCCCAACCAGAAAGACTTCGGCTTGCTCTTGCCCTCGGCAAACAGCGGCATGGAGATGATGGCCCCCTCCGGGAAGTTCTGGATTGCAATTCCCAGAGCCAGAGCCAACGCTCCTCCCGCAGTGATGTGGGCGGATCCGGAAACCAGACCTGCATAGACCACACCGACAGCCATGCCTTCCGGAATGTTGTGCAACGTCACAGCCAGAACCAGCATGATTGCTCTGTTCAGCCTGCTCTTGGGTCCTTCGGCTTTGTCCGCTCCCACATGCAGGTGAGGAATGACCTCGTCCAGCAGAAGCAGGAAAAGAATTCCGCACCAGAATCCGATGAAGGCAGGCATGAACGCCCACTGTCCTTTGTCAGAGCTTTGTTCTATGGCCGGAACAATCAGACTCCATATGGATGCAGCCACCATGACTCCGGCGGCGAACCCAGTAAGAGCCCGCTGCACACCGATCTTCATGTCCTTTTTGAGAAAGAACACACATGCGGCACCTGCCGCCGTTCCGAAGAAAGGTATCATAAGACCCCAAAAGACAGTACTCATCGCATAGCCCTCCGATTCTGTTCTGATATGAGTATACCAGCCGTTCAGCGGAGGTCAACCTCCGCCTTACGACAGCTTCCAGCTCACAGCCTGTTTCCTTCCCATGATGAAGTTCCTGTAGATGCCCTTCTGGTTCACCAGCTCCTCGTGTCTTCCCTTCTGGACGATCTTTCCCTTGTCGACAACGACAATCTGGTCCGCATTCCTTACCGTCTTCAGCCTGTGTGCGATCATGATGATCGTCTTCTGTCTGGTGAGATTCTCGATTGCCTCGGTCAGGTCTTTCTCGTTCTCAGGGTCGACATTGGCAGTGGCCTCATCCAGGATGATGATCGGGGCATCCTTCATGATTGCCCTGGCAATGGAGATACGCTGTTTCTCTCCTCCGGACAATGTCGCTCCGCCTTCTCCGATTACCGTGTCGTATCCGCCGGGCAGTGCCATGATGAAGTCGTGGCAGGCGGCTTTCTTTGCGGCGGCAATCACCTCGTCCAGAGAAGCATCAGGTTTTCCGAAACGGATGTTGTTGGCAATGGTGTCCTCAAACAGATAGACTCTCTGGAAAACAAAGCTGAAGTTCTCCATCAGGGAATCGAAACTGTAGTCCTTCACGTTTCTGCCACCCAAGGTGACCTCGCCCTCCTGAACATCCCAGAACCTCGCTATCAGTGAGGTGATTGTTGTCTTTCCACCACCGGACGGACCTACAATCGCCGTTGTGGTGTTCTCCTTTATGTCCAGAGTGACGTCGTCGATAATCTTCCTGTTCTCATAGGCGAATCCCACATGCTCAAGGTGGATGTCCCTGTTCCGAGGAACGATCTCTTCGCCGTTGATATCCATCTGCTCGATGTCCAGAATCTCATTGGCAAGATCGACACCCTTTCCGATTATCTTCAGAAGCGCCGTGTAGATTCCGGCGGTATCCAAGGCCTCAAACACCATGAACGAGCACAGAAGCATGACTATCGAGTGTACCAGTTCCATTGTTCCGTTCAGATAGAACAGGATGGATGCTCCCGCTATCACAACGCCTATGAGTTTGACGATAAGGTTCTGGACGCCTACTGCGGGAATGGCGGCAAGCTCCGCACTGATGTCCGCCTTTTTCTTCCTCTCTATCGCTTTCTGAACCCTGGACTGGTTCTGGCCTACGATGTTGTAGTTCCTGATTTCGGCAATTCCCTGGATGTACTCCAGAATGACGCCGACCATATCCCTGTCAGCGGAAAGCTTCTCGTCTGCAACCTTCGCCACACTTCTGTTCGTCCATCTGTTGGCCAGAAGGAAAACCGCAATGCCCGCCAGAGCTATGAGACCTATCCTGTAGTCGAAGATCAGCATGAACAGAGCGATCACCACCGTAGTGATTCCACCCTGAAGTACCATCATGATGGCGCGGGTGGCAATGTCTCCTGTCTGCTCCATCGTGTTGGTAGTGACGGATGTGATGTGTCCGAGACTAGTGTCGTTGAAGTATCCCATCGGCAGATATCTCAGATGCTCGCCGATCTCGATCCTCTTCAAGGCACAGGTGTCATAACCTCCCTCGGTCTGAAGCATGGCCGAAAACCTATTGATAACCATCTTTCCCAAGGTGCTTACCAGCATCAGGGCTATCACAGTCAGAATCGCCTGATTGTCGATTCTTCCATACAGGACTGCCTGGATAGCAAAATAGGCAGCCGGAATCTTCATTGCCGTGAATATTGCCTCAATCACACCCAGTGCTGCGGATTTATAGAACTTGTTCCTGTTCTTCCTGCTGCAGAAATCAAAGAACTTCTTCACCATCTTAAACATTTGCAGCCTCCTTTGAAGCGGATGCCTGCTCATCCACATCCTCATCTCTGGCCATGCTGTGGGCTTCCCACATCTTTCTGTAGAGCCCGCATTTCTCAAGCAGTTCCTCATGGGTGCCGCTGCCTTCCACATTTCCATCTTTGATCACGAAGATCCTGTCTGCACTTGTGATGGTTGAAAGACGGTGGGCGATCACTATCAGCGTCCTACCCTTGACGAGCTTTGCCACGCTGGACTGGACAATGGCCTCGTTCTCCGGATCCGTATATGCCGTGGCCTCATCAAGAATCACCACCGGAGCATTCTTGAGCATTGCCCTTGCAATGCTTATCCTCTGCCTCTCTCCGCCGGACAGATGGCCTCCGGCACCACCGACCACCGTGTCGTATCCGTTCTCAAGACCCAGGATGAACTCATGACATCCTGTGGCCTTTGCCGCGTTGATCACATCCTCGTCCGTCGCACCTGCCCTTCCGAGTCGTATGTTCTCCTTCACGGACAGGTCAAACAGGTAGTTGTCCTGCGATACGTAGGCTACCTGTCCCATATAGTAGTTCAGCGGCAGGTGCTTTATGTTCACTCCGCCGTATGTTATAGACCCGGAGTTCACATCCCACAGGGAATCGATGAGCCTTGCAATCGTGCTTTTTCCAGAACCCGACGGTCCCACTATCGCAACGAACTCTCCTGTCTTTATGTCCATGTTGATGCCGTGAAGCACCTCCTTGTGTTTGTATGTGAATCTGACATCCTTCAGCGAGATGTCCGAACCGTGCGGCTTGGCCATCAGCTTCGAGGGCCTTTCCATATCATTGCGCTCAAGAATCTCCGTAACCTCGCCGAAAATCGTTCCCATCTTCAGAAGGTCATCGGAATAGGAGAACGCCACCACAAGCGGCGTGATGAGTCCCGCCGAAAGGATTATTCCCGTGATGAAATCCCCAGGCGCAAGAGAGCCGTTTCTAACCAGCAGAAGCCCTATCGGGAGAACTCCCAGGAATGTTGCCGGCAGGAATGCCATGGTTCCGGACTGCGGCCAGATGCATCTCCTCATCCAGTTGATGAACACATCCGCACCTTCTCTTGCGGCTTTGACGAACTTCTCGTATGAACTGCCGGTCTTGCCGAATGCCTTGATGACCTCAATTCCGTTGATGTATTCAACAGCCGTATCGTTCAGCTTCTTCGTCTTCTCGACCGAAAGCTCGTAACCTCCTCTGCTCTTTAACAGCATCAGGGCCATGAAGACCAGGCCTATTCCCGCACCGACAAGATTCGCCAGCCCAAGCCGCCAGTCCAGTGTGATCAGATAGATGAACATCACAATAGGCAGCAGGATGTTCGCGGTGAACTCCGGCACAATATGCGCCAGTGTTGTCTCCATTGAGTCCACACGCTCCACGATTATGTTCTTGTAGCTTCCGCTGTTGTCATCCAGCACCGAGCCCAGAGGAATCCTGGACAGCTTCTCGCAGAGCTGCTTTCTTATGCCTCCCAGAACGGTGAACGTGGCAACGTGGGACAGAGATGTCGAGAAAGAGTGAAGTGTCATCCTCACAAGCCAGAAAAGACCCATGAACATGACCTGCCTCAGATAGAATGCCCACTCCCTGTTACCCGCCAGCAACTGCCTGACAATCCTGGCAATGATCAGATACGGACCGAAAGACGCGGCAACACCCAATATGGCAAGTACCACGCTTGCTCCGAAATAGGAGCGTTTCCTTCCTGCGAACTCAAGAACCCAGGACAGCAAACTTCGTTTTTTCATTTATATCGCCTCCCACAACGAAACCCAACCCCTACCTTCAACTGTCAGTTAGATTACTCTAACTCACAAAAAGGGTCAACTAGTTAGCAGCCGCTAACTGAATGTCCTTCTGCAAATCGGTGACGATTGGTGACGTCGGTGACAACGGTGACGTCAGTGACAACGGTGACGACGGTGACGTCAGTGACGTACCCTTGCAAACTGAAATGCCTGCATGTACCATGAAGAAAAACATACAAAAGGAAAGCACATGGAAAAACTCAACGTCACATCACTTTCATCAACGTACACCCTCATCAACGGAGTGAATATCCCCTGCATCGGATTCGGCACATGGCAGACACCCGACGGCGAAGTGGCTTATGAGTCTGTTCTGGCTGCTTTGAAGTGCGGATACAGACACATTGATACGGCAACGGCATATGGCAACGAGGAAAGTGTCGGAAAGGCCATAAATGATTTCCTTAAATCAGGAGAAGCGAAAAGATTCGACCTGTTCATAACCACGAAGCTCCACAACAAAGACCATGGCTATGAAGCAACGAAAAATGCAATTGAACGGTCTCTTTCCCTTCTAGGTCTGGACTATCTGGACCTTTACCTGATCCACTGGCCGAATCCCATTTTCTTCAGAGACAACTGGGCAAAAGCCAATGCCGGATCCTGGAAAGCCATGGAAGAAGCTTATGAAGCAGGAAAAATCCGGGCTATCGGCCTGTCGAACTTCTTTGAAAGGCATATAGACAAATTGATGGAAACGGCAAAGATTCCGCCAATGGTGAACCAGATCAAAATCTGTCCGGGAATCGCCCAACAGGAATTGGTGAAATTCTGCAAGGACCGTAACATGGAAGTGGAAGGATACAGCCCTCTTGGGACCGGAGGTTCCTTCAAGAGCGAAGTCCTGAAGAGAATTGCCCAGAAATATGGAAAGTCCATCGCCCAGGTCTGTGTCAGATGGAGCCTACAGCAAGGAGCAATCCCCCTTCCGAAGAGTGTAAATCCTGAAAGAATCGCCCAGAATTCTCAGGTGTTCGATTTTTCTCTGGAAAATGAGGACTGCAAGGCCATTGCTGAGATCAATTACGCGGAGCTCGGAATTACCCCTCAGCGCAACCCGGACGAAAACAACTTCTGAATTGCTTCATAGCATATCAACAATGCTACTGACTCTTGAGGCATCCAAAACGCCCAGACGTCCGCTGGTGCCGGCTCCCATGTAGATGATCCTGCCGCCCTCTTTCAGGGCCTGCGTGCACCACCCGATGGCTGTTGCTATCTGCGGCAGCGCCTCATGTACGGCGCACACCACATTGTTGTCTTCCCTGTTCATTGCCTCGGCAATCTGGAGCGGAGTCATGGTGTCGAGTGACATGGTATCCGCATTACGTGTTTCTGTTGTAAGTCCTGATAAATCAATCATGCGTCAATTCTGCCCCCGTTTCCTGCGGTTTTCAAGTTTGAACTTGTAACGGTTTTGTGCAAAACAGATTCCCTGCCTTCATGGCCTGTTCGACAACGCACCTTGTCAGATTCCTGATTTCTATCCCGCCTTGCTCTGCCATATGCTCGTGTTTACGGCATTTTCCTTAATTCTGCAGAATATTGCTGTAATCGGATGATAGACACAGGTGATTTGTACAGACACAATGGAACATAACATGTTTTTTGCTGTAAAATATAGGGAAATCAAACAGCCGGGAGGCGGAAGAATGAAAGCAACGGCAGGATGCCATAACAAAACCCGGAGAGATTTGTGAACTACAGCGTTTATGACAAGGGACAATACAGAACGACTCACCTTACAGAGGATACGATGTGGGGAGCTTTCTCCATGGCGCTGTCAGGTCGCTCCAGGCATGCGGCAAGCTACAAGTTCGGCTTCCTGAAATCCATTCTGGACAACCTGTATGAGGTCGATGAAAACCTGACGCTGTCGTTTGACCAGTTGTTCGGCAAGTTCGCGGAAATCTACTGGAACCTGATTCTGAAGTACCATCTGAGGCAGAGCCCCGATAACGTAGAAGGCAATACGACCTATCTTGAGCAAACACTCCTGGAAGCAAAAAGCAAGTATATGATTCCTGAGGATACCCCATATGAGAGCCTAACCTATCAGATAGCGCTGGATATAAACAGCAAGGTGAAAAGCCGCTGCAAGAACAACGTGGTTGGTGCGCTGTTCGGCGATACGCAGGAGCTCTTCTACTCTTTTGACAAGAAGTCAGAGTGGCTGCGGATCAACCCGCAGATGTATACGTTCGTCTGCAAGCACAAGCTTGTGATAGAAAAGCTAAACTACTTCGAGTGGGCCAAATATCTTGAGAAAGTGAACTCAAGCAGAAGCTCAGACCACCTGCTGACCAAGATTGATGAAAGCACTCTGAGAAGCAACCTCAACCGTTACCGGAAGATTCTCGAAGATGAATTCGAAAGCCACAACTGCTTCTACTGCGGCAGAAAGCTCAATGCGCAGAATACCCATGTAGACCACTTCATTCCGTGGTCTTTCATCAAGTCGGATGATATCTGGAACTTCGTCCTCTCTTGCAACACATGCAATATAAAGAAGAACGATAAACTAGCCGAGCACTACTATCTGAAGGAGCTGCTCAACAGGAACAGCAAGTACGATATCCTGCGTTTTGCCTCGAACTACTCGCCCAAGAAACTGGAAGATGCCTACGACTGGGCAAAATCCAACGGCTACAGCACCGTCTGGAGACCCGCATGACCAACAGAACCATAGACTATTACAACAACAACGCCGAGGAATACTTCAACTCAGTGATTTCCGCGGATATGACGGAGAACTACACAAGATTCCTGCAGTACGTTCCCAAGGGAGCAAGCATCATGGACCTCGGTTGCGGAAGCGGAAGGGATCTGAAGTACTTCAAGGACAACGGATATAAAGCAGAAGGACTCGATGCATCGAAGGAGCTCTGTGTCCTTGCAAGGGAGTATTCAGGATGTCCGGTGCTGTGCACGGACTTCCTGAGCTGGAAGCCGGATAGAAAGTATGATGCATTCTGGGCCAACGCTTCCCTACTCCACCTTACGGAAAAAGAAATAACCACCTTCTTTGAGCAGAAGACCGGATACCTTGCAGAAGGCGGCATATTCTACATGTCCATGAAAACAGGCATCCCGCAGGGAGACGATGCAAAGGGCCGCTACTTTACCCCGTTTACCGAAAAACTGCTTGAACAGATACTCAATGCCTCCAGGCTTGAACTCATAGACAAATGGTCAGATGATGATGCCCTTGGCAGAAGCGATACAAAGTGGATGTCGTTGATAATAAGGGTGGCTCAGTCCGCATCCTTAGACCACTCAGGCACAGCAGTACCTGGATATCGGATCAGCCGAGCTATCCGATAAGGATTACGAAGGAAAGCGGAAGACTACAAACACAGAAGTCGATTATGTGGCCAACATGGGAAGCCGCCGTCTGAACTATCCCAGAATAATGAAACACCTTCCAGAAAACCTTCCAGAAAAAAGGAAGTGGAAGTTATGGGAATATGTTTTTCACCCGAAGCCAGAAAGAAGGCATCTCCTCTGACAGAGTGTAATCATATTAGAGCTTCAGGTCGGGGCCTTTCCCGCTATCCTTGGTTCCCGCCATATGTTCCGCATAGTCCGCATTGTAGACATACCTTTTCTGAAGCCCCTCATCGAAGTAGTGTTCGATCTGGCCACGGGCAATCTCTCTTGCGATGGTTCGCGGATGCTTGTGACGTAGTGTATCCAGCATCAACTTGTTCGTGATCTTCGGCAGCTTCCCGCTGCCAGAAAGATAGAATTCCAGCTGAATCCTCTCTTCGTACGTGAAATGACTTTGATTTCAGACCAAAGCTGTGATACTCTTTACTCGGCCCATGTGACCGTCCTGATAAGGTTGTTTTGTGGTAAATCCAATCCCATCACACGATATTTGGGACGTTTTTTATCTCCTCCGTTTTGAAGTGGCGATTTATATGTTGCTGCTAACAGATTTCAATTGAGGGAGCAAAAACGGTTGACGGAATTTGCTTCCCCCCATATATGATTCCCCATTTCTTCACGAAGGTAGACAGCATTCCCCTTAATATAAACGGGGAAATAACAAAGAAAGATCTCCCTATCCCGGGAGATCCGATAAAAAAGGAGGACAACTGATGTATAGCTTCAACGACAAGGAAATGTTCTATGATGTTGCCGACGGACTCGGAATCGTAATCAACATTACAACCGGAATTTACTACTCTCTCAATAATGCCGGAACTGCAGTATTCGAACAGCTGAAGGCCGGAGCAGACCCCAAGGCCATCTCCGGAGAGCTCTCCAAACTGCAGCTATGCCCAGCAGATATCGAACAGAGAGTCCTGACCTTTGCGGATAGTCTTGTCCAGAAAGGAATACTGATTGAAGACAGCACACCAGGCAACGAACCGTCCCCGTTTGACTACCAGTCCTTTTCCGATGGTTTTGACCTTGTGGTTGATGAATTCCATGAGGTACAGGATCTGATAATGGCTGATCCCATCCATGATGTGGATCCGAACTACGGATGGCCTGCCATGAAGGATGACGAAAAAAAATAACGGGAATCCGCATGAATACGGAATCAAAACAGATATGGATAGGCAGACCACATCTCGTACTTGGAAAGGATGTTGCAAGAGCCGTTGCAGATGTCGTGTTGAACGGTCATAAAGAACTCTGGTTCGAGGTCCCTGCAGACAGAAAGGACGATCTTGTCACGGAAAGGGCGGATGCCTTTGTCCTGATGCTTCTCAGACAGGCACTTCTCACCGGAGCCCACATCTTCAGCGAAGCGCCGGTCTCGCGGGAACTTCTCGACAGCCTCAATGACGGACTCCTGCCCCGCCTTTCCCAGTCAGTGGAACGTTTTCAGGGTGTAAAGGTCCACGCCCTGCCCTGTCAGCCTTCTTCAGGTGGAGAGGAAGTAGCCACAGGGTACTCGGGTGGCGTGGATAGTCTTTACACGGTTTCAACTTACCTGGATGACAGAAACGGGCCGAGACTGGACAGCCTTGCATGTTTTGATGCCGGTGTCTATGAAGAGATCGGAGACAGACGCACCCGTCTGTATAATGAAGCCCTGAACCAGACAAAAGACATAGCAGAAAGATTCGGTCTCGGATGCGTAGGGGTGAGAAGCAATATACAGGATATTGTGGATGAACTGTATCTTGCAGTTGATACTTACCGGCTCATCGCATGTGCAATGGCAGTCAACAACCGCATAGGCACATATCTGCACTCGGGGGCCTATGAGCTTGAATCCCTTTCCATAGACCCCGACAATGTTGCCTATTATGACAGCCTGCTTGCAGATGCCTTCTCCACAAAAACACTACATGTCATGGTTTCGGGAAGTGACAAGAAGAGGATTGAGAAGATCTCGTTTCTTGCACAGCAGGATGAGAAAACAAGGTCTCTTGTTCATGTGTGCGTACACAATCCTCTGCCGCTTGCCGGAAACTGCGGGGTATGCCCGAAATGCATAAGGACCGAGCTTGCGATGGAAGGACTGGGCGTATTGGACAGATTCGACAAGGCCTTCCCTTTGGAAACAATCAGAAAAAACCATGACGAACTTGAGGCAAAGGCAAGACTGGGTTCAAGGAACCAGCATTATATGGAAGCCGTGAAGGCAATGGACGAAAAAGGAATACATGCCTCTGAATCAGTACGAAGGAAGATGCGCGGCGGTGCGGCGGCCGAGGCAGTCATAAAGGCGAACAGGGAGAAACTTCTGGAAAAAGCAAAGGAGACAGGACTTTTATGAGCGAAATCAGAAGCAGGGACATATCCGTCGTGATTCCCGCATACAATGCGGAAAAATACATTGCAGAAGCTGTGAACAGCATCAAAAGTCAGACAATGGGCAATGATGCCAGGATAATTGTCGTGGATGACGGTTCCCAGGACAGGACTGCAGAACTTGTCAGCAATCTCGGGGTAAAACTGATAACTGGTAATCATGCGGGAACATCAGCAGCCCGCAATGCAGGTATTGCATGTGTGAATACCCCTTGGATATACCTTCTGGATGCGGATGACCGGGCAAGAAACCATGCGTTCCGTACTCTTGCTGATGCAATGAGCGGATCAGCAGCCTTCGGACTGGCAGAGGATTTCATATCCGAGGAACTGACGCCTGAGCAGGCTGCCCAACTTTGTCCCCGCAGCGGCGGATATGCGGGAATTCTTCCCGGATGCTCTCTTCTGAAGACAGAGCTTTTTGAGAAAGTCGGTTTGTTTGACGAATCACTGCCTTCCGGTGAGGTTGTTGCATGGATGCTTTCACTCAGGGATTCAGGCATTCCTGTTACTTCCGTCAACACCATCGTACTTGAAAGGAGACTGCACATGACGAACACCGGACGTCTGCGCAAGGCAGACGAGGCCAAGGGCTATGCAGCCCTCCTGAGAAAGAGGCTTCAGAACCGTGGATAAATTGAAAATCGGCCGTGTCTCGATGATGGTTCCGGTGTTCAATTCAGAACCTTATCTGCATGAATTCCTCGCATCTGTCGAGCAACAGGACATCGACGATTTTGAAATAATCATTGTCAATGACGGTTCTACCGATGGCAGCGCAAGGATAATTGAATCCTGGATCCTCCACCTCAGGGAGTCAAAACCCGGTTGGAACATAATATTCCGGACTCAGGAGAACCTCGGTCCCGCCATGGCCATCGGAAACGCGTTTTCGTATGTTACCGGAGAGTACCTCACTTGGGCCGATTCAGATGACATGCTCCTGCCCGGTTCAATCTCCGTGAGGGCTTACTATCTTGATTCACACCCGGATATCGGCATGGCCTATGTTCAGGCCGCATTCATGCATGGAGCAGATAGTGCATCTCCAAGCATTCCCGAAGGTGATTACGACATACTGGAAGGTCTTTTCCGCGGAGAAACCACATGTGCTGCTGGATGCTATATGATCCGCACTTCCCTGCTTCTCCAGGCCTACCCGGACAGAAGGATTCCCGACTCTGTAGTAGGACAGAACCTTCAGCTTCTGATTCCGGTTGCAAGCAGAACAAAATGCCATGTGTTGAACCGTCTGGGGATGCTCTACAGAATCCACCCGGGCAGCAGGTCTGTACAGCCGAAAAGCTTCAACACCCACATGGCCCGAATCAATGCACTGGAAAGACTTCTGATTAGTCTTATCTCCCACTGTATCTGTGATGGCCGAAAGTATGAGATAATTGTCCAGGAAACAGTGCAGAAAGAAAAACAACGGTTGCTTGTGCAGACACGTGAAGCTATCAGGGAGGAAAGAACATGAAAACAATCGGAATCACAACACTTCAGGACCGTGATAACTACGGAGCAGTTCTCCAAACCTACGCCCTTCAGGAGACCATCCGGTCATTCGGGGCTGACGTCTATGAAGTTCACATGAGCAACGCAGGGGAAGAGATGCTGCCACAGGTCAAGGCAGCACCTATAATCCGCATGCTCCACATGCACGGAGATCGTAGGCATAAACTGTTCGAGGATTTCAGGAATCAGAATCTCTGCATCCGCGATCTTGACGAAAACCTGATACAGACAACCGATATGTTCATAACCGGAAGTGATCAGGTATGGAATCCTGCCGTAACTGGAGGAGATTTCCGCTTCTTCCTCCCCTTTGCCCCATCGGAAAAACGAGCCAGCTATGCCGCGAGTTTCGGAGAACGTCCGGCGGAAAACACTATTGGGACAATCAGGCAGGCGCTTTCCGAAATGCCGCATCTCTCCGTACGGGAGGAAAGCGGTGTGGCTTTAATAAAGGAACTGACCGGACGCCCTGCACTTCGCTGTGTGGATCCCGTTCTGCTGCTTCCACAGGAAAGATGGCATGACTTGGCGGCGAAACAGGATGCAGGAAAACACTACTGTCTGCTGATAATGGTTCAGAATGATGCAGAACTTGTTGAATATGCAAAGGGAAAAGCTGCTGAAAAAGGCTGTGAGCTTATTGCCATCACTGCCTCATGGTATCCGCCGTTGGGCTTCGATGCCTGGGCATCCTGTAGTGTTCCCTCATGGCTTGCTCTTATAAGAGATGCCGATTTGGTCATCACTTCCTCCTATCACGGCCTTTTGTTCTCCATGATTTTCGACCGCCGTTACGAGGTTGCCGGACTTGCGGGTGCACTTCAGGCACGAAACACAAGGGTTCAGGAAATGCTCCGGATACTGGGTCAGGAGTCACAAGGAAAAGGTTGGAAAAATGAAAGACTTCTTCAGGAAGAAAGAAGCAGATCATTGGAGTATCTGGGGAGTCTGATTAAATGAGGGAAGGAATAGAATTCAAAACCGAACTGTGTTACGGATGCGGGGCATGCGAAGCATCATGCCCGGAAGGTTTGATAAAGATGCAGAGTGATGCTCTGGGCTTCCGTATCCCTGTAAGGGAACAAGGATGTACCCAGTGTGGAGCATGTGAAACAAGCTGTCCAATTCTGCAACATTCCAAGAGCGTGCACGACACACTTCCGGAAAAGCGTTGTTTTGCATTCAAGGCACCAAACTCCATGCGCAGGGAAAGCACTTCCGGAGGATTGTTCCAGCTGACGGCACGCATGTTTATAAAAAACGGCGGCACGGTCTTTGGCGCTTCTCTTGATGAGAACCTCCACCTGAGATACACGGCTGCTGAATCAGATAATGAATTGGATGGAATTCTGAAGACAAAATACATTCAGGCTGATACTTCCGGGCTTTATGAAAAGGTCGAAAGTACTCTGAAAAAAGGAAAACCGGTTCTATTCTGCGGAACTCCCTGTACGACGGAGGCCATGCTTCTGTATCTTGCGGCAAGATTCAGTCCTGAAGAACTTGATAGACTGCTGGCAATGGATATGGTCTGTGCAGGCGTCCCCTCTCCCGAGGTCTGGAAAACCTACATTGATTATCTTTCGGAAGGGAGCCCTTTGAGCAAATTCGAGTTCCGTGCAAAAGACAGACCTGACGGCGGACACACTGTCGCATGGACGCAGAACGGAGTGCGCAGAACCCAGGGTTTTCTGGAAAACACATGGTGCCGGATTTACTCAAAGAGAATCGGATTGAGGGAAACATGCTACAATTGCCGGTTTGCATCAAAAAACCGTGCGACAGACCTGACAATCGGAGACTTCTGGGGAATTCAGGAAACAGCTCCGGGTTTCGATAACGGTTACGGAACATCACTTGCGATAGCTCATACGGAAAAAGGTCTCGAGACGCTTGAAAAGCTTCTGAGCCTGTTCCCTGAGACACAGACTCTGGAAGTGAAGGAAGAAGACGTCAAGCAACCCAGACTGCAGGAACCCCCGGCAAAACCACTCTTACAGCGTTTCTGGCAGAAGGACATCAAGGAAGGCATGCACCGGACGAATCCTGCAGGATTTTTCAAGAAATACGGGATGTAGAGGGACAATATGAGCCAAAAAGACCTTCTTTGCCTTCAGGACAGAGATGCGCTGCTTTTTAGACTTCTCCTAGGAAGCCGGAAATGGACAGCTCGAGCAGCCCAAGAGCTCTTCGGGAATATGAATATTGATGATATGGGCTCGGATTTTCTCCTCTACCTGGGGGATTTCGGGAAAGCCCGTCAGTGGGAGTTCTTTCCTCCAGATGTACGTGCAAGAACGGAGGGACTGATTCGTTACTATCTGTTTTACAATTCTTCCCTGTTTCTTCCTGTCTCCAAAGTCACACGGCACCTGGCCACGGCAGGTATTCCGTTTGTCATTACCGGAGACTTTGCAATACGCATCCACTATCTTCCGCAGATGACACGGATCATCAATTGTGCAGACATACTTGTGCATCCACAAGACTATGACCCGTCATTGGAGACGATCAAGGCAATGTTTGGTGACGGAATACATGATGACGATCCCGGGAATACGACGTTTACCCTGAGCAGCTTCGGGAAAAAGAAACTCTCATGCAAGCTGGTAAAAGGAACCGGCGGCGTTTGGGACAGGGCAATCAGAACGTCATGGAAATGTTCCCCTCTCCGCATATCCTGTCCTGAGGACCTGATTATCCTTCTTCTGAAACGAGTCTTCGAAAATCCACAGAAAGATGATCTTTACCGCAGGATAAGATGGAATCACGATGCCGCCACTCTTCTTCCCCTGTGCAACACGGCACTGCTGGAAGAACTTGCCGATGAACAGAATCTCGGCAAGGAACTCACCGCTCTGACGGATGCAATATGTGGCACTCCCGATTTACAATAAAGAACCAATAAAACGAGTTCGGCAGAAACCCGAATCTAATCAGATCTGCTTTTCAATCAGATCCGCATATTCCATAGAAAGGAACTCCATCAGCTTTCTTGACCGTATTGGTGCTAGGCTTAGATATCCTTTCCGATAGAATTCACGTGCTGTAACATGTAGTTAAGATTGGGGTTCAATGTGAAAAACAAAACATGGTTCATAATTATTGTTGTCTGTCTGGTGGTGAGGCTAGTATGCCTCCTGTTTGCGGGTGTTTGAATCAGGAGAGAGAACCATGAGAATTCCTACATTCAATCAGGAAAAAGGTCGAGCTATTTCCCACAAGATTACGATGACAGCCGGCTATTCCAAGAAAAAGTCCAAGAGGCATCGAGGGAGAAGTATTAAAAACCCAGGAAAGGGATATGCTTCGACATGGCCTTTTTTGTAACCTTTGACATAGATTTATGTTTCTTTTTTCGGAGTCCGATAACGGATTTCAAAAAGATTTCTTTTTAAAAAGGAGAAACTTGGAAATGAAGAAAGTTATTACAATCCTTATGGTGCTGTGTGTATCAGTCGCACTGTTCGCATCAGTGGGTCTTACCGTCAAGGCAGGCGGAACATTCGGTTTCACCGACATGAATACTGCATCAAAAGAAAACGAGGAGCGGTTTGATAAGAGTATAAATTATAAATCAAACGGTTTCGGTTTCAGTTCCGGTGTTCAGTATGATCTTTCAGACAATCTGATGGTCTATGCCGACTTTACTATGCTTTTCCCTTCAGATGCAACGCTGAAAAAGGAGAACGGGCCAGCGGAAAAACTTAGTGAACTTGTTAAAGAATTGGAGATGTCCTATCACGGAAAAGGATCTTACAAGACCAACTACATGAGCATTTCTGCCGGTGCTGCGTACAAGTTTGATCTCGGTCTTCCGATCAGGCTTGCCGTCGGAGCAGGTGTCACCGTCAACCGTGCCCACATTTATGTCAAGGTTTCAGAAGCTGCCTATCCGGAAGAAGATTCCACCATTGAATACAACGAATCCTTCATCAATATTGGCCTCAATGCTCTCATCGATGCAAAGTACATGGTTACCGACAATATCGGTGTTGGCCTTACTGTTGTGCCTCAGCTCAATCTCTACAATATTTCAAAATCCACAGGTTCAGTTAATGGAAAAGTACGCCCTGAAGGAACCGGAGAGGCAAACGGCTTTAAGATTGGCTTTGCTGTACCTGTTACTGTCGGAGCATCCTACAGCTTCTGATTGTCATCCTTAATCATCAGATTTCAGGGGGCTGTCGCATAATAGCGATGGTCCCTTTCTTTATGTCAACTCGTTCCAATACAAGCAAATAGGCAAAGAAAAGGTTGACCACGGCACTGATTTCTGATATAATTACTTTTACCACAAAGAATTAAAAAGAAGGAAGCCGTTAATCAACCCTTGTCCAATGATACACTGAACAGCCTGAGAAAACAACTGACATTCGATTTCATGCTTGATTTTACAGTGGAACTCACATATGAAGAGGTCGCGCTGCTCACGCTTTTCGAGAATCTGGATTATTCCGGCTTCGGTACAAGGCTGGGCAGGAAGGACAAGGTCGAGCCGTTCAGGATGATGCTGCTTCTCTTTTCAGCAAATTAATGGAGGATTCTATTCGCAAAATGCCATCGTTCACTTGATGGAAATTGCCGCTGATTTCTATTGTTCGGGTTATCCGGAACAGTCAAATCTGATTACTTTTACTGAGGACTTCCCAATGTCCGAACTTGGTTGACCCATGACGGACAAGCAGACCCAGTTCCTTCAGAACCTTTATGTTGGCTTCAATGTTCCTTCTGGCTATTCCTATCTGTATGGAGAGCTCCGCAGCTGTCATATTCGGTTTGGAAGCAAGCAGCTCCAGAATCTTTTTCTGGGTCAAACTCATTTCAATTGTACTGTTCTTCCGATGCTCTTCCGATGCTCTTCCGATGTTCTTCCGACGTTTCACCGCCATCATTACCGACAATATCGTCATTCACCCCGTAGTTCAGGTTGTAGAGAGTCACACTGAAACTGTAAGGATTAGAGCGGAATACCGGGGTTTTGTTTTCACTGAAGTTCTCTTCGAACCGATAGTCTTCAAGTATCTTTTTGAATCCGCTTCCACGGCGCTCCATAAAATCCAGACGGCCGAACATGTCTGCAATCACCAGATTCCTTCTCTTCGAGACCACGTTTTCCAGATCAAGATTCTGGACAAGTGATCCGTCAGGCATCCCGCCAGGAGAGCTGATCACAAGTCTGTCATCGAACATATCCACATGAACTTCGCTTCCGATCTCAAGATAGTCCCTGTGGATCAAGGCGTTGACAATGCACTCCTGCACAGCCCTTTCCGGATAGTCCGGATATTCGATTCTTACGGTGGCGGTCTTTCTCCACTTCTTCTTCATGTTGTTCACAACAAAGGCCACGCTATCCTGCATCAGGCTTATGAGGCTTCCTGTGAATTCATGGTCGTCGATTGCATCCATGACTCCGGATGCCTTGTTGAGTCCGTTCCATCTGGTGCAGAAGACACGGGAATGCCGGAGCCGAGGTTCATCAGCCATCAGAATACCGGCGTTTGTCAGATAACCGTTCTCGTCAGAAAGTCCGAATGAAATCGAATGTCAGTTGTTTTCTTAGGCTGTTCAGTGTATCATTGGGCATAGGTTGGTTGATGAAAACTCCTTGATTAATTGTTTGTGGTTAAACAAATTATATCACAGAAGAGCTCGTCGGGCAACCTTTTTCTTTGACTATTTTCTTTTACTGCAATGAGTTGATATAGAAAAAGGGATCATCGCTATTATGCGACAGTCCCTTATTTTTTAGGTGCCGACCGGATTTGCCCTCCGCCTACCGGTTGTCCGGCTTCCGGGCCGGCCTGGCTTCGAACAGTCCACCGGGCTGTTCTCCTACCGCCAGGCTTCAAATCCGGATGAGAGGCAATTAAAGCAAAAGGCGGAACCCCCTGGATTCCGCCTTTGCTTTAGGTGCCGACCGGATTTGCCCTCCGCCTACCGGTTGTCCGGCTTCCGGGCCGGCCTGGCTTCGAACAGTCCACCGGACTGTTCTCCTACCGCCAGGCTTCAAATCCGGTAACCGGCCATAAACACAAAGAGCGGAACCCTCTGGATTCCGCTCTCGTGTTTAGGTGCCGACCGGATTTGAACCGGTGAACAACGGTTTTGCAGACCGCCCCCTTAGACCACTTGGGTACAGCACCAATTGCCCTACTACTGTAGCAAATATTGCACCTCGGTGCAAGTACCAACCGCATTCTCACTTGTCATCGGAAGCGATTTGACGGACAATGGACAGTGCGGGCCGGTGGCCTGCAGCGGAGGCGCAGATGGAAAAGGCAGTTGCAGAAAGGACAATCAGACTTGACGGCAAGAACACGACATACATAATCCGTGTCAACAGAACAGGACATCTGGAGAACCTCTACTACGGAAAACGCCTGCGCCAGGATGCGACAATAGAGCCCCTTTTGCCCAACAGAAGCGTGGGAATCGGCACGGCAGTGGCCTATGACGAGAACAATCCCCTGTTTTTCATGGAGACAGCATGTCTTGAGACCAGTACGCCGGGTAAAGGTGATTTCAGAACACCGGCAGTTGTCGTGGAATATGAAAAAGGCATGACCACGCTGGATTTCGTCTACAACAGCCACCGCATAGTGAAAGGCAAACCGGAGGTCCCCGGCCTTCTGGCACAGTCATACGCAGAGACTGCACAGGATGCCGTTACGCTCCAGATCCAGCTGAGGGACAGGAAGCTCCCCATTCTGCTTCAGATGAACTACACCATGTTCGTCGGATGCGATGTGATTGCAAGAACCTGCATACTGACGAACGGAACAAAGGAAAAACTGGTGGTCAGGAATCTGGCCAGCCTGCAGTTGGACCTGCCCGATGCAAACTGGGACATAGTGTCGTTCGACGGAGCCTGGGCCAGGGAGCGCGGAGTCACAAGGCGCCATCTTGAATCAGGAATCACCGAGATAAGCTCGACCTGCGGAGTCTCCAGCTCGTTCCACAACAGCGCGGTGTTCCTGGAAAGACCGGACTGCACCGCAGAAAAAGGAGAATGTTTTGCGTTCAACCTCATATACTCCGGAAACCACAGGGAGATCATTGAGAAGAGCCCCTTCTCCCTTGCAAGATTCCAGACCGGCATAAATCCGCAGAACTTCTCGTGGATACTCGCACCGGGAAAGGAGTTCACCACTCCGGAAGCGGTGATGACATACTCATGCAGCGGAAACAACACCGCAAGCGCCAACATGCACACATTCGTCAACAAGCACATTGTGCGCGGAACGTGGAAATACAGGCAGAGACCCGTGCTCTGCAACAACTGGGAAGCGACATATTTCAACTTCTCCGAGGACAGGATCCTGGAACTGGCAGAAAATGCCCACGACCTCGGGGTGGAGCTTTTTGTCCTGGACGACGGCTGGTTCGGACAGAGGGACAACGACACAACAAGTCTCGGCGACTGGTTCGTGAACACAAAGAAGCTTCCTCAGGGCCTGACCAGCCTCGCAAACGGCATACATTCGCTGGGAATGCTGTTCGGAATCTGGGTCGAGCCCGAGATGATAAGCCGAGTCAGCAGACTCTATGACAAACATCCCGACTGGGCGATCATGATACCCGGACGCAATCCGTCGGTCGGACGGAACCAGTTCATCCTCGACCTCACAAGAAAGGAAGTGCGAGATTATCTGGTCCGTGCCATGGGCGAGGTCTTCACTCTGGCCAAGGCAGACTATGTCAAATGGGACATGAACAGAATCTTCAGCGACCTCCACAGCGTCGAAGGCTACTTCATGGGCGAGTTCAGCCACAGATATGTGCTGGGCCTCTACGATGTGATGTCGCGTCTGGTCAGGGAATTCCCGAAGATCCTGTTCGAGGGCTGTGCCTCGGGCGGCAACCGCTTCGATCTGGGAATCCTCTGCTTCATGCCGCAGATCTGGACAAGCGACAACTCGGATGCCTGCTGCAGGACAAGAATCCAGGGCGGAACATCCTATGCATATCCGGCAAGCACCATGGGAGCCCATGTCTCGGCATCTCCAAACCACCAGACTCTCAGAAAGACGGACATCGAGTCCCGCTTCAACGTGGCGGCCTTCGGCGTCCTGGGTTATGAGATGGACCTTGGTGCGCTGAGCGCTTCGGAAAAACAGGCGGTGAAGAACCAGATAGCTTTCTACAAGAAGCACAGGGCTCTTCTGCAGTACGGACGTTTCTTCAGAATCTCGGAAGGTGTGGATTCAAAGGACAAAGAGGATGCGAACAGGGTCAAGTGGGTTGTAGCCAACGCGGATTACAGCGAGATGCTTGTCCTTGATTTCCAGATTCTGAATCAGAGCAACATTTCCCAGGAGATTCTCAGAATCCCGTTTGCTAAGCCGGAGTTCGACTATGTCATTGAGACACGCGAACAGAAGGTTCCCGTCAGCCAGTTCGGCAGCCTGATCAACATGATCAGTCCCGTGCATATCAGCCAGGAAGGCTCTGTGAAGAAACTGATAGACAAAAACGTCATGCTGAAGAACGAGGACGAGTACCACATTGTCTCCGGAGATGTGCTGGCCTACAGCGGAGTGAGACTTAGCCCGCAGTTCAGCGGAACAGGATTCTCAAGCAATACAAGGGTTCTCGGAGACTTCGGCTCAAGGCTCTACCACATCTACAGGGTCGAACGCAAAAGCAAGAACGCAAGCAAGAACGCAAAATAGATTAAAGGGAAACTCCCCGACGTCTCATTTCCTTGAAGAAGAATGAAAGGGCCATGACACTGGCTCCGTTGTCCATCTCTCCCTCTCCGATTCTGTCCAGGACATCGGATACCGGGACGCAGACTATGTCTATCTGCTCGTTGGCATCGAGCTTTCTCTGGTCCAGGGATGTAAGGACTTCCATGTCCTCGGCGAGAAAGAAACTGGCAAAACAGTTCATGTAGGCCGAGTTCTGGCAGACGGTTCCAAGCGGCCTGAGCGAATTCGCCTTCAGTCCGGTTTCTTCCCAGAGCTCCCTTGCGGCCGCCTCGGATGCGCTTTCACCCTCATCTATCAGACCTGCGGGGAACTCCAGTGTCACCGATTCCGAGCCGTGGCGGAACTGTCGCTCCATGACAAAGCGAGGCACCCCGTCGGTACCCGTGAAAAATGGAATGATGGTGACTCCGCCTCTGGCGAAATCAAGCTCGACGAAGTCACCTTCCCTTCCGTCCGGACCGACTCTGCGGACCTTGTTCAGGCCGAACAGCGGAGTGTTTGCAACACGCTCGCGCCTGACGGTCTCCCAGTACAGCCTGAGGGGACTCGGACTTGAGTCGGTCGTAGGGAATGTATGTTCGGTGAGTCTGGACATCAGCTTTTCTTGGACGAGCAGTTGGCCGTGCATGAAGCACATGCGGACGGCGAGCAGGAACTGAACTCAGGCACATACGGAGTGTGCTTGAACTTCACAGTGCTGTGGATGTGGTCGGCGATTGCAGTGAATGCCTTGGCGCTCTCGCTGTCGGGATTCTCTGCCAGCCAGTTCAGACCCATGTCCTCGTCCTGCTGGAGTCCGAGCTCCATCGGGATTCCGCCGAGGAACGGGATGTCCATCTCCTTGCAGAGATTCTTTCCGCCGTCTGTTCCGAACACGGGGATGTGCTTTCCGCAGTCCGGGCAGATGAGATAGCTCATGTTCTCAACAAGTCCCAGAACCGGAGTGTTGAGCTGTCTTGCAAAATTGACGCTCTTCTTGGCATCGAGGATTGCCACCTGCTGGGGTGTGGTCACAAGGATGCATCCTGTGAGGTCTGGAACGCTCTGGCAGACAGCGAGCTGCTCGTCGCCTGTTCCTGGAGGAGAGTCGATCAGAAGGTAGTCCAGGCTGCCCCACTCGACATCGGCGAGGAACTGCTTGATGACACCAAGTTTCATCGGTCCACGGAAAATGATGGCCTGATCCGGGTCATTGAGTGCAAAACTCATGCTGACAACCTTCAATCCGTCCCTCGGACAGACAGGAAGGATGCTTGTTCCGTCTTCGTTGGACTGGAGGATAGCTCCCTCGCATCCGAACATCTTGGGAATGTTCGGTCCGTGTATATCGGTATCGAGAACTCCGACTGTAAAGCCCTTGGCAAGCAGTGCGTTGGCAAGGTTGACCGTGACGGTGCTCTTTCCCACACCGCCCTTTCCGCTCATGATGAGGATCTTGCGATCCACAAGTTCCATCCTGGCGTGGATGTTGATTTCCTGAAGTTCACTTTCGTTAGGCATTGTTGACTCCTGGCGTTCCCCTCAATGGTCTGTCCCGGAGGATTACGTCCAAGGACAAGATAGCTGTTTGCCCGACATTCGGCAATAGGTGGACATCTATTTACAAAGGCCTTTCTTGACTATAGAATCCACTCAGTAATATATGAGGTCACAGATGGAAACAGGCAGGCACATCGGTTTTTCAGGACTAAAGGATCAGACACTTGTTCTGATCAGAAGACTCAGGAGCATCATGTATCCGGAGATTTTCGAAGAGTGTCCTTGCACAGCCACCACCGTGATCGAAAGCAGCGTCGAAGCCGAGCAGATCCTCAAGGAACTGATCCCCTGGGTGAAACCGGATGCTGATGTCCCGGCAATGACGGAGAAGATCCTCCAGAGCCTCGAGGGCATCAGGGATGTTCTGGAAACAGACATCCAGGCCGCATATGACGGAGACCCCGCCGCCCGCAGCAAGACGGAGATCATGCTGGCCTACCCCGGTTTCGAGGCAATCAGCATCTTCAGGATCGCCCATCTGCTGCACACCATGGACATCCCCTACATCCCCAGGATCATGACTGAGTACGCCCACAACCACACCGGAATCGACATCCATCCGGGCGCAACGATCGGAAAGTATTTCTTCATCGACCACGGAACCGGCGTTGTCATCGGTGAGACCACCGTCATCGGCGAGCACGTTAAGCTCTATCAGGGAGTGACCCTGGGAGCCAAGAGCTTCCCCGTGGGCGAGGACGGAAAACCGGTCAAGGGTGTCGACAGACATCCGAAGATCGGAAACAATGTCGTCATCTACGCCGGAGCCACAATCCTCGGCGGAGACACTTTCATCGGGGACAACAGCACCATAGGCGGAAACGTCTGGCTCACCCACAGCGTACCTGCGAACTCCACCATCCTCAGAAACTGAATCCGGGGTCTGACCGAACACTAAACTTTCTCCCGAACATTCTCAACAGAGCCCCCAGACGGGTTGAACTTGACATGCCAAAACTCTAATATATAAGAAGCGGAATTTCGGGTATATCGCCCTTATTGCGTAAAAAAAATCCCAAAGGAAGAGAGTAACAATGTTATTACTGGCACAGTTACCTACGGAGCAATTGGTAGCCCAGCTCAAGAACGGACTTGTCCTTCTTGCACTAGGAATGTCGATTGTCTTTCTGTTCCTGACGATTCTGGTCTTCACCACCAAGGGTGTGTCGAAGGTTGTCAGGAAGTTTGAGAAGAAGAAACCTGTCGCACAGGTCGCGGCACCTGCCGCAGCCAGCGCAGCTGCAACTCCTGTTGCCGCACCGGCAGCCGATGCAGAGATTGCCGTGGCAATCGCGGCGGCAGTGGCAAAATCAAAAAGTTGAGGTAGAGAGATGAAGAAAGTTGATTTCATGTGTACAGCTTTCAGAGACGGCTTCCAGTCCGTCTACGGAGCAAGAGTATTCACAAAGGATTTCATGCCGGCTGTCGATGCAGCACGCAAGGCTGGAATCACACACTTCGAGGCAGGTGGCGGAGCCCGCTTCCAGGCCCTCTACTTCTACAGCAACGAAGATGCCTTCGAGATGATGGATGAGTTCAGAAGAGTCGCAGGACCCGATGCAAACCTCCAGACCCTCTCAAGAGGTGTCAACGTCGTCGGACTGGATTCACAGCCCAGAGACATCATCGACCTCCACGCCAAGATGTTCAAGAAGCACGGAATGACCACAATCAGGAACTTCGATGCTCTGAACGACGTCAACAACCTGATCGACAGCGGAAACTCCATCCACAACGCAGGTCTGAAGCACGAGGTCACAGTCACAATGATGAGCCTCCCGCCAAACACAACCGGCGCTCACGACCCCGAGTTCTATGAGAACGTCCTCCGCAAGATTCTGGATGCAGGCATCCCGTATGACAGCATCTGCTTCAAGGATGCTTCCGGAACATCAACCCCCAACACTGTCTACGAGACAATCAAGAGAGCAAGAAAGCTTGTCGGAAAAGACGTCAAGATCGTCATGCACAGCCACGACACAGCCGGATGCTGCGTTGCACAGTACACCGCAGCCCTCGATGCAGGCGCAAACCAGATCGACCTCTCCATGCAGCCGGTTTCAGGCGGAACATGTCAGGTCGACATCATCACAATGTGGCACGCACTGCGCGGCACCGAGTACGATCTCGGAGTCGACATCCACGCCATCCAGAAGGCTGAGGCTGTCTTCCAGGAGTGCATGAAGGACTACTTCCTGCCGCCTGAGGCAACAACCGTCAACCCGAACATCCCGTTCTTCCCTCTTCCGGGCGGAGCTCTCACAGCCAACACCCAGATGCTCAGGGACAACGGACTCATGGACAAGTATCCCGAGATCGTCGAGGCAATGGGCGAGACCGTTGCAAAGGGCGGATTCGGAACATCAGTCACACCTGTTTCACAGTTCTACTTCCAGCAGGCATTCAACAACGTCATCCACGGACCTTGGAAGAAGATCGCTGAGGGCTATGGAAAGATGGTTCTCGGTTACTTCGGAAAGACTCCCGTCGCTCCGGATCCGGAGGTCGTCAAGATCGCAGCCGAGCAGCTGAAGAAAGAGCCGACAACAAAGAAAGTCGTCGACATCAACGATGCAGACCCGACAAAGGGCCGCGAGGCATCCATCAAGATGCTCAAGGACAACAACATCGAGGTCAATGACGAGAACATCTTCATCGCAGCATCCTGCAAGGAGAAGGGAATCCTCTTCCTCACCGGAAAGTCAAAGGTCAACGGTGTCAGAAAGTCCAATCCTGCAGAGGAAGCAGCAAAGAAGGCCGGCGAGTACACAGTCACAGTCAACGGCAAGGCATACGGCGTCAAGCTCGGAAAGACAAGCGCAACTGTCAACGGCGTCGACTATCCTCTCGCAGTCAAGAGCGGAATCGACCAGGCAGCCATCGCCGCAGCACCTGTTGCACAGGCTTCAGCTCCTGCAGCAGTCACAGGTTCACAGGATGTCCCGGCTCCGATGCCCGGAATCGTTCTGAGAATCGAGTGCAAGGAAGGCCAGGCAGTCAAGAAGAACCAGCTGATCATGGTCATGGAAGCCATGAAGATGGAGAACGAGATCTACGCTCCTTGCGATGGTGTGATCGGAAAGATTGCTGTCACACAGGGCCAGCAGGTTTCAGCAGGTGATGTCCTTGTTTCAATGGGAACCACAGCAGCCGCTCCTGCCGCTCCTGCAGCAGCACCTGCAGCACAGGCAGCTCCGGCTCCGGCAGCATCCGGCGCAGGTCAGGTTGTCGCAGCTCCCATGCCGGGTCTGATCCTCAGAATCGAGGCAAAGGCCGGTCAGGCAGTCAAGAAGAACCAGCTCGTCCTGGTCATGGAAGCCATGAAGATGGAGAACGAGATCTATGCTCCATGTGACGGAACAATCGCTTCGATCGCTGTCTCACAGGGACAGCAGGTTGCAGCAGGCGACACTCTGCTGACAATCGCCTGAGGAGAAAGAGATGGGACAGTCACTTCTTAACCTTTGGCAGTCCACGGGTCTTTACGGATTCCTTGGTCTCGGCGGAGCCGATCTCGGCTTCGGTTGGGGCAACTTCGTAATGATCCTTGTTGGATTCCTGCTTTTCTATCTCGCAATCAAGAAAGGCTTCGAGCCCCTTCTTCTGGTTCCGATCGGAATGGGTTGCGTCCTTTCGAACATCCCGTTCGCATACATCGCTTCGATGGACCCGGCACTTGCTGCCGGTGCCCAGGGAGCAACGGGCTTCATCAAGATCCTGTTTGACGCAGGTATCCAGAGCGGTCTCTTCCCGGTTCTGATCTTCATGGGTGTCGGTGCAATGACAGACTTCGGTCCCCTCATCGCAAACCCCAAGACACTGCTTCTCGGAGCAGCCGCACAGTTCGGAATCTTCGCAGCCCTGCTCGGTGCCCTGCTTCTGTCGTTCATCCCGGGAATCAACTTCGACCTGCACAGCGCAGCATCGATCGGAATCATCGGAGGTGCCGACGGACCTACAGCCATCTATGTCACGACACGTCTCGCTCCGGAAATCCTCGGACCGATCGCCGTCGCAGCATACTCCTACATGGCTCTGGTTCCTGTCATCCAGCCGCCTATCATGAAGGCCCTGACCACTCCTGAAGAGAGAAAGATCAGAATGCAGCAGCTCAGACCGGTTTCAAAGACCGAGAAAATCATCTTCCCGATCTCGGTTCTCATGGTCTGTACCCTGCTCCTTCCCAGCGCAACACCGCTCATCGGTGCTCTGATGTTCGGAAACCTGATCAAGGAATGCGGCGTCACCGGCAGACTTGCCGACACAGCTTCCAACGCTCTGATGAACACAGTCACCATCTTCCTCGGTCTGTCAGTCGGATCCAAGATGGAGGCCAGCCACTTCCTGACACTCAACACACTGGGAATCCTGCTTCTCGGAGCAGTCGCATTCTCACTGGGAACAGCAATGGGAGTCCTCATCGCAAAGCTGATGAACAAGCTGGACAAGAAGCATCCTTTGAACCCGCTCATCGGATCGGCAGGAGTTTCCGCCGTACCTATGGCTGCCCGTGTAGCCAGCAAGGTCGGCCAGGAAGCGGATCCCCAGAACTTCCTTCTCATGCACGCCATGGGACCGAACGTATCAGGTGTCATCGGTTCTGCAGTTGCAGCCGGTGTCCTGATGGCAAGTGTTCCGAACATGGAGCCTGTGAGAATTCTTCTGGGTCTCTGATTCCAGACAGCTTCAACAGACAAAGGGACTGTCGCAGAATTAAAACTGCACAGTCCCATTTTTAATTAAAGACAAGATGAAGAGCCCTGACTTTTGAATTAGCGGGCTCTTTTCTTGTTTTAAGTTGGTTTTTGGGCAGACTGCCCC